>Ga0058701_10000474_pt1 | contig 28038 bp, 13 predicted proteins | sample AgamicOrMae_FD_97039 | JGI IMG/M metagenome (GOLD analysis project Ga0058701, IMG submission 97039) | Agave microbial communities from Guanajuato, Mexico - Or.Ma.e | ecosystem: Host-associated > Plants > Phyllosphere > Phylloplane/Leaf | place: Guanajuato, Mexico | collected 2012-06-04 | reverse complement strand
TTATAATGTATTTATTAATTTTTATTTAATTAAGTTTTCAGTTTTCTTGTGTTGGTAACTCAAATCTTCGACTTTTTCTTCACCTTGAAATCTTCGAAAATCTACCCCCCCCCCCCTAAATGAAAATCCACCAAATGCAAAGTGCTGGTTCCAATAAACCATAGACTGCACAGTGCTTAATCTGAAAACCCACCAACTAATGTGGGAATGGATTGCAGTAGGTTTATTTTCAGAGGAAAGAAAAGCCTTTTGCAGTTGGTGGGTTATCGGAACAAGCGCTTCGCAGTTGGTCGTTTTTTATTCGGAGAGATCGAAATCTAAAATGCTTTAGCAAAGATATTATATGGATTTTAAAAATTTGCTGGTATTCAGGATCCTGTTCAGAAAAATTTACTTCAATTTTTTTAACCAACTCTTTAAACTGTTTTTTTTCAAAGAAGGATACAAAATGTTTAGTTTTGATGTTTGAAAATCAAACTTTAGAAAATAGCTATATGCTTGTTGAAGACTCAATTGGAGAAGAAGCAGGCCTTTGAGATGCAAATTGTGATTTTTGAATGAGGCACAGCGTATGTGTCGAGGACAGTCATGAAAATATTCATGCCCTTATTCAGTTCTTTTTTTTTATCCCTATCATTATTTCATTTGCTTCTATTATTAGTCATTGTCATTACTATATTATCTCAGCTCCTGTCATTGGAGTGATCGTTTTACAATTTTATTTTAGATGTTAATAATTGTCATAAATTACTTATTTTATCATAGTCTTTGTCACCGTTTCTGTAACGACATAAAGGCAATCATGAGTAACCACATTTACTTTTATCACTGTAATCATAATTTGCAGTGTTTTATTGGGTCTCTCATTCCTACCAAAATATGTTGTGTCATTTATTTTTGTATTATTTTGCTGCATGAGACGAGTTTTTGAATAATCCTACTTTTTATTCTGTTACAGAAACGAGCATCAAAGTGGAAGCACTCAACAAGGATCAAGGAGTTGTTTTCAGTAAGTATTTTATTTTCTCCAATGGCACATCGCATTCCACAGTTGTCCTTACATACAGACATACCTTCTCGTATACATTTTACATTCATAAATAAAAATCAGGAACCCTGTTCATTTTCAGATGTCCTTTTATTCGTTGAACCCGAACGCTCTGTTCGTTGTTTTGATCAAAATAAATAAATTAGTGCGAATAAATAACTCGTTTAGTTTCATGTTAATTTGAGCGGACAGTTTCTTTAAAAAAACATTTTACGCAAAACCATCGGCTTCCTTTTGATACATCCACTAAAAAAAGCTCAAATGGAACCATTCGTAACAACAATATCGCATAGACCGGCAATAACTCGATCATACGAGAAGCGGAAATAATGCTCATTGTCATCACAAACAGACATTTGTAGTGGACCCCTTTTATAGCAGTATGCTTATTTTTAATTGTACATCACAATTTTTCGTCGACTATATTCTGCCGCTTATCTACAACTTTGCTTAAGAGTCCCACTTGAGTAAACCAAATGCCTCTAGCTTTAAAAAGAACATTACTCGGGAGATACATTAAAAACTACATTATAGTTTTAAAACTATCGTCGATATTGAGTCGGCATCGATATTTCGACCGGAAGACAAAAAGGGATGTAGACCCAAGTCGTCAGACGATCGATTCGAAAATCCAAGATGGCTGTCGAGTTCTGCGTTAGTAATCAACTGTAACAAAAACCGGTTCAGGCGTAAGACAAAAACCACTAGAAACAAGAAATTATCCGATATGAAAAATTGCGTCGGCAATGCAAAAACGTGTCGAGATTTTTGGAGCAATTTTTCACTGGAGAAGGTTATTAGCTGTAATGAGGTAGGGTTAATAGAATGTGCTTTAAATTAGAATGCACGTGTTGATTAAGGACTACTACACATCAGTTTACATGCCTATCTAACGAAGCTTTAACCGGAGGATGTTTTGTGAGCATTGCTGTGTTGTACCCAGAGTTGCTTCCATTATAAAGTGGTGTTGGAAGGTGTACTGACAGGTATGTTGTCGTCCATCTTTCATTCATTAGTGGTCTGCTAATTTTAAATTGAACTCATATCGCCGGCTGCCGGGAGGAGTAAGAAGGCTTTGCGAGAGATTTAATGGATTTTTTCTGTGGAAATGCACGATTAGCTTGACAATATTTGATTTGTTTTCCCCTTGAAATGCAGAAATAAAGTTAAAATAGAAATGTTGGTTGGCGTTCTGCTTTAAGCAGCTCAGTCGTGCCAATGTAAGATAAGTCGGCTTTGAATAATACTGTTGATCTTTTATTGAGATATACACGTCGGAGTTCGTTCTCGCCGACCTATGTCGTGAAACCTCATCACTATTTTTTTTCGTCCCAGTGCATGTTCCTGTAGTTCTCTAAATTTCCATAAATTTATAACAGAATTTAATTTAAATTAATGTTTCAGAAACAACCTTGCTAGTTTAAGCACAAAAACTTCTAATCCACGACTGTTCATTGCTATGAAATTTTTGTTAAAAAATGTTCTTATATCTATTTATTTGAACGACGCCTTCTTTAAACACGTCCAGTGGGGAGCTGTCACGAGCCCCAGTTCCACCTTTTTCTGCTAAGAGTTGGCTATCTGAAATACCTGGTGATGGAGGATAGACGAATTTCAGCTCTTATGGAATTAAAATTGCATACCCTTTTGGCGCTCATTGAGTGATAGTTGAGACTCTAAGTTATCACCCAGTGTGCGCAAAAAAATCTATCGATGATTTTTTAATTCCATAGCAGCTGAACATTCGTCGACCCTCCATAAGACGCCATGTTTTTTTTTAGTGGAGCGATGATTTTAAAATGAACCGTTAGCTGTAGCTTCTCTTCCTTCCTCCATAAATATCAAGAACGTTATTTAATGTAGACGTGTGGAGGGCGCCTGAATGTAGGTTTTACTATAAGGAAGGGGCCAGATAATACTTAAGGTGTTGTCAAAATTAAAAAAAAATAATGGAAAACTGTAAGTTGAAAATATGATAGAGTAGAAGAATTATTAAACAGAGTAATAAACAGGCAGTCTGAATCAATCCCTAATAATACTAGGCATTTCGAGACGCCTAGTCCCCCATGCAATTAGGCATTTTCAACCCTATAACGCAATATCATATCACATTGAGGTCTCTTGTCCCATACATTCAGAGTTAGTTCAGGTTCCTTAGTAAGACGGGCTTGTAACTGTTACTAAGCACCAAAGACCACTGTTATTGTTTGCATGCTACCAGTTTAGCAACGTTAGTTATTACCTTTCCCGACAGGGCAACACTTATCTCCTAATAGATATTCATCATCGAGGTGAAAGTTTGTGTTACACAAACTGATTTTCCGGAAAATTTCGCTCGTTGGATGGCCGGAAGCTTCAAAGGGTGGTGGCTGCAGAACAATTCACTGATAATCTAGCTCATCTGCATTTTTTAGCGAATCGTGGCGATGGGTGCTTCGGCAGCAATTCATCTTAACGGGCTGTCAGATCGCAACAGGTTTGCTGCTCAAACGCATCTTGATAAATGGACGCGACTTGATCCTTTTTATGGATAATTCGAGTAATCGACTCAGCAGCCACCCAGATCCCTCTGGGTTTCCGAGTGTCAAAGTGAATAACGAGCGTTCGACTCAAATTATGGAGGTGGGAGTTGAAGAGTTTCGGTTTTCGAAAAGCGGTTTCGCGACACCGGAAAACATTTTCTTGGGGGGATAGGAAATGTTGGCAAGAGTTGTCCTGGTACTAGTTCAGCAGATTGGAAATGTGTGATTAAAATGTACTTTTGGGGTATGGATGTTAGTCTGTCTCAAATTTGGGAAGGTGCTCCTTCTGAATGTTAGATTTTCTGTTGATTAAACGCTAATAGGTGATTCAAAAGTTGGAACCGAAGTGTGCGATGGGTCAGTGGAAATTGTCTTGTTCTCATGTGACTTTGAGAGATAACTTTTGGTTTGAAGGAATGAGAGTATCCATAGGTCTGAATACAACACAGTTTGGAAGTGTTCTGCCTGAAAAGAGGATTTTGAATACGATGAATATTGATTTTGAAGTTGATACAGAACGGGCGAAAAGTTGGTGGAAGTACTGATGAGTAGTGAATTTCAGGAGGATTATCGGGGTTTGATGGGATGCACAGACGTATTCTGGAAGGCATTTATACCCGAAGTTAGGGTGTATGATTCATGAAAATACTGCTGGTGGAGGGTTTGCAGTTGACGTCAAAAGAAGTCTCAGGCTGAGATACATTGTGCCAGAACTCAGGGTTTCAAAGGTTTAGGCGGAATCATGGATGAGTGGTCTTAACCTTGTTAGAACACAGAGAAATTGTCAGTACATGGAATGGATAAAATGGAATCTCAAAAAAGGGATCTATTATATTACCTGCGCATAGAGTTATAGAAGAGGGCCATAAAAGTAAAGTGTCTGGTCTGTTGTGTTTTTTTTTGAAAACGTGGGTAGGGCTGTGGTTGGAACTTTGGGAATGGATGTCACGACCTAAATGATACCGGTACAAGCTTTTATTTTCCGAAATGATACTTTGACTCTATGGGTTCTGGGTGTTCTCCAAGATCACTTGGACACCGATCATCACAGGGCCTGGCTCACAATCAGACACATTTTTTAGACCCTGGCGTCATCACCGAAGTAAACAATACCGGTTTCGATGTAATTTACGAGGAGCCAACGCAGAATTTTAATTACCCATTGATGACAAGTCTGCACATATTTCAGCACGATTCAATAACTTTTCTGCGCTTCGAGGTGGTCGAGTAATTGGCTACAATATCTGATGCATTTCATCTACTTCACATAAATTTCACCGTTAACTGTGGCGCTTGAGAGCTGCACGTTTTCTGAAACATATCGTGAAATGCTGGCCATATTCTATCATAGTTGCATTTTTGTTTGAAATGCGAAAATGCAAACCATAAACTGTCTGCGACCACGCCTTTACTTAGCTCTTTAATTGCTCATAAATAATGACTCACTGGTGAATCGTGGTTATCTGGAAGTCTCCACCACGCAACAATCATATGCGTGTTTTCCCTCCCAAGAAAAAAACCTATAAATCAGTTTTTGTTCAGTTTGTCTTTTTTGTTATTGTTTGCATTTTTATGTTGGATTTGTAAAACTGGTGTAATTCTTAAAAATGCAGATTCCGGACCAATAGAACAGGAAATAATGTATACTTGAATCTCTGCACGGTTACATTTCAACTCCTGCTGAGTTTCTCCTATCAACCAATGTCACGAAGCTACGTTCCTCGAGGCCTACTAAGATTATCTCAATGCGCTACGCCTTCATTTCGTTTCCTCTCTTTATACCATTCACTGCACCCCATGCTGCTTACGAGGACGATCAACATAAATACAAATTCCGCCGAGGCTTGTGAGATACCCATGCACGAAAATGGTGCTTTAGTTAGTTCGGCAAGTAAAAGTCTCAATAGTTAATGCAGTCTATGTTATTACTATTAAGACTACCGATCCATAACATGTTGCCTTCGGTTCCAACGATATTAGAAAAGACTGTTAATCACAGTTAGGTCGAAAAGCAAACATCCTTGCAAAAACATTATCCACTGACCAGCGCGCATTATCAGCACTGATGCAAGTAGCCTTTCGGGAGTCGTATCCGAGACCTTCACCGCACTTGACAACGACCGTACGCCCTTCTTTACATACGGACACTTGGCTACAGTCCGGCTGCAGTCGGAAAACGGCGTTGTGGTCGCATACAGCTCCTTCCGCTACCGTTTTATTAAATATTAGGTTAACGGCAAACTCTTATTAAAGTTTAAACAGTCGTTTACTCACATCTTAGTCCTTCAGCTGAAAATCTGCCGTATCCTGGGAATGTTGGCCGAGGAGGCTTGGGCTGTGGCTGTAGGGGCTGCTGGGGTTGCTGAGGCTGTTGCGGCTGTTGAGGCTGTTGTGGTTGTTGAGGCTGTTGTGGTTGTTGAGGCTGTTGTGGCTGCTGAGGCTGGGGTTCAGGTTGGGGTAAAGGCTTGGGTTTTTGTGAGGCGGACAGAGCCCCGCCGCAATCTACGTTGTAAGGATAATCACAGATACCTAGATTCTGTAAGGCACAAATTTATCATTAGAAACTGGAAATTCGTAAGAACATTAACACAGATATTTACTACTTACTGAGTTGTAATCTAGTCCTTCAGGGCAGTTAAAGTCTACGGGCTTTCCGTTTACACATGTGTAGAATTTACTGCAGTCAGTTTTTGACCGGTAGGAACCGTACAGTGAGGGACAGGCTGTGGCACCGTCGGGTATCGTTGGTTGACCTGTGAGGGTGAGTTAAAGTTAGCTTATAGCTTTTTAAATATTTGTGGGATATTTCGATTAAACTTACTCGGTGGTTTTTGCCCGCCGCCGCCGCCGCACCGTACGTTTTCAGGGTAATCACAGTAGCTTTTGGAAGGATTGAAAAGCAAGTCGCCAGGACAGAGTGTCTCAGCTGCCTCGCCATCCCAGCAGTTCAGGAACTTATTGCATCCATTTGGTGAAGGGAATTGCCCTCGAGGTGACTTGCAATACCGGGCCAGTCCTGCTTGTGCAGGATTTTGCGTCGGATTTGATCCTCCACTTCCGGAACTTCCCCCTTGTTGCCATGATCCTCCCTGGTTGTTAGAGCCTCCCTGGTTATTGGAGCCACCCTGTTGCCAGGATCCTCCCTGATTGTTTGACCCCCCCTGGTTGTTGGAACCCCCCTGGTTATTGGAACCACCCTGTTGCCAGGATCCTCCCTGATTGTTTGACCCTCCCTGGTTGTTGGAACCCCCCTGGTTATTAGAACCACCCTGTTGCCAGGATCCTCCCTGATTGTTGGACCCGCCCTGTTGCCAGGATCCTCCCTGATTGCTAGATCCACCCTGCTGCCAAGATCCTCCCTGGTTGTTTGACCCTCCCTGGCTACTAGAGCCTCCCTGATTATTGGAACCTCCTTGATTATTGGAGCCACCTTGTTGCCATGATCCGCCCTGGCTGTTTGAGCCTCCTTGATTGTTCGAGCCACCTTGCTGCCAAGACCCTCCCTGGGTGTTTGAGCCTCCCTGGCTACTAGAGCCTCCCTGATTATTGGAACCTCCTTGATTGTTGGAGCCACCTTGTTGCCATGATCCCCCCTGGTTGTTTGACCCTCCCTGGTTGTTGGAACCACCTTGTTGCCACGATCCTCCTTGGTTGTTGGATCCTCCCTGATTGCTAGAGCCTCCTTGATTGTTAGAACCACCTTGTTGCCATGATCCCCCCTGGTTGTTTGACCCTCCCTGGTTGTTGGAGCCACCTTGTTGCCACGCTCCTCCCTGGTTATTGGATCCTCCTTGATTGCTGGAGCCTCCCTGATTATTGGAGCCGCCTTGTTGCCAAACTCCTCCCTGGTTGTTTGAGCCTCCTTGTTGCCACGATCCTCCCTGGTTGTTAGATCCACCCTGATTGTTGGAGCCTCCTTGTTGCCACCCACTACCTTGATTATTCGATCCTCCACTGCTGGAGCTACCACCTTGTTGCCATGATCCCCCTTGGTTATTAGACCCTCCGCTGCCAGAACTACCCCCTTGTTGCCATGACCCACCCTGATTATTAGATCCCCCACTGCTTGAACTGCCGCCTTGCTGCCACGATCCGCTATTGCTGCTTCCGCCTTGCTGCTGCCAAGATCCACTACTGCTGCTCCCACCCTGCTGTTGCCATGATCCGCCACTGCTGCTTCCACCTTGCTGCTGTGAAGATCCACTGCTGTTGTTTCCACCTTGTTGTTGCCATGAGCCGCCCTGCTGCCACGAGCCACCGTTTCCGTTATTACCTCCCTGGGAGCCAGACCCGCCGCTGCCCGCACTACCTCCTTGGCTGCCAGAACCACCCTGCTGCCATGAACCTCCACTGCTCGAACTTCCTCCCTGGCTTCCAGACCCTCCACTTCCGCCCTGTCCTCCTGAGCCAGCCTGTCCCCCCGAACCACCCTGTCCTCCTGATCCAGGCTTCCCACCAACTTCAGGAACGCCGCCTGGAGGGTACCCTCCAGCTGGAGGCTTGGGAAGATTCGGTGGGGGCCGAGGCTGCGGCTGAGGCTGTGGCAGAGGTTGTGGCTTGATTACCGGTGGCTTAGGCTTACCACCAGGCTGTGGCCCATATTGTCTACCGAGATCTTCGCTATAAAGACTATTAGTTGGGATCTGCACCCAGACCGTATCCGGTGACTGCTGTGGAGATCCAAAAGTGGACTGCCACAGCTGAAGCTGACGCTGATACTCGTTCAGCGCTTCAGGATCTACCGACACCACTCCTGAAACAGAAACAAAGAGTGACGAAAGAGCCGTCCGATTTATCGTACAATGTGCCGCTCTTCTGATTTAATTTGGACAAATCCGCCTAAGTGAAATATCTTGTCAGCACGTCACGAGTGATAGCTTGTCGTACAACTCAAGCTTGTTAAGCTACATATTTCCTCACCCGTCTGTTTTGACTGAGCCTCTCACAATTAATCTTGTTAGGATCCTTCACTAGTTCCGTCTTGTTAGAAACTGCACGTTGCACCGAGCACGGACGGAATTTCGGCATGCTTTTTGGTTTGATACTATCATCTACTGTGTCTTTTTACCACCCTTGGCCTAGATACAGATCAACGGCAAAAGGAATGCGCTTCATTTATCCCTGTCTTGCCTACGTGACAATAATTATTGCAGTATCTTCGGAGCATGTTTTAAAACGAGTAGCGCGGAACAAAAAAGAGCAGGTTTACGTTTTTGAACGGTTGTGATTTCGCACATGCAATGAGTAATGTCATTGCAATCGGTATGCTTGGGTATACGCGTTTTATTTTACATGCGATGACAGTTGAACATCGAGACATGCCACAGGGATTTAGTTGTTTGCAGCGATGCATCTTGGTTGAGTTTGCAATGCGCTGTCACGGAAATGTTCTGTTAATATGCATGACTTATGTGAAAGCGGCTTTTAGCCGTGAAATGAGCGCCTTTGATTAACTATTATCGAAAGGGCGTAATTCATACCCCAGACGTGAGAAAGATGAGGTCTATTTTGCTCTTGAACCAATGAGACTTGCTTACTACACATATTAATCCTTCCCGCCTCTTTTTTTAGTTTTTTTTTTAATTATGCGTGCTGTTTTTTGTTTTCTGGATGTAGTTCCTGCAAGAGTAGTCGTTACGAATGGCGAAGTTTTAGTGCGGAGGAAGATCACTTCTTCATCATATTTCAGGTCCTAATTAGAAAAAAACACACTTTGTGTAGGTGAAGACTATTTTTTCCGAGTGTCTAAGCGTACCCCGTTTGTGTCTAAAACCATATTTTTGGAAAACACAAAAAATACATTTTTTTACAGAACGGCATAAAGCTGAAGGTAAAGCGTCAGTCTCAGAGTTTTACCACGCTCAATCAGTAGAGCTTTACCTTAAAAACAAAAATAGTCCATCTGGGAACAAGCATGCCGTCCTCCAGCGAGTGCATTTACCGATAAAAACTTTACTTGTTTTAGATAGCTCTGTCCATCGGTGTAAAGGCGAAACTTGTAAGTCGCGTTTTGATGAATTTTCAAGATAAATCTATCAAAAGCCACATCATGGAAAAGCCGTCATCGTACCGCGTCACACGCCCTCTTCATTGACATGGCGATTGACAGGTATATCCTAAAAACAAAATAAGACGAGCAAGTTTTACCCTCCACTTTTAATTTGTATTTTTTTAAAAACCGCCATACGTAAACACGAGTTTTCTTGAGTGATGTTAGTTTAACACAGGCATTTCATTCATCACTGTTTGAAAACAGATAAAACTGGTGTGGAATTTATGTAAGGCAGAAATGCACTCTTCGTGGCTATTTCTCCGATCCAAATGAATTGACCGGCACATTTACAAGCTTTTAGGCAGTCTTGTAGAAGACTGGATAAAAGCTCATTAAAGCAGCAGAGAGCGGTGCACCCATGATCATCCGCATCACGTAGACCGTCTTCTTCTTTTGTTTTTCGCTGACAACGTCAGCTCGGATTTCGGGGCGCTTCTTGTCGGATTTATTGCTTGATTGTTTTCCCAATCCGCTGAGATCCATTTCAGATCAAGAGACAGATCAGGGGCTTTGAAAATGAGCTCGCACTAATCGGGTTAGGTGACACGACGTGTAAACTAGCCAATTTACAGCTGCTTAGAACGTAGGAGGTCCTTCCACACTTCATTACTGTGCTTTCGCTGTAAGCATTTTTTATCCGCTTTACACTTGCCTGTACCTGTTAGGCAAAATTAGATTTTTTCTAAGACCACTATCGTGTCGTCTTACTAACAACTGAGAATTAAGTTTGCATGCTTCCATATGTAGCCTTCATTCCAAAGAACATCTGCTTGGAGTGCATTGTAACTTTTAGAGATTGGATTTTCCTCACCCACGTCTTTTGCTTCTCCACCTTTGGTCACGACACCGAGTGGAGCGACAGGTCTGCGAGGTTCAAGGAACGCAATCTGACGCATCACAGGTTAACCTAACGATTAACAAGCCTAATGACGCTTACTGATTGTGAGTACTCCCAGCTCTGCTGCCAAGAAGTGAGCGAAGCCTGTTAGACTCCAGCCGATGAGCGGAATGGAAGCGAGGAGGGCATAAGGCACGTCACCTAACCTAACAGGGTAGTATCACTGTCCGACTTCGATTTTTTTATGAGACTTTTTGATTTCATGATAGCGGTATGGAAAGATACTCAGGCCCAAAACTTGGCGCCGAAATTCTTTTTTTCTACCTTAAAATAGCACCCAATATTGATTGAAAGAAATATTTTTCGAAATAATTTAAAACTAGTGATCAGTCCTTGTAGAACACCTAAAATCAGTGTCGGAGTCTCAAATTTTATTGATTTTCCGATATTTCCAGTCATTTTCAAGATAAAACGATTTTTCGTGCCTTTACATTTTGTGTTCAATTTTTCACGCTATTTTTAAAGAAGGAAAAATGAATTTCTATAACCTTACTTTACTTCTCTACGTTTTTGTCCATTGCCCTCATGTGTCCTTAGCAGAAGAAGACCCTAGAATTGTTTACGTGTGATTCAAGTTATGTTTGCGAGTGCAACTCTGTAATTAGTGAATTCGTCTGCACTACTGGTACTAGCTGTTCTGCGGGAAGTAACAATGAAAATACGAGCCTACATCAATTTACAGGACCATTGAATTCTGCGTCGTTATTCCGTATCGCAGAGTGGCTCTCTCGCTCGCAAATCTCGTGTAAGTGTATTGACTGCAATAAAATATCTTTTAGCGTCCTTAAGACTATTTAATACGGCGCGTATGAATTTGCGCTTTTAGAGATTAGCTTGCGTAGAGGAGCAAATTTTTACTCGTCATAAAAAAGCGGGCAAGCGCGAGGTCAACATACGTTCCTGGCGCCTAGAAGGAGTCGCTCTAAGGACGCCTGTTTCCAACGTAATATTAAATTCTCAAACTTTGTAAATTATGCACGTTTTTTTTTCCTGCCTCTTGTTTACTACCGTTCGACCCCTCATAATGAAAATCCACCAGCTAAAGTGCTTGGTCCAAAAACCCACCAACTCCAGTGTGAATGGATTGCAGGTGGTGGATTTTTAGGAAAAAACACTTCGCAGTTGGTGGATTTATCGGATAAGCACTTCGCCTTTGGTGGATTTTTTATTTGGAGAGATCGCTTTGTCGATAGGATGTCGCAGGGACGCGAGGAGTACCGTGCTTTATAGTTAGCCTACTATCGTCACAATGCCAGGTCGCTACATCGCGACAGGTTTATGCACTCTACATTTGAATCAGTGAGAGTGTACGTAGATCGCCCTGTGCCTCAATCTTCTATCACTCCCTTCTGTTCGGTTGTGACCGGTTGAAAACACGAGGATGGAAATCAGATCTCTGCTTCTCAATGTTGCCAGTAATAACTTCATTAATAGCAGCAGAATAGCGCGCAATGAATCGAGATTACTCTCTCACAAACCCATGAAACGTCTGCTTGTCGCTAATCCCGTTTGATTTGATGAAAATCTCGCTTATATGAGTCATTACCATACCTGATAAAAACATCACCCTTGTTTTATGGGTAAGTGAATTGCGTCGTCCATTTGCGCGCCCCTAATTAATCCCACCACTAAATCCATCAGCTAAACGTGTTTAGATAAAGTTGTCGGAATTTGTTGACGTAATTGGCTCTGGGTACCTCAAAGGTACCGCGCTACCGACATGTGTATGAACCTACTACACCTATCAGTAGTACCAACTCTACTTATAATCACTGACAGTTGTTGGACTTGCTTGAGGATTAATTAAAAGCGGTTTTTGCGAGTGCCCTCAGGAACAAGCAGGAATTCTTTTTCTTTTTGGGGGATGTATCGATGTAAAACGCACCTTAATCAGACATCTGTCCAGCTAGGTTAGGCTGTATTCCAGCGGGTGAACTTCCGGCATCGTAAGAATGTTTGATCACTTAAGACTTGTCAAGTTTAGCTAAAACTAAAAAAATGTAGGGAAATTTGAAAAGCGATCAAAGCCATTCCCGTAGCGTAGATAAATCGTCCTAATTTAAATCCAACCGAAAGTCAATTTTACAGGTCGCAAGAGTTCCTGATTTGACTCCCCCTTGCGTTAAAATGCGCTGATTTAGAGGCTTTCATGCAATATTTCTGTTAAATGATCGATGACGAACGTATTTTCTTATATTTTTTGTTGGCTTTGTGTGTTCATTTTAAAGCTCTCAACATTATATTTTTTTTTACAGAAACTTCCGGGCTACTTTTTTTAAAAAAAACGCTGAAAACGGGTATTTAGTATCCATATGACGCTGTAAAATTTGCAAACTGTAGCTCCTTAAAAAATCACTTCGGTAGCCGGGTCTAAAATTTGAACTAACAATGCAGGACCATGTCAGCTATAATTTGTGAGAGTCTGAACGACTGAAACTGGCGACCTTTAAAGCGATCAGACATCCTTAAACAACTCCTCAAAGTACGCATTGCTCAAGTCTAACCGTATACTTTTTTCGGGAGAGTGTTTAGCATAATAAGTTGTCATGGAGCCCATTCGATTTCGATGAGGAGAAAAACGAGTTTGTAAAAGATGCAGCTGTTAGTGACATCACTGTCAGGTGTCAAATGGGCAGCAGCGGATTCGCTATTCCGACTGTCTCCGCGTCACCGCAATTTATGGGGATTTCGAAGGGTGCGCTGACTGAGCGATCCCAAGCGAATCCTCTTTCGCTTTTCACTTAAAAATGCAGGAAATATTTTTACAAAGTTGGTCAGGTCAACCTTTTACACTGAATCGACAGCTTTTGTCCTGGCCTTTACGGCCATCAGCGAATATTTTAGCAATTTATCAGATTTTGCATTAAAAGAAATGAAAGAGAATCGACTTTTGAGAGCACCATAAACTGCGTTACATTTCGAAGGCCTACATCTACCGCCTTTTGAAAAAACAACAACAAAAAACAAAAAAAGAAACTGATTCTCCTTCCCTTTCAAAAGTTAAGCTTACGTTGTTTGTTTAGGATCCGTGGTCAAGATTCTGTATCGATTTAATTCAAATATGTTTTATGTAGTACTTTATGTATGAGGATAAAACTGCATTAACGCATGTTTTCGTAGGTTTTTAAGTTATCTCTATCATAAGCCGTATCTTTAGAAGGCTCTGCCTAAGCAATTTATTTTGTTATGTTTATTTAGGGGCTGATCTTGAAAACAAACCAAAATACCTGTGCAACTCCCTTTCATGCCTAGATTAGATCAAAGACATCCGAAACCAGGATTTTTTGGTACATTACAGTACACGTATGTTTCCATCAAGATCAAGGCACTGGACTTTGAAATAACTTTTCCGATTTATCTGTGAAGCGTGGACATAATTCACGTACGCGTTGAAGGTTTTTTTTTTTAAACTCCGCAAAATTGCAGTTGGTTTTGCTTCGGACGAAAATTGATAGTCTAAAAAAAAAAAACAATTTGTGAGAACGATAACTTAAACTTTCAGTGTAATTCTGACGGAATTCAATATAGTTTTTTTAGTCCAATGGTTCAAAAACTTTTAAAATCACTCCAAACACTTCCCGAACTGTAAAAATTTCTCAAGCTCATCTCACAATCAGCGTTCAAAATGTAAATTAATCCAAAACAAGTTATGTGTCGAAACGACGATTAACCGGAAAATTCAGAAATACTTCAAAGTTACCGGAGAATGTGGGCATGCAGTGTAGGAAATTTAGGATTGTCTCAATTCTAAGTTGAAATTCTTATGTTGTCGGCGCTTTAAAAAAATCTTGGTGGAATGTCCCCATCAAGAGGATGCGTCAACCGCAGGAATTTATAAGGATATTTTTGTTTTGGGACATTTTCATTCGGTGACCGTTCTTGGAAACGATACCATCACTGAGATTCAATGTATAAGGTGTTGGGATACCCAATTAATGTCAATATGATTAATGCGTGTGTTTGAATGTTGATCTAACTTCTGTACAGACTAATTTTTCAAACCTCTGTTTTTTTTTTTCAGTTGCTGTGATTAACCATTCTACGCTTTTAGAAATTTCTGGTCCTTTGAGTAGGTGAACTCAGCACTAAAAATTAAAGACATCATTTTGACTCTCATTGAGGAAGAGGTATGGGAATCATGGAATATTTATGCCGTGCCTAACGGAATCAACAAGAACTTTTATTGTAAGACAAATAATGAAGAATTTGGGATCGTTTTATGATCTTGAGTAGTAACTGTATGGTAACGACGGGAGACATTTTATTCTCGTAAATCGGACGGGAATGATGTTATTTAGTAAAATCCGAACAATGTGAGAAGATTTATACTCACAGACATGGCCATTTATAAACCCATTGCTGTTTATGCCTACCTCCACAAAATAAACATGTTGACGGTGTGGATAGTGATTCATGTCTCTTTAAAAAAAAGGGTTCTCCGATTTCACACTGACTTTGACAACCCTCTCCGAAAAAAATAATCGCCACCGACACAAGTGTTTGGAGAAAAAAAGGACGATGGATTCGTTTGCAGCGATGCAAACGCACGATCATTTTTAACACTTTGTCTTGTTTTTGTGTTACCACTGTGGTGAAACTGTCATATATGTTTTTAGGGGCGGATTGCATCAAGCAGCCACGTTACCTACAACAACGTAACTTAACCCAACCTTTAGAAAAATGTAAGTTATTAAGATGTATGTTACTCTTGAATCCATCCGAAAGAAGAAATATCCTGAAATTAATCCGTGATATCTTGTGGCAGCACAGGCCTATCGGGATCCTCACCTCATGTTCCTATCTCTTATTTCTTCCTATCACAACATTTTCCTTTCAACTCTATCTATAACTCGCACCTGTCCTGTTATGACTTTTGTTTTCACCTGTATTCACCTGTCCCTTATGTCTTCACATATTATCCCCCTATACTCTGTCCTCATGCTACGTGTATGATTTTGTCAACTCTGTCCTCAAATCGTTTTCTCCTCACGCATGTCTTGATCCTTGTATCATCCTCTCAACTCTGTCATCAAATCTTTTAAATCCTCACGTATTTCTTCCTATCACTTATCCTTGTATCCTCATTCAACTCTGTCCTTAAAATATTTTTCATCCTCGTAAATTTATTACTCCTATCAATTAGATTCGTGCATACCCCGTCTCCTCATTTTGGTGCTTTGAATGATAACTTTCTTTAAATTCTATTTTCATAGAACTTCTATATTCAATTACTCACAGTCTCATACCGTACTAGTTTCATCTCCAGTCACTGTCTGGTATATATCTACGACTTATACAGCATATGTCTTTCTCGTGTACACAGTATCTTACTGTTGTTGTTACTCTCACTTATAGCAATCTACTACCCCTATTCATACCAAAACAATCATAATTCACCCCTTTAAAAAATCGGAAAAAAACAGTTTTTCTCAAAGCCAGTGCCAATTTGCGACCCTTTTCAAACTAGTTAATGTCAGCCTTGTTATTTTGAGTTACAATGGCATTTCTGCATCAGTTGGCTAAACTCGGCAAAGTGATAGTGCCCCTCCGTCTTCTCGCCTTGTGCTGCAATGCCCAGTCGTGCTATGCATTACTCTGAAAGAATAACTGAAGAAGAGGCAGTGGTGCGTGACTGTATGGCGCTCTGATTGAGCTCGGTGTAGTGTTTGCGCGGGTCGTACTTGGCATTTGCCATTCATGTGAGGGACTATTTGATTGGGATACCGTAAAGGATAAGATGACTTCATTTCTAATAGGGCACAAGTCTGACGTGTCCCACGTTACATGGAATACTGCATTTCGATAATTTGCAGTTCAGCTTACTTTGATAAACGGTTCTCTTGGACCAGGCTAATACAGGAAAAGTCCCATTTTTTTCCCTTTAGTATTTTTTTTAATCCAAGAAAACTTGTTAAAAAATTACCAAAAAACTTAAATTTAATTTATGTCTAATTTACTGTTAGCCTTCGTTTTCAGGACACCTATCATATCCCAAGCAAGTTTTAGCGTTAATTACTATATCGTATAGTAGCATAATAGCATTGTTAAGTATGAGTATACTCAGTGCAGGCAATGTGACTCCGTTGCGGTTGGAGTTTTAATGTTCTCTAGGTTAATCTTGCAAAGGGATAGGAAACTATTCTTATTGGTGGCCTCTCTTTTAATTAGACCATACTCTTGTACGAGAACACTTGAAGTAAGTCGTATGTTTTTTCGACTATAGGTTGTTTTTCTTCGAGGCTCGGCATTTGTTTATCAATAATTTTTGTTTACGACGGTGCGTCTCCGATAAATCCCAAAGCTTCTACGTTGGAGGCGCAGCCAATTACCGAACACCACAAATATATTTGGCGCGCAAAGAACCCATGTCCAACTGATAATTCGCCAAAATTATAAATCACCTTGGTGAGCCACTCCGGTAGCGTTGTCGTTCAAAGGTGCCGGCCTCCACAGGTAATTTTGATATTCATTTGTCTTCTTGCCTTAATTGGGATCAATATGGGTAACCATCTGTCTCATCAGAACTTCTCGGAGAAAGGGCAATTTTTTAATGCGGTGTTAAGATATCACGAAATTTTTTCTTTTCGGCAGGAACATTAAGATTAAAGGATTTTTTTCTTGTAGGCTAATTTATCATGGAAACAAAGAGGGTAAAAATGAAGGAAATAAGAAAAAAAGGCCAGATTCAGCACGGTCCCGATTTTGAGCAGGAAATTGAATAGGTTATAGTACTTATCTTAGTTTTCTAAACAAACCTATTAATATAATTGCGCAATCGATCCAACTCCTCTTCGAGTCCTTTCTTCATGGCTGTTCATTGACCAACCTCAAAACTAACGAAACATACAAAACTTACAGGACACCTCTAAAAACTAGGCATTCTTCAATAGTTGGATTGGACACCTCGAGTGCCTACCATTGGGCGGTGTCCCTGTTCCCATGTTTGAATCACCACCGAAACTTTTGTAGACCCATAACAATATTTCAGTGAATTATTGATAATGAGTATAGCGCCGTAGCGGCGTCTATATCTAATAAGCGAAGGCATTTATCGGAAGAATAGCAAGGCAGTTAAGCTTGAGAGGCTCTTGTAAAACCAGACGGAGAGCCGAATGGACTTAAGAAAGAGTTTGCAAGACAGAAAACATTTACTTCCGAAATAGTGGCATATGGTCTGTCATCTGACACCTGAACGAAAAAATAATGTTGAAGCAAAAAATTTCTAAACCAACTAAATTTTCAAGGCCTACTACAATGTATTGCTAAATGATGCAGAAAAAGCTAATGCACCTCTTTAGGAAAAATGTATTTGAAGATCTTTTAAGCTCGTGAAAGTGGTACCCAAGTAGTGGACCCAAACGAATTCATGTGCTGGATGTATAAATATTTAAAACATTAAATAAAATGTTCGGCCTGAATATGTATACCGACAATATTTTGTGTGGTAAGGGAAGAGCTTTTTTTTGGGAGAATTTTCAAAATGAGAACAGCTTTTCCAAGTCATTAAGCTCTTTTCAGCGATGACAGCAGAGCGGTATCTTTGGGACACAGTAGAGTGTAAGTGATGCGCAGATATGAAGAAACGGCTGAAATAAACGTCTCAATCGCGATTAACTTAACGGCATCATAAAACGGTGGGGCCGTTTTTGACGGTGGGTCGCGCATCTCCGCCCAGACGAGTTCCTTCGTCCCGCACAGGAGGCGAGACGGGCGCACAACTTATGCCCCTTGAGAATGGCTACGAATTTATTTAATGCTGTGTACAATTCGTTATCGTGGAATGTTAGCTTATATATTCTAGTGAGCTAAAATTGCTGCAGCTTCGTTCTGAAATCGTTTTTTATTGTTTCCATTTTGACGCCAGAAAAAAATAGCTTGTTTTAAACGGCAAAGGCTTGTTGGCGAAACAACAGTATTTGATAGAATAGACACGATAACATAAATGTGCTTTAGCCTTTCAAGAGCTTTTGTTTTTCCCTTATCCAGCCGGTATTAGTCAACTAATATGTAACCTTCTCGAAGGAAGCTGCGAATTAAGCCCCCTAACTGTTAGCAAGCAAGTTCCGAGTAAACTTAAATCAGTGCAACCTATGGGGTTTAGATCAGTCAAACAGAAACTGGGCTAGGGTTTCATGCCTTCTTTAGCTAGGCAACATTTGGTTCATTTGTGACTTAGTGTGTGATGAAAATTCAGGCCAAGAATGCTCTGAAAGTAGACTATGTCACGTTACGTTTATTAATGTAAACAATAGGAGAAACGCATGTTCAACACTGAGACATTTTTTGTTGGCCGCAGTTTTACCGAAGTCCGCGACCTCTTCTTCCATATCTATACGATAATGTAGCCTTCGTCATGAAATGTCAAAACCTCCAGCGATGTTTTGACCAGAGGCATCCGACAGTTGTACCCGAAAACTCGTTTTTCATAGCAGTGGTTGCATCAGCCAAAGATATCAATAGCCGCAACATCAGTCAAAAAAACCACTGAGACAAAACACATTATGGAGTGCACCGCACATCCCATGCTGCAAGAGAGGAGAGGAGGGGAGGGGAGAGGGGAGGGGTTCATGAACTTGCTCGCACATGCTCTGCGGCCTGAGTCTGTGCTCCCGATCAGCCCTCATATCTGTGGCTTGCCACGCTGCCCTTTGGCCTTAGCGACACGCCCATGGGCTTTTTGTAGACAGATGTGGTTGTTGCTTTGGTGCACTTTACAGGAAAACAATCCTCTTCGAGTCGGTTGCGATATTTGCATTCTTGCTCTGGTCAAACCTCGCCTGTCTAACCGAACTTTCCGACTTTTACGTAACTTATCCTAGCTCAAATTGTATCAATCTAATCGAACCCGATTATCCTTTAACCTAACGGAAGTAAAATTTAAGATAATCTCCTTTGGCTCAACCAAAGGTATTCTCCGAAACAGGTATCTACCTCAATTTCAGGGATATATCTCTCCGCCTTTAATTGGCAAGGAAGGCTCTCGAATCGAGAGTTTCATGGAGCAATCGCCGAAAATCTCGTAAAGATGAGTCTACTTTTTTTTCTTTTTTTTTGTGGTTACCCTTATGACAAACTTTACTCACACAGTCAAGCTGAAAACCTTTTTTCGTTGTGTTGTAATGTGCTAAAGCCAAGAAATGTGCTCAACCCAACCTCGAATTTTGTGACTATTCTAATTCTTTTATTCGTTGCACACGGCGAACATAAATGTAAAATTTATTTATAAAATATATTTCAGGCGTTGGTTTAACTTTAAAACATTTTACACGTGGAAAGTTGAACCAAACAAAACCATAGATTGCGGTGGAGAATGCAAGACGAAGTTTAAAAAGTTTACCTCAAAGCTCGGAAATTTGATACTGTAACCAAAAGTGTATCAAACTCTGTCAAGTGTAATGGATATATTTTATATGATATTAGGCGTTGACCTTACTTTGATAATATATTCAAGAACTCTAGTACTACATTTTGGAGTCATAGACAATAAGACAACGGTTTTAAGCGCACTCTTCATCAAGAAGCCTTCTTGATGGCAATATTTGATGAAACCTGTCGTATACCCTCCCGAGACAGTGATCTACTACTCATCATGAAATGTTGAAAATTGTAGCTTGAAAAGAGAACCCTTCGAATTTCGAGTGTGAAGGATACTTCCTGCAATTTTAGTCCGCTTCTTAAGGCATTTTTTGGCAAAACGCAAAAAATAAAAAAGGCAAAAACCTGCCGTCACTCCCATAGACTAACAAAAGAAATAATAAATTTACACAAATGACAAGCCGTTGCCTTTTGCCCTCTCGCCAAACCGTGTTTTGCCAATATGATTTTGTCTGTCCCACATTTATGCTTGAGTCTATAACAGGCCCATTCCAAATGTGATGTTTTATGATAAATACTGTACAGTACGCAGAATTTCTGTTTGTTTTAGGTACCGTATCTCTTCTGCCAATCTCCAATCAGAAATTTAGTTAATTGATAGAGAAAGATCTTGTACAGTATTTTAGGTGGACACTGGTTGAAGACATTATAAATTATACATTGTTATGAGCTGAAAAGTGAGTTTAAGAAACCAAAACGTAAGCCTTCATTAAAGATTCAATTGCTATTTTTCCCTTCTAGGCCCAACGTATATTTTTTAATATTTGTGTGATTTTTGTTTTGTTTCTTAAAAAAACGTGAATATAATATTAAAGACTGCTTCTTGAAAACACTTGTAGTATACAAATGTCACCACCGAACCAAGGAAGGCACGAATTGTCCAACCGAGCCTATTATAACGTAGTTAAGACTTTTTGTCTAATATGGCTGTAAATAGACTTATTAAAAACTGTTAGCCGTATGTTTGTTCACATTTTTATTTCAAATGCCCAATTTAAAAAAAGGTCTATCAAAAGCATAATACGAACATGTTTGTGTTTAGTACGTCCGTTGAATCTGCCTTCCGTAGATTGGTACTTTATTTCTAGGTGATAGTTACTTTAATCGAGTCACTTAGTTGGATCAATTAATTGTGTGTGAGCGCATTCTAAGACAGGAATATTGGCAAAGAAAGCTGACAGATTTTCGAAGTTTACGGCGTTGATGGTCACCGTTTGAAACGTCGCTATTTCTGGTCATCGTTATCCCTGATATAGGAACCTGTTCCCGTGACGTCATACCATTATCCAGTTCATAAAGTAGGGAATATTATTGTCTTGGCTAGTCATTCATTTTTAGCTAAAATAGAAACTGTGCTTATATCGAACTCTGCTCTCATGCGTGTCGGTATTCTGGCAGAATGCTAAGCTGACTTCAATCAAGTTCACTCATTTTCGTTAAAAAGCAAAGTAAGAGTGTACCGGTACTTTTATAATTTGAATATGTTTTATGTTGGTCATAAGCCTTCTTAATCAGTTAAAAGTTAATCAGCCCTTTTGCGCAATATTCCATTATTTACTCTCATACCTAATCTGACTTGACCAAACATTGCCTAACTGTAGCTAATCTAGCACTAATCTCCATCAAAACAAAACTGTACCGTTCAACTTAAACTATAAACCTTTTGTAACCAAATCCTATCTTACCGAGGTTTACCGCTCCCAACCTTACCTCACATAACCTTACGTAACCTAGCCCCACCTTATCTAACTTTACGAATCCCGTTACTACCACGCAAAACCTTTCGAACCTTCGTAACCTAATCGGAGAGCCTACCTAATCTAAACCGATCTGAGCCTTGCGAAAATCAAATAACCTTAGCCAAACTAATCCGAACACAAACTTCGCGTATATTCCAAATATTTAAGGTACTCCTTACCCTGTGACATTATTTTAAAAGCTCCTCATTCAGAACTTGTCCGAAACGGGTTGAGAGATTCTAGTACCTATAAGCTGCAATCGATTGAACTGTCAATGCTCGCTCATCGAACATCCTTGTCAATCGAACGTTGTCTCTATTTGTGGTTAATGATGTTCCGGAGCTCTTCCTTAAGCGTACTGTACAAAAACGGTTTCTCCACTGATGAGGGTAATTATTCCAAGGGAACTTTGGCAATTTGAATCTGACTTTTTAGCCGAAGTTGCAGACGAGGTGCTAATTAATACTGCCAGATGTCAAACGTGCTGTGAGAGGCGTCCAGCGGAAGTTCGCAAATGTGTTTATCTCAAGCAAACGGAAAATTAACAGCGGACGCGATGCAAATTTTAGACTTTTATTGATTTTTTCTCTCCTGGATTTCGGGCAGTCCTACTAACAAGAAAAAGGTTAAACGGGTTTCTATACAAATCAATTTGAGTATTATTTTTAAATTTTGTTTTCTGAATTAATTTTCACATTATTAAATTTATTATGTGGCGTGGTTCTGTGGATACCTCATCCTTAGGGATTTTTCGAAAAACAAATGCTTTTACATTTGAAAACAGTAAAATTAGGTTTTGTAAGTACAACAAATATTTCCTTGCTAAGAAGATTTTTTTTCCAAAATAGCCTGAGATTGCTTTTGAAGACCGACCTATGGACAACTACATTATTTATGAAAATATCGTCGAGAGCTGTCGATTGATATGTTTAGTGATAGGAGTATCTAAAAAATAAACAAATCACGCTGTTCCCCTCTTTTACCTTTGTACATAACTCAGAGGGGGCGTACGTAAATCACACATTAAAAACAATCCCCTGTTTTAGGTAGTCCCATGCCTGTTTTAGTTACGCTGAACAGGGGGGGGAGCGTAATTTTGTTATTTTTGAAGATATCCCTATCAACAACCAAATTAATTGAGACCTCTCGATGAGACCTGTTCATTGATATAATTGTTAATGGGTTTATCTTTAAAGAACATATAACGCTATTCATCTGTTTTACCGTCATATACCCAAAACAGGTATGAGAATAACTAAAACAAGGAATAGTTTTTATTGTGCATGTAATAGTTTTTACTGTGTTTTGTATTTTGGTGTGCGAGCAAGCAACGAAACTAATTAAAATAAATTAACTGTAGCAATCAACTTTTTTGGACTGTGTCGTGAGTAGCAACATGAAACAACGTTTTGGCCTAAACCCGTTTCAGTGTATTGTCTTGTCTACCTCAGCGGCCCTCTTTTCTGGCCTCCGGAACTCATTCTTCTTCCTCGCAAAATGTGTCATTCGGCACGACGCAGATCAGGCTCCCGCTGTCGCCCCGAATAAAATCCCAAATTTATATCCATTTGGGATCCACCGAGTTCAACGCTCCCAGAACAGCATGGCGTTTTGCCTACGTTATCTTAACGCTAGCTGGATTTGCGCGGAATGCGAAACGAGGGACAGACGTGGGATGCCTGCGCGACGGAAATCGCACGCGAATTTTGGACAACAACTGCTTGTTAGTATCAAATATACTTCAGAAATATTTCGGGCCATCGCGTTTTGCAAATTTTTCCCTGTGTATTCATGGCGTGCAATCGTTTGGAAAACTCACATTTTCTTGGATTTTCAGTCATGTGGGTTGATCCTTGTAACAACGAGGGATGGCGAATTTCGGACTTTTTCTGTTACTTTTCCAGAAACGTGTGAGTTACCTTATGCGGCGATTATCGTCAAATTCTACTTTAAACTTTACATAGCTTAACGTAGGATACCTTAGTCAAACCTGAAGTAGCCAGAGTTTATGATCTTTTCTATTAGTCTTATTAAATTTATGAGCCTAAACATTTTTTAATAGGCGGTCTCATACCTGTTTTATGTAGGCCTATTGGTCAAGAGGGAAAGAGCGTGATTGTTTTTTTTTTAATTTTCTTTTCGCCGAGAGCTCTCGTGAATATATACGGTAGAACTTTGTAAGTGAAAAAAATTCTTTAAAACAGCCAAATTATACGAGCCTGCTTTTACCTTACGCTACCTTTATATCCAAAACATTTTCGGGGATGAAGTACTTTGTACGTTGGCCTAAATTAGAAATCATTTGAGCTAAACGAACTAACTGTTCAAAATATAATTCTGACAAAAGACTAAGTCAATGTAACCTAACTCAAAAAGACCAACCAGACCTTAAGCAACCCAGTTTAAGCTCACCTAACCTCAACATGCAGACCTAAATATATCTAACTGCACGTAGGTTTAATCAAAATCAACACAATGCGGAAACAAGGAACTTTGTAAGTGGTGACCGGAAATAGCTTGAAATCAGTCGGATGAGCCTTTGGATACGAAGGCCAAATCAAATATCTGTAGGACTATAATACAAAATATCGGACAACTTGCAAAACGTAGAAAAAAAAGTTTTCATAGGAACAATGTGTTGTTATCATTCCTTGGCCGACATCAGCTAACGATCTCTGACACTTGTTGGGCCATGTCGGACGGGACGCGGCGTGCTTAAGCCTACGTGCGAATCAGTCACAGCATTATGACAGTTGTTCTTCTCAGATGAAATCCAAATGAATTTGGCTTCCTGCCATCACGACACCGTTTCTTCGTTGCGAAAAGATTCGCAATGTCTGCTTTGCGGTTGTGATCCGACTTTGGCAAATGCTAACAGCACTATTGACGATTTTGCGTTCCTAAGTTGCGAAAAAAAGGCCATAGAAACCCATAAGTTTGCATTGCTACCTCATGAGATTTCCTCATTTGATTTTTAAAAAATGGAAATAAATTTTCTAGTTATTTTCTCTTTTTTACGTCATTTTTTAAAGGAAACATAAACCGAGTTCCTTTTTTGCACTACGTGCCATAACATTTTTTTTTCAATTTATATTTGAAAAAAGTGGAAAACCTCTGTAATTTTGGGTATTTTTTTTATGAATAATGCAAATTTTGAGATTACTTAAAGTGCAAAAACCTAACTTACCGATTTTTAGACACATATTTTTTGTTGTAAACGAAAATTAATTGAATATTGTTCACTAAATTTTGACACCTAAAATATCACGTTGCGGGTTTAAAAAATCTTACTGACAGCTCGGCAGAAATTGGCAAATGCGGTGATCTTCCTCTTATTTTTGATTCACATAGTTGTAAAAGGAAATCAACTAACATACGTGCAGTTCATTGCTAACAATGTAACTTAATCTAAAATTAACATTTTTGATTTGGAGAGGCTCATATGAAGATGCGCATTTAGAAGTCACATACTCAAATACTTTCACAGTTTCTTTTTGTAAAATTGAATGATTCGATATTTACTTTCAGACTGAATGATGGCGTCTAAGATGGCGCATCGGAAATTCTCGCTCTAAAAGCATGCAGTATCAGCAAATTTAATTTGCAGTTTATGAAAATTAACCATCAGAAATTTTCCTCAACGAACCAACGGTGAATAGCCGGAATTTCATAATGGCTGGGGTTTTACTTGAGACCTACCCGTGTGTGCTTTTAAGTGCACTTAAATTTGCAATCATAGCGATTATTTCTTTGAACCGTTTTTTCTCCCTGAAAGCGGATTCCTGAGATGAGGAGGATTGCAACTGTTAAAAGGTTCTGAATAGAAACGATCAACGAAATGACACCTTTCAATAGACCAAACTGGTTTTCGGAAAAGCATGACAATGTCTCCGCTCGGATTTTGTGATCCGCAAGGAGGAAGCCCTGCCGACAACTTTGGGGCCTTGAACTCGTGGCGAAGCGCGCATCGCATGCCTCCCAGCGTGGGTGCAACGCCGCTGAATTTTTCATCCTTTAAAATAACCCTGGCTCCGATGAATTTATCATATTTAGAAAAGGTCGGTTGACTTAAACCAAGTGGATACACCTTGATTTAAATTATGTCTAAAGGGTAAGAGGAAAACATTAACAATATGAAATTAGGTGGTTTGTTTTAAAATCGGCTTAGCCTTTTTTTTATTTATTTGTGATTTTTCGATGGTTTGGCTACAGATTTTTTATTTTAAAATTCCTGTCGTCATTTTTTTAAAATTATCGATTGTTTTAATTTTGAACTTTTTTAATAGCTCCTTTTCAGACCAGATGCATTCGGCAGGCAAATTTATTTTTTGTTGTGTTTTGCTCGAAAGGCTTGCTGTTGGTGTTTCAGACCCTGTTCAACTTGAAAACAAACAGAGCTTCATCCGGGCTCTCATACGACTTTGAACAATGTTTTTCATCTTTTAAAAATAATTAAAAAAAAGAAAAGAAAACATAATTTTTCTTAACATCATGACTTATTACTTTTTGAACTCGCTGTCAAATTTTATCCCGTTGGTTTTTACAGGCAAGCTTCATAACTCACGCCCAATATTTTCGATATGACTATCGTACTGATTCTGCGTGCCAATAATTTAGGTTCAGTTATTTATTATTTTTTAGCGAAGAAATTTTAACCGAATGGTTTATGACGCCACTTTTTTAAAAATTATTTTCAAACAATCTTTTTTGCGTTTACTTATCTGCTTTTTTCACGGACATTTACAAAAAATGAAAAGATTGGGGGAAGAGGCCTCTTTGATTCGCGCATTAGCGCAAAGTTGATTGTTCAAATCTTAAAAGATGTCAAGTTTGTGTCGCAAGATGTCCAACTGTGAATAATTGTCAGTGGATCTCTCTAATCAATCGATTGCTTTCCGCTAATGTGGTGGAATAAAATTTGTAACGAGGCCTTGTTCGCAGTTGAGCACGAAAGCCAGTCAAAACCAAGCTCAAAATGGCCTAATGAGACTGACCTGTTTTGGCTAAGAAGTTAAATGAGTAAAAAAAAAAGATTAACGTTTGAATTTTAATACAAATATTTTATTTCATCCATTGGGCTGTATTTAACTAGTAACCAATACTCAACGACAATTTTTTTTTCTAATTTGTGTTTATTTGAAATTTATCATAGGTACTTCTCGAGATAAGCGAGCCGGGGAGTATTTCACATAATAATCCTATTATTTGAAGATTGATTTTGTTTAAATTTAAGCTACCTTGTCGCTCTACGATAAAATAAAAAAGAAGCAAAATCAGCCTATTTAAAATATTGTTATGAAGCATTCATAATAATAATTGTAATCACAATTAAAAAAATATTACCCTATGAAAAAAAATTGCAATCACGGATTTCTTTTCAAAAAGCTAATTTTGCACAATATTTGAAAACTTCATGAGCGCTCTAATGTAAATTTGACGATAAATATTAAGTGCACCACAGCGTGAACACCATTCTCCAATGCAGCACCACTTATCCACTGAACTCACCACTTCTCTCGTTGGGCGCCCCTTGGTAATCAACAAAGGGGTAAAAAGTCCCGACGGGCCATTTGCGCACTTGTCTTCGCACATGCCGCGCACCAACGCTCCCCGTCGACACCACCGCGATCACCAAAACCACCAGGGCACTCCTGGCGAACCACATTTCCTTATCCCGCACTAGCACCTCGACCTTCCAGACCCGAACTCAATGTCACGGTCGCCCGTCTCCATTTTAAATACGCGCGCAGTTTCGTCCTAAGCCCCCCTGCCCGCTCCTCCTCCCCGGGGGCCCCGCCGCTGACCAATCGCAGACACCGCCTTGCCCGCTAAACTGGACGATGGACGTGGTGGGGGGAGGGTGGCTCGTGGGTGGATTCTGCTGGGGCCAAGTTCATTGCCATCAGCTGCTTCGAAGTAGAGCACAAGAAGGTTGGTTTGCGAGGAAAAAAAATAAAGTCGTGATTTTGTTTTCTATTTTTTGGCTGCAGGGGTCAGCTTAAAAAAAGAAAAAACAAAGGTGTCCTAGCTCTCTTCACCTCATCACTGTAAAAACGAAAGTCCCGTTTAAAGGAATGCCTCACCCGTTCTGAGTGTGAAAGTAAAACGGGGGTAGTAGGTATTTTGGATATTTTTCAAGATAGATTTATGTTCAACCACATCAATGGAAAGCTCTCGCCGAGACCTTTTGAATGATATGGCTGAAAAATAACTTGAAAAATAACCAAAATACGTACTACCCCCGTTTTAGTTTCACGCCCAAAACAGGTATAGAACTTCCTAAAACAGGTGTTTCGTTTTTACTGTGATGTAGTTCAGCTTGCATCACAAAACCGAGTGGAGGTGTATCAGAGCGAGGCAAATCGTACCTAACCTAACCAAACCTATAAGCTTTTGCCACAATA
>Ga0058701_10000473_pt1 | contig 28071 bp, 19 predicted proteins | sample AgamicOrMae_FD_97039 | JGI IMG/M metagenome (GOLD analysis project Ga0058701, IMG submission 97039) | Agave microbial communities from Guanajuato, Mexico - Or.Ma.e | ecosystem: Host-associated > Plants > Phyllosphere > Phylloplane/Leaf | place: Guanajuato, Mexico | collected 2012-06-04 | reverse complement strand
GCCGGCCAGACTCCACGCGCCAGCCAAATGGACACGAACTTGGAAATGGCACGACAACGAGCACCAATAACAACAACAACAACAACAACAACAAGGAGAAGGAGAAGAACAACAACACTCCAACAGACAGACTATGGAGCAAGACGAATGGCAGTCTAAAAAGGGCCAAAAAGAGCAACAACAACAAAAGAAACATTATTATTTCAACTAGAATTGCAAATACTATCCAAAAGTGGATACATAACTAGCTAAGTGTATTCATTAGCTGTTCTCTTGCTCTTCATGTGCGTTCCTTTTGGGCTCCCAAGTGTGTGCTTAGGCTAAGGAGCAGCTAGGGAGCAGAACAAAACGAGCGGCCAAAGGAAACTATTGCCTCATGAAGGAGAGAGAGAGAGATGCTCTTCTCTTTCCAGAGGAAGACTTTTCTTTTCTCTTCGGTCTCCTAACCACTGTAAGAGATTGGTAAAGAACTGTGTTCGAGTTGGCAAACTTGGACCAAGTTGAGGCAACTCGAACAAAATTCAACAGAATTGAACAAACACAAACGATAGATTCGACCACAGCATCAGAGTAGCTTGGAGACATGGGCCCTTAGCTATGCTAACTCCACCTTATTGCGCTTATAGGTGAGCCAAGCCAGTTGAGGAGCATACTAAAGGGGCATAATTTTTTCCCTCCTTTGTTTGTCGGGCCTTTGTTTCCACTGGGGGCTTGTTATGATTATTACATTTGCTTTTTGTTTTCCTTTTCTCGGTGGTGCGCATTGTGGTGCATTGTTGAGCTCTCGCTCGTCGTTGACTTGTTGATTGTGCGCCGGCAACTAGTTGAAACAATCAAACAAGTGGCTGCCAGGCTGGCTGAGTTGGTCGATCATCATCAGAAGAAGAAGGAGAAGGAGAAGAAAAAGAAGAAGAAGAAGTTGAAGTGCGCCAATCAGGCGGGGCGGCATGAGAGTGTGGCGCCTCTAGAGCTTAGGTGCGAGGAGGAAAACTGATGAAGACGTGAGACTGGCTCCAGACTGGGCGGCCAAGAGCTGACATGTTGATGAAAACAACAAGTGGCCGTCGCTCAAAAAATTCATTGTTCCTCAAAGTTTGCCTCGTGCTCTCCTCTGGCCAGCCTCTGTTGCTCGAGCAAGCAGCACTGGGCCAATTGTCCGCCGCCACTGACCACTGACCACTGACCACTGACCATTGGCACCTGTGGTCCGTTTCTGGCCGTCTTTGGAAGCAAAAAACTCCCCTCGCTCTGCTTGTAGTGCTCAGACCTTGTTCCAGCAGCAGTCTCCGCCTGGAACGCCACTCATCTCTGGTGCTGGTGGTCGTGGTCGTCGTGCCAGATTGGCACACCGCAGGCACAATTGCCCAAACACACAGACACTTTTCTCCCCTGCCTGCCTGCTTGGCTGCCCATTGGTCGCCCGAAAGGAGCGAGAAGGCAGCCTCTGTCTCTGGTGGGCTCCAGTTCGCATTCAAATTGAGCGCTCAAATCATCGCCACTGACAGACAGGCGGCGCAAAATGAATGATAGACAATTGGCCGCTGCTCGTTCTTGTTGTTGTTGTTAACAATTATTGTTATTATCATGTTAACGGCACTCGAGCGCGGCCGCCAATCCAGCCCAGTGCGTCCATTGCGTCCCCATGCAACACACCACAACTCCAGCCAGACACCATCATACATCACCGTCATCTCGCTCTCTTCTCATGATTCAACCCACCCAACTCTCTCTAATGCTCCCCACTCGAAACACCTCAAAACAATCGACTTTGCGCCCTCACGCAACCACCTTCTCCTCTTCCTCCTCCTCTTCCTTCTCCTTGCCACTAAGGCGCCCAGCTCGCCTCTCAGCTGCTGCACTTGAGCGCCCACTTGCGCCCCTCGAATTGGCCGCCCAATTCCACAAGCGGCCAGCTCGCCCAGCCAGACCTTAGGTATAATGGCAATCTCAGAGCGTAAATTTGCGCTCAAAATACCATCACAATCGATCACGACAGAGGCCCTCTCATCGATGGGCGCCGCTCGCAGCCAAGCCAGACACACTCTGTGCTCTCGCCTCTTCCGCTTTCCGTCTGGCACCCAATCGTAAACTGTGCCACTTGCGCCGCTCTCTGGCCACCTTTCGACTGGCCGGCCATTTTCTCCCCTCGTCTCGCCAGAAAAATCAGCAGCCAGACCATGTGTGCAAGTTCCTCCAGTGCGTGTTGGAAATTTTCCCATTTTTGAATTGCACGCTCGATCAAATGCTCCTCTCAGCCACAACAATTGGCGGCCAAACATTCAGCTAGACTGTGCGATCACTGAACTCGAATTGGATCGAGCAGAAACTTAGGTGAGATTGTCTCGACTTTGTAATTGTAATTGACACAAGCAGAGGAGAAATGGCTCTGAATTGGGCCCAGGAAGTGCAGGGAGTGCAGGGCTGAAATCGATGCGAGCACACTTCCTGCTCGGCTTTAAGATCTCCAATCCATAGGCGCTTATTCCTGGGCGACGAATACGCAAATTTCGCTCGATTGATCTTAATTTCGAAACAAATGACACTCAGAAAACGGTGTAAATTCATGTAAATTCTCCGTTGCAGAGCCGCAGACTGTCTCCGGGAAACTAATCTATCTCAGAGCTTACTTACCTTTGCCAACAGTCACCAATCGATCTGGTCCTCTTGCTTGTTGTCCCAATTGCAGATTTGATTCACGTCTGAACGAGTTGCTCAGTTTGAGGCTGGAAATGTGATCATATAATTCCGGTGATACAATTAGCTGGCCCTGAAAACTTTGTTGCATGTATTTCATCTGTTTCATGTGTTTCCTTGGTTGTCTTTTGTTCTCTTTTGCTGCACTGTGCACTTGCTCTATAAGCTTCCACTTGATGCTTTTGTTCCTCTTGAGAGGCTTAACTTTTGTTTCTTTCACGTCTGTTATTTGCCCCGAGGGTGTGGATATTCAGACGAGCCTTTCTCAGTTTTTGGGCCCCTTGAATGAATGGGGGTTGAATTGGGGATCTTGCGACGAGAAGAAGGGCCTGAAAAGCAGAAGAGAAGGACTGGAAGCGGAAAAGGGAGGCTCAAGATGGCGGCTCTCTATCTCTGTTGGGCTGAGAAAAGGTTTGATGCGCGAGCACTTCGGCGCATGTTGCGCAACATGACACGAAATCTGTTGTTTTTGCATTGTTGTTCTTGTTGTTTGGTGGTCGGCGAGTTTGCTGCGGACTTGCCATTTGTTGCAGGAAATGCACGCCCGAAGCGCCATCTGCACTCCTCGCCGAGCTCCATTAGATCTTGCTGGCTCTCTCATGTATTTTCTCAATGTATTCTCACCATTTTAACTCAAACCAACTCTTCTCCTTCTTCTTCTTTGTCTTATCACCTTGGGCTATATGTGTAGTTTTTCGCGCCCCAATGATTGCCTCGAAAAACGGCCCCTCTTTCCTTCCACATAAATCACACTCATGCAATATCTTACTCTTTGTTCAAGGCGCCTTTGCGGAAAAAATGGAACCCCAATTCAATGGGCTCTGCCAACAGGTCACCTCCACTCTCCTCTGGCCAACTGAAGCGCCCCAAAGTGCCACACGCAAACTCCCGATTGTTTCCAGCCAAAGTTTTATCTAGTCAGCCAACATTTTGCCACAATGAGGAAGACAAACCATCGCCTTTTCACACACCTGTTGCCCCAAACGCACGTCACTTGAAGCACCCTCGTTGGCTTCCATGAAGTTTGTCTTCCGAGTGCCTCTTTTCATGCCACCGCCAAGCGACAATTCCAATCATTGGCCAATGCTGCCAATACATTTGTTGCATTCACCATTCGCGCTAGTCCATCATCATCTGGCAAACAAATACCAAGCCTGCAGACTTGCTCGTCCGTCTTGGGCCCAACTCTTCCAGAGCTTCCAGCTCAAGAAGCCTAAGATCACTATTGCTGTAATTGGATCTCTAGAGCTGGAATGAACACTTGAGGCGGCTCGCTAACTGGAATCTCAGCCATGAAGATTGCCCCGTTCGAGCATAGAACGAGCTTCACAATCGTTTCTGATTGCACAAAAAGCCGGCTCTATCAGCACCTAGGAGAACTCGAGCTTTGTCTTGGCCACCACAACTGTTCCGGTGGCAACCTTTTTCGAGGAAAGGAGTCTCGAGACCAGAGAGGCCGGCCCTATCTTGACCTAGTTTCCTCTCCAACGGCACTTTAGACAAGATTGCGAGACAGATTGCGAGGGACTGGGCCCAAGACAAGCGCAAACAAGACAAAGAGGGACAAAAAAACGACTCCTCTACAGTCTGACATATTCTATTTGATCGCACAACATTTTTCGGCCAATGGTTTTATCGATAACAATCGGTGATCGGCCCAAGGAGTGTCTGTCGTGAAAAGTTTGGGGGAGTGACTCATGATTGAGCGTGCATCTTGACTGCGTGCCAATTGTACGGAATGCGCGCAGAGAAGTGGCGTCCCTCGTGCACCATGTGCAAACCCTCGTGGTCCTCATGGCTATCCAAAGCCGCTCAATTTTGTCAGCCTTGCCCAATCAACTTATATTCATACAAATCTTTCAAATTGCCCCACTATCCAACCCAATAAAATCCACCCAGATTTAATCCAGAGAATTAGCACGATATTCTTCTAAGATTTTCAAACAATTTCGATGGCAAAGCCCACAAGCTCCAATTTCAATATTGCTCAATGTCAAGATATCCTAGGATTCCAGGAGTATCTAAAACGCCTGAGAACAGTTGACGATAGTATAATATTGAATTTGAACACTACCATATTGACCTCATCCTTTCAGAAAGATATTGAACAAAATGTGTCTAACTGTAATAGATTTCATCAGCAATTAAAGGAGGCTTACGAGGAACGCGATAGATTGATTCAAGCTTGTCTATCCGATGCAGAGGCTAAGGTAGCCGAACTCAAGGCGGCCAGCAACCAAAGCGAGCCAGACCTGGCCATCCAAAAGGAACTGCGACGACAACAAACACGACAAAGAATGATACAAAAAGAAGTTACGGTTGAACAAATTATACAAGACAGATCAATGAAAGCATTACAAGAGAGATGTAGACCATTCGGCTTCCCTAACTAGTCACTTGCTCTGGTCTACACAATTCTGGCACAGTATTGACACATTCGTCCAACTGGCGGGATATATTAGATCATTCTTAACGAATCAGCACCAATGCGTCAAGGTTTCTACAGGATTACAAGGCTCTAAAGTGAGCAAGCTTGTTCATCAACAGTTAACTTATCGAATGTACACTCGTTGCGTAATTGTATTAATAGCTTTGCTCTATGTATAGGAACCTGAAAACCAGACAAACGGTTCTCGATCGTTAGCAATCGGAATTCTCGTAGATAGAATTAAATATAGAAGCCAACTCGTCAATTGTTTTCTACGTCTCTAATCCAATGTATAGCATCCACTAGTAGTCCGTCTACTTCTTTTCGTTTAGTTACTTTTCAAGGTTCTGCCAGTTCCATTGATGTTATGCCATAGCACTGAACATCACTCATCATCAAGTCTCGTTGCCACTTTGTCGCTAAGATTTGTGAGCAACTAATTGGCCCGTGATGCTTTCTGTTGCGCAACCAGTTTCTCGATCAAGACTAGCGCAAGGCCTAGTTTTACGCTAAATCAAACGCACAGTCGTCATCTAACCGATCGATCGACTCTTTGGACCGGGGGACTATATAAGGATGGTTTCTAGGAGAATGGACATCAATTGCAATCTATCCGACCAAAAGTGAAGACTGATAGAAAAGTTTTGCAAATCCACAAGTTTTGCAGTCAGAGCACCAGATATCTTAGAAGTCAATTGGAAAAAGTTTCACCATCACAATGGCGAACAATTCATTCCTCATCAAGTTAATCTCACGATTCATGCTAGTTGTGCTCTTGTTGAGCATCGCCTATTACGATATGACATCGGCGGCGAGCAAGAAATTCATCAAAGGTTTCATCCTCGGCGCATTATTGGCCAAGAATCACTATCCGGTTGTGGTCCACGAGACGAGCCACAAGCACAAATTCTGAGACTGAACAGTTTTAAGTAATATATAAAGTATTCGAGAGCAGCAGCTTGAGCCTTCTCAAAAGTTACAATGTTAACTCGTTCGGATAATCAATAAAGACAATTACACTGAGTCGAAATCTTTTTCCGGTAAACTCTCCTGAATGACCAAGTGATTCTGATGCGAATGTCGGTCGTCTTCGGGAATCGTAGTGTGAAACGGGACCCGACTAAAACCCGCTACTCGCAGTTATGCAGGCTATCCTACTGCACTCAGATGAACGCCTCTCCGCAGAGCAGGGGGGTTGGTCTGCTGCGGGCGCTCTGCTGTGGAACCCAGTCACCATTTCACCCAAACTCGAGCACGCCCTTTTGATGCTAAAAAATAATCTCCCAATCGCTTCTCTCTAGCCATTTTACTCTCATTCGTTCTGTCTATTTATCTCACAAGCCGCCTCCCACCAAGAAGAGCTTTGCGATATTTGCTGCTCAAGGACTTAGACTTCCATCCTAGGCGCGATGAGCCCGATCATTCCGTCCCGATTTGGTCATCCCAAGTACAATATATTCCCGCAGAAAACTAGGGCCACCTCATTGGGTGGTGTCAAGGGAATTGGCACTCAAAGGGGAACGCCTGGCTCCGAATCGAGATCTAGACGAAAACAGAAGGTCGAGGAGAGCAAAATCACTATCCAACCCAAAGACGATGAGGAGGCGGACAACTTTTTCAGCAAACAACTGGCAGCAGCTAGATTCCAAAGAAACCATAAACTAATCAATGTGTTATTTAGTGAGGTCGTGGTTGACCAGGATCAAAACAACTCGGACAATGACAAGGGCCAAGCTAGCCGAGCGAAACGAATTAAGAGTCTAGAGGAATATAATGACAAAATTGCCAAGGATATATTGCAAATGAATGAGGTGTTTAATTTGCGGAAAACAAAAATAGTCGAGGATGGAAAACGTTTCAATCAAAAGCTGGAATTGTTTATGAAAAGTTCCAAAAGCGAATTAGAGGTCCTCAGAGCTGCCCAAAGGAACAGGCATGAGGTGAGAAGGGTACTGAATGGCATACTAGACTCAGTTGCCAATCAGGAATAAGGTGGAAGTGTGCAAATCGTAGCCCAAATCGATGATGGAAATGATCTCCCAATCAAGCTGTTATATGACCATGTAAAACTAGGATTGTAGAAATTCTTAATGAATCAGCCAACAGAGGGTAAAGTCACTAACCTTGTTGGTGGAACGAAATTTAGACAAGTAGCTCTCTACCTGTGGAAGTGGTTTCAGTTTGTTGAATGATTCGCCGTGCCGAAGTTGGAGGCGTCAAATGAAAAGTTTGAGATTTTTATTGAATCTTGCTTTCTGTTACAAAAGAGGCTTAGATAGACATTTATTATACAAAATCCTGGAGTTCAGGTGAGCTTTGATGTGGGGCAAAGCTCAATCTGACAATACTCCCATCTTACATTGGGGTCCATTGTGTAGCACCAAGGTTTTCTTTTGAGACCTCCGGGATTTCTGCAATGGTTATGCGCCTCTTTCATGTTGTCGAGCAGTAGCTCGGTTCTGCGATTGGTCAATCATAAGCGAAAGTTAAGGGTCAGAATAGGTCTAGAAGAATTTCGGGCGAGAGGAAAGAGAGCTCTCCAGATGGTTGAGCACTTACCCTTTGTGTTTGTGGGGCGACTGGGCGAGCCAACTCTGGCAGCTGAGCCCGGAGCTTGTCTTGTTGGTGGAGCCGAGATAGTCGAAACCGCTCTCCGTATGAAGGCAATCCGCCGGGTGAGCATCGGCGGCCTGCTGGTAGACTGGTGCTTTTATCTCCATCTCCTTTTCTCTTTCCAAAGACATGACACCTCTCGAGAGCTGCGCATTGGAACAAATGGGCCACTTATTTCTGGTCCTCTGCCTCCAGCGCCAATTCAATTGTGCCAGTCGCCAGTGTTGCTGGATTGATTCTGATGCTGTGAGATTGTTGTGATGATTATTGGTGTGGTTGTGGTTTGCAGTGTCGATGTGTGTGGTTCCATTGGGATATTTGGTTTCCCCTCCAGATAATGCCACTTGTTCTTGCGGGCCAGCGTGGCTCTGGTTCGAGTGGTGCAAGTTTTCTCCAGGAGATTTCCACAATTGATTGTGCTGCGCAGCTTGAGCAAGAGAAGAAGAAGAAGAAGACGAAGAGGAAGACGAAGAACCCGACCCAATTGGGCTGAGCCGAAGGGAAGGCATTTGATGGCACTGGCCAAGAAGCGCCTCGTGAGGCCAATAGAAATGAAGTAGCCGGTTCGTGCTCGCACTCTGCCCACCATTGGCGCCCATTTCCTGTTGGCCCGGGGCTCTGGTTGCTTGTTGGGCTTGTTCTAGTTGTTGGTGGTGGTGGTGGTATTGTTCCTGTGCATCCTGTGGATTTGTTGCCGCAACCTTGGCCAAATCGTGTTTGGTTTCATGCAATTCATTTTGGCCCCCCAACCATTGTCCATCCTTGTCCCCGGCTCTGGACTTCGTGTGTTCGCCGGAAGTGGCGCCACTAACTCCGGCAGCCGAGCTGGGGGAGCTCAGCTTCGGGTTAGCTGCGGGCCCACATTGCATCTGAGGGTGGCTTCCATTTGGACTGGCCAGCAGGAGGAGGGAGTCATGGTCGCCCTCGACGGCCAGATCGAGCGTGTTTAGGGTGGAGGCGAGCGTTTGGTTGAGCAGCCTCCTAACTAGGTGGGCAAATTTGGTTAAATTGAGGTTGGGACAGTAGAGATCACGCATCAGGAGACAGTCCTCGCGACAGGGTGGCCTCACTAGTGCGCTCACGTCGGCCCTTCTGAAGTGGCAGCTCGGGTAGACAAAACGGCAGAGAGCTCTCTCCACTGCCTGGCGACAATTTCGCGCCTCCATCCAGCCGTCCAATCCGGGCGGCGAGTCGGAAATTTGGCCCCTAATTTGGCGCAACTCCTCCTCCTCTTCCTCTTTCTCCTTTTCTTGGGCCTCCTTCTGGTCGCTCGGCTGCGCTCGGCCTGGCTGGCTGGCCGCGGTGTCTTGAGACCCAAGGAGGAGGGCAAGGAGGCGGCCCAGCAGGCGCTCATTGATTGCCTGCGTGCTCAAGTCGGTGATCTTGGCGCCGATTGTCTCCAGACGCACGTAGACCAGCTCCTCGTGCTCCTCCTGCCGGCCGGCCTGGCGCCCCGTCCGGCCGCTCGCCCCCGGGACAGGTGGCCCCCTTCTGGCGGGCGAGCCGTCGGACAGAGAAGACATGGGCGGCCAGCTCCTGTCGGCCACCAAGTGCTTGAAGCAGGCCGACGAGGGAGCCACCGCTCGTGACAGGCGGGCGCAGTAGGCGCGCGGGGGCTTAACCCGCTTAGCGGGCCCCGCGGGGGGAGCGCGCGCGGGGGCGTGTGCGGCCGCCGGCGAATTGCCCTGATGCAGCTCCGTGCGGGCCGAGCTCGGGTCTGCGGCGTGCGCGCGGCCCGCCTCCTGCCCGAGCGACGGGCCAGCCGCGCCCCTCCCAGTGGGCAAATTGGCACTTAGCTGGCCGCCAACTCTCGGCCGGCCCTCCCACGAGCTCGGCCCAACTGTCGTCGCCTCTTCCGCCGCCGCCCACAAGTGCTGGCCCCGCGGCGCCGGGCCGAGCTGGGCCAGCGCCTGGATTTGGAGCACTATTACGAGCGCTGTGTGCGAGTGTTTGCCGGGGTTGCGACCGTTGGCGACCATTTGCAGCCGTTTGCAGGATTACGACGGGCCCCAAAATGGCCAAGACGCGCACCGATGGGCGTGGTGGTGGTGGTGGTGGTCCGAGTGCAGAGTTTACGGGTTGGCGCAAGGTGAGTGGCGCACGAGGGGGCGCGTTCGAGTGGGAGAGGCGTCATTTGTTAGGCTTAGTTTGGAGTTTGAGTTCTGGCGAGTTTCCGGCTCGCTTGGGAGCCTGCTAGTGGCTGCTAGTGGCCTATGGCAGCCTATGCTAGCCTATGGTGGCCTATGGTCCTACTTGCTGGTGGTTGCAAATTGAAAAATGCACACACGAGATATGCAACGCTAATCTGGCACGCGAGCGATCATTCTGATTGGCAGCAAATCGATTGATGATTACCTCCTCAAGTGGCGGCGGCGGCAGGAGGAGCAGGCGCCCAAACTGGTGCGTGCCTGCTGGAGCGTGCACCGCTCGCCAGCCAGAAGCAGCGCCACCCAAAGGCCGTCTTCCCTCAGTGCTGCCAGTCTGCCGGCTTGGCGAGTTTGCCGCGCCACTTGATTGCACACCACGAATTAGGCTCTCCACTTGGCCCTTTGGGGAGCAGCCGGCGAGCTCGAACGGGCCCTCAAGCGGATAATGTAAACATTTTCTTGCCACCTCGCGCGCGCCTCTCGCGCGTGTGTGCGCCCGGCCGCTCATCAATCCGAGTTGTGTCTTTCCAAATTCCTTTATATTTGCCAACAAACGCCCGGCCGCGCCCGCCCTCAAACCCCCAACCTCCAACCTCCGACGTTTGCAGTTCGCCCCGAGCGCGCTGGGTGGGCCTTCGGGGCCCACTCTGAAGGCCACCCAGCAGCAGCCAGCAGCAGCCAGCAGCAGCCAGCCAGCAGCAGCCGGCAAGCTCGCATTAATCCACAGGGGCACGTAGCTGGCCCACTCGAGAGCCGCCCCCTCGCAGCAAAGGGAGGCGGAAAAACAAACAGACGAGCGGGATAATCTTTGCCCTTCCCTCTGGGCCGCTTTGGGCCGCCTGTTTGCTCAAATCCCCTGCTGAAAAATATCTCCCAAAGCGCGCAAACACACACACACACACAGTTGCACACAGTTGCAGACACACGCCCGCCAGACGGCTGCCGGTGGCAAGCCAGTGGTGGCAAGCTAGTGGCAAGCTAGCAGGTAGCTGGCAGCAGGCAGGCAGCGAGCACCTGGCTGGCGGCGGTTCGGCCAGCGGCCAGATGACCGGCCGGCAGCTAAGGGCCGCCCGCATGGCCAGGCTGCAGTTGAAGGCGCGCAGTTGAGGGCGCTCTGCGTGCGCTCTGCTGCGCCGGCCGCCTGCTAATGACTCGAGGCGCGCCACACTCGCATGGGCCGAGCGCGCCAAGCCGCAACTCTGCCGCCCTCGAGCTCTCGAGTCGCCTGTGGCAAGTTCTTGTTCGGCCGGCGAGCTCGCACGAAGAAGAAGAGGCAGCCCAAGACGAAGACTAAGATGAAGACTGAGAAATAGTGAAGAAGAAGCAAAGGGCCAAACGAGTGCGCCAAAAACAACAACAACCACGAACGACGCAACAAAAACTACCTGTTCCCAATTATAATTCCCAAAGCTCGTCCGATTCGCGAACGGCCGAGAGGGCTTGGAGGTTTGGCGGCTTGGCGGCTAGTTGCGAGTGGCAAGTCGCTGTGGAGAGCCGCCAACTGGCAGCCGCCCAGTGCGAACTGCGGCCCGAGCTTGCCGCTTGTTAGATGCGCACGTAGACGCCCACCCGAAGGCAAGGCCAACCCGCTCGATTGGGGAAAGCTCGAGAGAAGAGTTCGAGTCAGATTAAGCACCGTTGTGGAGCTTGTAATCTTGCAAGCTCAAGCTCAAGCTCGAGCTCGAGCTCGAGCCAGCGACTCCTCTTTGGCCGCCTGATTGTCCTAGTTATTTCCTCCGCCCGCTTTCCATTGGGAAACTCTCGCCCTTTCGCTAGCTTGCTCGCTTCTTCTCCTTCTCCTCAGGCAACTCTGCATCCTCTGACCCACTGGTGTCCGATTTCTATCCGAGCTGCAGTTTGAAGATCGCAAAAATTGCAAAAATCGCTCCAAATTGGAGGCACCTCGCAAGTGGAAGACAAGCAACTAGAAAGCACAAGCAACCAGAGAATAAAAGCAACCAGAATAGACAAGCAACCAGAATATACAAGCAACAACAGTCCAAGGAAAAGTGTTCGAAAAAGTGAAAGGCCAAGGATTTTTATCTTACTCCAGAGAAAGCACGAGCTACAGACAGAGACCATCAAAGCAAAAGCATGTCCTACGATCCTCAAGTGTTCGAGCTCGGCTGGGACTTCATTCTGGCAGGTAAGTGAGGGCTTCTTTGAGCTTTTTCGAGTGGTTTTTGGGGCCCAATTGTTGTGTGTTTTGGCCAAGGAGGAGGAGTGGCCAGAAGTAGAAAGTGAAGGAAATCGAGAAGAGGCAGAAGAAGTTTGGAAAGTTTCAACAGCTAACATCCAACTCTTTTCCACCATTGTTTGGGCCGCCACTTACTATACACACACACTTGCCATACATTCACTTACTCTACACACTTGCTATACACACGCACACTGACGCGACTGCACTGATGGCGCACAGGCGAACGCTACCGCCTGCTCGACATGGACAAGGTTCCCCTGGCCGACCAGTACGAGATGTGCGGCCTCTTCAAGCAGTCGACCTTTGGAGACATTGATATCAAGTGTAAGTAGGCTCATGAATGAAGCAAAAGAGGCTGCGGCTGCGACAGCTTGTTTACTGGCAGCTTGTTGGCCGCTTGTGGCCTAGACACCAGAGCAAACTGGCGAATATTAATGAACTGGCGCCATAAGAGGCCTGTCGCCTAATAGACTGCGAGCCAGCAAAAAGCCCCTTCAAGTGAGAAGACGCCACAAGAAGGCAGGCGCAGGAATAATAACAACATTCTAACACGGCCTCAATCTATCCACAATCGACCGTCTCGAAAACGGTTGAACGTTCGACCGCCAAACGGCCCGCAACACAAACCGCTGCCAATGGGAAACTGGAACGCCCAATCCACTGCAGATGCCGGCTCTCAGGGCCATGTGCTGGCCAATTGTCAGGCCTGGCAGTCGAATAAGGGCACCAGCAAAGTGGAGGCCATCAAGAAGTATGTGTCCCGAGCGGAACAGTTGGTCTCCGCCTATGGCCAGTGAGCGGCGCGCACTCTGGGCCTCTGCTCGTCCTTAGGGCTGCTGCACTGTGGCCGCCCTTTGAGGCCTCTGCTGCTGCTGGCCCAGCAGGCGCCTGATTGGCGCCTTGCTGAGCTCGTTTTGGCTAGACCATAGGAATGGGGCCCTGCTGGAGAATTGTGAGCGCAGTTCTGGGGCAATAAAATCACACACAATAACAATAAGCAACTCGAACTCAGTGGCACGCAATGGGCAATGGAGGAGGAAGAGGAGCCAGAGCTAAGGAGAGGGAAAAATTTGCTCTGGCCTCTTCTCTTTCTGGCGCCTCCTCGTCTCTTGTGCCCAAACTCCATTCGGGCCGCCAAATTCGTCGATAGTGGACATTGTTGTTCTCATTAAGCTCGCCTGCAGTTGTCTCTCTCTCTCTCTCGCTCGCTCGCTCGCCCGTCTCGTCCAATCGTCGCTTTTCCGGCAGACTTCGTGCATTTTGGGCCAAAAAACGGAGCCCAAAATGCAGCCCCAAATTGGAGCCACTGTTTGGTTAGTTAGTTAGCAGGACGACTCCACTTTGTAGCCGAGCTTGCCGGCTGAGAGGCACACTGGCCGCTCCTTAGCCCAGCCAGTTGGCCACTGTCCAGCTGGGGGCCCAAGGCCGCTGGGAGAAAAGAGAAAAAAGCGGCAAAAGAGGAGAAAGACTGCTCGGCTGCCGCTCGGCTGGACTCAAACAAGGGCTCGAAGGAGGTCTGGAAAGAGTGTGGCCCAGACGCGAGCAGCAACAACAACAAACTGGCCAACACAAACACTTGCCGGCCGCTCGTTGTTCGCAGACTGGCTTGCCGCTGAGCAAGTGGCTGGCGGCAAAGCAACTGGCTTGCATGCACAAGGCAGACAGAGAGAGAGAGAGCTCTACCAACCGTTGTTGGTGGCGAGCGAGAAAGAGCGCCAAAATTAATGACTATCTGCCAGGCTCGATTGTGTTTGTTGTTGTTCCTCTGGGCAGTGGGCGATTTTGGAGCGCCTGGTGCTGCTCAGCCCAAGCAGAGCAAGCCTTTTTCGCCCCCGCTCGCTGGAGGCCCCTCTGGCTCGCTCGCCAGCTCGCTTCCGATCCAATTGGGGCGCCCCGAATGCGGGCCGATCCCCCGCCGGCCGGCCAGGACGCGCGGATGAAGAGGCGCGCTCATTAGTGCAGCACCGCGCAAGCAGCGGGCAGCCTGAGGGGGCCCTGCGCCCCTATGCGCGCGGGCGGCCCCAAGACGAGCCGGGCGGCCTTGCGTCGCCAGTGATTAGGATCGGCTCCATACGGGCGGCCGCGAGCAGTGGGCTGCGGGCGGGCGGGCGCACATGGCCCCCGTTGGACGGCCGGCGAGCAGCACTGCAGACTAGCCTCCTGGGGGATTGGCCTCCACCGAGCACCACCGGAGGGCTGGCCAGTGTCTCGGCCTGTTCGGCGGGGCCAAATTAATTGAGGAGCTTGCCATGATTTAGACATAGATGCCCGAGATAAAACAGGCGGCCGGCGCAGATTGGCCGAGCGGCAGGCTGGCCAGAGCGGCAGTTTAGGCCAAGCGGGCGCCCTCGAGCGAGCGAGCGAGCGGAGTCAGCTCAGACGGCCACCCAGCAGGCCCCGCATCTCAGATAAGCTCAAGATGGCCAAAGGATGACGGCTTGCTGCTCTCCGTCCGACGTTTGGGCCAAATGGGGCCCAGATTACTGGCCAGACGGGCACCCAAATGGCCAATCACGTGCGCGAAAAGTTTCAGGCAAAGTTGGGGCCAAGTTGGGCGAGTTCGGCGTCCGAACGGGTCCACTCTTTTTGTCTTCCAACTCTCTTTTCTTCGCCTCTTTTGGCCTCAAATTTGGAGGCCAACTCGGACCAACTTGAGCCGCTCAAACGGGCAAGAAGGCAGCCCGCCTTCTCGTGTCTCCCTCTGGGCTGCCACCCCGGCCAGAGCTGGTCCTCCGAGCGAGCTGGGCGCCGCTTGGGCGAGCTGCGGGCGAGCTCTAAGGGCGCATTCCGATCGAGCGGAATGCTGGCTCGTGCGGCTCGAGCTGGGCGAGACGAGCGCCCCGCGGACTGTGTAGCTTGTTGGCGGAAGTTCCGACCGGAGTGGGGCCGGAATTCCCGCCTAAACGGCTGCAGACGGCCCTCAAACTGGCTGGCCGATCGCTCGGAATGAGAACAAGACTGCGACCGGGGATGGAGATGGAGATGGAGTTTCGGATGGGCGAGAAGTGGGGGCGCCAGCGGACCTTGATGGCAATTAATCACCGCAAACACTTGTCGATTTGGCCACACTGGAGGGGCGAGCTTGGCGCCTCTTCCCCCAGCTCGTCTGTGGCTTGCTGCTGCTTCCCCTCGAGTCAAGTTTTCAAGACGCCGAGTGGCCCCGGCGAGAGACCACCGTCAGCGCGACACATAATAATGAGAAGCTCGGCAGACAGGCCCGAGTGGGCGGAAGGGAGAGGCGCAAGTTGGCGGATTTGTTGGAAAACTCCGAGCGAAGAAGCCGCCGAAATCCAATCAAATATCGCGCCCTCCGTGTGTTTGCTCGCCCCTTTGGCTTGGGTTGTTCTGTCCAAAAGCTTGGGGGGCGAATTTTGCGGCCAAAAGATGGAAAGATGAAAAGATGGAAAGATGAAAAGTTGAAAGTCGCCTCCACCGAGTGGAGAAAAGCTTACCTTTGAGTGTCGCTGCTTTGCACCGCTGGCGCACTGCACTGCTTCTTGTTCTCCTCATCATAGCAGCTGGCTCCCCATGCTTCTTCCTCCTCCGGCCAGGCCTACTTGTCGCCCCCTTCTCCTCCCCAAACTCGCTCCCTCTTCTGCTCTCTCCAATGTCTGACATCTGCCCCTCAATCTGACATCTGTGCCCTCCACTCGCCTCCCTCAGCCAAACATCTGTCTCCCGTGCACTTGGCCAGCACACCTGTGGGCCAATTCGGCTGCTTGCTTGCTCGCTTGCTCTGCCGCTATCAGTCAGAGATAAATCCTGTTTCCTGTCGCCCTCTCAGCGTCCAAACATCAAATGAGGCCCATCTTGCGGCGCGCCCCTGCTGCTCGTCGTCCCTCTGCTGAGGCGGCCCAATTTATCGGCCGCCCGCAGACTCTCCTCCACTGCGCATGGTCCGCCTTTGCGCTCGCCTGCACGGAGCCTCAAGTTCCTGCAAACATCCTCTGGCCCAGCTCGCGGCCTCTAGACTAGGAAAACCAACGCCAAGTTGTCCAACTTCCAGGCCGAGGCGAGTCTCTCCGAAACTGAGGGCCGTCCTTCGAGCAAACTATGCGGTCACTCTGAGGGCCAAATCGAAGTCAATTCTCTTTGCGCCATTGGCTCGACCAAGCGCCCAAAACACTTCCGCGCAATTACCACTGTTAAGGGGCCTTCAAAGTCGCCAATGCACCCCAGAGCTCTGGTCACGCAAGTTTAACTGTGGCCGAGCTGGCCAATGGCCATTTATCGGCCAAACGCGGCGGATAAATGTCCGCAATTAATGATGGCACTCTGAACACTGATCAGCCAACTCTCTTCAATGATGGCCTGCAAATTTTTCACCCACTCAAAATACTTTCATCTGGCCAGACGATCAAATGAGCTAGTCTGCACTTTGGAAGAAATTTCCACTTCAATGCTCCAACTCCAACACTTCTTCTCTCAATCTTTGTATTAAAAACCCATCGTTCGAATGAATCCGGCGAGTGCAGGCATAGAATCCGTGCAGTAAACAAAGATTTACTTTCAGTCTATGGATGCAATCTACGCATTATTTATGACTGGTATGCTCTAGGTCATTTGGCCAATTTCTGCTGAATTTCCCTAAGTTGGCGCACCATTTGCAATCACACTTGTCCGTAATTCTAATCGATGGAGCCACTTGATTGGCTCTACTTCTGCGGAAGTTGATTTATCTTATACTATATCAAACTGAGTCCACCTTTCCCTATTAGTCTCCCAACAAATCTACTCTGTCGAAGTGATCTTATTCAATCTAGCGAATGCTCCTGATAACAGGTTGTGCCTCGCACACTTTCGAATGCCACTTACATTCTCAAGTGTGTTGTATTAAACATTACAACAACCCTGGTAAAGTAACCTCAGAGCCTTGCGTCTCGGAAGAAGCGCATTCTCCGTCGAAGGGCAACACTGATGGAATCTCTATTCTATGACCGCAAATTCCCTCAGAGTTTGGGTCGCCACTAAACCACCACCGGCACGTGATTGGAATTCAATTCGGATAATGTACCGAGCGTCTCGAGCAATTTGCCGAAGATTCAAGAACCGTTACCTCGGCTGAGAGAGTTTCTCTGTCACTTCTCGTTAGGTAGCAATTCTTTACATGAGACTAATGTTCTTCGGTAAGCGACTCGCATTTTGTAAGCTCCTCCAGTTGTGAGAACCATAAGAACATGACGTCAAAAGAGGGCCGCCATCTCGCAAAAGGTATGACGACCATTGGTAGATGTCGATAACTTGTTCTTTGCTTTGAGTCGGGCATCTCGGATTAGGGCCAACTCATGCAGCGAAACCAAGAGTAGAGATGGACTTGGTGATGAGAGCGTATGATAAACACAGGCAGCATAGCTCTACTAGGCCTCTCAGCTCGATGAAATAGTCGGCAGGCTCACTCCGACGAGCCAGTAAACGTTCACAAAGATTCGGGACCCAGACCCCGTGCTCCATTGCACAGTCACCATCCCTGCCCTGGTCCCTGATGGCCACCCATCTTTTCACGCAAATACACACAAGCACCCAGTCCAATGGCGCGCAAACGCTCACCTTGGCCTCGCGCAAGACTCAACTAATCAGCTCAAGCTCATTATAGCTCACAGAGAGAGAGAGATTGCATACCATGCAGATGCTTCATCCCACCAGGTAGACATCATGCATGGTAATGCTAATAGCTAGCATGCTAGTACTTAGGAATAAGAACAAAACTCAATAACAGGCAAGGACTTCATCTCTTTATAGACTATCTGCTAGAGATTGCAACTCGAGGGCAACCTCCACTTGCGCTCGAGTCAAACATCTGCTCAGGTACAGATCGACAACTTTCGATGGTTCAAACATATTGAATGCATTGTCACTGAACTGGTAGCGCAACATGCTGCCTCCTGAGGCATCAACTGGCTTGAATTTTGGCAAATTTTGGCGTCTCTGTTGGTTGATTTGTGCTATTTGTAAAGGAGATCGATTCTGGCTTGATTCTGGCAGTTGGTAGCCGGCAGTAGAGAAGCCAGGCTTCACTAAGAGTCTGTCAGTGTTGATATCGCGAATTATTCTGTCTGGCGGTTGTTGTTGTTGGCCAAATGGGTCCATTTGACTCGACCGGCGAGCAGCAGGCTCTTGAGGATCGTCTGTCATCGACCCATCGGGGCTATTCGCCAGCTCGCCCCTAAGACGCTGGCCATTTTCTGGAGGAGAGAAGGTGGCGTCTTGGTCCAAACTGTGGCGTTCTTGCAATCGATATGGCTCGGGCTCAAATTGTAAATGAATATGTTCGGGAGGATGAGCATGGGTGGCATCATTTTGTGCCTCCGCCTCGTGCAAGTGTGACTGCTGGCTCGCCTGGTGATTGCTCAACTTGAGGTGCTGCTGATGCGAGCCTGACCCTCCAGAAGCTTGGGTCTGCTGTTGGCCATCTTGGTTGGCCTGGTTGATTGGAGGCGTTCCGGAATTGAGAAAATTCAAGTCCAGCCAAACAAACATGGCTATGGAATCGGAAACAAGCGTCAACCGGTAGGCGCAAGACCATTGGTTTCCTCCATTGGCAGATGTGTAGCTCGTGTTCGAAGCAGCATGGCGCTCCGAGATTGAACTGTCGGAAAAGGGATCCAAAGAATCGGGCGATGATGATAGAGGGCCCATGGCTCCCCTATGGCCAATTTCGGCCAACTCAAAGGGTCCCTGAATGAGTTCGACGTTGATCTTGGCCACACGCATCGCAATCACCTTGCTCGGATACACCGGCATCAGATAGTTTTCAATCTGGCTCAGTCCCTGACGGGGCTGCTGTTCGATTAAAATTTGAAAGACGCCGCTTGAGATCGAGATCACGCCCGGATGGCGTGCAATACGCATCAGGTCTTGCTCATAAATTCGGGTCACATTTTGAGGCCTAGTGTTAACCACATAAACAGTGTCCTGCCAGACTGGATTGAACGAGGTCCAGCGGTAGAAACGAATGGTGACATTGAACGAGTCCAACAGGTCAAACATATCGTCGCGAACCAAATCGATCACGAACAATGGACCCCCACCACCACTGGGCCCCAGAGAAGCGGGCGAGCTTTGTTGGTTATCTTGGAACAGTTGTTGCGCTATTGAGGTAGACACTGCGGAACCAGATGGACCTGAGGTCAGTCTGTTCAGCATCGACGAGCCGGCTTGTTGGAGAGTCTGCTGTAAGCTGGCGGCGGCAGACGAGCTCGTCGGAGGAGGCTGAACCAAATAGGGCACCACCTGGATGGGGAAGAAGAATCGGCGTGCAAAATAGTGCAACATCTTCCATTTGCCACCATACTCGATGGAGGACCAAGTGGGCGCTGCCCAAACATCGTTCAGCTGCCAATAGAGAGCGCCCATTGTTTTGCCCAATTTTGTCTCCGGATCAATGAATCTATTGCGCCGGTAGAACTCGGTTTCCGTTTTGATGGCAATGGCTTGACTCAATTGTGTCAGATAGATGAAAGTTTTGAATTTCTCTATGCCACCCGATTTGGGCTCGTTGAAGTGAAGTCTCAGTTGCAGTTTCATCTCTGTCTCTCCGGTGAGCCTGTGTTGTCTATGCAAAATATTCGAACTCAATGGATACTTCCAATCGCTTGGAGTGGTCACTGAGGTGAGAGCATTGAAGGATGGATACGATTGAAAGCCGTACTCGCTGGCAAATCTGGTCGATGGATAGTTGGACCACTCGAACGAGTCCGAAAGGTAGTCATAATGATGAACATCTCCATATTTGTTGTCATTTGGGGTTCTGCTTATGGCATTGCTTTGAGATTCCGAGAAGAAGCCATTGGATGGGCTGGATTCGATGTAGGGCCTGGTTGGATCTAGTATCTGAACTATTGGCTTGATGGTCTCTACATACAACTTGTAGTATTGTTCGCGCAACTTCTTGTTCCAAACCATCACCTCGGGCCACCAAGGACCAGCAATGGCCATCTCGTTCTCATTGTTTCCGGCCCACAGAACAATGGACGGATGATATTGGAGTCTCTGGACTTGTTGCTCGACCTCCAGACGAACTGAGGCAATGAAATCGTCATCCACCGGGTAGAGAGCGCAGGCAAACATAAAGTCATGCCAAATCATGATACCCATCTCATCGGCCAACTTGTAGAACTCGTCAGACTCATAGAGACCTCCTCCCCACACTCTGAGCATGTTCATGTTTGCATCCTTGGCCGACTGGAGCAAATAACGAATGTGTTCGATATCGTTCGAGTTCTCAGGCAGTATGGAGGCTGGTATCCAATTGGATCCCATTGCAAACATGTCCACCCCATTGATGCGGAAACCAAATGTTAGCCCATCCTCAATGTTGCCCCTAGTTATTGGCTCCTGAACTAGCTCGACAGTCCTGAAGCCGAAGGTGATCTCTTTCTCACTAACATATTGGGCATTGTAGGCGTCCTCAGTGGATGAGAGCAAAAGTGAGACCGGTGGATTGGCTGGCGTTTGCAGAGGCTTAGCTCTGGCCTGCAGAGCTTCATCAGCCAGCATGGCACTATGGGCCGAGCGGCGCCTTGATTGGCTCGTTGCATCGGCACTCAAACGTATCTTGTCGGGCGCATTTGGAATGGGCATCACCCGTGCTCTCAGACGATACAGATGTTGGCCTCCCGCATTGTTTGGCCACCATGGTTTCACTTTCAGTCTAGCCGGATCGATTCGGAGATTGAAACCTAGTCTGATGTAACCGTCAGAGTTGGCCACGACGTTGATATGCTCCGATTCATAATGCAAGATTCCGTTCAGATTGAATTCAACCCGCAGATTGTAACCAAAGGAGGGCTGCGCCATTTCAATGACCAACGTCACCTTCAAGAGCCAATTCTCTTCAACCAGCTGCAGTTTGCTCTCGTCGACTGTGTCGATTCGAGCCGTTGGCTCGAAGGCACTCAAGTCGCCGCTCGAGCCCAAATAATAAGGCGGTGCTCTGATGTATGGGACAGTTTTGTTAATTGTTGGCGCCGGCTGCACTGTGTGCCGGATATTTGACGATATAATCACTCGGGTGGGCATCATCGGGTGTCTCTGCGGCTGGACTAGGGGGGCCAATCGTCGTGTTTCCACCAGTATGTCCCTTATCAAGCCGAAACTTCCAAATTCAATCTCGATGTCTTTGTAGATGCCCACCGAGGGAAATGCAGGCCCCCAGTCCCAACTGAAAGAGGCTTGCATCTTGCGGATAAAGTTAACATGGCATTCACCTCTTTGTGCTGGCGAGGGACAATAAGGTGGTATAATTTTGCCCCTATTTTGTCTGACGCTCAAATTGCTCCGTCTGGCTGCATATTTGATTGGTGATTCAAATTTTATTGCGAGCACATTTTTCAATCCAGCTAGTCTCAAATGTGGCTTAATGTCGAATTTATATCTAACAAACATGTTATCTGTTGAACCCACCTCTTCGCCATTCAAGTAAATGGTGGCCACAGTGTCCAGTCCATGGAGAACAAGCTTCACAGATTGGCTGGTTGCAATCTGGTGATCTATTGCGAAGGCTGTGGCGTAGGTCCAATTTTCTTGGCCAACCCAACGGTAGGCAAGATCATTCTTGCCGTAAAGAAGCTCCTGTTTGAGTATATTGTTTCTTCTCAAATCTGAATAAATTCCTCCTGGAATGGAGGCTGGTAAGACGAGCGACCCATTGGCATTGCTAACTGACCATTGGGCGCTGTTCAAAGAGATCGAAGATTGTTGCTGACTATGTACAATAAAGTTGAACAGTAATAGGAGTGAAAAAGTAACGGATGCTGATAGAGAGCTCATTTGAGATAGCAGATATCTATCCCTTCCAAGAGTTCTAAGTTGAGATCTACTTTTGACTTGAGGATATGCCAAGACCATTTTGCGTGGAATTGTATTTGAAACTATTAGAATCTTATAACCTTGTGAATATTGTTGATGTTTACAACAAATCTGTGCTCTTTGCTGGTGAATTTAATATCTAGGGGATCAGAAGATCTTGATAATATCTAACAATGATAGACGAAATAAGAGCATCGAACAGGTACATTGGCGACAATAAGAATAAACTCCGAAACAATGGCATTTGGATTGTAACAATTTGACGAATACTTCTTTCTTATAGAACTTTGGTTTGGTTCAATTTTCGATATCTGCTTCTGAAGATGTCGGTTTCGAAAACAGATTGGAATCCTCCGAACAGATGTTGCTCTTCTCTTCAATACTTGTCTGGAAAAACTGGAAAAATGATTGGAGTGGACTTCTTTGAACCACCTGCAGACTGTCCAATCCCGCTTGACACTTTACAATCCGTCCACTATACCTTTGTGGTCACAAAACAGGTGCAACAATGACCAATAACAAAACTCGATTCCCAACTATCATCCCGGTGGCTGTTTCCCAATGAGAACACCTAACCACATACAGTGGCATCCATCAGGCCTACAGTACAGAAGTCGAAAGAACACATTGTCATGGGGTAGTGACAGAGGTGAAGAAGCAACAGTTCTTGTCACGAGAGGTGGTTCACTGTGTAACACATTTCTATGCGCTGCAAGGGTCTGTGAACAAGCTTCTTCAAAAAAGTCACATAACTGGTCTTTGCAAGTCTGATCAGCGGACTCAATAAGCGCACACGAGGCTACATGGGCCTGTCAAGCTAGTTCAAATGCTAGCGTGCCTACGCTAAATAGGCTTCAGGATTCATAAATTAAGCTCAGGCTTGGGCTAGCTCGATATCGGATTTCGGTCAATGATCCTGAGAGATGATAACCACAATTCTAACTAGCTAGCATCTGACGATGAGTAATCATTATTGATTCAACCTAGTTGAAACCAAAATTCGAATCTTTCTTCCAACAAACTTGATAGAGAAGGGGAGGCATTAGTTTATCGGGCTTCTAAGTTCACAGTTACTCTTTACTCAGATCGATGGGTTGAGCGTCTTGAAATATTCAATTATCCTCAGGATAGTCAATGAATTCCTTGCGTCCGGTCGTCAGCAGTATTTCAAGTTCTTGATAGTGTTTCTAGTGATTTAAGCGACCACCAGCTCTACAGGGGAGGACTGCTAGTTTCCGACGATGCTCGTCTGTCTCGTCAGTCATCTCGCCTCGTCAATTTCGGGTGATTATGCGTATGCTATGTATCTCAGCCGCCATTTTTAGCGGATACAATCCACCACCTCGCAGAAGTGGTCACTCCTTGTTTGTTGATCATCCTATCCCATTTGATCACTATTTATGAATAGACAATAGAGTCTGGCGTCCGAATAAAACCACTGTTAGGCACAACTCGTATGTAGTTAGACTCCTTGCCGAGCAGCTTTCGCTTGAGCTACGACAGTCCGCAGTTATCTTCACAGAGATTGATGATTCAGCTTTCGATTGCTTCTGGTTTTGGTTTGACTCAGTCTCCTCGGTCGACATTAGCATGGAAGTGGTAGTCGTACCCTCCAGAATTTTCCTGGCAACATCTAGCAGGAAATCTTTCAGATCGTAAACACTTCTCAATAACTCGCCGCCTATGGATGGGATTTGTTGCCAGAATTTCAAAAACAAGGCTAGAGATATATTTACCGGTAGATAATATGGTGCCGCTAAATATGATAAATATTTGATTGGCCTATGGGAGTAGAACCAATTGTAAAAACTCTTGTTAACAGTATCACATGCTTCTCTAATCCTATCTGAGAATAATTTAGGTAATGGATCTCTTAGTGCGTTTTTGCGTCGCGTTATACAACCGTCACAGTTATCGTCCTCCTCATCATCTGTCATCGAAATGAAGTTTATACCATAACCCATACTACTAATAGAGCTCGTTTCAGAGCTCAAAATGTTCAGCCCAGCCGAAGACGAGCAAGAGTTGGTCCTAGATCTTAGATCAGAACTGTAATGGCTTCTCCTAGAATATGTTGATGTAGTCTCTATTATCTCAGTTGTTGCATCAGCAAGTATCAAACTTGACCTGATCTCCAAACATTTAGTACACGAAATGAGTTTCATGCGTTGCAAAAATCTTATCCCGTCGGCAAAACCTCGTTGGCATAGCTCGCTCAGCATCTCAGGTTGGGGCGGAAGGAGGGCTTGCGATAGACGATAAAGATTATGGGGTGTAATTGAAAACGATGTATTTGACAAATTGATTGTCAGGAGATTATAAACATCATCTTGTGGGCAAATATCCGCCTCTCCTGCGAAGGGGGAGACGGTTACAGTCTTGTCGTCGAGTATCAATAGATTATTGCTGAATCCACCATCTATGTAGGTGATGCCTTTGTATTTGGGTGCTATCAATCCAGACCAAAATGGTATGAAGCAACTACAGATGAGAGCCTGTATCACATCCTCCTTCGACTCGAAACTACTTATGATTACGTTTTCACCGTCGTAGACCCTTGTCAGAGAAATGTGCAATTTTCCGCTGACCCGATGATGGACGTCATCTGGCAATCCTCTTTCTAGCGCATCCCTAACTACGGCATTTATATCGAATGATGGATGAAAAGGGCCCAAAGCGCGTGCTCTCGCATCTATAGCAACCCTCAAGATGTCGGTGGTTGCGTAAGCTAATTGGAGATTACCACAAATATGAGCTGTCGCTACTAATGCGCCTGCAGATGAGCCAGCTATCTTATGCATTGATAATTGAGGGGCATACTCGTAGAAACACGAGGCAACCCCGACATGATAGATGCCGAGAAAGCCACAACCGCAAAAGGATAGATTTTCACTCAACTGATCAACAGTTTGCTTCCTATCTCGTGTACTAATACTTTTAGATGATAAGGGGTGGGCTCTAGATTTGTTGCGCTGTCGCTGCTTATTTTTAGATGAATGCTTACTGCCACCCATGTTTTAAGACCTAATTAATATTCTGACTCCTGGTGAAAGACTGAAATTCTTACTCGCTCTCAGTGCGTTCTAAATACTGTTCTGTCTAGCGTTCTGTAATTTCTATCGAATCTAGATCATCTATCCTACGGCTAAGATTTTCCATCCCGTTCTTCTTATAGGAGGAAAGTTATATTGCTCTGTCGTATTTGCCTCAATGATTCTAGTCTATTCAACGCTTGCATCCACTTGTGTCTCTGTTGACAACAAGTTCAATATGTGGACACTACCCAACGTGTGTAACCGTGTAGCCGAATGCTTGTGTGCAAAGACTGCACAATCTAATGAAAAAAAACCGCGATGCCTTCGGCCGGCTCCAATGTTAATGAACTGGCAATCCTTGTCTCAATAGATGTAGGATTTTGTTTACCGGACTTCTCGCTTAGTGATCTTTATTTTCTTATCTATGCTTGACTTTTTGTCTGCCTTCCTTATCTGTCTGGTGTCTCCTCAATATTTGATGAAGCACTCGGAAAGAAAAAAATTACATTGGTGTGGGAGGAGTCAATTATGGTGGGGGATATTTGTGGATACAGCACAGAAAGAAAGTGGATCCACACTTTTGTGACTCAATGAATCGATAGATAAATAATCAGAAGTTTCAAGTATCACAATCATTTATAGATCCTCACTTCTCCAACTTGTACAAAGATTCTTGCATCCTCTGTCTTGCACGCGTATTTTGAGGATTTATCCACAGAGCCTGCTTGCAGGCATCGATAGCTTTCTGGTAATCTTTCATCATAACATGACAGGCGGCAATATTTGAGTGGAGTGTGGATTTGAGTTCGGCGGTCTCGTTAAGATCCTTCTCTAAATAGCTCAGACCCTTGGCATAACTTGCTAAGGCATCTGCAAATTTCTTCTGCTTGTACAATTCGTTACCATCGAGTTTGTATTGCTTTGCAAGTTCCTCCGGCGAGTTACAATCTTCACCATATTTCAATTGTCGCATTGCCTCGACTAAAGGTGGAATCTTGTTTGGATCGGGTGCTTTAGTCATAAGTAATGGATGCTCCTCCATCTCCTCTCTCCATCGTTTCTCATCAAACCTGTCATAGTATCGGTTTTTGGTAAAATAATCCGCAACATCGTCAAGATCCATCTGGGAAACAAGAATTTAAAGGAATATATACCTAAAGAAAGTTTACCACAAATTATTTTTTCCCTATATTCTGTCAAAGTCACGAGGTTATGGCAATGTTTTATTGGGCCCAAAACAAGAACCGCGTGCTTCCAGAGATCATGCGCTCAAGGCAACGCGTGCGAACTATGACTCATTCAAGCGTGTCGGCGTATGTAATGATCTAAAGTGGAGGATCAGTGATGTTTCCTATTCTGAAAGTTTGATTATGGTTACAGTTTAATCAGGATGGAAAACGGAGTTCCAAAATTATACCTCTATTTGCCTGGCTTAGATTTCTCAATATGTCGCTCCATCGCCTCTTTTACACATGGAATCTCATGGTAAGGAGGTGCGTGAAACAGCTGATCCACTGGCTTCTTGAAAGCCTCGACGATCTTTTTATCAATCAATGGCCATAGGTTCTGAAAGAAAACTTTCGCCCCCTTTACTGATAAGTGGAGACCATCACAGAAGAGCTCCTCCTGGGGCTCGTGCTTGGTGGAAATCTCGAATGCATCAAGGAGTTCAATTTGCTCCCTTGCCGCAATACGCTTCACAGCATCGCTATATTTGACGGCACTCTCGAACTTCTTTGTGAAATCTGGTCTTCCCACAGTTATTTGATACTTTGTGAACGCTTCTTCATTATACCAATGTGGAGTCACAATGATAACTTTCTGCTTAGCGAGACCGTTTTTGAACAAATACTCTAGAATCGAGGACATATTTCTCTCATACTCCTCGACAGGGACGTGCAAAGGCACACGTGGGTCCCAAGAGTCATTATGCCCAAGCATCAAGACAAAAACTTCTACATGGTCCAAGTAATGTTTGGGAAAAAGCTTTGGCATCAGATCTAGACACCAGCGTGAATTGTAACCTGAAAATCCGCGAGCGTCAACATCAAAATAGTCGCCTAGTTTGTCTTGTAACAAACTCGCCCAGCAGCCTTCCTCAATGTTGAAACCTCGGCGGGTGATAGAATCCCCGAAGAGGCAAATCTTTGGCCAAACCATGTTGAATCTCTCTGGCAATCTCGTGACTCCAACTGAACGTTTTTTGACTCTATTCAAGTCAATCGATTTCTTGGCTCTGTTGGTCGATGACAGATGACGCGTCCCAACCCTTGTCTCTACTCTGCCAATTGTTGAGCTTGTTTTCCTCACATAAACTGAAGAGTTTCCTTTGACCCTTGTGGGCAGATTTTGAAGTAGACCCGATGTACTGGACGCTTTGATCAAACTCGAGTAGTCTCGGCAAGCTGTTCGGGCTGCGATCTCCGTGCTTGTGTTGAGTTGGAGATGAGTTTGAACAAAACTGCCGTGATATCGGTCGAGCATTGCACTGCCAGATAGTTTGCTACATTGCCGAGCACTAAAACCACTCAAGGCCTTACCAAGCCTCGTACCAAGCAAACTATAACTTGACATTGAAGTGCGTTCTTTGTTCCTTTCTAAGATCTTGGCAAGACGTTAGATAATTTTTATCGCAGACTTTTTTGATCTGTCAGTCTCAAACTCATTCAAGCCATGTTCAACTGTTGTGCATATCAATACTTCACATAGAGTGGCAATTCTGATATCTTTCTATCATTGAATGATATCATCCCATTCATAGGATATACAACGAACTCGCAGATTCACTAGTGTTACGGACGAGAAAGTATATAAGAGTGTCCTTTACTTAAATAGAATTGATCGAATGCTCATCATTCCTATTGTTGTCTTGATTACTGAGAAGAAGAAAGCAATTGGTTTCTGGGCCAACACGGGTAGAGTCCAAGTGCGGGTTTCATCCCTTACTAGTGTCTTGCCATCTGTCACATCTTGACTATGCTGGAGAACTTAACTCGGCCTTAGTTATCTGTATGATTTTCGGACTGATGAGATTTGTTCAAGGCAGAAATTGCCTTGAACAAATCTCTTCTGCTTGTGCTCTGACACTTCAATCACGAGCGTATTCCTGCAATACACAGTAACTATAGACCCTTTTTAATAAATAGT
>Ga0058701_10000472_pt1 | contig 28080 bp, 30 predicted proteins | sample AgamicOrMae_FD_97039 | JGI IMG/M metagenome (GOLD analysis project Ga0058701, IMG submission 97039) | Agave microbial communities from Guanajuato, Mexico - Or.Ma.e | ecosystem: Host-associated > Plants > Phyllosphere > Phylloplane/Leaf | place: Guanajuato, Mexico | collected 2012-06-04 | reverse complement strand
GGAATCTTTCTTCTCCCCTTTTGGCCGCCAAAATGCTGCTAATACAGTCTAGTTCTAGTCTAATTCTGGCCGCTTGAATTCTGCCGTGATAGCAGAGTGGAATTAGGCCACTTGGTCTATTTCTGCCCGACTGACTACCGTCCACTGTCCATCGTAGTATCATGGAAATGCAGTTGCAATGAGCGCGAATTGGGGAAAAATGTTAGCTTGAGAAAAGTGAGATTTGGATTGAGAAGATTGGAATATCCTCTTTTGGATTCGGCTCAGAATTTAGAATAAAAATATAAATTAAGACAACACACTCATTTTATAGAGTTTACAGAGAGTATGTATGTAGTTTTGCCTGTCGGATTTATTGAGTTTTCGCTCCACAGGTGCCCTAAGGAGGAGCCAAGATTAGGCGCAGTGTATTATTAGTGCGCTGTTATTATTATGATTATTTTCGCCCCCGAACGAACAACACAAAACAAAGGCAAAAAAATAACTGGCCTTTCGAGTCGAGCAAGCAAGACTGCTGCTTTTATTACCTTGAAAACAGACTCCAAGTTGAGTGTCTCGCGGAGGGCCAATGGAGGAACATTTGCCCCGACTATTTGCAGACTATTTGAGGGCAGCTTGAGCCGCGGCTTGTCGAGCTTGCCGCGGCAAGACTGTGGCGCTTAGCTGGCCAAGATGAAACAGCGCCCGATTCATTAGGTAGCTTCATTTATTGCGCCAGAAGAGGCGGCGCTCGATGCTCTTGGGCTGCTATAATAATAATTGTTATCCTCTGGAAATGGTTGGCCAATTTGCCACCAAAATTCTACAAAAATCGGCCCTGCGGCGCGCCCAGTGGCTCGCGCCCAGCCAAAGGTAGCCTCTAGAAAGCCCGTCTGGATGGCTACTTGATGGCTACTGGAAGGCGGCGAGCCCAGAAAGACGAAACGAGTGGCATGAGGACGAGTCCGAGAGCAGAGGCACGCCAAGTGCAGTGTTTGGGCGCGCAAAACGGGAGCAAAAGTGGCGTCCAATCGGATGGGATTGCGCGCATCTCAAGCAACTTGGGCTCTGCATTGGGCGTCCTGGCGGCTGATTGGGCGCGACTGGAGCTGGAGGAGAGCGCATTCAATTGGATTGCCACTTGTTGCTTGTGCAGCTCCGTCTGAGCTGCCGTCTAGCTTAGCTTTGAGTTTTGAGCTTGTCGTTCTCCACTTTCCGCTTTGTTGAGCTCCCATTCCAATCGGGCCTTTTAATTCGCAAGCAATTGGAGCCAAACTCGAGCGAGTTGGCTTCTCGCCTTGGCCGAGAATTGAGCGCCGATTGATTTTGGCGACCCAAAGCAGCACAGTCCAGTTTGGCCAACGTTTAGCAACGCGCAAAGTGTGCACTCTGGACTGAGTGTGTCCAGCGCTGATTGTGGATTGTGGATTGCGAACTGTGGATTGTGGATTGTAGATTGTGGATTGTGGATTGTGAGCCGTGAACTGAAAGCACAACTCGACTTGCAGCAGAACTCGATCGGCGGCCATAAAAGTGCACCACTACAATGGGCCCTTCGCGCAATCATCATTCATTCAATCTCGCGTGTCTCCCAAGTTTCATCTCTCGCTCATCACAATCCGCCAAACACAGCCTGGACCATCTCTCTCTCGCTCTCCAAGCTCTCATCTTATCCCTCAATTCGCTCGCTTGCCAAAAAGGTGGGCGCCTGGTCCAGTTTAGGCAATGGAATCTCCTCAATCGCCAACCGTTTGGCTCGCGGTCCAGCGTAAAGGAGAAATAAATGGCAGATAAAATGGCCACTTTTGGCCAAACTGAGCGGCCCAAGTGGATGGCCAAAGCGAGCGAATGGACGAAGAGGCGAAAGGAGAAGACAACAATATTCTGTGGGCGATTTTCAATAAAACTTCGATAAAAAGGAGCCAAATGTGCGTGAAATCAAGCCGCACACAGTCCAAAGTGTGGCTTGCACTAACAAACTCGCACAACCAGAGGCACACTCGCCCGATTCTACACTCTAGACTCTAGACTCTAGACACTCTCTCTCTCTCTCTCTCTGGCCAGCTCTCTTGGCGCTCTCCGCTCGCTCGCTCGCCACTTTGGCCGCTCGCCGGCGCCACTCCAGTTCCACTTCCGCCACAAATGGGGTGACGAAAAGGTCGTCTGTTTGGGCCTGGTCGAAGCGGGCGGCCCAAACTTCAAGACAGAGCACACAGACACTCTCAGGTGGCCGCAGTTCACTTTCCGGCTGAGACTGTGTGCAACGCTCTGCCGGCACGCAACTAGGGGACTCAGACCGGCCAAGTGTCATGCTTCCACAGACTAGGAGTTGTCTCTCTCTCTCTCCTCTGGCCGCTCAAGCAAGTGGCAGTCTGTCTCTTGGAGGAGAAACTGTTCTCTGGCTTTTCTCTTTATCCTTTGGCTCGCGAGAAAAGCATTCAGAGTAGCCAAGCTCAAGCACTGCACTTCCGCCGCTTCTTGGCTCTTGGCGAAGAAGTCTTCTTCTGTGGGCAAAGAGTTGACCTTTTTCCATGACTTTCTGGCGAGACCAAAGGATGATGAAAGGAGGGAGGGAGGAAAAATGATGCCAGCGAGCGGGAAGTGCAGTGCAGATTGAAAAGTGAAGTGAGTGAAAAGTGTTCGGTTGGCCAAATTGCGACAGATTAGCTGACACGCGAGTCCACTCTGCATGCTGCCCGCAGACACTGGCCACTCGCTCGCATTTGGGCTCCAATTTTCAACCTTTTTGGGCGCTTCATGGAGGCAAATGTGTGTGGCTGGAATGGCATGAAGGCTGAGAGAATTGCTGCAAGAGCGTCTCGCGAGACACTCTCATTTCTGGCTCTCATTTGGTCTCTGTCATAATTTGGTCTCTGCCATAAGACAGAGCGGGAAAAGCGGCGCTTAGCGAGTGCAGAGAAGGAGGAGCACAAAGGCCAATGAAGAGCAACGGGAGACAGTCTGCAGAGAAGTGTGAGTGAGGGCGGAAAACTGGACGATGAGACAAGCCGCCGAAATGGCTAATTGCCTGACCACTGGGCCGGCGGTCAGTGTTTAATTTGGCCGCCCAACTGGCGAGCGTTGTGCAGTGGCGGCGGCTAAGATAAGCTAAGATAGCGCAAAGGAGGCGGCAAATTCATCATTGTTGCCGGCTCCATTTTGGCCGCCACTTGGCCTCCTTATTCATTGTCTCCCCAGTCTAAACACACAGACACAGCTTGCAGTCAACAAGCTGGCTGGCTGGCCACTTGATCCCCGAGGAGCCAGAGAGACAGTGAGTGGCTTTTGTTTTTCCACCAGAGCTCAGGGCGACTTTTCGGCGGCCAGTTGGCGAGCGATAAGGCCAAGACGAGCAGCAAAAGATGCACTGCGCACCACACACTGTCTGTGGCGGCCAAATGAGCGCCCGCCCAACGCCCAATGTCCAGCTCGAAACTTAAGAGGATCTGTCCGTCTTATCTGGCCACTTCCGGCCCCCAGCTTGGCGCCCAAAGTGCGCGCTCTCCACCGCCAGCCGACCACTGTTGGTCCCAGAGAGTTTTGTTGACGTGCAGGCGCCCCGCAGGAGCCGGCACGTCAACAGAACGCCCCTTTTGATTAACTGTCTTTGCCACTTCGCGGCCACTCTTTGCCAACTTTTGCCCCACTCGGCCCTTCCAGCTGACCACTGGGCGCCCATTTATCCATCGCTCAGCTTCCTTAGACCAGCTGGACAAGCCGAGCTGTTCGCCTCCGTCCACAGTCAGTCAGTCGTCAACAGTTGGCGGTGGACACTCGTTCGGCCGACTGCTCAGAGGCGGCACCACTCGCGCGCCCAAAGCCCACCAGCAAGTGTCTCCTGTGAGCGCGCTTGACAATGAAAACTGCGCCCTCGGCTGGACAACAAAAAGGGTTGAGCTGCGGCCCAGTTGGCCAGCTAAGCTCTCCAACTGCTGAATGGACTTCTGGAAACACTAAGGCAAGAAATACGATGGCAAGACCGATGGGGAGGAAATAAAGTGCCTTCAGCGCCGAACTTGAAAAAAGAGACTCTCTGCCAGAGACTATCTGGTGGCCATTTTGGCGCCATTTGGGCTGGCTCAAAGGCCTTTGTCGCTTTTGAACAAAGTGGTCAGTTTTGAACAAAGTGCAAAGCTTTGGACAAAGTTGAAGAGAAAACGAAGCGCCAAAGGCGAGTTCTTGAGCTTCTGAGACGAGCAAGAGAAGAGGGAGAGAAGAAATCGTTGAGGAGCAGGAAAAAGCTTGGCTCCTCTTCCAAGGCCAAGCTGCAGCTGAGCGGCTCTTGTGTGTAGAGCTCGAGTGTACTTTTCAGTCTCTGCTGAGTGTCTGTGTGCTCGAGCGCGTCCTAAACGCCGCAGTGCTCTTGCCAAAGCTCGTCAGCTCAATCTCATTGTGTTTGCGCTGACCAAACTAATTGAATCCAATTGGAAGCTCCTCTTTCCACTCTTTCTCCTCTTTCCACTCTAACAACTGGCCCTTCTTGCACACGCTCCCTCGAGACAGGCGGCCCTCAGCTCGACTGCGCCGGCCAGCCGACGCAACAGGTCCTTCCGACGAACAACAAACAAACAGTCTCGAACGGCCGCACCAAAATAATAATAATAATAATAATAATAATGATAATGCTCTGCTCTGATTTGGAACGCCCGCTCGCTCATTGTGCCTCCCAAGACACAACCATCGAACGGCGCCAACCAAGTGGCCATTCTCTGCAGAATGAACGCCCTCCAGTTCTTCGCTCTTGCTGCCCCTTTTGCTCTGCACCCAAGCTTTTGCTCTTTCTGCTACCCCTAAGCTCAAACTGAAACCATTTGCGCAAACCAGTGCACTCGGCTTGTGCGCGCCACCGAGCGAGCTGTCGCCCAAGCTCGCCAAGCAGCAGCCCACTGCTCTGCCTTGGCAAATTCAATCAGCCGGAAACGCGCTCACCACCAGAGCCAAGGGAAGGCAAAGGCGAGACGAGCGAGCGGAGCTAGCCAAAAGTGTTCGCTGGCTGGCCACTCGCTCGGCGCAGCTCGTTTGTGTGTCGTCGCGTCTCCTTGCGGTTCGTCCAGCAGACAAACAGCCCTTAGGTCTGGCCATTGTTTCACACAACTTGTTGCTGCTCGTTGTGCTCCAATCAGGAAGAGTGAGGCAGTGAGCACAAACTGTGCTAGACACGAGCGCTCATTTGCTCCACTATTTAGCCTTCTTTTCCGCCTCTTTGCGCCCAATGCCAAAGGGACACAGAGCTGCAAGGCGTCTCAACCCGCCGCACGTCCAGACACCTAGACTGTGGACCTCTAGCGTGCAAAGAGAAATAGAACTGCACTTCTGGCTCACTTCGCGCAGTCTCCGTTTCGAGCCAAAGCAGTCCAAGAGCTCTAATCTAATCAGCATCCAGCCCATTCAGCAGGCCAACTGCGCGAGACTGTCCGCGAGCAGAATGCGACCGCTGCAAACAAGTGAGCTAACTGCTCGCACCAGAGACACTCCTCCGCTGTTCAGGCAGGTGCAAGTGTCCAGCAGGCAGCCACTTGGCCTGCAGACTAGAGCTCGAAAGGAGCGGAAAACAATCTGCAGTGAAATCGTGCAAATTGGTTGCAACCTGCGACTGCTTTCGCTCATCTGGCCGCCTCTACACACTGCCTCTACACACAACTCTTTGCTCACCACTGCACCTCTGCATCCAAGACCATCTGATGAGGAGCATTCATCTTCCGGCTGAAGAGTGGCCGATTTGCGCTCTCGTTTCAGCCTCGAGAAAGGCGACAATTGTCGAGCAACCAGTTTGCCGAACTCGCTCATCAGCGGCCACACTTGCACTTTGCCTGCTTGCACTTTGCTCTGCTTGCTGAGAACTAACGAGCCGCCGGGCAATAAATCAGCCTAGTCGACAACAAGACACAACTGTCTCCTCGCAGAGAGTCAACACACAGACAGACAGACAGACAGACTAGCCCATGACTCAATTGGAAGGCGCATCTTCTTCTTAGAGGGCCACTTTTCGCTGCTTTGGAAGCAGAACTCTGGCAGATTGTCAGCCGAAATGCAGAGCTCTGCTCGGTGTTGTTGCTCGCAAACTGGCCGAGCGAAGTGTGAAGTTGCGCCGACCGTTTGGCTGCCCCCAAGCTCGAACGTCTTGCCAATGTTTACAATTAGAAGCTTGGGACTTTCTCCCTAAAGATCGAGAGGCTTTGGTTGCAGCGCTTGGGGGCTGCACTCTGGCTGCTTGCAAGTTGTTGCAACCAAAGCGGCTTGCTTTCTTCCTCCTTCGCGCTCCTTCCCACTGGACACACAACGCTTTGGGAGCGAGAAAAAAAGAGCAATCTCTTTGCTCCAAGCTCCAAGCTCTTCCAACTGGGAACTCGCCTAGTCTCACCTAGTCTCTCGGCTGTGATCCTCTAATGATGGCGCGCAGAAGTGGCGCAAAAAGTGGAACGAGCAAAGAGAAGCAACGAGAAACGAGGAGAAGCTCAGAGGGAGAGAGAATGTTCCTGCTTCGTGTCCACTTTTTCACTCGCCCGAATAAACTGGCCACCAACTGGCGGCCTTGCTCGCTTGGCTAATAATGTCCGAAAAGCGAATCTCATCATCTTTCGAGTGAGTTATAATTATAATTATATTGTCGAGCCGCTCGTTTGGCAAGCAGTGAGCAGGAGCAGCAGCCACTGCTTGCCTGAAGACTGTCCGCCGCATGAGAGCACCAGTTTGGCTCTTCTAACAACTGGCCTGTGCATCTACACACTGCCACTACTGTGCTACACTCTGGCTCACAATCGGCAACCAGCGAGCTTTGGTTGGATATCACCACTTTGGCTGACCACTTGGTGACAGCCAAGTGGCCAGCCAAAAGCCAGCGATATTTGCAACACTCAACCGTTCCAATTTTCCCATTTAATGTCACCGCCACCTAAAGCTAATAATAATAATAATGGTTGTAATCAAAACCGTAATCATAATCACACAATGAGCCTGGTCGCTCTCGAGCGAGCATGTCTGCACGTCCACTGGCTTCTGGTGCCCAAGCTGCCCTTTCGCACGCTAATTGGCTAGCTGAGCTAAGAGCTGAGCCAAGAGCTGAGCTAACTGGGCGCCACTCCCACGCTCTGGCCACTCGCCGGCCACTGGTCAGCAGTCGAGAGCCGCAGCTGACCCTTGGGACTGAGTGTGAGACTCTCAGAAGAGCGAGCTTCTCGGGCGGCCAATCGGCCTTGGTGCGATTCCTTCTGGCGGCTTAGCTGAGGAGGCTCCTCGCTAAGCTCGGCCAGAGGGCGACCACGACAAATTGGCCGCAGTGCAGCCGCCGCGGTCGCCCTCTGGGCCATTGTGGCGCACACAAACTGAGCCCCGCACTTTGAGGAGCCCAAAGTGGTTGCTGTCGTGCGGCGGCAAAAAGGACAACAGCAACAACATTTACTGCTCCAAACTGGTTGAGTTATTATCATTTACGCCAATTGGGCCGGCTGGCCACTTTTTCAAGCTCGCTCAGTGCAATCTTGGTGGCCACCAATCTCTATCCTCCCGAAACATCTCTCTCACTGTTTGAGCAGCGCCGATGAGATCAAAAACCGCAACAAGTGCAGCCCCAAACTGAGCGGCCAAAAAAGGGCGGCCAAGTGTTTTCTCTCCAAAGGTCTGCTCTGGCTGGTTTGGCCTCCACTTTTATGCCTCCCACTTTGCTGCCCCTCCGAATGAGAGACAGCTCGAAAGCGAAAAAGATCATTCTCTTGGGGCTCACATTTCGCCGCAGTCTAAAAGCTAAAAGATAAACGAGAGATAATGAGCGCCACTCATCCAGCTCGCTTCCTCCTCTGCGCTTCGTGTCCCAATCTGGCGGCTAAGGGCAAGGAAAAACGCTCGTTTGCTCCTCATTACCGTTCACCTCTGAGGCAGACACACAAGGAGCTTGCCAGCTGCAGGCCACGGGCAAACGGCCGCATTGGCAATTCTAGTCTCGACTCTGGCCAATAAAGCCAAGAGGAAGCCTATTAAAAAGGGCCGCACTTTGAACGGGCGCCATTTTCCATACGTGTGGAAAGCGCAAACATCAATTAGTCCTACTTAGAAGGCGTTGTTTTGTCTGATTTTTGCAAAATTCTCTCCCTTTATCCTCCAAAAACATGCCACACTCCAATGGCTCCTCTGCAGCCTTTCCAGATCACGTCTCAACCTTTTTTCCCCCTTCAGCATCAACTTTTACGATTCTCTGCTGCACACTACGCTGCTCTGCACTACGACAGGGCACCATTCGGGCCATTGGGGCTCTTTGGGCTCGTGGAACTTAAGCACAACTTGTGCATAAATATTTGCCTTGCGGGCTTGAGAATTTGCAGCGAGATTAGTCAACAAATGGGGAAAATCTGGTATCTGGGCGCCGAGTTTGCTGGGGCATCTAGTCTGCCGGAGACAAGCGTCGGCCAGCAACAGTTAGGAGAATGCACGTGAAAGTTGCACGCGAAAAAGGTGCAAAATGAGGTCCAAAGCAGAGGAGAAGGAGCGAAAGGTGGTGGAGCAAAGTTGTTGTTTCTCTTTGGATCTTGAAGTTGCAAAAAGTTTCAAAAAGCGGCCTCAATTCGGACTGGGTTTTGGCGCCAAAAGAGGCCCATCTGCTTTGCATTTGAGTGGGGCAAAAGTGCGGCGGACAATCAGCGGCCGAGAAGCCACTCTTGAGCAGCCCCCATTTGATGATGGCCCAAGCAAGAGCGCAGCTGTTTTCTCGCTCGTGGGGCCCATTTTCATGGTCCAATTTGACACTTTGACGCGCGCTCTCCTCATTCCACCAGTACGGCGCCATTGTGCTTGCTTGTGCATTGTTGTCGAAAATTAGCAGCCCTTTGCTGATGGTGAGCCCAAATTCGAGCCAGAAGCCAATTTGATTCTCAACTTTCGTGTCTTCTTTCTTCTCCAGTTTCACCTCCACTTTATCTCTGAGAAAACCGAGATTGCAAAGAGAAGGAGAAGTCTCCTTTTCCACTTCTTTCTTCTCATCCATTTCGGTCTATTACTATTTCTATAACTGTTTCTATTTCTATTCAGGAAACGGCCATTGCAGTTCAGATGGCCAGCCGGAGCTTGGGAGTGGCTGAAAAAGTGCCGCAAACTGGCAGGAATTGTGCCCAAGCCTCGCGAGATCGGCCCAATGATACGAGACTCTAGGTGGGCCCGCATTTCAGCTTGGGCAAGCGCAACAAGCTCAGACGGGCTTAGCCACTGCGAGCGGCACTGTGCGGCCGCTCTTTGATTGGAATCGCTGGCCTGGTGGTGGTGGTGGCAAATTATTGAATTATTCGCGAATTATTCCACAGCCGGCGAGCTGTGGATTACTATCTGCTGGCGGCTGTGGTATGACGATGGGCCGAACGATAAGCGAGATCTGAACACGATACCAAGACGAAGAATGCGACTCCGAAATGGATACTCTTGGGCGCTGATTTGTGTGTTTGCGCGGGCAGGCCAGTGGTCAGTTGGCGGCAGTGCTCGAGAGAGAGAGAGAAAGATGATTCCCGGCGGCCAAATCTTTCCACTTTGCGCCACAACTTCGGGGCTCTGGCCAGAGACTAGCCTCGGCCAAGAGGCACCAGCTGACCGGGCGGCCGAGGGGCCCAATCGGGCGCCAAATGGGCAGACCAGGCCATTTGGTGGGCCCTTTGCTTGGTCCCAGCTCCCAACTGGACAGTCTAGTGTCCAGTTCGGGCCTGAGAGGGGCCAGACTCTCGTGAGTCTGATCCAGCGGGCAACCAGAAGGCGGCTCGGACAACCCTCACTGGTCGGCGGGGCCCGCAGCAAACTGAGCTGGCGGACTTAATAAGCAGTGTCCAGTTTAACGGTGGGCACCAGACGGCCAGGGAGCCCAAGGAGATGGGCCAGAGTGCACGAACGGCCATCGGTGGGCCAGTGGTCAGCGGCCAGTGGTCAGCCTTTTGGAGGGCGACTTGGCGATTTCTTTGGGCCTGGGCAATGGGAAGTGGACGGAGACTGTGTTTGTGTGTTGCTTTGCCTCTGTGGCCTTTTACTGCTTGTGTGCACGAAGCGGCGCACGAACAGGGCCCACTCCTAAGGGCTGCCTCACACTGCACTGCGCGCTGCGTGCACACAAGCAGACTGCGAGCCAGAGCAGAGCCCCAAAAGAGCGGCCCAACTGGGAGCTGCAGCGTGCGAGTCAGAGGAAAAGGCGCACCAATTGGGCGCCCGCAGACCACGGCCAACAGTTGGCCGGCCGTCTGCTGCACTCCGCCCGGTGCCCATTCGGCCCATTTGCCCAATCTTGGTCCATCTTGGCCCATTCGGCCCACTTGGCCCAGCTCGCCCGACGGCAGACTGGCCGTTTTGGTTGCCGGCCAACTGCACACCGCAAGGAGCGAGATTAAATGCTACACAAGCACTGCCCGCAGACCAGCCAGTCCTCCAATGGCACGTCCCACGTCTCTCCTCCTGCACGACAACACGACGAGCCTGCGGTCTGGAACGAATCCGACTTGCGGCCCGCCGTTCGTCTTACCTGGTCTGTGGTAATAGCAGACACAGTGGTAGGAGAATGGGCACGAAAGGCAGTGGTCAGCCGGTGTTTGTGTGTGCGAGTTTTTAGCTTGGAGTTTGCAGTTTGCAGTTTGCAGCGGCGCGCTTCTTCGCCTGCCTGCCAGTGTGCGCCGAGAGCCAAGAGAGAGCGCTGTTGGAGCGTGAGACTGGCTGAATAGGAGGCATCCAAGTGGACGAGAAGTTGGCCGCGCCACAGGCCAGCTCGGCCGAGAATCAGCCAGACAACAATCGCCGGCCACAGTCCTCTGCTTTTCTGCTTTTCCACAGCTCTAGACTGCAGACAGTCCAGAGGGCCAGTTGGGCGGCAGAGCCAAACTGACCAAACTGGCGCTTCTTCCAGAGCTGGAACTGCAGTTTTCCAGCCCTAAGCGTTGGGCGGCCCACTTGGCCCGGCCCAAAATGCCCACATTGCCCTGCTTGGCCAGCTCGGAGGCGGCTCCAAAGTCGTGGATTTGGCCTCCAGTTTCCATTGCACGCCCGCAGCATCTCATTCTTCTTCTTCCTCTTCTTCTTCCCCATTTTACTCTGCTCTTTTCTTCTCTGTCTCTCAGTCTGCTCACAATGAATTCAAGTTTGCCGGCCAGGTGGGGGAAATAATAAAAGGCAGAGCGCAGGTTCGGGGTGTGCGCGCGCACGAATTTTTGGCCGCCTGCAGTTTGTTGTTGTTGTGCGCCCGCTGGCTCGCTCACACTCTGCAGTCTGTGGCCTGCGGGCCGCAGACTGTAGTGCGAGCCCGCCCAGAGCTAAGCTGCCCCCTCGGTTGGCCGTCCAAGTTGGCAGACACAGACTCAGGCAGACACGCACACACAGACACACGCACCAACGGCAAACAGGCAAGTTGGGCAGTAAAGTGAAGTGAAGTAAAGTTTGCACCAGCGCAGGCCAGTGGTCAGTGGTTGTTCTATCAAGAGAAGAGATCAGAAGAGGGGAAGGCAGTGGGCACCAAGGAGGCGGCGGAGGGCAGTCCTCCGCCTCCCAAAGCACTTTAAGCTCTACCTTCGCTTCTTGGATTCGTCTTAAATTGATGAGCAAGAGAGAGAGAGAGAAGGAGGCTCGCGAAAGTAGGAGCCAAAGTTGGGCTGTGTGCGCTTGTGGCTGCTCGTTGTTGCTCGTTGTTGCTTGTGGCTCCTTGTGGCTCGTTGCAAGTTTTATTCTTCCACCCAAGGTCCTGCGAGCTGGAGGAGAGTTTGTTGCAGAGATTGGCAATTGCTTCGAAGGTGCAGCAGCAGAAGCAGAAGCAGAGGCAGAAGAAGCAAGTGGGCTCAGTTTGTTTAGTGGTCGCAGCGCGTTCCTTCGAGCGCCAGCAAGTTCAATTGGAAACGCGCCACAGACACTCAGTGGTGCAGCTTTTTCCTCAGCCCCAACGTGCAATTGCGAGCCCACTGAAGAGCGAACATTGAGGACCGAGAATTGGGAGTTGAGAGAGACAAGAATTGAGAATTGAGAGGAAAAATTGAGCGCCCACCAGCCCCAAAGACTGTCTGTGGCACGAGGCAACTGTTGCGCCACAAGAAAAGGGCCACACTTGCAACGTGCAAGCAATTCGACGGCCAAGCAACCAGACTGCAAGAGAACCGAGTGATGTCCACCAATGCGGGACAGTTATCGGAAGGCAATGAGAAGCAGACGCAAGAGGAACTGAGCCCAGCAAGTTAGGCAAGATCTCCGCAGCTGCGAAGCAACAAGTGAGGTGTGATAGTTTGAATTTGAGTGGATTCCTAATTGGAAAAGGAACTTTGAGAATTATATTTAGACCAAATTTTGTCCATTTTTCCAAGTCAGAAATCGAAAAATAAGAAATAGGAAATTTTTCACTGAAGAGTAAGAATTCTTTTGACTGCACAAAATATTCACAATATTCTCAAGAAAATATTGAAGAAATAAAATATTGAAGCAAATATTCCAAAGCAAAGCTGAAGAGCAAGAAGCTCAAGAAGAAGAGCACAAGTTGGCTGAGGTTGCAATGGCATCGTCTCAGTATGCCAGAACAATGCAAGCCCCGCAAGAGCAGCTGCAGACGCGCGAGCCCGCCAAGCAAGTGTCTGTGTTGGCCTACGCGAAACCGGCGATAATAAGCCCAAACGAGGCGAGTGGACAGAAGGCGGACGAGAAGGAGGAAGACTCGTGCGCAGCAGCAAAGCGGCCCGACTGGCCCCTCTGGTCAAGCTCGAGTTTGACTTCTAACTCGAATTCGAATTCCAATTCGAGCTCGGCCGGAAACACTTTGTTGCAAAATGGTTCAAGCGCGCGCGGGCCCACCGACCAGTGGAGGGGGCCCGGCCGAGTTAGCTTTAGTGAGTTGCGGGGCCAGTGCAGAGGAAGGGCAGTGGTGGAGGACGAGCTGGTGCTCGAGAAGCAGAACGCGGCCAACCAGATGCGCCAGGCGGCCGTCCTGGCCGCCTCGGTGGCCAGCCAGCAGCAGCAGCACCAGAAACGGTTGTCGGCGAGCGAGCGGCTGGCCCTCAGCCGACCGAGACCGCCGCCAAGCTCGCTGGCCGGCCAGACACCAGGCGGCCGTCCAAACACGAGCGAGCAGCTGAAGAGTCTGCTCGCCGGCGTGCAACACTCCCACAGCCAGTCCCACTCTCGCACCCAGTCCCAAGCGGCCCCCTCGACCACCAACTCGCTCGCGGCCCCGCAACTTCCGCCGCCGCCGCCGCCACTTCCGGCGCACAGGCCGCCCGCGGGCGAGCGAGCGGGCGCCCCGACGAGCGCTAAGGAGCAGCAGACGCAACAGACGCAGCAGCGGGCGCCCCAGATGCCCACCCTCGAGACGCTGCTGGCGGTGCAGCGGCAGCTGCAGAAGCACACGCGCCAGAACCTGTCGAGCTCGCTGGCGCCCCAGGCGGGCGACTCTGCGTTGGAGCGACCAGTTCCGGCGGGCGAGGAGCCACACACTGTCGCAGACGAGCAGCGGAAGTCTGCGGGCGACAGTCTTCCGGTGGCCAAGCAGCAGGAAGTGCAGCCGGCCGGCCTGGAGCCCTACGAGAAGGAGCTGCCGCCGCTGCCCGAGTCTGTGGGCTCCTCGTCGGCGTGCACCAGCTCGGACGAGTCGCAGCTCAACTCGCTCGAGTCCCAATGCTCGCCCGCCGCCAGTCTCGTCTCGCTTCCGCCGCCGCCGCCGCCCCTCTCGAGCTACCTGCAGCAGTACGACGAGGTGACCAGTCGCCACTCGAACAACTCGACGCCCCAGTCGCAGGCCACCACCGCCAGCTCCTCCTCCTGCTCCTCCTCCTCAGCCTCAGAGGTGAACTCCATCAAACAGCTCCCCCTGCTGCCCATCAAGAGCCGCCCGGGCCCCCCGCCGCCCGCCAAACTTCCCCTTCCGGCCCACGAGCCCACTTCCGCCGCGGCGCCCGCATTTCCGCCGCCGCCGCCGCCTCTCCAGTGCGGCCGCGTGGCCACCAAGCTCGCCGACGAGAACACTCTCCAGCCCCCCAGCGTTGCCCCTCAGCACCAGCAACAAGCACAACCACAGCACCAGCAACAACATCAACCACAGAAACAGCTTCAAGAGCCCCACTCTAGTCCGCCCGCGCCGCCACTTCCGGCGCCCCTGCAGCTCCCCGCAAGGCCACCCTTGGCGCCCCGGCCGGCCCAACAGCGCGCCCTCCAGCCCGCCAGCTTCGCCGAGCCGCCGCCGCCGCCCATCCCAGTCTTCGGCGCCGAGTGCGGCCGCCCCTGCGCCCAGCCGGCGCCCCAACTCGCCCACCGACTTCCCTCGCCGCCGCCCCCGCCCGCCCCCTGTGTCTCGACCACCGCCGGAAACAGTGTCAGCTGCATGCCACCTCCACCGCCGCCACCTCCACTGTCGCCAATGCCCAGCGGTGGCCGCCAGTTCCGGCAGACCTTCGGCGGCTTCGGCGGATTCGACGAGCCCGACTGCGCCGAGATCCGCTTCCCGTCGCCGCCGCCCGAGTGCCAGCTGGACGGCGAGCTGGACGGGAAGCAGCAGGAGGAGCTGGACAGGGCGCAGCAAGACGAGCAGGACGAGGACTTCCAGTGCAGATTGCCCACTTTGGCCGGCCACAAAAGCATGTCGGCCGTCTCCTTCGAGCGCGTCTCGGCGGCCCTCTTCCAGCGCCAGTCTGGGCCCGCATTCCAGCCCCTCGCGCCCAGCTCGCAGCTCGACCGGCCGCAGCTAAGCTCGGGCGCCTCCAGCGCAAACTCAGCGCCCCACTCGAGTCCGACGGCGTTTGGAGCCCCCAGCGGCGAGCCACAACCGCCGCCACTCTTCCGGCAGGAGCCCGCTGCCCATGTGTCTCCGCCGGCCGACAAGCTGACGGTGCGCATCGACGAGGCCCAGCCGCCACTTCCGGCCAAGTGCGCCAGTCTGTTGTCGCGGGTGGACGCGGGCGACTCTCAACAACTGTCCGCCGGGCAGCAGCAGCGCCAGCCGCCCCACAGACAGTCTGCCGCCCCCAACCAGCAACTCAACTCGGCGAGCAGAAACAACGTGCTCCCCGCGGCCAACCAGCAGCCAACCAGCGCCACTAATCACCTTCCGCAGCTCAACCACCAGAACCAAGCGCAATCCATGCAAAACGTACAGTCAATGCAGAGTATACAGTCCATGCAGAGTATACAGTCCATGCAATCGATGCAAAACTTCGCCCACCACCACCACAGCCACAGCCACAACCTCAAGCTCAACCACCACCACCACTTGCACCACCCGTCGAGCTCGTCGCCCTCGTCCTCGTCTGACGGCGACAACCACTCGTCCAACTCTAGCTCGTCCACCTCGGGCGTGCACTCGTCCATCGAGTCGCCCATCTCAAGCAAGAGTCTGCACGCTTCCACCGGGGGCGCCTCCCTTCCCATTCTGTCGAGCGCCTCCGCACTGGCCCAGCAGAGCGGCGCCAAGCTGGCCGCGCACCTTCGCCGCAAGCTGGGCCCTGCCGCTTTGGGCGCCGGAAACTGTGCCGAGCAGCAGCATGAAGAAGAGGAGGAGGACGAGGAGGAAGAGGAAGAGGAGGAGGAAGAAGACGAGGAGGAGGAAGAGGAGGATGATTTCGATAATTACAAGCAACAGTTGAAGCAGCAGTTTGCCAGTGCGGTGGCGGCCAATTTCGTGTCCAATCAGCAGAATTGTGGCCAAAACAAGCTCAACTTGGGCGCCAACTACAATCTGACGAGTGGCCAAGACAGTGTGCCGCTCAGAAAGCAGCACTTCCAGACGGCCTGTCAATTGAACGGCCAACAGCAAGCACCACCAACTGGACGCTGCTCAATTCTGTCTGGCGCGTCAACAGGTTGCCCGGCCGGCCTGCTGACGGGCCCAATTAGCAGACAGCAGCAGCAGCAGCAGCAACTGTCTCTGGGGCAGCAGCAACTGTCTTTGGGGCAGCACCAGCGGCGCACCAACTCGACCTCGTCGCTCTCCAGCTTGGGCTCAACCAGCACGGCCGCGAGCAATCTTGCAGCAGCCGCAGCCGCAAGTCACAAGGCCAACCAAGTGGTCCACAAGGCAAAGGGGCCGGTGGCCAATTTGGCGGCCGCAAAACCGCCAAAACCGGCCCTCAAACAGAAGAAGAGTGTCTCGTTTTCGGACAAAATTGAGCTGGTTGCGTGCGCCGACGAGGAACGCGAGGCTCATTTGCCAAATCCGCTTCTGGCTCGAGTTCTCGCTGGAAAGATGCAATGAGCTGCACAATTGCTGATAATGATGCGCCGCAAAGAGCCAACATGCAAAGGCAAAAACCGGCATGCTAAGCTCGTCTAATGGAGGGCAATTTTGCAAATTTTCCTCCAAACCCAATTGGCCCGCTGCAAATTTTCCACCATTTTCCGCGCTTCCACAAGGTTTCAGCTCGAAATGGAGCCAAAAGGCGCTCCATTTCGAGCTTAGCAAAGGCGGCATGACGATGATGATGATGATGCGGCGCTGGCCAAGCTAGAGACTGGCCCATTCACGAGCAGAAGCACGAAAGTGTCCCTCTCGGCGGCTCTCAGAGGCGTGCAGCAAGTGGCCAAGGCTGGACCTAAGCCGCGGGCGCAAAGCTGAGCCGCCGGAGTGGAGCCTTTGCTGCAAATGTGTGTCCACTGTATTCCCCAACAAAGTGAGACGGACGACAAGGATCGAGATGACAAAATGGCAACCTGTTGTTGTTGTTGTTGTTCTTGTTGGGTTGCCATTGAGCCACGAGGCTTGTTGCACGCTTCAGCGAGCGCTCAGCCGCCGGCCCACTGCAGTCTGTCTCGAGTCCTCTATCATGTGATGTTGCAATAATAAAGCCAAGCACTCGTTCGATTGTCCCAAAGAGGCGGACAAAATGGAAGAGAAAAAATGACTCCAATTTTTATCCATCTCAGTCTCTGTCTGCTGTTCCCTTGCAGTCAACAAGCGTTGGCCCTCCTGTTTCCAATTACCGACTGCTCGCAATTGATCATGCGCCCGTCGTGCTACCTTCGCCGACTTGCAGCCCATCGCAACCATAAGCGACCCAAGTCGGAATGTCTGTCTCCCGTTTGGATCCTCCAACTTCGACACAGTTCTTTCCGCTCCTGTGGGAATGGAAATCTCTCACTGACACGCAAATGTGTCCAGCCAATCACACGGAACCCAATTCCGTTTGATCGATCTGAACGGCCTGTCAAGACTGGCCAGCGGCGGCCAGTCTTGCGAGCAAAGCTCCACAGACGCGCCTTGATGGGCACTCGTCGCGAGAGGCAAAACAGAACTGCAGCTTAGGAGTTCCAAGTTAGCAGAACCACGCGTTTCGGGGGCTGTGTTTTGCCTTCTTTCTCTCCCTTGTGGAAAGATTGAAATTATTCCAAAGTCAAATTCCTTCCTCTGACACACAAAGAGAAAACAGATTCCACCAACTCAAGTCCAAATCCAAAAGTCCAATTCGAGCGCCGAATTTGTATGCGACCAACTGTTTGTGTTGCAGAGATAATTATCATTGTTCTTGCCTCTGCCCATTTCTAGGGACACACAAACGAACACACAGTTGCTCGTGATTCAAAATCAAGAGCAACTGTGTGTTCGCCCCACTCACTCCAAACAGACTATCTCTCTCGGGGGCACGCCTCTTTCGGCCGCCATTCTGCCCTCCAGAGAGACTTGGATCGGCGTCCAATCTGCAATATGGAACAGCTTGTCTTGTGTGGGCCAATCAAATGGCACCGATTCCATGCCGGCGAGCTGCCCGAACAAATGGAAACAAAAACTCCAACGCCCAAACGAGAGGCACAAGTTCAAGAAGAGGGCACAGTTGGATTGTGTTAGGTTAGGCAGTTTGGTGATCTTGTTGTTGTTGTTTTCGTTCGTTGTTGATTTGTCTTGCTGATGAAAGAGGAGTCGAAATTTTGGTAAATACCAGGCCCGTTTTGTGAGGGCGCCGAGAGTGTGGCGCTGCCCATTTTGGATGAGCCTTCATTTGTGAGTTAGAAGTTTGCAGTTTGCAGTAGAGGTAGAGGAAAGAGATTCGTCCTGTGCATTTGTTGTGCAAATGTAAGCCAAATGCAATGCAATCCAATCCAAGGAATCCATGAGATGAGATGAGCTAGAAAGAGAAAAAGTGCAAAGGTGAATCGTTCATTAGTTGTTGGTTGGCCAGTTTTGGATTGGCCAGAGATTTGGATGGCCACTTTTCAGTAAACTACTAGCCTGCCCAAAACTGTGGCCCAAAATTAGAATATTTGCCTCCCTTTTTCGCTCCTTAATCCATCTCATTGGTCAAGTGTCCATCAAGTGAGTCTTGCTTTCGATCTTTCTTGTGTCTCTCTGTCTTTCACTCTTTCCAGCTTGCAACTCTTGCCTTTGGTTTGCAACCCTTGTAGTTTACAGTCCGCACGAGCAAGAGAAACTCTGTGCCCAATTGTGATGGGCGAACAATATGCTAATGTGTGGGCTCTTTAGACTGTCTGGTTGGCCAAATCTAACCAAATTGAGCACGAGTGACGCGGCCCATTGGGATTCCTCCCACTTTGGACGCCCCTCCTCAGGGCGAGGGAGCTAAAGAGTTGCTCTCTCTCTGGCTGCTTGGTCTTAGTCTCTCTCTGGCTAGGCCTAGTCTCTGGCTCTTGTGAGAGCCTAATTGATTGATTTAGAATCCGCTCATTTGAGCAAAACTGTGTTCGCCTTTCATCCGTTCATTGTTCTGCCCAGTTAGACGGCAATCTCATTGTTTCAAGTTAAGGGCCAGCCAGAAGACAGTCTCTCTAGCTCCTTAGGCCTCCCTTCTCGCGCCCACAAGAGCCCAATCGAGCCGCTGGGTGTCGGCAGCTCGTGGCTTGAGACGAGTGTGGGCCAGATTATAGCACGTCCAATGCAATAGCAACAACAACTCAACAGCGTGAACGTGCAAATTGCCCGCTCCATTCATTTTAACTACCCTCAAACGAGCTGGATCAAGAGCCGCGAAGATGTCGACAACACGAAACAACAACAACATCAACACTAGACAAAAGAGCTCGGCCCAAATGTTCACAGAGGCAAAATCAATTGTTGTTATCCGGCCGGTTGGCTGGCTGGCCCAAAATCCGGCCAGCCTGCTTCTCGAGTGAAACCGAAAGCTGGCCCAACAGACAGAGACACTAAGACAAGGGCGAACAAGCTCAGGGCTTATTGTTGAGAAGCAAGTGTCTTACTTTATTGAGACCGTGTTGGCGGCCGCTCTTCTGCCTGTCGCGTGGGACGCCGCTCTTGTCTAGTTTGAGCAACCATTCGAGCTGGCCGCTCGAAGGCAGGAATGAAACTGCATTATAACCAAGTCATTTGCATAGAAAGAACACATGCAAACTATGTTGTTATTTTTAAAACCCAAACAACACAGCCAAAAGGCAAAATAAGCCATCTCCTGGCCGCCCAGCTGGCTGGCTTTGCTTCATCTTAGCTGCACTTTACCTTAGCTTAAACAGCTACACCTTAGCTCCTGTGCCATGCAGGCACAAGGACCCGATTTGATGTGGCTTATGGGATTATTATAACTATTATTTTGTTGCATTTTCTCTCGGTGGCCATAAATCAAAGGGGGTGCCTTGGTATTTCGCCTTGGTAAAATTGGCAAAATCTATCGTAAAAGTTGCATCAACAAGGGAAAACTGGCCGCCCGCTCGCTTGTTGACAAGCCGAGCCAAAGAGTGTGAACATCCCGGCCGGCTTTTGGTCTCCTGGTGGTGAAAAAATAGTCACCTGACATGCGCTGGCCTGACATGAGGTGCTCTGACGCTGCGGACGGAAACTGGATAAGGGCGGATATGGCTCGTCTAAGAATGCATCGACGCAGAAGATGAGCTCTGGGAGGATAAGGAAAGGGAATCTGCCCCCCGTTGAAGAGTTCAATTTGGTTGCCTTAGTGAGCGGCTTGCATGCTCTCTACGTCCTTAGAGACGGTCGCCACATGCAAGCAGGCCAACTGGAGCCAACTGGATCGAACAGAAAGTGCTCCAGAGTTTGCTGGACCACTTTTTGACAATCGTTGGCTGGCCTAAGTCTCTCGTTGATGGCGTGCCATGCTGAGCGGCTGAACTCTGCCCGAGAGAGTGTATGCAAAAAAGTTGCACCCACTTGTTGATTTTAGCTTGCGGGAAAACAACATCATGACGCTTCGTCAAACTTCGTCAGCCCTTTCCTCATCTCCGCGGCCACACAATGAAGCAGCCAGCCAACAGGCCGATGGGCGCCCAATCCTCAGGTATAATCTCGAGCAGCGGCACTTGAGTGGTCACTCTCGCTCGAGTGGTCGCCCTCTGCGTGCACTGCTGCCGCCCGCTGCTAGTCTGCAGTCCAGTGGGCTCGTCATGGAGGCAAAGGTGGTGTGCAGTGTCGTTTGGTTGGACACTTTCTCGGCGCTCTCGAGGGCCGCTTGTGGTGGAAATCGTTTGCCGACACGAAATGTTCACATTGGCGCATGAACACTTGGCCGAGTAGTCGACTCTGCTTGGCTGCCAGTAGATTGGCAGGGGGCAGAGGGCAGGTCAGGCGAGCTGAGAAGCAGGAGGGCTAAATTTTAGGGGAAAACTGGCAAGACCAAGTGCTCATCTGTGGCCGATTCTCATTATTTCTGGCACCAAAATGGCGCCCGAAATAATGCCACAAGAGCGCCGGGCGGCCACAGTTTGCGGCCGAGCACAGTTTGCGGCTGGAGACTATATGTAGTTTGCGACCAGGAGGAATAAGGCGCGCTTCATTAGGAAACTGGAGAGGAAAAGGCACCAGCTCTTTTCTCTTCTCTGACCCAGGCGGCTCGTTAGCCGCAAGGGGAGTCAAGTGGAGACAAGCTGAGAGCAGGAAGACAGTCTGCCTCTTGCCTGGCCAGACAGTCTTTGCTTGCCGGCCGCACACAAATGCAGACTGGCAAGGCGAGTGTGCTGCAGCTCGTTTGACGTGCCAATCGACCACTAGGACGCCGCCACAGTGCAGCCATTCTTCTCCAACTTGGAGGAGCTCTCTGTGATTGGAAGAACAAAAAGCAAACAAACCCGCCGAAGACTGTCTGCGGCCTTTCCTCTGGCTCCAAATTGGCCACAACACGAGACCAACTGGAGACGAGCTCGCTCTGGTGAACTGCGAGGCTGCGAGCCAGACTGGATGAAAGAAGACGCGGTTTGTGTGGCATTTTGGGCAGCTCTTTGGCCGCAACCTAAGCCCATCCAGCCTAGCAGCAAATTTCCAAGCAGCAAATGGCCACAAAGCGACCTGTGTGCTGAGTGCCATTTCGGCTCCACTTTCACTTGCAGCTGGCGAGCTCTGGCAGAGTTCTCTGGCTCGCTCGCCAAGTGGAGCTTGACAAGTGAACGCTTCATTAGTGTCTGTTGATGCTCGACAATTGGCAAGCTCGAGGGAGGAGCACTGGCCAAATGTCTTCTTGTTGCTGATCGTCAATTAGGGAGGAGGAAATTTTGAAGTGGCGAATACAAGTTTAAAGACAAGGGCTAAAGATTTTAGACTGTCTCGGGCCATTTTTAGCTCAACGACCAAGTGCTTTCTGGTGGCTCCATCTGGAAGTGCGAGGGCCAAACGCGAGCTTTGCGGCAAACCATTGGACTGCTCATTTGTCCAATTAGACGAACAGTTGTCTTGCAGGCCAAAATTGTTGCCAATTGTTGGGCCACGCTTTTCACTCGATCGCTCCAGTTGCTTTGGGGGCACAACAAAGGCGGCCGAGCAAGAGTTTTGCGATTCGTGAGCCGCCCGTTTTGCCAATTAATCTCTCTCTCTCTTTCTTGGCTCAGTTCGTTGCCTCAGAACAGCCGCAACAACAGAAACAGAAACAGAAACAACAACAACAACAACAACAACAACAACAACAACAACAACAACAACAACAACAACAACAACAACAACAACTCGATATAATCACCATTCAGTCCGTCATGAATTGCCATGAGTCTGAGATTGGGCGCAACAAACGGAGAAAGCGTTCCAGTGGAAGCTGTGCAGTGGAAGCACTGCATTGGAGGCGTTCCAGTGGAGATGCGCTCGAGGCTGCTTGCACTGCTTCGAACGGAACATCTCGAGCTTGGAAACGGATGCAGACTTGTTCCTTTGGAGATGGTCTCCAATTGGAAGTTTGGCCAATTTGCAACAACAAGTGAAAACACAACCGCACACAATGACACCGAACAAAAGAGCCCATCTTTGCGGCTTGGCAAATTCGGCAAACTTGGCCACACAGAGCCGAGCTGCTTTCCAGCAACATTTGAGGCTTGTTAGCGGCGGCCACTCGTCGAGGCATCAAACGATGGCCAATGATGTGGAGGAAGCCGAAGAGGCGAGCTGAAGTGGGCCGAGCTGAGTGAGCGGTTGCATCAAAAGGAGGAGCCCAATTGATTGCCGAGCCACGAAAGAACACCTTTTTTGGATAGGCCAAAGTGGTGGCAAAACGGGCCCGAAATGATGCTCTCTCGTGAGCCGTCCAATGTCCGTCCAAAGTGGTGTCCAGTTTGGGCTTGAGTGTTTGAGTATTTGAGCGCAAATTTGGCTGCAAAAAGGCCGAGAAAAGGGGGGAAAAAGGAGGATGAAAAAGGGGGCAGTGTGAGAGTGCAGATCGAGTGCGACCGATCGGCTCGAATGGAGGCTCGAGTTTGCATCCACGCGAGACCAGGACCTGACCAGAGACAGTTGTTTCCTTTTCCTTTGTTTCGACTCTCAATTCTTGAGCTTCTCGAGCTTCTTGAGCGGCTAGCTTGGCGCCGAGCTGGACAGAGAAGCGGTGGAGAGGAGGCGGCAAAAGGTTGGCGCATTTGGCTGGAAATGTTTCGCCTTTTTTCCAAAATTACGCAACAAATTGTTTCATCCACAAGGCAAGGCCCAAACGCTCCGAAGGCAGAAACAATTGGCCCCTCGAAGTGGTCAACATTATTGCCCTTAGGCCGTCCGCCTCGAACACTCAAAGCTCCAAGCGGTGCTCCAAGCAGTGCCCTAAGCTGTGCTCCAGAAGGTGCCTTACTGGACTGGGACTCGCAGAGCTTTGAGCCAGTTCTGCGAGTTCTGTTCCACTTGTGTGGCCGAAACAATGCAATGCAGTTACTATAGCTACTGGAAGGGCGCTTATGTCTGGCCGCAAATGGAGGCCAATTTGTGTGCGGTCAGTCTGCGGTTGCATCATTTTGCCTTACTGTGCATTGGGCGCTTTTGCCGCCCAGTGGCCCACGTGAATGCAAAAGGGCTCCAGTTGCAACCGTTGGCTCTTCGACCAGAGCTTAGCTCGCCCATGTTAGGCTTGCCAAGCGTATCAAATGGGTCCAATCTGGCCGGAATGAGAGTTCACCCATTTGCTGGCTCCTTCCTGTGCGCTGATTTCCGGCGCCGCATTGACTCCGCCGATCGCTGCAACTGGATGCTCTGGCTAGGCAGCTGAGGGAGATGAGGACAAGGGAGACAGGAGGTGCCAACAGAGCCGCAGGTTGGCGCTGATTTTGGGCCAGCCAAAAAGGGGACGAGGCGCCAGTGGAACGCCTTGACCGGCCGACTCCTTGCCTGTTGTCGCTCGGCTTTCCGGTAAGCAGAGGAGGCCTCAATTTGGCCAAACTGAAACCTCTGCAGACAGTCTCTAGTAACGGTGCAGTCCATACCTCTGCTTGGCCCCCATTAAGTCACCCTTACAGACTGTCTGTGTGCTCCCATTGGGGCGCCGGATTGATGTCCAGCGCCGCAAAGAGAGCAGCCAGACGAGCTGGAATAATTCAACTCACGCGCCAGCTTTGTTCCAAGGCGTCGGGAGAAAACTGGACTGGACAAAAGTAAAGTTGCTCTAAATCAAGTAGCAAGTTTAGTGACCTTATTCTCGCTCGTTAATCGCGCGGGCCACTTATTTGTCCGCCATACCTCGTCTGCCTTTCCTTCCTCGTGGAATCCCATCCACTTTTGGACCCCCAGCGCCTCGACAAAAAATGGGCCCCACTCCTTGGGGCTGGCCGAGAGCGTGCCGGAAAGAGGCGACTCTGGCCTGTCTGGAATCCGTTCGCTCTCCAAACAGCTTCCGACACGCCAGTGCACTTGAATTGGGCCACTCGAAGCCGGTTAACAGTCCCTAAGGTTCCAAAGGGGAGCCACAATTTCGCCTTAGGCTCTCGTCGCTAATCGAGGCCGCCAACTGGCCCCTCTTTCTGGCCAGTCTTGAGCTCGTTCGAGTGTGTCATTCGTCGATCGGAGTCCAAAGGGGAAGCATCCAAAGACAAGCTAAGGAGAAGCTAAACGGAAGCTAAAGAGAATCTAAAGACAAAGATCTCAAGTTGCACCAGCAGAGCAGATAGGCGAAAATCCAGTGAGAGTAGAACCAGAGACTAGGACTAGGGCAGGAAGATGTTGCGCGCCAACCGACCAATAATCGCGTTCTTCGACGCAATCAAGAGTCTGAGAATCAGGTAAGTCGATTGGGCTAAGCTTTGGGCGCCGGAAGACAGGCCAAGGTGCCAATCTTTTCCGGTAAAACTGCTCTAAACTCGCTAACTTCATCCGAAAACTAACCAAAAATCTCACCGGAAACGCCAAAATTGGCCCGGAAATGCGCCAATTTTGCTCCCCGAAATGCACCTTTGCTTCCTCCAATACTTGCGAGCAGACAATTGGCCCTCATCCTAAAGGCTGGCTACGACCCAAATCTGATGATCAACTCGCACGGCCAAAATGGACTCCAGTTCATGATCAACTATTTCGGCGCCACCGAGGCCCATTTCCGCTTGCAGGTGCCCATCAACAAGAGCACCTACTTGAGCATGGCAAAGCTGTTGTTGGATTCTGGTTTGGATGCGAACGCGTTGGACTTGCTGACCGAGGAGACGGTCATTTTTGACGCAATTCGTTTCAACGACAAGGAAATGGTGGCCCTCTTGTTGAATTATGTGAGTTAAGCTTTAGCGGAAGTGGCACCCTAATCTGTTTTCTTTCAATCAAATCGACACTCAAATATTGGGGAAATTCCGGAACATTACAACTACAATTACAACTAACCAATAACCAACCAAATGAACACAAACAAATACAAATAGGTTGACCTGTCGCTGCGGAACAAGAGCGGCGAGACTGCCCTGATGTGTGCGGCCCGTTTCGGCTCTAAGCAGGTGACTCGCATGCTGCTGGAGCACCTGAGGCAGCTCGAGATGGACGGCTACTTCCTGCGCCAGCGCAACCGGTACGGCTTGACGGCGCTCGAGCTCGCGCGCGCCGAGAACCTGGAGGCGGCCAAGGCGTTGACGAAGCACTTGATCGCCTACGGCCAGCATGCGGGCGCCGTGCTGGCCCGCTCGAGCTCGCACCACCAGCTGCGCGACCCGACGCTGAGCCGCAGCTTCCGGCCGGCCCCCCTGCGCCCCACCGGAACTGGCGCCTCGCTTGGGGCGGCCGCTCGCCACCCGGCGCTCTACGTGGACCCGTCGGACTACTCGCTGGGCAGCGATCTCTCCGACGGCGAGCTCTTTGCGCCGCTCGGCCAGCGGCCCGGCCCGCAGGCGGGCCGCACCGCGCGGGTGGGCGTGGCCGCCGCATCCCGCACTGCAACGGCAACCTACGTGGGGCCCTACTACGACCCGAAGGCGGCCGAGTTCAACGCCTACCTGTTGGACCAGCAGCAGGAGGAGCGCGAGCTTGGGGGCGCCCGGCTCAACTCGGACGAGGAGGACTACAACAATGGGGGCGAGGAGACGGGCGGCGGCGGTGGTGGTGGCGCCGCCTCGGAGGGCACTCCTGGGCCGGGCCAGCTGATGCGCTCGCGCTCCTGCATGCTGGGCCCCTCGGCTCAGGGCGGGGGCGCCAAGGTTTCCGGCGCGGGGCCGAGCGGGCCGGGCGGCCAGAAGCGGGCGGCCGGCGGCGGGCGGGCAATGCGCGAGTGAGACTGGCTGCGGACGCGCTGCAGAGATGCCGTGCGGGCGCGCCTGGAGAGCGACCGAATCCTCTTGGGACGGCGAGCATTTGCCAGCGGGCTAAATATTAATATTTACACACTGACACTATACAGAATGCATTAAATCAGCTAATAATCGATCGATCACAAGATGCAACTAGCGTCCCAGCTTTGTCCAGACGTCCTCTGTTTGCCGATGGGCAATCTTAGCTGAGGCTAAGGGCCAGACAGCGAGGATTATTTCTCGATGAGATTCAGAAATTGATTCAGACTGCTCATTTGGATCAGATTGCGAATTAATTGCAGTCTTGACGAATCAATCACGCTTTTGTGTATCTTTTAGGCTATTCTAGTGAACCTCAATCGAGGCAGAGAACCCGGATGGATTTCTGCCTCTTTGGACATGGAAAGACATGCAGATTTTTGCTGCATGTCTTTCCAAAAGGCTCGAGATATGCTGGTTTGGTTTGGGATTATTCTCTCTCTTTTTTTGGCAAACAAAAGCTGAATGGCGGCCGGTAATCAATCTGCAATTGGAAGTAAAGTATTGGAGAGAGAATTTTGCATTTTCCGAGTAATTTGAGCCCCACTTGAGCGCTCTGGTCTAGTCCAAAGCTCTGGTCTAGTTCAGTTTCAGTTATGGTCTAGCGTCGGAAAGAGCTTTGTCTGAACAAACTGCTTGCACTCGTGCAACAGCAAACTCAAAAGGCCGCAAGTGGAGCCAATTTTCCACACGAAGCCAGAAGTAAACAAGTCCATTTTGGCTCTCCTTTGGAGCTCCTCTGGCTTCGTTCCGGCTCCACTTTGGCTTCCCTCTGGAGTTCTAATGGTCATGATCAGATGGAAAAAGTTCGTGTATTTTGTTGGCCACTTGCAACTGGACAAGCTTTGCCGCAAAGTTTTCCAAAGCTTGGCGAGAGTTTTGTTTGAATGTAAATTATCAATCAATCGATTAGGCCGAAAGCAAAGTGGGAGCAGTTTGCTGCCAGACTGCAGACTGCCAGTGGAAGTTGCAGACTGCCATTGGAAGTGTGTGGAAGAAGTGCTTTTTGCTGCGCTGCTTTGCCAGACAGACAAGGAAGGCAGAAACAAAAAGTGAGTCCAAGTGGGAACACGCTTTTTATTCTTTTCCCTTTTTATTTTCGCCCTCTTCTTCCACAACAAGAAAACAACAAAACAACGGCAGCAAAAATGATCGATCGCTTTCGATTAGCCGAGCTTAATTATATAATAACTTGGCTCTGCGTGCGCTTGGTGCTTTCCCTCGCCCGCCTTTTGCCAGGCGAGAGTGTCTGGGATTAATTTTAGTCTAAAACTGGCGCGCCTCTTTTGCCGAAAGGGACCACTTTTGTGCCGCCGTTTTGCGGCCGCCTCGCGCCTAAGCTTTGCCGCCAAGATGCTCTCGCGGAGATTTTCTGAGAGTAATTACATGATAATAGTAATGATAATAATGATAACAATGCTCTCACGAGCACGCTGGCTGGCTGGCCGCTCGGCTGCAGCGAGCACCAGTTGTCCAAGCTAGTCAGTGATAAATAGCAAATGGCAAAAGGAGCCCAAATGAGCATCCAAATGGGCCAAATTTGCACCACTCAGTTCCAGTCTGCGTGGTGCAAATTTGCGCTCAAAAATGTGTAGCGGCCAATCCACAGCCAGCCGATGGGGCGTCTCTGCAAATCAGAGCATCTCTGCCGCTTGGGCGCCGCTTTTTGGACTAGACCTTAGGCTTGTAGCTTAGAGCAAACGGCGAGAACAATTAGAGGAGCCGCTTGGGCGCAAAGACAAAGGCCGGCGTGTGGCTTGTTGTCGTTGGACAGAGAGAGAGAGAAAGCCCCAAAGAGTTTCAATGTGATTGGCCGTTATCGTGCGCGAAACATTATCGAGCTTATCTCTAGGGCCGCATCTGCGAGCTTGCCACTCGCTTGCCAAGCTCTCCACACGCATTTTTCCGTCCAGCTCTGGCCGGCCCGCAGACTGTGGGCCGGAAACGGGCCGCCAAAGCTCGAAAAAGGCTCTGAACTTTGCGAGACACTGTCTCTGGGATGGCGCCTGAGACAAAGACAAACAACGGGCGGCCAGAGTGCGGCCTTACTGTAGTGTCTGTTGCTCGCTGCTTGCAATTCCTCAGCAGTGGCGCCTCCGCTCAGCTCGCCGACAATGAGCAGCGGCCGGCCGGCCGGCGGAGGATTAGGCGAGAGTTTTCTCTCGGCCTTCTTTTGGCTCATTATCGATCACGATTCCTCCATTTGAGCGGCCCAAAGCTCGCCAGTGGAGCTCGGCGGGCAGCTTG
>Ga0058701_10000471_pt1 | contig 28098 bp, 24 predicted proteins | sample AgamicOrMae_FD_97039 | JGI IMG/M metagenome (GOLD analysis project Ga0058701, IMG submission 97039) | Agave microbial communities from Guanajuato, Mexico - Or.Ma.e | ecosystem: Host-associated > Plants > Phyllosphere > Phylloplane/Leaf | place: Guanajuato, Mexico | collected 2012-06-04 | reverse complement strand
GAGCAGCTTTCCGAAGAGACGGCCATCTCGGCCGATCATCGGCTGTGTTGTGTACGAATGGGTCCTCTTCGCCTGGCTGCCAACAGCAATTTCCACATCACGCAGTCCTTTGCGCGCGAGCGTGCGATCTCGGTAAATTGCGTAGTTGAATCCGGTCTGATCGACATTAAATAGGAGACGCGGAGGAAAACGAACCGCCTGCTCGATGTATGCTTGACGAAATCTAGCGATCAATGCCTGGGTCTCATTCTGATTCTCCATGGACGCCTTCGAGATGAAGGCGGTGATTTTCCGTGACACGATCCCATTCTTCTTTTTGAAGTTCCACAGCCATTGATGGCTTGCAGTGAAGAATGATCTGGCATCTAGTTCACCAGCTCTCTGCATCGCCCATCTGACGAGCATATAATCATGCAATGGTCCTTTTGAGCGCATAACTTCTTCCGCTCTGGCCCGAAATAGCTGTTGATGCTCTCAATTCTCCTCAACTGGCTGCCCTCATCAGATTGACATGACTCTCGAAATCTCTCGATGTAGCTTGGTCTGAACCAGGGATATAATTTCTGTATAGCACTGGCGGATTTTCTACCATTATGGAGTTGAAGAATCTTTTTTTTCGTGCTGTCAGCGATCACCCTTTTTGGGAGTTTCCCCGGCTCCAATTCACAGAATCCTGTGTTCACTGGCTTCTTTTTTTTCGGAGAAGGTCGCGACTCATCACTTGATGAGGAACCGATGTTCGGATCACAAGTCATCCCCCTCAACAATCGCTTCGCTCGCGCCGTGTAGTTATTTGCGACCCTTGATCGCCCCCGAGTATTGTGCAGGATATCCATCGCTTGCCGGAGTACCTTGTCTACCTCTGACCTATCGAGTGGGGTGTCGAAGATTGGAGCAATCGATTTTTCGAGCTCCTGCGAAGAGTCATAGAATTCCAACTCGAATGGAGCCTCTGTCGTTGTCCCATGAATAATAGACTCTGTGCTAGTTGCAGAAGACGAAGGAGTATTCAGATAGTCATCTGAATCACTGCTTTGCCGTGTTTGGAGTGGTGCAGCACCTACCAAGCAAACCGAAGAGATCACCAAAATTAATTGCAGGTGCATGGTTGAGCCAATCCCTCTAATTTTCTTGGTGCGAAATATACGGATGATAGCAGTTTTATGCGGTGGTTGATATTGATTTCGATTAGCAGCTGTGACCAATAAATTCAGACCAAGAAACGAATGAAGACCGTTCAGTTCGACACTCTTCGAACTGAAATTCGCACGGTCAGACTGTCGACTGGCATATTTTTGCATGGTCTGGGAAGGCGCGGCGTGAACGGGCCAAAACACCGCCCACATTGTAACTTCCAGTACACTTCCCAGCACCATCAGTCTTGCACCGTAGGACCAGGCGGGATTCAGAGTAACGCCCATCTGAAGCCCTCGGTGCGTTGGATTGGGGCAGAATGGGCGAAGACTTCGGACTGTGCCGACTGGCAGTTCAGTTGGACGATCACCCACCCTGGAGCTGTGAGCTAGGGCTCGATCTGAACTGCCAGTCTAGCAGTCTGAACTTCGGGGACGAGAGGCCGAACGTTCGGGAACGAGAGGCCGAACGGCCGGGCGGCGCGCAATATATAGTTGGTCCTATGGTGACCAATTGGACCATCTTAAGAAATATAGTAATCAATACTTACATTTTGTCTCTTCAATGGCGTGTGAGTCTTGAGTGAGTCTTGAAATCTTTCTTGCTTCTTTCTTCTGTCTTCTTTCTTCTTTCTTCTTTCTTCTTTCTTCTTTCTTCTTTCTTCTTTCTTCTTTCTTCCTGATTTTGATTCGTCTCTTGATGCAGTTATTCGAGTTCTTCCTGAATTCTTCTTGATAGTAATCTTGACGAATTTACTTGTATAGTTCTTGCTGTTAATTTCTCAAACTTTCTCCGCGCTCCCTCGAAACTCAATTCTCATTTTTTTCACTCCTCACCATTCGTAAAACGCACTATCATCGCGGACTGACTATCCTGCGCGCGATGTGCGGGAGGGCGCTCTTCCGCACGAAAAAAAGTACAGTTTTGCACATAAAAATCGGGAAAAAAACTGGAGAGGTAGGGCATATGAATAGCGTAAACGTGCACAGCGCGTCGCGCTGAAACAGAATCCGGCGCTGCTGTGTGCGATCGTGTTTCACTGTCAAGTGAGTTCCCTTGTAAGTGTAATAGATGTTGTCGGTTTGGTGTCCGAATTCGAACTGATTTTGGTGGCCAAAATGAGCAAGTATTTATACCCATTCGGCCTAGAACAAACGGGTTTCGGCCAAAAGCCCCGAGCCAATCCGGCACTGCCGGACGGCACTTTTGCTCGAACGCTAGTTTGCACACATGATGCGCATGTGTGTTAGAAGAGCAGCTAGAGCCCTGCGTTACGCAATAGCGCTGGCTCAGTAGCCCGCGCCACGAAAATAAGCGCCTAGCGCAAATATTGCATAAAACTAACAACAAAACAATATAATATACAAAAGAATAACGAAGAAAACCTTAGAATTTACGAAGACACCCAACAAGAAGCAATAATCAGCAAAAATTGAACACCTAGAAACCATTTAAAGCAAGGAAAAAAGGACAAACGACAACAACAAACCAAGAATCGACCAAATTCACCCAAAAGCGCCCCGCCAACAAGCCAGAAACCCATGACCAAATTCTGGTCAGCTCATACTTAGCGGCCAGGAACAAAACAATTACCGGGACCTCCCAGGACTAGACGGATCACCAACCCGCAAACAATCTAACAAGGGAAATAAGGTAAATAGAACGAGTAAGAGAGAGAGAGAGATAGAGTTGTTGGAACAAGAGAAATATGGTCATACATTGGCATACGACTACATACAGGAATGTTATCTTAATTTATGCACGAAAAGTAAGGCGATACTTCTGCGTATCACCAAGGAGAAATTCATCACCATACTTTTGGCGGACAGTGCCTGTAGCTAGCGCTGTATGCGCACGCACGGAAAAGTCATTAATTCTGGAAAGGGCTAAGGGAAGCGCTGCCCGAAAATTTTCAAGAAGCAACAAGTTGCCAATAACACTAAAAGTGGCACAACTTCTTTAATTTCAGATGGCCAATGATGAGCGACTAATCCTAAGCCCAAAAATTGAAGAGGAACAGGAAATTGTTAATATTTTAAAGCTGAATGAGCCGCTTCATTCCGACTTTCCAAAATTGGTGAAACAGATTCCGCTAAATACTTTCCAAGACTCTAAATGGACTTGAACGAATTGTTCGATCTGTCTCGCTACGAGGAACTACCGGATCCTTTTCCAGATTCAAATCACCACTTCCACATAGAGTACAATTGGACTCTCTTGTGGTACTCGACACTGAGTAGTGATCATAAGAATCGAGTACAACCCATCATATCCCTGAATATTGAACAAGACGGATGAGAGGAGGTCACGGCGACGGTTCCAGAGTACACCCCAAAAATACCCTTCGATATAGTCGACTGGCCGAATGTGACGCACCCCGATGAGGAAAACAGAGAAGAACGCCCTTTGAAAGATCAAGCTGCTGATGTTGCACTACTCATCTCTACACATATGATAAACGAGTTACGCAGGCTACCTCGCCCATATCAAGCAGACAACAACTCATTCGACGGTAGATACTTGCGGGAACTGATGAGTAGAGAAGAAAAACTCTTCGAACTGCATCGCATTTATGACCTACCGCCAGCACTGTTTGAAACGCAATGTCTCCGAATATTGAAGAAGTTGGACGATTCTGACACCTTAACCTTCTACAGATGTAGAAACAGTGTTAGACGGGTGTGGTTAAATAACAAGTGCCTCTGCGTAAATAAACAAAGAGGCAGAGAGTTAACATTAGAGCTCCAATATTTGGTGCGAACGCGAAAACTTGAGCATCTTTCGATAATTGCCAGCATAGAACAGTTAACACCTGGCAGTCTGCCAACGCTTGAAGAGAAGACGTTCGAGCAAGTAAGACTGAATACACCTGACATCGACATAGACACGGTCCAGGACGAAATCTATACTCTCATAGCAGCTAGGTTAATCCAGAAAGGCAGAATCCCTCCTCTTGCGCTGAGCGCCATTCGCGGAAGACACTCTCGGGTACGAAAAACAATCCTAAAAATAATCCGAAATTCTCAAACATCGCGGAAGTCGTCCTAAAAACTATAAGTGCTTAATCTGCGCCTCAAGATGCATGGAAAAACACATCGAGTGTAAAAAGTGTCATAGGCGAAATGGACATCCCAGCTGTATCCAAGAGGTTCGCAAGGACATAACCAATTATATCTGCGACAATTGCGACCTACCTTGTGGTACTTACTTAGTAGAGTGCATCTTCGGGCATATCGTCAAAAGCTCGAAGAGATACTTCAAGGTAAAATGAAGAGGCTACAAAACCTCTACTTTAGAACCTGAGAGCAACTTGAAGCACTGCATCTCACTAGTCAACGAGTACTGCCGCAAAGTAGGAATACCAATCTGCGTACCCGAAGCTGGCCGGAAAATGTAGAGCTACCACAACAACAATTACCAATTGGACAACTACAAACCAAGTTGTCCAAGCGGCCAGGAAATTGTTGACCAAACACAACCTAACTACCCCGGTCTCAGTGTGCATACCAGGAAGAACATTGGACAAGAATACGATTTAAGTGTTGAACACCCAAAGTCACTTCTTCGTGATGTATAAAGAAGAAAATACGATACGACTAAGTGACGGAGGTAACCTCTACTTGACATGCCCAAGAACCAGAAAACATATCGACTGCAAAATAGGATCTCAAATAACACCGATTAAATCCGAGTGTCAAACCCAGGAAAATTTTTGTGGTTCAGCAGCCGTACTCATAGCGTACGAAATGGCCAAGAAAATTAATTCCTGACAACCATGGTCGACTCTGATACCAACAAGTTCTACGAAACACAGGGTAGAAAAACAGCTACACCGCACTAAACAAAGGCAGAAAATACCCGACGAAAAAATCTCAATATGGCTTCGTTGCCCCTATTGCAACAAACCATACAAAAAAGGGAAAAGGAGAAACTATAATTCCCATGTTCAACAATGCAAGAGAGAGAAGGAAATTATTACCACCCTCCTCCAAGAACTAATTTCAGGACTAACATCAGATAACAAAACTCAGAAACCAATTTCAGTAATTATTATCAGAAACGAACTTCAGGAAAGAAAATTTCAGTTAAGATAATCAAATAAAAATGTTAATCATTCATCTATTATTATGTTACTCATTAACGAAAAAAATATATATAACCAGAAACAAATTCGGGACCATATTCAGGAAAATCAAATAAAAATCATAAAATGTTTAGTTCAAGAAAACCTCCAGACTCAGACCCGGCCAGGAACTTTAAGCGGGGGGATGTTTGAAGAGAATCTATGTAATGCGCATGCCCTGCCTGAGGTATAAATAGCGGGAGGAATCCCTAATAAACTTCAGTCTGGTCAACTCTGGGTTCGTGCTCACATCTCTTTCCTATCTTTTAACCCCTAGACCATCCGCTCCACCTAACATGTGTGTGTACACACACTGTTCCAATTTGCACTCTTGTGCAATCACACATCAGAGGGATTCGATGAGGCGCATCGGCTCTTGTTGCAACTCAAGTCGCCTCACATCAACCTGACGTGAGGTGACTCGCACCTTTGCGTCGTGCCCATTCGGAGGCAGTGGTGGTCAGTGAATGTGTGCACAGTTTTAGGTGTGGTCATCATTCAGCTGGCCACTTCTAACTGGGGTTCGATGAGACGCGTCGCCTCTTGTTGCGACGTCAACCTGACGTGGGGCGACTCGCCCCTCGTTTCGTGCATTTTCTGAGGCATTGGTGGCCAGGGGATGTTCGCACACTCTTAGGTGCGGTCTTCATCCAGCTGGCCACCTCTAACAGCTACCCAAGATGAAGAAGTTCAGCCTTTGGCGCTAGAGATTTTTGACACTCTGGAACGATTGCAGCGAACTTTCGCGCCGTTTTTCGACACATTTGTTGACAGGAATGAAGCAGAGAAAATTTCAAGGTGGGTGATCGATATGTTGCACCATAGACCAGCTCGAGTCCGAGGTGCCAACTACGACGAGGCTGCAAAGCTATTATTGAGAAGAATGAGAGGCGATCCAAATATTGGATCGACCTCAAGCGAAGAGTCGCATCAATCCCCCAGTTTGTGATCAATTCGTATCAAAAGATAACGAATATAGGCTTTCTGGGGTATTTTCGCAACCTGTTGCTTCTGAAAAAATTTTGCACTTCCCGTGGCCCTGTGCGAAATTAATGAGTTTTTCTTGTGCGCGCACAGCGAGAAGTCTGCGTAAGATCTAGTTCTGTGCGTGTGTTAGCTTCACCATGCTGGTGCTGATGGCACTGCCTTGCTCACGCTGATGGCGTGGCACTAGGTGTCGCTCGGGGTGGTAGAAAAAATATTGTAGTTGGCAATAAGTTTCTTTTGGAGCGCTCCCTATTGCTGCTCCAGACGACTGTGTCTCTAGTCGCCGAATCGAGCTTTATTTATACTCAAAAATCGGTACAGAAATGTTCGGGCGCTGCCCTTGGCAGCGCTTTACAAGGGTTGTTTTTCCCTTCCGGGTCGTGAAGTAGCTCGCTATTAAGGCGTTAGCAGCGCGTTAAGGCGCTCCGATCACGCGCGGGAGGCCACCCTTCTAGCCCATACCAAGGTGCGAGTCCCCTACTCACCTCGTACCCGGATATCCGTGTGCGAGGCGGCCAATTTAAAATGCAAGAGATATCCTGCCTAGCAATTAACCACTTACCGGCCGGGCCTATTGCGACAGGTGGCAAAAGAGGGCGAGTGAGCGGGGAGGAGAGTGATAATTACACGGGTGGAGAGAGAGAAAGGAGCGAGAGTCGCGCATGAGCGAGCTAGCGAGCGAGAGTGGGTGGATAATTGTCGGGTCAGATTTACGGCCGTCAACTACCCTCTCTTGTTGCCCTTCACACGTGCACAGCACTATATGTTGGCACGATAATGTACTGGTTTATGCAGAGAAATAGCTGGCTGATCTTTGCCAATATATCGACTATTGGGGTAGAAGGAACTAAAAGGACTTACTTTGGTCCTGGAATGTACTGGGTTCATTGGGTTCCCGAATCCTGGTTCTATCCTGGGTCTTGTCCCGAACGTATAGTGGATATTAGTCCTTTCGTGCATTTGACCTGGTCCAAATGGGTTCTTCCGGCCTCTCGTCTTGAATCTTATGGTATTTCTCAGGCTTCTTGTGTTTTTTATGGGTCTTAGGTTGTTCTTTTTCTTTTGCGATATTATTTTCTTTCGAAGTTGTTATTTTCTTCCATTTTTCCACAAGAAATAGATTGGAGATTGCCGAAGATTGGCTTCGCAATGACCATCCGTGGGAACAGACAGTATTTACAGATGAAAAGGAGTTCAACTTGGACGGTCCCGACAATTGGTCGAGTTGGATAGTTTTAGCCGAGAAAGTCATCGTTCGAAGCGTCAGATGGGCGGAGGAGGAGTTATGATCTGGGGTATGCTGACACCAGATGGGAATTGTAGGGTGCGAATGATGGAGGGAAAAGTGAATGCTGGTGAGTATACCAAAACTATCAGCGATGCTCTTGACGACCTCGACAAAAAGTTCGGCACCGGAAACTATCACTTCCAGCAGGATAATGCGGCGATTCTCACAGCCAGAAAAACTTCCGCTCTTTTTGAGGAGAGAAGAGTCAAAGTTCTGAAATGGTCAGCACGATCTCCTGACCTGAATCCGATGGAGGATGGCTGGTCCATGCTGTCAAATAGTATCTATGCGAATAGTCGGTACAAAAATCGACGAAAGCTCTGGCAGTCCATGGCACAGCATTCAAAAAAATTGTCTGGAGAAAAAAAGGATACAATCAAGGGACCATTCGGGCGAATGCGCTCGAGGCTGGTCAACGTGATCAAGAGTAAGGCTGGGATTATCAACGAAAAAGAATGACGCTCGACTCAAACCCAGTTCATTGAAAAAAAATCAGCTGGTAAATTTAACTTGTAGATCCCCAGATAAGCTGATTCATCGAATAGTGCCGGTTTTCCACTTGCGAGCACCCTGTTCGCCAAAAACTTCTCTGACACTGATTCCGTGCGGAGACCCGTGCCGGCACTGAGAATTGCGTCGGTTTAACCCCCAATAGCTGGGGCAATACGAGGGTGGTAGAAAAAATTTGTCCAGCAGTATGCAGCGCAACCCATGATCAGTCGTGACGGTTGTCTGTTTGGAAAATTATCGCTCTCTCTGCGAAGAACCGGCGACAAGTTTGGCCCGCGTGTCGAATCAACCGGTCGAAAACTGGAGAGTAGATACAGGAATTTCGTTGTTGTCTCTAGCAAATCTGGTAAAATGACTTCACTTTTAATGAGAGAATGGATCGACAGGGTTCTTGCTCCGCCGCTAGCAGACAGCCTTAGTTCCTCTGACATTAAGACGGAAGTTGGAGAAGGGGGTCTCTATGATCCTCAAGACGATGACGTTTTTTAGGGCGGAGACCCACGCCAACTTCTTGGTTATCCTGAACGAGCACCGGACGATACGTCTTGTACTGACCATTTCTGTCGCGACGTCGCAGCTGTCCGCGCACAAAACACAGACCGCGACGATCGACTCAGGTGCACAGACTCGAGAGGAGACCTATCTGGCAAGAGATTACTGTGCAAACTCAATGGTATGATCCTCGTTGATTCCTGGGGCGGTCAAGCTGACCCTTGTTTCAGACGCGAACTTCACTCTTATGAAGTGGAAGTGCTCCAAATCCCGAGGCTCACAACTAAAGATATTCAGCCACTGGACGTCACTTTCATGCGACAATACAAGATCGAACATCGAAGAAGCCATAAAGACGGATCAATTGAACGACGTGAGCTCACGAGAGGGCATCATCAACATGCATTCGCTCGTCACGAACCAGTTCGATCCCGAAGCTTACATAGATATGTCGAGGTACGCATGGAGGAACACTGATCCCGCCTTTCCTCTGGAGGAACTTGCAGTGCAGCCTGTCCCCCCCCATGGTCGAGGATATGAAGTTCAAGTTTGATTCGGCAAAAAAGTGCAGCGTACCGGACTGCTGCAATCATGCGTTCATTAGATGCTCACATTGTGGTAAGCTAATTTGTTTGAAGCATTTCTTGGAAAGAATTTGCTTTCATGATGACAGCAGCGGTTCTCCTCGGGCGGGTCCTCCCAATGAAGATTCGCGGATGACTATCCTTCAGCGTTCTGTACAAAAATCGGAAGAGCAACATTATACTGATTGGGAACGACACTTCTATCTCAGGCTTTTCCATTATTACCGTGACAACCCTCTCCTTCTGAGTCGTACTGACCATAAATCAAGACGCACTCCCATCGAAGAGTGAGCGACAAAAGACAGCCAACGAAACGTACCACTATGACGATGAATTGAGAGCATGAGAATTTATATCTTTCAGTGGCGATATCTCGCTAACGGCTCATAAGTTGGGCATATGATATATATATATTCGTGTTTTTCGTCGCGAGTTCCATAAGGATCAATGGAAAAAAGTCATGCGCGAGTTACACGGAAGGCGTGCTTCCTTGTGAGATATGTTTGACTGGGCTACAGTGATCACTTCATTGCGTATCGCCGAACTAACTAACTCGAGCTTACTGAGCTCACAGTTTTATACCAATCTCCGATCCGCGTTCTGGCCGCTCGCTTGGCGGCGCGTGGGCACGCGTTGGGAGACGCCCCCAAGCATGGGGCCAAGACATGCGACGGGGCCGCATCACAAAATCATGATGAGGAACATCAAGATGGCTTCTTCGGCGAATGGGGGCGGCAATCTCCTAATAAGACACAAAAGATCTGCTTCAATGATCGTCTCGATTATGCTTATAATTATGGGCGCTATTCTTTTTGGCATCGAAGGTTACATGGAAGAATAAGCCTGTAGGATCGGTTCACTGATCCGAGTGCGCCGCCTCCTCTGGCGGGTTCTGTGAACGACACTCCCGACAAGGTCAAGATCGACGTTCCTCCGAAACAAAGTTTTGTGAAAAATCTCTGCATGCCCGAATTTTGTTTGAAATAACTCAATCATATGTGCAGAAATTCTCTCGGCCCGTTCATCAATATCTTCCTAATTTTATTGAATCCGCTCATATCCTGATAGTGGACCTAGACGAGCTCCAATGCGGGCAAAGCGGTCACCTGTGGTGGGGTGTGCTATTGCAGAGATAGCGACAAAAGCACCTGGATGAATCATCTCGACTGCACATGATCGCTTAAATCTCTGTGGTTTTAGACACTTGCTTGCTGGAGAGCGTGTTCAACTTTGCCCCTGATCGATTGGGGGCCCTTCATGGTCATGAGATCCTCGCAGTATTTGTACCTGAAAAGGTTCTCTTGGAAGTCTTTTGAAAAATTATCAAGCTTCGCTTTCTCCTCATCTCCAATCATCTTCATCAAGTGACGAAGGGTGGCAACCAATTGTTGAGAATACCTGTAATAATCTGGACACGAATTGGCCAGACTCTCGGTGATCATTTTAGCCCCCTTGATCATATGGAGTTTTTTCTTCGGATTGAATTGGATTCCATGAAAGTTGGATTGGATGTGTTTCACAAGGAGAGGCAGAGACCTGTTGAACATCGCACCAAGTTCTCCCAGTTTGTCAACGCCCTCCACAATGTCCGGATTTGAGTCGGAGAAAGTTCTGATGAAAGACTCAGTCAACAGCTCAGAGAGTCTGTTTCTCTCCTGATGGCCGATTTGGGCCAACGCCTGGCCGAGCTCGTCCTGAATTTTCCTCCTACAGCGATTCAGATATTGCTCGCCAGCATAGCTCAACATTTGCCTCAGCCTTTGGTCACCCAATCTATTGCTAACAGACCCGATCTCATCAATTGATTTGCCTTCGTCGCATGCGAGTTCTTTGACCATTCGATACAGAGAGTGAGCAATGGGGCCGGGCAACTGGTTCTTGTTGTCTATGATCAGTTCCAAGTCGTGGGCTGGATTCTCTCTGGGCGATCCATTCGCCTTCAAGTAAGCTGAAATCGCGAACAGCTCTTCATAGGTTGTCTCGCTGGTGCTGGACTCAGCACAGCACGAAAACAAACCCAGCAGGCAAATCAACAAGCAACTCAAGCTAGCTATTATCTTCATTTTCGCAGTGATACTCCTGATTTTGAAACTAATTATTCCTCTTCGTGCGAATCTTTTCGTTACAGGTTCGAACTGCTGAAGTATCGACGGAATTTTCCTTCTACTCTCCCACTGAGCTGGATGACGATTGCCGCATCTAAATTTGAAGCATCATCCGAGTTTGACATTCACGACACGGTCATCAAAAATAGAGATTTTCCCTGATGTTTACAAAATCCACACTTTCTCAGCGCTAAACTATGGTTCATCAGCTCCCAAAGTAGTTTGTAACATTTGAAAGCATCCATCTCTCGAGCTCATGTTCGAGTGATTTCCCTCTCGGGGCGCAAAAAATAGACCTCATACTTCGGATGAGTATCACAACAAAAAAGCTCGCCGTCTAGCAATGCAGGAAGTTTTTTCCATTTTGCTGTTTCTGCAATTTGACCCTCACGGTTTATCATTGTCTCGTTCGAAGCGAATAGCCTCATGCCCTTCGCTCCATGAGGTGGGGACAAGCTCAACTTCCACACAGAATAAGCCCCCGAAGCTATCGTATCGGTCTCGGTGCTGATCCGATTCCTAAGGAGGTCACAAGTTGGCGATTCTCACCACCAAAGCTGCATGACGCAAGCTTTAGTCTACCGGTTGACTGGATTCAAACGACAGATCAGCTGCTAGACGATGAGGAGTTATTTCTTGAACGCTCTCTCGTAAGGCATTTTTCAGACGGGCATTCTCATCGAAGACTTTTATTTGTTTCACAATGTCGCCCGTCGACATTCATCGGCATTACAAAGCACACGAGTTTCCAAAAATCATCGAAAGTAATTTGCAAGGAAACAGTTTCGCCTCGGACCATCCGCAACTCATTGGGACGACGACTGGAAACTCGTTCGGGCTCGTTGGAGTGTACTGGACTCTCTATTCGGCGGGGGCTTGGAAAAATGGGTACTAAGCTGGGGTGTTCCGCTTAGACACAGTAAATACGTGAATGGAAAGCTAAGACTTGCCGGAAGTGAAGGCCACAATAAGGGCTCCCGCGATGACAAACACAATGAAAAGGGCCACTACCAAAGATCTCTTCCGTCTTACTAGAAGATTGGTACCCTTATTGGCCAGAGCACCCATCTTGATGTTCCTCATCATAATTTTGGAATTCTTCGACTTCATGATTTCCTCACAATATCTAAATCTGAACATGTTATCCTGGAAATCCTTCGAGAACCTAGTCAGCTTTGTCTTCTCATCATCGCCAACCATTGAAACCAGACGGCGCAGAGTTCCTACTGACTGGCGTGATCGCTTGTAGTAATCTGGACAAGAGTTGCCCAGTCTCTCGGCCACAATCTTGGCCCCCTTGATCAGGTGTTTCCGCTTTTTCGGATTGAATCGGACGTCTTTGAATTTGGACTGGATAAATTCTACCAAAAGTCGGGCAGACTTGTTGAAGAGCAGACCGATCTCGCCCACCACATCCACTCGGTCCACCATCTCGGGGTTTTGGCTGAAATATTTCTCGATGAAGCTTCGACTCAGCAGCTCCTGAAGTTTCTCTTTCTGCTTGTCGCCAATTTGGGCAAACTTCTCGCCAAGCTCCTGCTCAAAGCTTGACATGCAACGGTCGAAATACAGCCGAGCAGTGTGTCTCATCAATTTTCCTACTCTCTGGTCCTGCAGTTTGTCGTAAACGGCGCCCAGCTCATCGATTGCCTTTCTCTCGTCACATCCAGCCCCGGTGGCCATTTGTTGGAGAGACTGGACGACAGATCCTCTCAGCAATTGGCTGTCTTCTATGACCAGCTCAAGATCCTTGTCAGGCTGACCCTCTGATGGACCTTTGACTGCAAGATAGGCTGAAATTTGGTCCAGCTCGCGCAGAGTTTTCACTTTATTCACTTTAGAGCTTGATTCTACCAAGGCAACAAACAGCCCTAGCAGGCAGAAGGCTGCCGAGCACGAGTAGAATACCGTCTTCATCGTACGGATATGATCTCGTCGTTAGAAAATAATGAGATTGTGTCACCACAAATTGACGCTGTTCTTCTGATTTGACTTTTACTCTCCGCTGGAATGCAAAGATGGCCAAAGCTGCCGCGATCGTTGATTGATCCCGATCCTGTACTGAGCCCTAATCATGGCGTTTAAATATAAACCACCCAGACATGACCTCATGTTTTTCCGCTCGTTCCGCATTTAGGAAGTCTCATATCATGTCCGGAAATATCCGATCTCTCGGCTCATGACTAGGGGGTCTCCCTAAGATGTGATGTCACTCTATCGGAACTCGATATTTCCGATTTCACACTACAACTGGCTAGACTGCACGTGAATGCAGCTCCTCCATCGAATTATGCCCGAGCTGGCGCAAGATATCGACCTCAGAATTTCCGTCCCGCAGATCTGGGCCCACCCAAAGACCTGCATGCAAATGTGCTCTAAACGATCTTTTCCATCTATTTCATTGGGCACCCATCGACCTGATACTATCCAGATGTTCACGATTCGTCCCATCTTCTTGCAAAGTGGAAAATTCTACATTCGGAATCGGTCTTGATGCTCCTCGCAGGCGTCTTTGCGTTCATTAGTGTGGCGGCGCGAAGAGCAGACCTCAGTAAGATCCCGAGAGGAAAAGTCCCATTCATCATTTGGACGCAAAGACTTTTGGACGTACTACACATTGCGCGATGGATGAAGGTTTCCATTTTGAGCTCAATATGGGCCAGTCTCGAGCGGAGCTGAGCGGCCAGTTGATCTGCGGCTCATCAAAGCGCTTCGACAAGCACATGAGAGGGCGACAAAGTCTTTAAAGAGGCCCGTTCAAAGTTGCGCAACGAGTCCTCAGCCGAATGGGCCCAAACACTCGATGGCGCCTTGCAATCTGTCACTCAATCAGTTCGTGAGTGATGGAAGCTTGTCAATCGGGTGGAAAGTTGCTCCTTTTTGTGTCTCCTGCATGCAGTCCTCATCACAGACCTGAGTCCAGCCAAAAAGGGGCCCCCAGCAGAAGAGACTCTCTTGCACTGATGAGACTCTCTCGCTCTGCTCAATACAGTTGAGTGGACCCGGTCTGAGCTCTAGAGGCGTCCAGAGTCGACAGGAACTGCACTCCAGTGAGCTCGGGCACGTTTCCGCCCGCATTCGAGTGGCCAGCAGAAAAAATTGGTGTGCTTGCGGCCGGCCAGATGGCGCGAGTGTCGGACGAGAGATGGGGATCCGTTCGGGGTGGTGCGCATGTGCACTCAGGCCGGCCCTTAGCATGCGCCAAATGCATGCGCTTGACCGGCGGCAACAGTCTCGGCCAGTCAGTGTGAGTTTGGTCGCCGTCGAGTGAACCAGCGAGCGAGCGAGAGGCAAAAGCAAGCTAAAGAGGGAGGAAAAAATGTCCCTTTGTCTAGACAAATTGCAGCAGACTGTGTGGGGGCGCAGCGGAAGAAGAGGAGCGTAGAAAGAGGTGAAAATGCAGCAAGAGGAGGCAAGAAGGAAGAGGAAGTTGCAAGCTGAGAAGTGAGCGAAAACTGGATGAAAGATTTTCGAATCGAATTTCCTCAGAGATCCTCAAGAGAGGGTGAAAAGTTCTTGCAAATCTTTTGCTTCAAATCTCAAGCAAAGCCGGTTGCGTTCGGCCAGAGAGAGAATGGATCGGACAAGGTCAGACACACCGATGGACTGTTGCCGGTCAAGCGACAACTGTGGGCCATTCATGAAGAGCAACGACACGACGACGACGACAGAGAAACAAGACGGAATTAGAGGAAGAGGGAGGAGAAAAATTAGTTCAAGTAATAATCTAGGCAAAATGTTATTCAGATTAGTTGCAATCAGTGAGCTCCTTCTCCTTCTCCTTCTGGCCACAAGCGGCCTGGCCTCTCAAGAGAGACACATTCTCGGGGGCCAAATGGCGACAAACAACAACAAGAGCAAAAGATCGCCAATGTTTGACCAACAACAAGAGGATGAAGGTAAGCGCTTTTCATTCTTCTCTACTTCTTACATTAGTTTCCACTAGTCTACTGGCGCTTAGTAATGGCGCTTAGAATGGGCCCTTAGAGTCGGCCTGTTTTGGCCACATTTTGGCACACATTTGCCACTCGGCCACGACCAAATTCGATTGGCGTCTCAATCCTTAGTGTTGGCGACGCCTCAGCAGAATGAGGGCCCATTCTGCAAGAGGAAAGCGGCCATCTGTTGAGTTGAACTCTTAGAATGACGACAAGAGAGAGAAGGAGGGAAAACAACTGGTCATGAGGCGAGTTTGGCGTGCAAAAGTTGGCAAATCGAGCAGAAGAAGTGGCCGACGAGCACGAGTAGGAAGAAGAAGAACAGAAAGAAAAAGAAGAAGAAGAAGTGGGGAGAAAGAAGGAGGAGAAAATGAGGGGCCAGAGAGTGAGTGTATTGTGCGAAAATTGCAAGCAAAATGGTCGCAATTTTCTCTTTCGAGCCTAAAGCAAAGCAAAGCAAAGCGGCACAACACAAACCGAATGTCAACAACAACAACAAAGCAAAACTCGTGTCGCATTGACCGTTTGCGATGGGCCGGCCTTTGCCTTGGCCAGAGTGTTGGCCGAAATGTGTTTTCCTGCCAAAATTGGGCTTGCTTGTTGCTGCTGTTCCTCTCTTGTTGGCGTGTTTGTTGGCCTTTCCCTTTTGGCTGGATGTTGCTCCTCTGCAAGTTGTGCCATTGTGCCTCGGCCGGGGCCAGCCAATCGAGAGTGGCCGCCAACTGAAGCGGCCGGGAGTGAAAGAGAGAGAGAGAAAGAGAGAGAGAGAGAGACGAACACACACTCGAAAAGCAAATCATGAGCATGATGCTTATCGGCAAGTAGATAATAATTATAGTGCGTCGAGTGTGTGTTTAATTTTTCCTCTCTGGCCGTAAAATATAGCATGTGGAATTTGTGCACTGTGAGTTTGCAGTTTGCGGGCCTGCAGTTTGCAGTTTGCATGGACAGAGAGTGGGCGCCGTTGGCTTGCCTGCCGGTGGTTGTCGTTGCTTCTCCGGTTTCTCTTGCTGCTGCTTCTGCTGCTGTTGTTGCTCTTGCTGGTGTTGTCCTCGTGGTGGAGCCGCATCTCCGGCTCAAAGCTGGCCCGCCGCTGGACCACGGGGAGCGCCAAACAAAATTAATGGAACTTTCCTCCGGCCGCCCAATTTCTCGTCCACTCGTCCACTCGTCCAGCCGTCAACCGGGGGCTCGCTTTTCGCTCTTTGCTCCTCGCTTTTCTCTCCTCAATTCTCGTCCAGATTGGGCCGCCCAACTGCACGCCGCCCGCTTGGTGGCCAGCAAACTGCAGCACTCAGGCCAGCAAACTGCAGCACTCAGGCAAGCACGAGAGGCAAACATCGGCCAGCAGCACAGGAAGACGCTCCCCCAGCGCAGCAGTGGGAGTCCCCCGAACGCCACTTCAGCTTGGGCCCAGGCCCAGGTAGTTGGGCCGGCCCACAGAGTGTCCATTGAGCGGCGGCGACTGTGTGCGGCCGCTTGTTGCTGCCCGCGGCTCCTTCCTACTGGCTGTCTCTGCTGCTGCTGCTTCTGAGGCAGGATCCTCCTCCTCCTCTGAGACTGAGACTGGGGCCGCCCATTTATTGGCCACCATAAAAGCAGCCTCGGACTGCGCCCAATATTTCCGCGCGGCCAGAAAAACAGCGCCCAATTGGAGTCTCCACTGGACGCCACACAGTTGAGGCCGCCCGTGTCCGGCCCGGCTGAACAGGCTGCCAATTGTGTGGACAAAAAGCAAAACTCACCAGAGACACTCTCGCGCGCTCGGCCCGTCACTGTGTCATGGAGGCGCGGGCCAACTGTTGCCGCCCGTGCCACTCGTTTGGCGATCCAATTTGCTGTCAGTTTTCATTTCTCCCAATTTTTCCAAACCTCCAATCGGGCGCAATTGTTCCGCTTCTGCTCTCCAACTGGACAAACACTCAGCTTGCGCCTGGAGCTCTGGGAAGTGTGATTTTGTGCAAAGAATCGAGCTGGCGGACGTGTTTGTGCATTGCCTGTTTGTGTGTATTCCGCTCGAGTGTTTGCAGTTTTAAGGACTCGCCAGTTTTTTCCTCAACACTGTTTTCCTCAACACTGTTTGCTTGGCACTGTTTGCGGCAGTCTAAAAAGCTCTGCAGCGCAGTGTTTGGCCAAATTGCAATTATCTGATGAGCCAACACGGCTGATTATGTTTCAGAGCTGGATGGTGGCATTCCAAAGGTCAAATGGCTCATTGCGGCGGACGCGTGCAGAGTGCAGTTTGTGTGCGCTTGGGCTTCGGCGTTGGCCATTCGGGCGAGCGCGCGGCGCGTATGATCTAAGCTCTCTAGACGATTGGCGTTTTGTGCGCGCACGAGAATCCCATTCCAATGGGTTGCGTTATGGGGCGCAAGTGTGCGACGTGCGCGCTCTCTGCACGCCGACCGACTTGAGACTGTATCTGGCGCATCGCATTGCCGCAGACAGTCTGCGGCGTTCAAAGAGACTTGTTTGCGGCCAAGTCGACTCGAGTGGCACTAGCTCATTATTTTCTCCTGATCTTGGGCAAACTTTTTTTCCAAAAGTTTGCCACTCCTTAGGCGGCGGAAAAGCGGCCAGCAACCAGCTCCCCTCGGCAGGCAAATGAAGTGAGGTCCGCCCACTCGAGCGGCTGGCCAGCGACAGTCGTTTGTGTGTGTGTGTGTGTGTCTGCTGAGGACGAGCTTGCAAATGAGCGCCATTTTTCAGCCTCCAGCCCAATGGCACATTCCAGAGGCAGAAGTGAGGGATAATAAATCTTCTTCTCGCGACCGGCGAGTGACAATTCAATTCAGCTCGATTGAATCGGCGGCCAGCCAGAATCAGTGCGCCGGCGGCCGAGCACTGATAGCACACTCAAGCTTGGCCACACTGCTGGCCAGTGGAGCAAGAGGAGCTGCAAGAGGGCTGACGCTAAGGTTGGGCCCAGCAGCCAATTAGGAGACGAACGTCGTTTGATTCAGGCGGCCAGTAAAGCGGCCAAGAGCCGACAAAGAGCCGCGCTCCGTCGTCTCTATCGGGCGCTCCATCGGTTGGCCAGCCGAGCCTAAGGAGGCGCACGAGCGAGCTCACAGACGACTCCTAAGCACCGCGACCGAGTCCATAAGCGAGCTCCTTCGCGGGCCCCTCTTGTCTCGAGGTGGAAGGACGTTTTGCGACTGTGGCTCGAGCACCACAAGCTCCAAGAGGAAGACACAGAGACAGACATAGGAAAGTGACCACACGGAGGAGAAGGACACGCTGGAAAGGGCGAATTGACATCAACTGGGCTCGTGTGTGGGAACTGCAAACGTGACCTGGCGATTCGAAATTATTACGAGCCTCTTCTGCTTCTCTCTTCTGCTCGCTTCTGCCTGCTCCTTTCCATCTTGCTGGCCTGTGTTTGAGGCGCCTCGGAGGGCGCCCTTCGAGCCAGACGGCCAGCAGAGAGCAGAGCAGAGCAGAGAGCCCAGTCGGCGGCCCTTTTGCAGCTCTAATTCTTGCCCATTGGGCCACAATGGACGAGCGCCGGTTCGTGAGAAGAATCATGACGAGCGTTGGCCGAGAGGAGGGCGTCTTGCGTCGATTATTTCGATTCTTCTTCTCCTCCTCCTCTTGTCTATCATTTGGAGATGGACACAGACAGTCCAAGGCGCTGGCCAGAGGGAACAAGTGCGCCCACGTTGGCCGGCAAAGCGGCGGTGCACGCGATCCAAAGTGGGCGACGTGTAACGTGCACTGAGCGTTGGCCGATTGCCAAAAGTGCGCGCGGAACACAGTCTGCGGCGGCCAAACGCTCGTCGCGCTGCCCTTTGCCTCTCCTGAAGTCTGGCGCCCAGTTGGAGACTGGCTGTGGCGAGATAACAAAAACTTTATGAGCAGCAACAACAAGTGTCAGTCACTGGAACTTGACGTTGCTCAGTTGCGCAACTCGCGGCTGCCTTCTCTCTCTACTCGAAGCTCCTCGGGCTGACTTTGAATATTTTATTCAAATTAGATTTCGGCCAGCGAGCAGAGTTGCCAGTCCATTGCCAGTCTGTGGGACTCAAGACTTAGCATGTGGGGAAATCGATCCCGAGGAGCTGCGGCCGGCGGCTGAAAAAGGCGAGAAGGCGCGCGAAGAAGAAGAAGACCCACAGGGGCAGGCTCGGAAGCTTAGGGGAAGGAGAGAAGGAGAAAAGAGGGAGGAATTAGGGGAAACAAGATGGACTTTGATGGAGTTCCGGCGCCAAATTGGATCCAGCCAAACGGAGGGGCATAAATTCCAGAAGAGCAACAACAACAACAACAACAAGTGCCGGCAGAGAGTGGCTGAGGCAAATTGAATTGCAGTGGAAATGGTGTTGAAAGAAGTGGGCCGAATTCTTCGCTCAGAGCTTCTTTGTTTTTATTTATCAGCCCAAATGGGCCACAATGGTCGCCCTGTGGCACTGTTTTGCTGCTTACTTCTGCTCACTTCTTGCTCGCCCTCACGGCTAGTCTCTGTCTCTCTAAGGCTAGTCTCTATGCTGCTCGTCCAGCTGCTCAGCGGACTCAGTGTTGTTTTTGTTCCACTCCAAAGGAGCTTAATTTACGAGCAGAGAATTTTCCCATTTGCAACGAGCCGTCAAATTGACTCCAGAGCTGCGCCCAGACACGCGCCCTTCTGGCTCCCCAGCCGCCAAACTGGTGGGCACCCAATTGGACTCCTTCTGGCCAGAAGTTGCTCCTCTAGCCAGAAGCCTCCTCTGGCGCCCTCGACCCACAAGAAGGGCGCCCTTCTTGTCGGTCTCGCTCTGTACAAGACTAGCCTTAGGTTGTCTATGCAGTCAGTGTGCAGGAGTGTGAGCAAGCCAGCAAAGCGCGCAGAGCCGCCAAACGTCAAATGGTGTGCCTGCTAATTTGCACGCTTATTAATCTTTGGCCAAATTAAAAGACAGGCGCAACTGTGAACCGTTCTGGCTGCCTTGGCTCGTCAACGAGCTGTTGTTGTCCCAAAGCTTGTCAAGGGGCGCAGTTTGGGCCCCTCGATCAGGCGGGCGCCCAAGAGGCTCGCAGTCGGCCGGAAGGGGCGCCCAGTTCGTGCTTTTGGGCCGCAGCTAGTCTTTGGCGCCTCTGCTTCTGTGAAGGAAGAGCTCTCGGCGCTCTCGGAGCTTCGAGCGCACCGAGAGCACCGAGAGCTCTTGGAGGCGAGTTTGAAGGCGACTTTGGAGACGCAACAACGTTTTTCGTGCGGCGCCGTTTTGATTAATGGGCCAAGTGGCGCCTCGTTGGCCGCCTGTGCAGTGGAGCGGCCTTGCAGTGCGCACACAGTTGGCGGCGCCTTTGGAGGAGCCAAAAGTCGGTGGTTTCTCTTTGGGTTTTAGTTTCCTTTGGGGCGAGCAAAAGCGGCCAAAAGGAGCCTGCCAGTTGTTAGTTAGGAGGAAAAGTTTGTCTCTGTTTGTGTGCAGAGAAATCTCCAGCGCCAAAGTGTCGCAGAGGAAAGTGCACAGAAAGCGGCCCAGAGAGAGAGAAAAGTGGCCTCCTTTTGCGGGCCGATATTTCATCGTTTTCTCAATGCTCGTTGCTGCTTGAAGGGGCCAGTTGTGGGCCGCTGGCAGTTGTGCGCAAGTGAGTTTGTGTGTGTGTGCAAAAGTTGCCTCAACTGTTTGGGCGCAAAAAACGGAAAAAAAACAAAAAAAAAGAGCCCCAGACAGAAAGAGAGAGAGTCTGTAACAGACTCTCTCTCTCTCTGTCTGGCTCCAACTGAGCGGCCAAATGATGAAACTGGAGCCAGCTCGGCCCACTGCTTCCAGTGCAGCGAAATGCCACAAATCAGAAGCGCGCCTAAGCTCAACTGGAGAGGAAACACCAGCTGAGCGCCGGCGAGGAGGAAACGCCGCCGCGAGCAAGTGATTTAAGTGATTTAAAGTCCTCCTTGAATTGGAACTGCAAGCCCAAAGCAGAGCGGAAAGCTAGCCCGCAAGCTAAGGAGTAGTGGAAGTAAAAGTCTGAAACTGGAACTAAAACTGGCGAAGGGCGGCCCAAGTGGAGCTGGCCAGAAGAAGTGGAAAGGGCGCCGGAAAAGAGCAATCTCTCCAAGCGAGTGGACGCGCCACAAGCGGCCAACTGCGAGCGCCTTTGCGACGCGCCGACAAGCCGCAGATAGTCCGCAACTAATTGACTAAGTCCTCGGCACTTCCGCTGCCACTTTGTGACACTCTGTGTTGCCGTTTGGGCGCCGCTTTTGTGCCAGTTTCCAGCCAGAGACTGTCTTAGACTGTGTCGCTTTGCTCGCAGCTTCTGGCAACTTCTCGCCAGTGAATTCAAGTCCAGCAAGCACGCGCCACTGCGAGATGCAACTTTTGCAACTTGGCAATTTGGCCACAATCGCAAGCAAAACGATCTCCCTGCACCAGTTTATCTTTCTCTCCATTTTCTCCCCTTCTCAATTCTCGAGAAAACTCAAGCTCCTTTGGTTCGTTCTGGCCAACGCTCCATTACAGCTCGACGCTCTGGTGGCCTTCATGGAGGAAGCTAAACGGGCCCGCAGGCAGTCTGCGGCCAACCATTGGAGACAACCATTTGGCGCCCAGAACAAAGGCGGAGGAAATATTTGCTATTCAATTTTTATTATTATTATTCAAATGCAACCAGCCGAAATGAGGCAGTTTGTCTTTGCGCTTCGTTTGTTTTTTGCAACTTTCTTCCTCCTCCTCCCGCGAAAAGGCGACCAAACAAAGCACTTGGAAGACGCCATCTCGGCCCTCGTCCATCCCGGCCGGATGGTGCGCCCTTTTGGGCGGCCTGCTCGTCTGCCTTTTGCTCGCAAGGCTCTTTTGCCAAAGAGAGAGAGACAAGGTCCACTTCTCGATTTCGCTCTTCCTCTCGGCCAGTCGTCCAATTGTGTGTGAGCCGGACGGGCTGCAAAAAAGAGCCGCAAAAAGAGAGGAGCCAAAAAGTCGCCTTTGAGGCAGCTGCAAAATCTGCAAGTCGGCCCGCGCGAGCTCAAGTGGGACTGTGTGCGCGCGATGGACTAGCTATGGCGCAGCACTGCACTGCTGCGCTGCGTGCCACTGCAGCTTAGCCGGCTGGGCCGCCTTGTGCAAGATCCGAGCGAGAGATAATAAAAATGACTCTTTATTTTGGCACAACGAACTGCAAACTGCTAGAGACTCCGAACTGCAACAGACTCCAAACTGCAAAGACTTCAAAGAGCCCAAACTCGAGCTCGGGAGCAGAATAAAATCCCCCCACTCGAGTCTCGTCCTTTGCACTTCCATGCAAAGGACGCCAGACACAAATGGCGCCTCTTTCTCGCATGATTAATAATCTCGCCTCATCTCATCCGCTGCTCCTTAGGCCCAACTGGCCTAAAGTCCAAGGAGCCCATTCGTTGACTCTATTCCCTCTCCCTTTCGATTGTTCTCCCTCACACTCCACTTGGCCACTTTAATTGGCCACCAACTCTTGCCCTCCTTGTCTCTCCTTGTCGCTTCTTGGCTCGCCCTCCGCCAACCCAAAACTGGCCACGTGCACTCCACTCGAGCGCCCAGGGCCCACTTCCGGCGGGATCCAATTTCCAGCCGGAAGGAAATTGGGCCCCTCGGTGTTATCTGTGGGCGAGCATCGGGCCGCGGGGACAATGAGGGTGGAAATTATGAGCCAGAGATAAGGATCGACTGGGGCGCGCAGAGTGTTGTTTCGTCGTCTCTGTTTCAGCGCTGCTCTGTGCTGCTTACAGTGCGCTCGTGTGTTCACTGCACTACACTGCCTGCGCTTGTCTATGGAGAAGCGCGTGTGTGCGGCCGGCCCTAAGCCCAAGCACTGGGGAGCGTCTCTGTCTCATTAGATTGGCCGGCTGACAAATTTGCCTTTTCATCTCGATTTGGCGCTCCTGTGGGCCTTTGTGGCGCTCTCCCTTGCTCGCTTGCTCGCTTGCTCACTTGCTCGCCACCCGGACGCAAAAGGACAGTTTATCTGGCCCACTCATCGCGGCATCTTCTCCTCCGGCTTCCTGCTAGCTCGCTTGCCGGGCGCGCCACTGGGGGCCCCGAGCGGCTCGATTACCAGTGGCAAGCGAGCGACTGGGAGCGGCCAACTGGCAAGCCAAAGTGCCAACTGCCAGCCGGCCACAAAGGAGCTCAATTGCTGCAAATTCTCCCAATTGGCCTGCTGCCAAAGCGCACAGAACGGCCGGCCGTTCAGTGCGCAAAACAAACTCGCCGCCAACTGGCAGCCAAACAACTCGCAGTGAGTCCAAACTCGAACTGGAAGCCAAAACTCCAACTTCTAGTCTGAAACTGGCGAACGAACGAACAAACAAACAGATAGACAGACAAACACACACACACGGTTTCCCCCTCGCTGCACTTGGGCGCCAGTTCTCCTCTCGGATGGGCGCCGGCGGGCCTTTGGGTCTGCCTTTGGGGCGCAATTGTTGTCCGACGAGCCAGACGAGCGGGCGAGGAATTAGTTGGGCTAAGGTGAAATTGAATTCCGCAAACCTGCTTCTCTTTCGCCTTCTCGCGGCAATTGGCCATTTCTTGGCCAATTTCCTCGCAGCCACTTCCAAGCAAGCGAGCGAGCGGCCAACTTGAGCTCAGTGCCAAGCTGCGGAGCCAAACAGGGCTCCTTAGAGCTCTCAAGAGCGCCGCTTGGCAGATAGCAAATTCAAATCGGCTTACTGGGAGCCAGTGGGCCAGGTCGCGTTTTTTTATATTCTCTCCACTTTATTTCTCTTCCCATTTCTCCTCTTTTTTGGCCCTTTGCGCGTCTCTGGCCAAAATTGGCCCACACTCCAATTGCTGCTTGCCCTTAGCAATCCGGCGCCGCACTCAGACAGGTGGCCCCGCGCCGCCGCAGACTGAGTGCGGCCGCAGATTGTCCGAGCCTGATTGATACAAAAAGTGGCCGGCGCGAGCTAATGATGTTGCGTCACGCGAGCAACAAAGCGGCCAGAGTGAGACAAAGCAAAAGCAGAGGAAAAAGCAGTGGAAAAAGCCCGAAGAGCAAAACCAAAACAAAACGAGCCCAAGCGCACGAGCCGAAGCTAAGCTCATTGGTGCACACAGTCTCTTGCGCTCATTTGTGCGCGCGGCCAACCAGAGAAGCGCACAGGCCACTCGCTTAGTGCAGAGCAACGTCCAACCTAAGGGGAGAAAATCTTTTGTTTTTCACTCTCTCTCTTCTGCTCCCATTCGCATTCCCATTCCCATTGGATGCCAATGAATGATCGAAATGAGCAACTCAATTAGTGGCCCTCCTCGACTTGACTTGACGCTGCTAACTGGCCGCCCAAACTCGCCGGCCTCATGCACTCTGGCCCGTCGGCACAATCGAGCGCGCCAAGTGGACGCTGCTGCTTTTGTCTTGGGCTTTTGTTGGCCCAAGACACTTGCTTCTCTGTTGCCCATCACCAAGCTTTGTTTCCCTCTGCTCTTTGCACCTTTCGAGCTCTCTCAAGAGACAAAGAGCCCAGTCGCGTTTGGGGCGCACAATTAGGCCCAACAAATGGAAACGGTTCGCCTTTTGTTTGCTCGCCGAGCTAAACTCCAGCCGAGTTTGAGTGCTCCATCCAACTTGACACACGCGCACTTGGCCAAGCGGCCAAAACAAAGCCCAAACCAATTGGCCCATTCGATCAGATTGGCGCTCACAAAGTTCTTTGGCCGCTTTGTTTTGTCTTCTCCTCCGGCGGCCAAACTGGAGCCAAGTGGCCAGCGAGCGAGCTAAACGAACGAGCTAAGCGAGCGAGCCAGAGAGCGACCAAAACGAATGGGCAAACGGAAAAAGGGAAACGAGGCGAGCAGAGACTGTGGCTAGCTCGCTGGTGGCCACTTGCACTCTCGAGAGGCGGACTCTCGTTCGAGCTGGCGGCCGAGTTGCGCGCGCCCTAAGGAGCGCAAAATAATGATTCATCCCACTCACAATGGCAGCCAAGTGCTAATCCGATTTGGCCATCATAATTCCTCCTCCACCTCGGCCACTTCCGGCCACCCTTAGGCTCCCAGTTTGGTTGGCGAGTTTGGTGGCCAAGCTGGCGCCCTAAGCAGTGGGCGCCGAGTGGCAACAGTGAGCAGTGGGCCCCAGTGAGTGGCAGTGGCGAGCTCGGGCGACACTTGGCCGCCTCTGCCACGCCTTAGGGAAGGCCCAAGAGGCGCCCAAGAGGCGCCCACTCGAGTGCAACGATCAATCTCGGTCCGATGTGGAGCCAGTGGGCGAGAAGCTCAGCTCAGCTCGCAGCTCAACTCGCAGCTCAGCTCGCCCTCAGCGGCCGGCAATTGCGGAATATTCCGAATTTCCGACATGATTAATTGCAACTTTTCACCAGCGCCTGCAAGTGGGCCGCAATTGGGCGTCCAAATTGAGCCTGTTTGGTTCCTCTTGGAGCTGCTCTCCTTTGAGCGTATTTTATTTCAGCTCCTCATTGGTCCGCAGCTTAGGTTCGGCCCCAAAGCTTAGGTTGGCCACTCGCAGTGAACGCGCGCACAACAGACTGCAAGCAGCCGCCAAACTGCACACTGCACACTGCAGACTGTTGCCAGTTTGCGTGCCTCCTGACGCTCCTTAGGGGCAACAAACTGCGGCCTCTGTCGTCTGAACTGCAAGAAGTGCTCCACTTGGACAACTCTGCAAACTGGCGGCCAACTTACTGTGCTGCCCAATGGTTCGCCGTTTGGCCGCCATTGGTTTGGATCAATCAAACTTGTCGCTGGCAGAATTAAAGCGGCCAGAAAGCGAGAGAGGCCCAAGTGTGCAAGTGGCTGCAGAGCTTCCTTGTTGTTGTTGCTGCTGCACTGCATTTGTGAGAGAGTCAAATTAAAAGGTGCGACGAAACAATCGATCAAACGCGCCATCACACTCGCGGAACACACAGTCTATACTCCATAGAGTGTCTTCCTCTTAGCAGACTGGCGGCAACAAGAACTGCAGACTGCCTACAACACTGCCACTTTTCCCTTCTAATTGTTTGCCCGACTTTTCGCCACCGACACACAATGGAGAGACGAGCGCCAAATGGAGCCAAATTGAGCCTCAGAGTGCAGGCTCTCAATTTGGCACACTGCACTGTGCTTACCATGAGCTTTCCACTGCTTTGGTGTGCCCGCATCAACACACAGCCCAAAGGACAGCCCACCGATTTGGCCACTTTCACAATCGATTGTGCGCCCCACCGGCTGCAGTCTGTGGCAGTCGCGGGCCGCAGACTGTCTGCGGGCCGAACTGCAAACGTTGGCCCGGCAACCTTGGCTCCAGGCCAATCCACTGCACACTGTCCACGTTCGAGTCTCTCTCTCTTTCGGCCAGTCTTCGCCTCCTAAGGGCTGGCTTCTGGCCCTTAGGAGCGCCCCTTGGAAGACGCCTCCTGAAAAAGTCGGCTGCTGAAGAAGGCCGGCGAGAAAAAGGAGCAAATTTCGCCCATTTTCCTCCCATTTTTCGTCATTTCTCGCCATTTTTCGCCCTCGATCCCGCCCAATCGGCATGGAAATTGCGCCAAACTTTGGCCTCCCGGCGGGCGTCTGGCCGCGAAGGCTCCCCAGCAGAGACAAGGTGTCAGAAACAGGGAACAACTGGCGGAGTGGAATCCGAAATGGGCAGAGCAGAATGTGAAATGCGAATTGTGAAACTTGAAATCTGGAGGCTGAAAAGTGGAAAGTGGAAAGTGGCGAACAAAAAAGTTTAAAAACTTTCCGGCAAACAACTGCAACCAACTGCAACTGTAGTGCAGTGCAAAGTGCGCCGACGACAGTCTGGAGTGTGTCTCTGTTTGTGTCTCTCTCTGTTTGTGCGTGCGTCTCGCTTCTTGGGCCTGATAATGATCAATGTTGACACTTTTTATTCCATTTGCGTGCACCGCTTTGATCTGATCGCCGACAGAGTGGCCCTGGCAGCGAGCTGGTTGGGGCGGCCAAATTTGCGCCCGTCGCCTGTTATCTGTGGCGGCCACCAATTGGCCGCCAGAGGACTCATTTGGGCGATCGAGGGAGCGCAGTTTGGCCCTGTCGAGCTTCGCGTTGGCCAGAGGGCGGCGGAAAAGCCTCAGTGAGCAGAAACGGATTGGTAGGAATTGGTAGGAGAAGCAAAAAATGGAGCCAGAGAGTGTGTGTGGTGGCGTGATTGCAGTTGACAGCGCGCGGGATTCGGTCTGTCCGCAGACGCGCAGTGAAGGCGCACAGCGCGCAGCTAGTGTGCGGCAGCCAATAGGCAGCCAATGGGCAGCGAATGGGGAATTTCGGCCGCGTTTCTGCACACTGTGGCACTGCATCGCGCATGCATCACACTCTATTGGCCCGGCCGGTTAGCTTGGGCAGCCAAAATGTGAGCCCTCCGGCGGCTTTTCCATATTTCTCCACCGATTTGTCTATTGTTCATCCCCAAGCCAAGCGAGAGAACCCATCAGGAAGGGGCCCAGATCGAATTGGGGCGCCCCAGGAAAGGAAGCGACCAGGGGCCAGACAGATGGCCTGTATCGAGTGTTGCGCGGCCCGCAGACGCACGGCGGCCGGCCTGGACCGGCAGCGGCTGAGACAGAGACACAAAGTGGAGGCCGCAAGAGGCCAAGACTGTCTGGGAGCTTCAGTCTTGCCAAATGGGCAGCGAGTGGGGCATAAGTTGGAGCAGTTCGAGCTGAAGTGTTACACGCTGAGCGCCAACTGTCTGCTGCTCAATGTGGACCGCCGGTGTCCTTGGACGCGCGTCAAGTCGGCTGAGGTGCGCGCCAGACCTCTGGGCGCGCTCGCCGAGGGGCGCCAGTTCCTCGACGACCCGCAACTGAAGCCCGAACGGCTGAGCAAGGTGAGCCTGTTGTACGACAGTCTGAGCGACCAGATCGTCGACAAGCGCGTCTCCGAGTGCAGTCTGGAGGCGGAGGGCGAGGGCGAGCTGGCGTCGAGCGGCGGCCACTTGGACTTGGAGCTTGCCGGAAGTGGCGCAGACAAGGAGCAGCTGGTGGAGGAGCTGACGAACAGCTCGTTCGTGGTGCTCGAGGGAGGTCTCG
>Ga0058701_10000470_pt1 | contig 28105 bp, 20 predicted proteins | sample AgamicOrMae_FD_97039 | JGI IMG/M metagenome (GOLD analysis project Ga0058701, IMG submission 97039) | Agave microbial communities from Guanajuato, Mexico - Or.Ma.e | ecosystem: Host-associated > Plants > Phyllosphere > Phylloplane/Leaf | place: Guanajuato, Mexico | collected 2012-06-04 | reverse complement strand
TGTCGGCCGCTCCTAAGCGATGATAAAACCGATGATGAAGTGGATCGTCGGCCCGGTCGAGCTGGCGGCAAGTGGCAAGTGGCAGGCGGCCAGTGGTCAGTGGCTAGTGGCAGGTGGCGATCTTCGAGCTTCGAGCTTGTTGCTTTTAGCTTGTGGCTTGGAACTGCGAGCTGCGAGCTGCCGGCGAGCTCCAACCAATGGCCACTGGCCACTGGCCAAACGGAACGGTGATTACAATAATAACAATAATCATAATGGCCGCCACGGCAAAAGCCGCGGACCATAACACGACGAGCAGCGACTTGTGATTGTCCGTTTCCCTTTCAGCCGCTCGTCTGTTTGTGATTCTCCATCTCTGTCTGTCTGCGTGTGGCTTACCCTCGTCCTTCGTCCACTGGCCACCAGAAGCGCTCCAAAGCGCCGGAGACTGTCTCGCCGGGCGCGGCAAGCACTCCCAAAGGGGTGAGCTATTCCTGGGCACTCGAGCGCCGAGGAATAGCTCGAGCCTCCGCCGAGTGGGCCGCCACTTTGTCGGGCATAACACTCGAGGCGGCTCGCGAGATGAGTTGTGTCTGGCCTCGTGCCGTTCGGCAACCAATTGGCCGCCGGAGAGCCAGAGGTTAGGTCTGGTCGTGTGGGTTGCAGGAAGGAGGACGTGGACCAGAGAGGCGAAGAGGAAGGGGAAAGGAAAGTAAACAGCTTTGCACGAAAACGAGCCCAGTCGGCGGTGTAATTTGTTTGCCCGCCGGGAGATGGCCGGCGCGACTCTGCGGCCCGCGGCCCAACGCACAGAGACAGTCTGCAGCTCCTACACACTGTCTCTCTGCGTGCTGGCGCGCCACTGCACTGCCCCCCAATGCAGCCGCTTCCCATTGGCCACCGCTCGAGGCCTTTCAACCTTTTGCCCCTTTTCTCCCCATTGGCAACTTTGGCAACTTGGCGAGCTTTGGACAATCTCAATTCGTTGGAGACTATCAATTCGGGAGGCGCGAGCGAGCGAGAGGAGCTTCTCCAACCGTCCAGAGAGTCTCCAATGGAGACTCTGCATTCTTCCAACAACAACAGCTCCGAGCGGCTTGCGAGCTGCCGCCTAGAGAGTGATGCAGATGCAATCTGTGCTCCAAAGCCGCCGGCAGATAACGGCCGGCCAGCTGGCTGCAATTTGCCCCCGTCGGCCCGCGGCTCTGGCGCCAAACAAATGGCGCTCAATCAATGGGCGTCCATCAATCGATCGCCGCCCGCCGGCTCGCCCAGAGGCGGCCGACTTAGCCCTCTGGGCCGGAATTGCGCCGCTCGCTCGCGGGCCTGTCCACCTGATTGCCCCGCAGGCTAGCCGTAAATAATTGGCCTCCTTTAGATGTCGCCGGCGGGCTCGCATGGGCACCTAATTGGGCGCCCTGGTGGGGCCGTCGAGAGAGCGAGCGGGCGGCGTGCATTAACTCGCGCGCCGGCCGCTGGGTGTCTCGCGCGCCGGGCGGCTCTGCACTGCTGCACTGTGCTGCACTGCGTTGTGCTGCACCTAAGGGCTATCCCGCAGCAGCGCCGCCGACACATGCAAACAAAGTCGGCGTGTGTGGCCACTAGGCTGGACTGATGCGCCGGCCAGTGGCCAGTGGACAGTGGCGACTCGCCAGAGGCAACACTTTATCCGACTTCGGCCGCTCCAAGGGACTGTCATCGATCACGACGAGCGCCAGAGTGGCACGCCTTTGTCTTGCGCCATCGGGCCACTGGCGGCCAGCGCAGAGGCGGCCCAGCGCCACCTAAAGCCACCCAGCGGCTCGCCAAGCTGCCACAAAGCCACCTCGGCCGATTGTGTCGCCGCCGACTGTCAGCGGCGAACGCCGGCGCACTCGCAGGCTCATTGGCCTATCGATGCATCTTGGCTGCCGGTTTCAGCTTGGTAGCAACAGTATCTGCAAGTGTATCTGCAAGAGTATCTGCAACTGTGACTGCCAGTGCCACTGCCACAGGCCAACCAATGGGCCTTTGAAAAGAGTCACAAGAGAGCGCATTCTCGCAAACTTTTTTCCGACACTCTGCCTGGGCGACTTTCTGGCTCCACCACGGCGGCTCTGCTGCAGCTTTGGCAAGCTAACCGGCAAGCTGCAAGGTTGGAGAGCTCAGGAGGGCTGGCTGGCAAGCTAGCTAGCTAGCTGGCCAGCTTTGCATTGAGTTCGAGGCAAATTTTGTGAGCCAGGCCGCTTTTGTGGCGGCCAAGTTGGAGAGACAAACACAGATGGAGCAGTTTTCTCGCTCACGTGTGACTGTAGTCTGTTGGCGCTTGTAGCTTGTAAAAGCAAAGTTCACATAAGCTTTCTCTTTGTATCTCTCGATCTATCTCCTGGGCTGCTGCTGCTGCTGCTCACTTCCAACTTCTGGCCGCTCGCTACTTCTGGCTTTTCTGGCTCCCGTTCGGTTCGGGCCAAGACTCTGGCCGCAGACTTATTTTGTTTAAGCACCTGGAGAGAAAGAAACGGGCTCTGGCTGGTTGGGCTAAGTCGAGCTAGTGAGCCAGAGAGTCAGAGGGTTGCAGCGGGTTGCAGATAGAGAGAGAGAGAGTTGGCCAGCCAATGAGCCAATGAGCCAATGGGCCGGCGAGACGAGGGCCGGGCCAGCGCAATGGCGACTAGCTGGCCCATTCCAAAGCCAAACACCATTGTGTGCTCCCGTGTTGGCGCCATCCAAAAGCCGCCGGCAGCCAATTGGTCCGCAGGCTGCGCTCGTTTTCTCTGTGTTTGTGTGCCCCGCACTCTCTGAGTGTTGTTGTCTGGCGTCTCTTCTGACTACTGACTGCTGTATGCTGACTGCTGTATGCTGACTGCTGTATGCTGACTGCTGTATGCTGACTGCTGTATTCTGTATGCTCTCTGCCGACTTCTGACTCTGCCGCCTGTGCGATTCCACTTCTCTTATGCATTCCATTATTGCAAACGTCCGCTGCCGCCATCGTGGTCTTGCTCGTCGGCGTCGGAGAGAGACAGAGAGAGAGAGGGAGCCAAATTGGCCTGCAGAGGAAGGCTTGCCAAAAAGTAGCAAAGGATGCTAGCCGAGGTAGTCTGCGTCTTAGTTTGTGCTCCTCTATTGAGGCGGCGGCTGACTAGCTGACTGGCTGACTGACTAGCTGACTAGCTGACTGGCTGGCGGTCGGACGGCCGGCCGGCAGCAAACAGGAGGGCAGAAGGCGAGCAACTGGGCGACAGACAAACAAGTGGGGACAGCCCAACGGACATGGAAAAAGTCTCCACGAAGGCCCGGCCGCTCGCCGAGACATTTGTTCTCTCCGCCAGCCTGTTAGCTTAGCGTTTGTTGGCTTTGGCCGGCGGCCCAACAGTCCAACAGCAGCACCTGTTGCTCGCCATTGGCCATTGGGCCAGGCAGGCTCCAGGTTGGGCAGCGGCGGCGGCGGATTGGAGATTGCGAGAGCGTTGCAGCAGCGAAAGTCGAGGCAGAAACAGATTAGCCTAAACTTTCCGATGTACATGAGCTGGAAAATTGGCCCATTGGTGAGGGGCTGGAGGGCGGCCAAAGTCGATCGTTTCTGGCGATTGGCGCAAACGGGCCGCACACAGTCTATGGTAAGGCAATGGGCCTGCAGTTTGCAATGTGCAGTGTGCAGAATGCAGTGTGCAATGTGCAGTGTGCAGTGCAGTGGCAGTGGCAGAGCAATTGCAGAGGTGCTTGAGGAAAAAAATTTTCAACAGCTACTCTTTTTCTCCCTCGGCCATATCTCTTCGGCAGGATAGAGATAATCCAGTTATGCTGGCCTAAAGTGGGTGAGGAAAATCCGCCAAGAAACAGATAAACTGTTCGAAAATGGCCGCCCAAACTGGAGGGCGAGTCTCTTACTAGCCAGCTCGCTTTACAATGGCCGCACATTGTGTCTCGGGCCCTGCTCGCTTCTCGTTTCCTGCTGGCCGTTTGCGTGGATTGCAAACATCAATTAACCGTTAGGAACCAGAAGTGACACTTGTCCGAAGGCGCGCCAGCCAGCCGCTAGGATTGCGAGAGCACCGGTTGCAGCGGGACACTTTTAGTGAGTACTTTGAGTGAGCAGTTTGTATTTATGCGAGTGCATTTCGTGCCTGAGGGTCGGCCGCTCGCTCGGGGGCTTGCCGGGAGGCTCAGCTGTGGGGGAGCCGCACGAGAGCAGCTTGGCGGGCGGGCTGAGTGGGCTTGAAGGCGGCCGGACTGCCTTCGGGCGGCGGGAGCCCAGGAGAGAGTGGCCTTGCGAGCGGGGGGACGACGGATGAATTATTACAAACTCAAATCGGGACCACTTTCACTCATCATCATCACCGCTGGCCCCTCCTCTTCCTGCTCCTCCTGCTCCTCCTCCTGCTGGCGGTGGTGGTTGTCTCCCCCTGGCAAGCTAGCCCTCCGCCCGTGCACTTGGCTGGCCGAGACTCGTTTGCCCGCCAAGAGCCAAGAGGAGGCCTGCAGGTCCCGTTGGGCAACGCGGGCGCGCCTGCGGCCGGGCTGCGCGCGAGACTGTGTGCGGCGCCGGCCAAACTGGTCCCGCGCGCTCTCCGCACACAGTCCAGTTAGTGTGTGTGCGAGCGAGCGCCGCTCCCTCCAGATGTCCATCTATATACCAGCTCTCCTCCCTCAGAGCTCTCGGGGGGCGCAAGACTGGCCGCCACCCTCAAGCCGCCGGCCAGTCTTGATGGTTGGCCGACAGCTTGGTGCGTGTTGCTGCGAGCAAATCCTCCTCCTTCTTCTTCTCGCGCCGCCACTGCTCCTCTTCCACCGCCGCCCAGGAGTGTCTCTCCGGCTTTGTGCATGCCAAGTACGCGCCGGCCCACTCGGCTCGCCCTTTGCTTTGGTCAGCTCTCAAGCGGCGAGCTGATTGGTCAAAGCCAAGAGCGAGCTTGGCGCAACTCGCAGAAGAAGTTCTAGCTCAAGTTCGGCCACAATCTGCCGCCTCCGGGCACCTAAGGCACTCCACTCCGGCACTGCTGCGCCCAGCGAGCGGCCGGCGGCGGCTGCCCACTTGACGAGCAAATGCATGTGTCCAGCCAAGAGACAGCAACAACAACAACCACTGGACGGCCCAACAGTTGCCGGCCAGCGCTTGTTGCCGCAAACGGGCGGCCAGAAGTAATGGCAGCCTGTGTGTGTGCTTTGAGCCGCCAGAGGCTAGGATGGCCACACGACGGGCACTAAGTAAACTGTGCTGCCTCCAGCGGGCTCCCTCCGCCCGTTCTTTATAGCCCTGCGCGTCTGTCCGCCCGTTCGTCCCTTAGCGTCTGTGTCCATCTGTGTCGCTGGCAAGCTGGCGAGCTTGCGAGCTTACAGGCCGGCAAGATAGAAAGACGGCGAGACAGCAAGCTGGCTAGCGGACTTGCTGGCCGGCCGTGCTTGGTGCACACAGTCTGCGGGCGGCCGCCAGCGCACTGTGCCTGCTTGCCCAGGGCAGCGAGTTGCGCGCGCGCGTCTCCCTCAATCTTGTTCTGCCGCTTCTCCTCCTTTTTCCATAGATCGTCTGTGCTAACAACAACAACAACAACTGCCGCTACTTCCACAACTTCCACCGCCTCATCATCCCTTCGAGCTCCTTCACTTTCCACTTCCAGCTCTCCTTCTGCTTCTCTCTCTCTCTCTCCTTGCAACTCATTCATTCACTCCTATGCGTGTCCACCAGTTTGTGCGTGCCACTGCTACAACGACAACAACAACAACTCTCACTTGATCACTTCTCTCTCGCTTTGCCGCTCCCTAGCTCTGCCCAGTCTCCGCTCGCCTCTGGCCATCTGGCTGTCCGGCTCCTTGGCCAGCTCTTTGGCTAGCTCACTACCTGGCTCTGCCTTGCCTGCTCCTCCCAGCCTAGCCTAGCGAGCTTGCCAAACCTCCAGGCAGTGCTGCGCCACGACCACCACCTTCTCTCTAACATCCCTCCTCCGTCGTGTCCTGCTCTGCTTCCAGTGCTCGTGTCCGTTTGCGCGCGCGTGTGACAACAGCAACAACAGCAGCAGCAACAGCAGCAACAACAGCAGCAACAACAACGCCAGTAGAAACAACAACAACGAAGCTAGCGCCAAGCTCGCCAAGCTCGTCCATTGCCACCAGCAACATAGGCAACAGTTAGCCTGGCCAAACTTGAAGCCAAATCAACGCGAACCGGCAACAACCAATTCGACCGTCAGAGCTAAGAGGAGAACAAAAACAACGCTGCTCTACTAAGTCTGCCCAACAACAAGTGCTACTACAACAACAACAACAACAACAACAACCAACAACAACTACCAACACTGCCCACTCCGACCGCCAGCGGCCACCCCATTGCACCCGGTTACTCGATAGTGGCAGCCAGCACTTGCTACTCACTTCCACTAGCTTAATCATCAAGATCACCAGCACGCACTCGCAGTAACCGGCACTAATAACACCCACACCGGCGTCGCTTTAGCTGCTTCCACCACCACCAGCACCACCAGCACCAGCACTGCCACACTAACAATATTACCATCACCCACCATAAGCCAGTGCCTCCACAATTCAAAATCATCCAACCAGCCCCCTGCTACTGCACCAGCAACCACCACCACCACTACCAAACACTATCCTCCACACTAACCAACAGCAGCAGCAGCAGCAGCAAAAGCTAATCCAAATACACACACTATCACAACATCCTTCCCCCAGCGGCCAATGCTAACCACATCTTCATTTAACTAGCATAAACCTAATAATCAAAAAGTGCAACCCAGTTAAAGGTACATAAACACAGAGGTTGGCTTGCAAAGCTCAAGAGAGACAGAGAGAGACTGCCAAAGAGAGAGAGGGACGACAAGTAGAAAGCCAGAGAACTGAGAGGCAACAGATATCCAATAGGGGCAGAGCTGAGTGAAAATTTTTGCACCCATTCTGGCGGTGTGGAGCAAAATTCGCTCAACTCATATCTTCATACGGTCACTAGAACCGAAAGCAGCAACACACTCAGCTCACACATATATAGTATATAGTATATATATAAAAACAAATATCAAGCATTATTTGTTTTTGTACTCTCTATCAATACATAAATATTCAATTTTCATATATACATACATAATAGGTATATATGAAAATCTTCTTATATATATAACAGAACACCGAACCACTAAAGTGACCATAAACGCATACAGGCACTACACAAGAGACCAACGCAACCATGAAGCATTGTTCTTCAAAACTACTGATACTCACATTGGGTATCGGTACCCTATCAGTATTCATTCAATGTTTAACAGCAGATGAAGCTTACGGCGCCCAAGGTGCCGGCTCCTCAATGTCTGCCTATGGTGGCCAAGAGGGAGCCTCAGACTCATCCTATGGAGATGATGGCTCATCTGGACAATCAAGCTACGGAAGTGGCTCAAGCCAGGCTGGTGCCTATGGTTCATCATCGGGCGCTGACTCATACAATTCGGCCCAATCATCTGGCTCGCAGTCGGGTTATGGAGCGGCCAGCTCTGGTATGGGCTATGGCTCACAGCAGGCCCCAAGCGGCTATGACACTGGCTCCTCATCAGCGGGCTCATCATCATATGGAACTGACACCCAATCATATGGATCCCAAATGGCACCATCACAATCTTATGGAAACCAAGCCGAGGGCGGTGAGCACCATTATCACACTGAATACGCTCGTCCAGTTAAAATTATCGTCAAACACATCGCCAAGGAGGTTCCTTACATGAAAGCCTATCCAGTCCACAAGCCTTATCCTGTACTAAAGCCATATCCAGTATTTAAGAAGTTACCAATTGCGAAATTTGTACCTAAGCATGTGATTGTTCCAGTCATCAAGCACGTATATGCACCATATCCAGTCATGAAGTATATCCCAGTTGCTAAGCCAGTACCCGTTCCGAAGCCAGTGCCACAACCCTACATGGTCAAGGTACCAAAGCCTTATGTTGTCCCAGTTCCAAAGATCATACCAGTTGCCAAGCCGGTTCCATACCCAGTCACTGTCAAGGTTCCAAAACCATACTTCTACCCAGTTTACAAGCACGTCCCGGTCCCAGTCCCGAAGGCTGTTCACAAGATCGTCCCAGTCATCAAGGAGAAACCAGTCATTGTCAAGAAGAAGGTGCCAATATTGGTTGAGCACCACTATAAGGAAATCAAAACTGCCCCAGTCTATCACAAGCCGGAGCACCATGGCTATTAAATTTATGCATTTCGATAAGTTGTTAGTAAAGTAATAGTATTCGATCGGAATTTGTTATGGACGAATAAAATGTTGAATTTTTATTATAATTTGCTCATTCTGAACTCTCTATACATGTGTCTTAATAGTTTCGCTAGTTCCATTTCATTCAATATCATTTTCATAGTTATAAGTTTCAATGAATGCGGAGAAATAATTATTGCGCAATGTTTCCCTAGCGATGCCTTTCGCTATAGACTGTTGAAGCAGAGCGAATCTTGGCCGTGAAGCCGATGCGCCGCAAATTCACCGGCTGGTTTTTCGGTGGGAGCCCATCGAATTGTAGCGAACTTTTGCAATCGCAACTCTGTGCTAGGAGCTAGGAGTGAAAATCTGCTCATCAAGAATCGAGCTCTTTGTTTACCATTGATAGAAGATATTGAATCAATCGATCCAAGTTAAGAAAGAATAAACACTCTCTCAGCAAGTTTATCAATTGCATAAGTATCCGCTAAGATTATACTAATAATGACGAGGACTGTTGGCCAAGAGTTACCAACTGTGGTACGGAGACTGGTGAGTGAGCTTCCCCAAAGGTTCAGGCACATATTCCCTTATATCGACTTCAATCAAATCCAATCACTAGTCTTCGATACAATGCTCGAGACCAACAAGCCGGTTGTAGTAAGTGCGCCAACAGGTGCTGGTAAGACAGGAGTCTTCGAATTAGCTATCATTAAGGTCATCATGGACTGCGAGCGGAGGATAACCGATCTCGGTGGCGGGGCTAAGATGGTCTATTTGGCCCCTACCAAAGCATTATGTTGCGAAAGGAGGTTGGATTGGATGAAAAAATTTTCACCCCACAACGTTCAATGTGTAGAGTTGACAAGTGATGCCAATCCTAATGTGAATTTCAAAGATAAATCGAAGACCAGTATCCTCTTGGCCACTCCTGAAAAATGGGATAGTATCACGAGAAGTTGGAATGGTCACAAGGCATTCGTTCAGTCGATAAGATTACTCATGATCGATGAGGTGCACCTGGTCAATGATGGGTCGCGAGGAGCAACTTTGGAGGCTGTTATCAGTAGAATGAAAACCATACGCTCCCTCATCTGGCCCAACGAACCTAATAATCTTCGTTTTGTGGCCGTATCGGCAACCGTATCAAATATTGAGGATATTGCCTCATGGTTTTCGGCTCCAAGTTCAATCGCGGAGGTGCATCGGGTTGATCCAAAACAACGCCCCGTGAAATTGAGAACCATTGTTATGAGCTTCACGGCAACCAGGAATACCAACGAGTATTCTTTTGACAATTTACTAAATCACAAATTGAGCGACGTGATTAAGGAGCACTCAAACGATAAACCAACGCTTATCTTCTGCGCAACGAGGAGATCATGTCTGAACGCGGCCAACACTTTAGTTAAAGAAGGAAGATTTGATTTGAGCTTCTCGTCGGAAAAAAGGCGCCACTACCTCGAGCTTTCTAATCAAATTAAAGATAAGAATCTACAAGAAACAGCTAGATTTGGCATCGCATTTCATCATGCTGGCCTCTGTATGAACGATCGGCGACTCATCGAATCAGGGTTTCTGGATGGCCGAGTTATGATCCTATGCTGCACTAGTACACTAGCGCTCGGCGTAAACTTACCCGCCCATCTAGTTATAGTCAAGAACACTTCATACTACGATGAAGGCCAGTTCAAGCCTTATAGTGAGTCGTCCCTGGTCCAGATGATTGGAAGGGCAGGTCGGCCCCAGTTTGACACAGAAGCTACTGCCGTGATCATGACGAAGTCTTTTTGTCGCGATGAGATTGAAAAAATGCTCACCGGTAATCTACAGGTTGACAGCCAATTACACAAATTCTTGACTGAGCACATGAACTCGGAAATAGTACTAGGCACTGTTACCAGCGATCCAATAGCAAGGAAATGGATTGAATCCACATTTCTTCATGTGAGGTTGATGAGAGCTCCCGAGAACTATGGTTTGAAAAAGGGTTGCTCGAACGTTCTGAAAGAGTCGACAGTGACAACATGGTGTAATGGATCCATAGGTTTGTTGCTCAAGCACAAGATGATTGAGAGGACAGAGGATGGAAATCTACGGTCGACAGACGCCGGTAGAGCTATGGCAAGGCACTACGTTTCCTTAGAGACCATGATTACGATTGTGAACCTGAAGGGCGATGAAGATCTGTGGGCACTCCTCAATAAGATATGTAGCTGTTGTGAAGTTATAAGTGAGTGCCAGCTAAGAAATGAAGACAAACCGTTTCTCAATTTGCTACTCAACCCGAAGGATGAAGCTCATCAGCTAAGATTCCCTATTGGTGACAGCGTCAAATCAAGAGAGAAAAAAGCGGTAGCACTCATCCAAGCCACATTTGGGAATATCAATTTGACTGAGAATAGTATAGTTCAAGAGAGTATTAGGGTGACGAGAAACGCTAGCCGTATCGCGAGCTGTTTGAAAGACGTTGCTTTCATCAAAGATGATATCAATTATAAGCTGCTTTCTAACATCATAACACTCGCCCAATGCTTTGAAGCTCGTCTGTGGGAAAACTCCATTTATGTGTCGAAGCAGCTTGATCGCATAGGACCAATACTGTCAAACAATCTCGCTATCAACGGGTTGACTAGCTTTGAATCACTGAGACGGGCCAATCCGAGGAATATAGAGATATTTTGCAACAGGTTACCACCCTTCGGGTCGAATGTCCAACAGACATGTTATGGCCTCCCAGTTTACTCTCTCAAAGGTGAGTTTAGGTGTATCCCGAATATGTACGAGAAAGTGTCCCTATTGGTAGAGATTACCCTTGTGAATGGACAAGATCTAAGAGTGAGGAGTTCACTTCCAGCCGACCATAAATGTTGCTTGATAGTTGGATGTCCCGAGACTGACAAACTATACCTACGTCGATACATCTCCGACGCAGGGTTATTGGCTCGTCCCGATCTAACTTCGTGTTTCGGGACTGACATAGATCGGATAGAACTACCGGAGGATGGATCCGAGATTGAAATGAAGATTATGAGCGAATGTTACGTTGGACTGGATGTGAAGCAGACTTTTCGTTTCATGCAACCCAGAGAGATACTTACTATCGATTGAAATCAGAGTTCTACGGAGTATGGTCAACAAGAAGGTTTATTGTATGCGAGTTCTGGAGTGGTCTAATATTCGAAGTCCTTGGCATAATCATAAATATTCTCTTCAGCATCGTTTTGCTGCTTAATGAGTTTGGAGGTCATTTCAATACACTCTTCATCTAATTCGCCCCTGTAAGCTCCCTCCGAGCTTCCGAGTATCCTGAAGTAAACTTCCTGATCGACTGCTAGCTCACGAACAACCTCGTGATCCGCAACCTTATCTGGAATAGCTACTGTAGCGGTGAACGATTTCATAGCTTTAACAATGAAGAATTGTTTCAGTATCTGATGCACTGTTCCCCTAATCAATTTACCTTCAACCGGTTTGAAGATGTGTGCCGTGAACCTTATCTTCCAGAAGGAATAGGGTTGGTCATCAATGAGAATGCCCTTGTCTGTGAGAATTTCCAAATCGCTCCACTTGATTAAAACTCCGTCGGCTTCAGGAACATACTGGGATACAAGAATGTTCAGTTTTTCTTCGATGGCACGTCTTTCATTTCCCAACCTTCTGAAAGGAGTTGCTATAGTGAGATCGACAGTCTTGATATCGGTTGTCATCATAGAAAGAATGGATGATCGTCATATCGGGCTCCATCACTCTGAACATCTCGAGATTTCTAACACCTGAGGTCTGGCGCGGAACTTTTCTCGCGCGTAGTGTTTGTTTTTCGTATCATGTGGTTCCTGCCTCTCACCCGCTGTAATGGCTCGAAAGCTTTATCGGCAGAACCAAAACATATCATGATTGCAATTTCGGGTCCATCTCAACCTTAATTTTAGCTTTAGATCCAGTCACCAATTCCCATATATCCTTAAACAAATCTCCCAGCATAGCATGAGCGATCGAAGTTCTACAACAGACCGTCTAGATGTCGCAATGAAAGAGCTGATCGACCTATGTCAAGAGTACAATCATAAGATGGTCAGCAAGAGACCACACGATTTAAAGCAACAGTATCAACAAATTCCAACGTCACATAAGCATGATACACTTCCAATGAATGATGGTTATAATTTAGATCTCCAAAGAGAAAAGTCTTCTCAAGAAGATAATGATTGTGATTTGGATGCGCGCCAAAACAACGAGGTAAATCCCCCACGAGCCTCTCAGGCTGGATGCCAAGACCAGATTGGTAAGGATCATCATGAGGCTTCAGCCTCTATTGAGTTATTGCAGCAAAAGCAGAGTGAGCTCCAGCAGCAGCTAGACGAGGTTTCGACTATAGCCAAAGAATTGGAGATGAAGCAGAAGAAGAAAATAATCGACAGCCTCAATCATACAACCAAGCAATCTGTCAGACCTACCTTGGATGAAGACGATGACGAACTGATTGAATTCCAACAAATAGAAAATGAATTGAGGAAATCAGACCTAAACAGACAGTTGACGAATATCCAAGAGCAACTTCGCTTAACCCTATACAGTAGGCTGCTAGCTAACAACTCCCACTTCAGAACAAACCAACTGAAACACGATGAAATTGATGGTCGTGATAAGAAAACAATCGCCAGACGCAATTCTACTCAAACTGATGAGTCTACACCATCATCTTCATCATGCTCTGATGAGCCGACAGCCACATCGTCCACTAATATGGATCCACTCCAGTCAAATCATCAATCCTCAGATAACATATCCACTATATCGAGTATCAACTCGCTGGACTATAGTGCCCATCTCTCCAATCGATTAGCCCTGGGCCTGAAGCTCGATTCTTCTCATCAACATACTAACTCCAATACATCCGAGTTTTATACAGCGGAGAGAGAATCAAATGATACGAACTCAGACGTGAGTAGCATACATTCCAGTTGTCGTTCAAAATCAAATCTCCCCAACGAGGTGGAGGCATGCAATGAGGAGAGATATTCCAAAGTCCAGTGTCCCTCGTCAAGTCATGTCCTCGCCAAGAATCTAGACTGTCCCCAATCAGATGGTAGCTGTCATTACCAAGTGCCCACTCCCACTCATCTTTACAATTATAAAGCGACCTCGTCGAACGCTTACAAAGATTTGGAAAGAATAGACGAAGGAGAGGAGGAGGATCAAGATTATTATTGTAGCTCAGATCAAATGAGGGCAATATACGAGGAGAAATTATCGCCAATAATAAGAGCCGGAACTCTAGCCAGCGCTAAGTCACCTCATCGATTCAATTGGACAGGGAAATATGATCAGTCTATTGACCCTAGTCCTCGAACAGGACCTTCCATTCGCCGGAAAAATGTATCCGATTCTCGCAGTTTTGAGCAAGATCCCGAAAGCCATTTCATAGCTGAAGTGAAACTCGAGAGTCCAAAGCCCAACTATGATAAATTCAACCCCGAGAACGTTAATTCAGCAAAACGATCAAATAGGCCCCTCACGATGTATTTGCCAAAACCAGACGAAGACATCGACCTAGTTGAGCACATTCAGATTCTAGGTCACGATATAGATATCATATCATCTGAATTGACATTGAAGCCTAGCTCCGCGAGCGGTTACCTATACAAATCGTGCTCGAGCAATCCGAAAAAATGGTTGAAACGATTTTTCCACTTCGATAGAAATCTCAAGCTACTTTCATATTATGAGACCGAAGACCAGCTAGTCAAGAAAAGTTGTCCACCTAGGAATTCGATCCCTTTCGGTGAGATCGGAGATGTTTACGTTGATCACAGTCTGAGTAGAATCTCAGAAGATAAGAGCTCCAAGAAGTGCAGCTATGTATTTGTATTAGCAACTATCAAAAGGAAGTTCATCTTGTCAACTCCCAAAGCCGAAACAATGAGAGCTTGGATCGATATACTGTTCACCGCAGCCAAAGCTAATGATTATTTCCAATTTCTCGACGAAGGTGGGACTTACAATGATGGCAGTGACGATCGATACACTTTGGTGGTCTAGGACCAAATAATGGATTATGGTGCGCAGGATAAGATAAAAACTATCCAACTTGAGAATGAATCCGAGGTTCGGACCAAACACCTATCCACAACATCAATGCCCACAACAGAGATCCTATTCGTAACCATTTGCGAATTTGCAACAGAGCCAAGTCAGCATCTTAGAGTTCAGGTGTGGCGGAGGCTCGATATTGCCAACTTCATCGAGCATGCCCTCATCTATGACTGGCAGGTGGAAGAGTCCCTTCTTCTCATCAATCGAGGCTATCTTTTCATACGGAGTTGGTAGGATAGGTTTCAGGCTTCTCATTTCGATCCAAGCTTGATGTGTGTCTATCCATCGTTCGAGGAGTATCCTATCTACACCATCCAGCTGGGCCAGATGGTCTCTCAGAAAGTCATTTGTGACCAATATTGATTTATGATTGAGTGTAGCAGCGTATAGCTGGAACAAATCATCTTTCGAATCATTGTAGGATGGGAAGAAATGTATGTTGTGCTTATGAAAGAATTCCAGTAGGCCTGGCCATTTTTTCATATGGTACTTGCCGACAACAAGAATTTTTTTGTAATTGTAAAGAAAGTTTCCTCTTATCAAGATGTTCATCAAAATTCGAGCCTGTTCCTCTGGATTCTGTAATTTGAAAGTTTTTTGCGCGCCTTCGTTCAAGGTCTTCTTGTAGAACCTGAAGTCATGTGTGTTTTTATATGCAATATTCAGTCCATCAACAACGCAGTCCACTGGTTTCTTGTCGATGGCATGTATGTCATTTAGAAAGGACTCGAATCTACGACAATCGTTAGGTGCCGCATTGAGGTAGATTCCTTTGTCGGAACCCTTCATAATCTGTTTGGCGATAGCGGCATTGATCACTTTGGTTTTATCATTCTCAAATAGAGGTAAGACTGAATCACATGATGTGCATCTGCCGGACATCTTTATGGTCGGATTGACATGGACCAGAATATCTAGACTCTGAAGCGCTTTGGTGAGATCTTGTCGACGATTTGTGACAAACTGGACACGCCGCGCTCGGCAAATTTCAATAACTCTGGACAGGTGCCTTATAATCTTGGACCTAAGTTTTTTCTTACCCTCAAAGTCACTCTCGAAACTAGCATATGTTCCTGCTGCAATAATTATGGAATCTATCATGGATTTGATTGAATGCACGTTGATGAGAGAATTCCTAACTTCAGTACAAATCAAGGACTGAGCCGAATCCCAAAGTTGAAACTTATAACACGATGAGATTAGTTCCGTGCACATAGGGGCGGCAAATTTAGCCAAGAGACTATCGTTGATGTAGTTTCCGATGACAAATTTACAATTGTCCTCCGAGGTGCTACAGACGTCAGCCAACAACTGGCACTTAGCAGAGACAGGCATGTCTTTGTAGTTTCGCATGAGATACGACATGACGTCAGCACATCTCTTCGAATAGTAATATTGATCATTTTGTGAGGCTCGGGCAAGTTCAGCTAGATAGTGACAATATTGCAAGGCTATTGGCTTGTTGACGGCACCTAATTTGATAAACTTGATGACCTTGTCACATTCCACACTGAATTTGTGGACTCTATCTTCAGTTTGCACATTGAGTGTCGTAAATGTTGGGAAACGCGACGGTGTCTCTTCCGAGCTTTGCACTTTGGCTACCTGCTTAAGTTGGTTGAAACCTACATAAGCTACATTTGAGGCCTGCCTAGCGGTGATCTTGATGACGTCCCTGAATAAGAAGAATTTGTTTATCTTAATCGCCACGGTCAGAGGTGGTTTCATGGCTTGACCGTTTCCAAGAATTTTGTGGACATGTCTAGTAGTGTTCGAAAGCGAGAGGTTGAAGACTGTTTAGGAGAAAGTAAACAAACCCGCAGCGTGAAAAAAAAACGTGTAGTCCATGTGCGAAAACTGGCTTCGTATGTCGGCATTTTGCAAAATCAGACACATTGTAGGCGCACAGAGTCCGCGTCTATGGCCTGCACAACGCGAGAGCGTCCCATCTGGCGCTAGTCAATGTCCAAGTCGTACGATGTGCGATCATCACTACACTGCTTGATGCCACTGAAGCCCGCTAACAAGTCTCGCCCACGACTCTGCGGGAATCCGCCTATACTCTCAACTCGGCAAACTTGGAAGTAAGTGAATGGAAAATAAGTGGATGGAATGGACGCAGGCGCAGCTTTTTGCCAAGACTGGCACTGATTTAGATTGATTGGCTAACTGAATTTTTGTCACCGGCCGACCCATTATGCACTCTCGAGATCCCACTTATGAAAGTGTTGGACCTGTCTCTTTGCTCTTAAGTGTAGTTCGTCGAGTCATCTTGTTCGGTGATGTTAACAGATCATGCCAAAAGTCACGTTTGTTTTGTTGGTCTGCTCCAAAAAACGGGTCTCTCTCTCTCTCTCTCTGCAGTTCACCAAGAAACTAGATCAGATCTCTCCAGCAGCGATGCTTTCTCGCATGGAAATTGGCACACGCAGTTCAGTAGCGAGTTTCTCCTCCTTGTCAATCAGCTCTCCATTTGCCCTGTCAACCGAATCGATATTTAGATCTCCTCCATCGATCGCGAAAAGTGTATTCGAAAAGTAGAGGACAAGAGTTCTTCAAGAGAGATTTCGGAAACTTTCATTGATAGCAAGATATGATCCACTAATTTGGTGCAAGATGATTGCAAAAGAGAATTTGAAGCTTAATGAGGCGTTGATCAGTGTGAACAGCTCTGTGACGAGATCTTCGCAAGAGGTTTACTATCAGAATGGGGAGTGTTATGGATGCAAGTGGGAGAAACTGGCCGACATCAATGACCGAGTCACAAGTTTCAAGTTGGACACAAGCTACAGCGCTAACTTAAGATTGCAAGAAACTGCTGGCTCAAACTCTTCGTGCGAGTTCAAAGATCTGGCACTCAACAGCAATGCGGAATATCGCATTGATGTTTCATACAATCCAATCTCAAATCAATCGACTGGCAGGATAGACTGTCAATTCATTACTGTGGTCAAGGGCGACTGTTTACTGTGTCCATTTGCCTTGTTGGTTTGCATATTGTTTGCTCTCTCGGCACTAGAATGGGTCTATGAGACCTTCGTTGTTCGCAACCATGGAAAAGCATCACCGTCAAGCTCTAGCTCTAGCGAGGCGGTGGACCAGGAGGAACCCGAGCCAGTTGATAGAGACGCGAGCGCGGAAACCGGGACCAAAATCGACGATGAGCATTTGAAGAATCCTCAATCTTCGGACTGCGAGATGACCCAGAAAAGAATTACCAAAGTCTCTTTCAGCTCGAATGATTCTGGCCAAAAATTGAACCCTTCATCAAGTCAAAGGAGGAGAATCTATTGCTTGGACGCATTCAGAGGTCTAACTATAACCGGGATGATATTCGTCAACTACGGGGGGGCTGGCTACTCCATTTGGGAACATAGACCATGGAACGGAATCACCTTGGCCGATTTTGTGTTTCCCTTTTTCATCTTTTCGATGGGCGCCTCCATAGCAATTAGCATAAATTCAGCCATGAAGCGCGTCGACAACCATCGCTCCTCCATCCTAGGCAGTGTCTTGTTGAGGATCTGTCGTCGATCATTCATACTGATGCTGCTGGGCTTGTTCCTGAACTCAAAATGGATTGATCATGATAGATGGAGCAGCTGGTCTGAGTTGCGATTGACTGGGGTCTTGCAGCGATTCTCGATATCTTATCTGGTGGTCGCGTCCGTTTACGCAATGGGATTCGAAGCTGACCATTGGATTAAGACCAAGAGCGGCTCCAATCGAGTGCCTCATCTCTCTGGCATTGCCGCTCTCAGTCTCGAGCTGTTGATTGCAGTGAGCAATTTGTCGATCTATATTTATCTGACTTTCTTCTTCAACTACAACTCAAGCTGCCCGACCGGATACACCGGGCCAGGAGGGAGGACCGAGGATGGGAAGTACGAAAATTGCACTGGTGGAGCAGCGTCCTGGTTAGATCGAACAGTTCTCGGCGAAAATCATCTATATCATGATTTGACAGTCAAGAAAATCTTTCACACAAATGTATACCATGATCCGGAGGGAATATTGGGCTACACTACCTCTATACTGCTCACTCTCATTGGGTTGCAATGTGGCAAGATACTGGGCAATAGGCAGGCGAACGTCAGTCATAGAAGTAGACTCGTGCCACTAGCTCAGTGGGGCGCCATTCTCGCCGCTTCCTGCCCTCTGATTGCGGTCATTCCGATCAACAAAAAGCTCTGGTCGCTGAGCTTCGTCATCGTCACCGCTTTGGCCGCAATCCTAGTCTTAGCATTACTATATGTACTGCTCGAAATGTACAGCTGCCTGAAATGTCTCTTGATGCGTCTTATGATCTCTGCCGGCAGGAATGCAATATTCCTCTATGTAGGCCACTCTTTAATCACTGGTCTACTTCCATGGTGGGTACCTATTGAAAATCCTGCCTCCCATCTGCAACTGCTGCTCAGACTATCATGGGCGGTCTTCGTTTGGCTTCTAATAGCAGCTTACATGGATAGGAAAAGACTCTATATTAAGATCTGAGCCCTGTAGAATGCATTCGATAGGATGACTCTGAATCAATCGTCTAGACGTTAGAGCATGTAACGATACGTTCTCAATACATGTTTACTCTCAGTCAGAAGTTCAGAGACGAGGCCGGAAATATCTGACCCCCTCGCAATAGATGTGTAAAATCTCAATCGTAGACAGAGGCTATAAATAGGTGAAATGAACACCGATCGTACCTCTTTCAGTCGGGAATTATTTTTTTGTATAACAACGCCGTTTCGCGCTCCAATCGAAAATCAACCGAACGAAATAAAATAAAGTAATTATCATGGTCGGAAACGCTTTCAGGTCTCTCTTTTGCTGCCTCTTTGTGGCAACAAGTGCTTGTCTGGGACCGTCGGTCGAGAAGGATGGGTGTCAGGTGGACTTTGTTGAGACCGTACCTGAGGGCATGAACATCGAGCCCCCTCACGGTCTGAACCCGGTAGCGACGCACGAATCTTGGAAAGAGATGATTGACTCGGCCAAGGAGAGCATCAAAATTGCATCGATGTACTGGTACTTGACAGCGGAGAACGGCTTTGCACATCATTCAAGTGCCCAGCCCGGAAAGCAGGTGATGGAGGCCATCAGGAGGGCAGTTGGGCGCGGGGTGAAATTGGATGTAGTGCTCAGCACTCATACGCGATCCATGAACAATGACCAGGAGGTGGAGAGTTTAGAGAAACTGGGGAGAGTTAGCCGGGTAAACATGACTCGACTTCTAGGGGCTGGAATACTGCACTCGAAGGTGATGATCATCGACGATGAGAGCTTCTATGTTGGCTCGGCCAACTTTGATTGGCGCGCTTTAGCCCACGTGAAGGAGACTGGACTCACATTCAAACACTGTCCCAGACTGGGCGCCGATGTGGTCAAGATATTCAAAACCTACAAATTGGTATCTGGAGAAGGTGAACTTCCCCGATCGGCTAATGATGAGGGACTCGAGGCACTCACGAACGAAGAGAGTCCGACTCGAGTGAACATCGGAGGCCAGCAATCCGATGTGTATGTGACCTCTAGTCCTCCTTATCTAAATAAGGGTACCGGTCGGACGAACGATATTGATGCAGTGCTGCAATTCATTACCGAGGCTCAGCAAAATATCGACATCTCGGTGATGAATTACAGTCCCAGACAAGACTATGCACGGCCAAAGGTGTATTGGCCAGTGATCGATGACGCTTTGCGTGCAGCAGCCACCACCAGAAAGGTGAGAGTGCGGCTTCTGTTTGGACTGTGGAGAGGTACAAGAGCCTCAGAAATAGCTTGGTACAAATCTTTGAACTCACTTCAATCGCCTGATTTTGGCCCCGGTGGGATCGAGGTGAGACTGTATCTCGTGCCGGCTTTGGATGAATTCCAAAAGTCTATCCCGTTTGCTCGCGTTAAGCATGACAAGTATATGGTGACCGAAAAGAGCCTCTTCGTCAGCAACAACAATTGGACACCCGATTACTTCATCAATACGGCTGGCGTTTCGTTGGCCATCACTCCAAGACCCTCCCAAGATGAGGCTGAGCAATCTCCATCGATTGTGAGAGATTTTGCCAATATCTTTGAGCGCGATTGGAGGTCAGACTACTCGATGAGCGTTGAGGAAGGAGAGAAGTATTGGCTGGAGAACTTCGATCGATCTGGAAAGAAGGTTTGATGTCTCAATATAATAGATGCAGAATCCTGAATAGAAAAGACAGATAGCGGGAAACGCTTTGAGCTTTCTGCGATCCGATCTCCATGGCAACATTTGTGTTCGCCTGAAAGTTGGGCCGCTTTCCGAAGTAAAATAACCTCCCTCTTCAGCGATAGATCCATTGAGCTAGTATCGTTTTGTATGACAGGGCTCTGAGAGGAGCCGAGTGAAAGATGGCCGGAATTTTGGCCAAATTTTGGTCCCGAGTGAGCACCAAGAAGAGCCCGCGTAGCATCATGCTGATCGGACTTGACAACAGTGGAAAGACGAGCATTTTGAATTTCATCGTCAGCTCAAACAGCAACCGAAGTGCAGCTCAGAAACACAAGCGCCAACAGCCCACCAAGCAGCAATCACCCCAAGCAGTAGATGATCAGTTGACATCCATCGTGGGCGACCTGAATGATTTTGAAACAAACGGTGCAAATCCAACGAAGAGATTGCCATTCGACAACCCTGCTCAATTGGCCGATCTCAGAGACGAGCTCCCTCTTGGCCAAAGTTTCAACCACGAAAGCCAAGTGAAGCCAACAGTTGGCTATAACTATGAACAAATCTGCTACAAGAACCTCATGTTGATTGTGCTTGACTTCTCAGGCAAGAGCAAGTACCGTTGTCTGTGGCAAGAGTTCTACGATAGTGTGGACGCTATAGTTTTCGTAGTAGATTCCAGTGATATGATCAGATTTGTTGTGGTCCGCGATGAACTCGAATGTATGCTAAGTCATCCATTTCTTGTTAGCCTAACGGGGAGCCCTCAAATGCTGGCCGGGCCTGTCGAGAGGTATGATCAGCACGGTCCTGATGACATAAAGAAGAAACATGAGGGAGATGCAACCAATCATTCTGGCCAGTTTGTGGCGAAGAAGCTTACAATCAATCAAGGCCGTCTAACCCAGTCGCCCCTTGAGTCTACATCTTCGCTCATAGCTCAGCATTCGGCCAAGACCGACAGACTAAGGCTGGGGCCACAAACGACAAGTGCCCATGAGCAGAGGGTGGTCAAAAGTGGAAGATATCAAGTACCAATACTATTCCTGGCCAACAAGAGTGACCTGCCCAATTCGGTGGACACCGAAGTGATAGTGAAAGCCCTTAACTTGAACCAGTTGCCAAGAGACAAGTTTCCCTGGACCATACGAGCCACAAGTGTCTGCTCCGGTCAAGGATTACATGATGCCTTCGAGTGGCTCGAGGAGCGCTTGCTGAAGATTTAGAGTTTGCATAGTGTGATCTCTGACAGAATGCACACTAGCCCAATAGTTGTGGGCTTAAGAAGAGAGTGAAACCAAGAAGAACTGGTTTTTATGGGACAATTTGATATTGCAATATCTAAATAATTTATTTCTACACAGGATGCTCACATGTTGTATAAGATGCTTGTTGTTATTGTTCATAGTCGAACTTCGGCTAGAAAGGTGGCTTGAGTTCGGCTACGTTTGGACTAGATTAAATACGAACCTCACAGTCCGCTGGAGTGTGAGGTAGGCCCAAAAGGGGCGATAAAAGAGTTTGCGAATAATTTAAATTGGTTACGTTTCTCTAAATAAATACAGTCTTTCCTAAGTCAATCCGATCATATGACCTGGTCTGATATGGACCATTGATGCAATCCATCAGTCGGATGAAGTGTCGATGAATCACCTTTTCGAGGACCAATGTCTGGAGTGAAAGCCGGCAGTGCTGAGTTGGTGCAGACTTATGATGAGTATCGCAGATGAGATAGCCAAAAGTGACCACTGGGCAGTGGATTGGGTCACCCTACAGGCGGCCGAGCTGGCCGACCGCTGCCAGCCGGACCCGTACGGGAAGGCGCCCGCTGGGATAGTGGAATGCTGGCCACCAAGTCGAGTTCCCAATGTCGGTGGGCCATGATCGTCCATTCTTGAGCCTAGTCCGGTGTGCTGTCTCGGCTGCCGGGCGCTGTTAGCCTGAATTCCACTCGGCCCGTCCACAGTGATCACCAGTGAGTGGCCGCCCGACTCTCCGCCCGCGGGGCCCTCATCTTGGCCGCCAAGACCGCTATGGGGCCCGACGACGGGCGTTTGCTCAAGCGCCTCCTGAGGAGGCTGGCGTCCACTGTGGTCGCTTATGTGGGTCCCCATGGAGCGCGAGTTCTCCTCGTGTCCAGCCAGTAGGGACCAGTCGCCTGGAGGGTCGCCGACCACTGTCATTGAGGGCTGCTGATGGCGCTCAACAACTACCGCATCGAGCTGGGGGGGTAACCCCTCGTCGAGACTAGGCGAGTTGTAGGCGAGGGTCGATGGGAATGCACGCTGGGCGAGGTTTGATGATACACAACCGAACCACCACTCGCCTATGGAGCGTGGAAAGGGGGGCCGGCCGCGCGATTCCACTCGGAACTCTCGGTCGTTGAAACGGTAGTACTGGTTGCCCTTGAAGAAGTAGGTGACATTGTTTTCCCACTTGAAGGCCGCGTTCAGGTAGGAGGGAACTCCGAGCCACACTTTTATGGGCCGCGGATACTCGCTGCTAACGGGCGGGTCGGCCTTGCTGTCGAAGCGCCAATATTCAGTGCCCTTGAAGAAGTAGGTGCGCCCATTGCCGCTCCAGACAAATGCCGCATCAATGTCGTCCGGAATTCCCGCAAATCCGGAACTTATCAGCTTGGGATAGCCCACGTCGCGTTTCTTGTTGCGGAAACGCCAGTACTTGTTGCCCTTGAAGAAGAAGGTCTTCCCGTCGGCCCAGGTGAGCGCCGCGTCCAAATTGCCCGGCAGACCCTCCCAATCGTGCTCTATTCTGCGCGGGTAACCCTTGGCCAGACCCTCCTGGGCCAGAAGCCAGTAGTAGTGGCCCTTAAAGACATACGAGTTGCCATCCTCGGTCCTCGTGATGGCGTCGATCATTGGATCTGAGCACAGGTCCGCCGGATAGGGCACGGCGGCGCCGTCGGAAGCAAAGGGTCGCCCAAAGTCAGTGGGTTGGCTCTCGCTTGGTGTTCCCAGAGGAGTGTCCTTCTCCAGACCATCGATGCTTGGCGGCGGCCTGGCACTGGTCGACTCTTCTGGCTCGCTAGACGGTCTTCGGGCTCCCTTGTAGATGGGAAATCGGGCGAAGGGTTTCTTGCTGGGCGTTTGCGTGGCAGGCGTCGTTGGTGGCACGCTGGCCGCGCTTGTTGGACTTGCGGGACCGCTCGAGACGGGCTGGTCTGTGGGGCCGGGCTGCTTTTCGCCATAAAGCGCCTGGATGGCCAGGACGTCGTCTAGGTGCAGCTTGAAGTGGGGCTTGTACTTCTGGTAGAAGGGCGCCATGAGGGCTTCGCGGACGTTGCTGTGTCCGAGCCCGAGCGAGTGGCCCAGCTCGTGGGCGGCCACCTGGAAAATGTTGGTGCCCGCATACGAGTCGATGGTCCAGAACTCCTGGTCGTCGAAGTGGGCGTCGCCGCCGTACTGAGGGAAGTAGGCGTGTGCCAGGGTGTTGCCGGGCCCGTCGAAGGCGTCGCCATCGCCGTGGTCGCCGCTGGCGAAACGGATGTCGATGTGCACCCGACCCTCGCGTTTGACCACGAAATCTATCGGGGCCACCTGGGACCAGATTCCGAACGCCTTGGCTATCTGCTCGTCCACTTCGGGCCTCTTTCCATTGAACCTGCTGGGATACTGCGAGATCCTGTAGGTGAGCTCTTGGCGGCGCCACTTGCTCCCCTGGAGCGCGTACCTTCTCTTCCGATTCAACGAAGATTTGCCCCCATCAGTAGCCCCAACTCGTGACCTGAGTTCAAGTTGGAATTTCTCACCCAATCGGCCGGACCTCTTTATCCGATCCAAGCGGTGCTCGCGGGCCGCCACAAAGCTCGGCACTGGCGGCCGCCACTTGTCCGAATTGCCGCACCTCGGCAGTTGCATCAGCTCCATCGTTCGATTGTCCACAATCCCTGAGATTTGATGAGACAAAGGGATCAGGTTAGGCGGAGTTTGAAGTAAAAAGAGTACGCTCTCTCACAATACTTCTATCAGCACTCAGGGCAAGTCAACTTCCACACAAGAACGATCTAGGGCGAGCCAATAGCTCGAAATCGGTGTCATCCACTCACCTGTTGTTGGGAGTCCGGCAAAGCGTTGGAAGTCGATGATTGCATTAGAGAATGACTCCTCTGTGATGAGGTTACTTGAGGCCCCACGCTGATGATTGCTTGAGCTCGACTCTTGGCCCATGTAACCGTAGCGCTGCAAGTAGAGGAGAGCACTTGCCTCAGGATTGCCTGAACTTGCCGGTTTGCTGACCGTTGTCTCCGTGAGTCTGCTTGAAATTTCAGACTCCAGGTGAGCAGCATCCAGCTGGTGTTCTGAGGCCAAGGAATCTTGCTCTGGAGCCTCCGCTGCCAGTCTTAGTTCCGCTGCTTGGGTCCGTTTGCTTAACTCGCTTGTCATCGTACTGTTGCTCTTGCTGCTCCTCGTTGGGAAAGGTGTGTGAAAGACTGTTTGACGGACTGGCAACGTTGGGCGGCCCTCTATCGTTGGGCCGAGTGACCGTTGTTGGCCGCGAGGGTGGTTCTTGTGAGGAGTCAGCACGACGGCCCCGTCGAGCGAGCAACACACGAGCTGGGCCACAATCACAAATGCTGCAAATATCCTGCAGAAGCAGCTACCCATTTTGCTCTCAGACCTCAGCTGGTCAGCCTTTGCCGCTGTGGCTTGTGGGTTTTTCACCTCGCCCATCCTTGTGTCTGATTCCCTTTGCTTGATCACAATATATTTTTCCTCCCCCTGAGGCAGTTGAGGTGCCCGGTTACCTGTTCTTTGGGCCGACCTTTTCTGTCTTGCTTTGGGTCTAGTTCTGGGGTTTTGCTGGCTTGTTAGATCATCATTAACGCTGACTTCCCATCGAACAGTTAATTTATTAGCACTTGTTGAATTGCTTTTCATCCTACAGACCAGCACAACCATGCAACCTTCCTGGGCGACTCACTCAAATCTCATCTCACTCTTGTCATCCTCTATATTTAGTTTCTCTACTCTTTCTTTCACGGAAGTTGGGCACCATATGGGACGAAGAATCGAGATGAGACTTGCATTTATCGGCCTAACACCTCCGGTTGCTCGCGCGGTAGCAAGCGGCAGGAAAAAAAGAGCGAAGAAGAGAAATTGTTCAGTCCATCATCTGACCAACTGGTCAGCCTGATTCTTGTGGCTCCGCTGGCTTGTGGCGCCGCTGGCCTTCTAAAGCGATGGGCCTTGTGTCGCCAAAAGGGAGGGCAGAGGTGTGGCTAAGGTGATATTGGTGGCTCCTCTGGAGTGCGCCAACTTCCTCATTCTCTCATTGCACACTTCCAAGGAGCTTCCACAGTTCCGCTATTAAATACACTGGCACGCACACACACACAGACCTATTGTCTACCCTTCTTTCCTTCCTTCTGATCCCTTTCCACTTCAACTCGCTTGGCCACTTGTGTCACAAAAATCGAGTCCTCCACGCCAAGGCGCCAGCGAGTCTGGCAAATTGGCACATGCAAACAATATGCAACCAGCCAACCAGGCATCTAGGCAGCCAGTTTGAACCAGCTGCGCAAGCAAAGGAGCGTTCTTCACGGTTTTGCTGAAGGATGACAATGAAACTAGTTGGCTGAACTTGGCTTGTTTCCTTTGTAGTTCTGCAGCTCGTTGTCCACGGTGCGCCCGTTGGATGCTCACCGTTGGCCAGCGAGATGGACGTAGCTTGACGACGAGTGGCCAAGGGCTGATGAATGTGGCAGTGAGTCTGCGCCGCGCTAACTGGCTCTGCTCTCTGCCCCCTTCGACTCCTTAGCCCCACTCTGACTTCTCTCCACTCTTTTCCTCCCTTCCTGCGGCCTTTCCATCCCGTTGGACTCTTATGAATCCCTCTCAATGCAGGACACTCGTTCGCAGCAAGGCAATCTCGGCCGCAACGGAGAGAGAGAGAGATGGAGAAAGAGAGGAGGAAAGGAGGCAAACTCGCACACTTGTTCCCGGGGACGCCTTCTGATGAGTCAGAGACCGTTGGCTCACAATGAGCCAGGCCGACCGACGGCGCAACACTGGATGACTGGGTGACCAGCAAGTGAGTGTGCTGAAAACAGTTGTCAGGAAATGGCGGCAAGTTAGCCAGAAGTGGGATGGTCTGTCTGTAGTAAAAGAGAATCAAGAGGAGAGCATTTTCGAGTGGAATTGTTTGCGCGTTTGTGTGCTTGTGTACCTGTGTGTCTGGGCAGAGAGTTGCGTCACAAAGTGTTGTGTTTGGCTCTCCAGGAGGCTGGCCGGCTGGCTGGCGAGTGTGTATGTGTAGACACGAAGTCGAGCACTGCCTCGAATGCGCCCGATGGCTCCACATGGGCGAATCAAATCCAATCGGGCCAAAAAGGCGGAAACGATGTTTCTCGGCGCGTTCCTCCACTTCATTCATTCATTCATTTTTATTCTCACCTCCATCAGGTGGTTCCACTAATCCGACAGGTCGTCATGCGGCCAAAATGGGAGCACCAAGTTGGCCATTTAGCACGCGCAGGCCAGCTGGACGAAGGGTCACAATGGGAAGACAGCCTTTCTTTGAGCTTGGCGTTCCCGTGGCGGCCGCTCCTAATTTGGGTTCTAGAATGAGCTCGAGTCTGGCCAGATTGGTCATCAATCTTACGTGATTCTTTGTTTCGATTGTTTGCTCGTCGCCGGTCGCGAATCGATCACCGCGAACTCGCCAATGGGTCGCCAGATGTTGGCCACTGAGGTGTAATCAAAGTCCTTGGGATACATTGGGAGAGGCAGCTGGCTCAAGATGAGCTCCGGCCTTGGGTTGTCGTTTGAGTGGTCGGTTCTAACGAACACGAAAGCTCCGAGTTGACCGGACGAGTTAGCTGGAGAGCAAGTGTTTGTTGTCGGTGTTGTTGCCGGTTCCTAATCGAGCCTCCAAGTCGAGCCGCGGAGCAGATCAAGTCTCCCGCTCTAGCAGGCGTCTGTTGGCCTACTGTTTTTTGCCTTTCTAGCGATAATGAGTCGCAGAATTGGGCAACAGGTTGAAACATCGAGTCTTTTTCCATCGCCTTGCCTGCCACAAGATAGAAGTGTGTCTGGAAATTGATGTCGTTTCGGCACAATATTCGGACCAATGGAGAGGAAAAAGGGAGAGCCAACTCGGAAGTGTGTTCTGCTTGATGGAGGAAAGCTGAAAAGTCCTCCATGGTTGGAAATAAAATGGGAAATAGACAGAGAGAGAGAGAGAAGGGAGGGGAGGAAAGAAAAAACAAAGGTCAAGTTCAAGCGGAACAGGATTGCATTTATTTGCCTCACTTTATTTCATTCAAACAATCGTTGCCGCCCGCAACCTGACCGACTCACCTTCTTTTTCACAACCACCGGATTGTTGGGAAAAAACTAGTCGTCCACATGATTCTCTAGGAGTCCAGCGTGTGCCTCTCTCTCTGTCTGCCTGGATGTCTGCGGGTGCCTGTGCCAGTCTAGGGCTGCTTAGATCGCGCCAAGATCGAGACGCGCCCAATGTGCCACCATGAAGCATGCAGGCTGCCCGATAAAGGGCCGGCTAAATCCCGTTCGAGCTATTTTCCTCTCTCTCTCTCTCTCTCTCTCTCTCTCTCTCTCTCTCTCTCTCTCTCTCTCTTCTCTCTCTCTCTCTCTTTCTTTTTCTCTTCTTCTCTCCTTCTCTCTCTCTCTCCTCCC
>Ga0058701_10000469_pt1 | contig 28115 bp, 22 predicted proteins | sample AgamicOrMae_FD_97039 | JGI IMG/M metagenome (GOLD analysis project Ga0058701, IMG submission 97039) | Agave microbial communities from Guanajuato, Mexico - Or.Ma.e | ecosystem: Host-associated > Plants > Phyllosphere > Phylloplane/Leaf | place: Guanajuato, Mexico | collected 2012-06-04 | reverse complement strand
CGCGGGTATCAAAAATAGAGCTCAGATACAAAAAAAAAAGCTACTAACAAGTGGAGTAGTAAACAAGAGAGAGAACAAGTTCGAGTTTTACAACTCTAGCAACAAAAACTAAAAACTACTACGAAAAAAAAACGAGTAGTACTCGAGGGACCGATAGTTTAAAGCCCTTCCCCGTGGGACACGGGCTCAGAAAACAACCGAAGAAAAGAGAAAAGAATGCAACACAGACCAAGTCAACCTGATGAACGAAAAAAAAATATTGCTAAGCATAAAGCAAAAAATCGTCAAGCACTGGGAATAAGGCGTATTCAAACAAAAAAATGCACCGTCAGCAGGGCACCACAGTGGCTGGGCAACAAAATGCACACAGATTTGTAATTTTAAATTTACCCAGAAGTTGGACATGAGAAAGACGTGGTGTCATCGCGATGAGTAGATCCAACATACACAGGTATTTTCGACCGACTCCCAGAACTGTATTTCAAAAATGTTATTAAAATCTACGAATACATGGAACTCTTATGGCGGGACTACTCTAGGCGAGTTGATGATTAATATTAATTATGATTAAAGAGGTGAGTAAAGAAAGGCATGCATACCTTGATCCTACTGCTGTCAGAGTTGGTATACTGGATGCACGATGGATTCCGCCAACCCTGAATATAATTAGAACCGTATGATATTAATGACATGCAGGACAAGACAATTACGATTAGGTGTTAATTTGTTTGTTTTTTAATTGGCAGGGTGGATGAGTGCAGGGTCTAACAGCTGTCTCTTCTAATATTACGGAAACATCTCTCCGATACTAGCTTGATATCTTTTAGATGCTTTAAAAGCAAAACTCAGAAAAAAAGGTTGATACTTCTTGCAGATTTTGATTAAGACAGCTTCAGACTCATGTTTTTAATCTGGTTTCCTGAGCGCGTCTCAAACGCGTTCCAAAATTCTCGGAAGGTCGGGGGGATAAGCTGATCCGGTTTCCCGAACCCGGGGCTAACGTTCAGAAACAATTTCCGCGACTCTTACCTCTCTCTCTCTCTCAGACACATTGAGGACTTATGAGAGGAAAAGAGACATGTCCGATGGCTTTTTTTCGGAACGCGACCCTGAGAATCTTGAAGCAGATCAGTTAACTTACCAGATTTTTAAAATTAAAACGCGCTCGAGGGGCGGCGGTTTTTAAAGTTTACTAATCAGTTCAAACCACTGTGAAAACGCTTTACTCTTCAGAGAATTAACATTCAATACCTCATTTGAGAAGCGATATGTTAGAGGTTAAAATTCTAAAACCCTTTTGGAAATCGTCTTGAAACTTCAGTTACTACCCATTGGAACGAATTCTGAAAAAATCGACCGAGATTCTACGAAACGTAGCTCGGAAAGTTGAGAGTTCAACAAACTTTAAATAAGGCTGTCTATTTGGAAAATCAACAGAGAACCGCGAATAGAGCAAGTATCTGTCCTCTTTCAAGACAATCTAAAATTATCCATAACAACACACAGCAATCACCGAGCTTTCGTTTTAAAAGGCTATCGATAATTCACCATCTCAAAATCCAAACCCCTTTTACCGCTATACAAGAGTATATTTTCAAAGCCATTTTACGGATGAAACGTGAAAAAAATTAACCAAGACCAAAACTTCATATCAGAAATATTTCCAGCGTTTGGCCTGATTTTGAAAATACATATTTGCACTTGTCTACGAAGGCTTGATCGTTAAGCATTAGTCTAATGATTATTTTTGATTTTTATTCGACATGCATCGTTTTCGTTATTTTAGGCATGAAAGTAGCTTTGAAATTAAGCCGCAATGTGGTTCAAATAGGTTAGTTTTACCTTGTGATCGAGCCGCTGGCTGGGCTGGCGAGCCCCGAGGTCGGGGTTCGAGACCGGTTTGCACTGCCGTTCATTGGCGTTAATTTTCGCGACGTGGAACCGCTTCGGCTAGACGTTAGGCCGCGGACTGGAATACGACTTGGAGTACCGTCATCTAGAAAACAAAATCAATTTCTAGCAAATATTTGGAGTTAATGGAATTGTTTGCAAGCCTCTGAAGGGAAACTTACCGGTGCTGTCAAGCGATAGGTTGGATCCGTGGCGGCTTGGTGGCTTGCTTCCTTGTCTGCTAGCTGGTCTGCTGTTATTCCTACTTCCGGGAAGACTGCCTCCTGAAAACAAGCCCACGCGTTGAGCGAATTTCTCATAATACACATTTTGGGTGGGACGAGACGAATTTTTCATCTTTTCATGAAAAGCTTTAAAAAAAACGCATTTCGTTCATGGTTTTCGTTCGACGAATTTTTCATACGATGCATTTTTTATTAAATGACTTAAAAAAATAATTTTAACATACGGTTTTGGTACGACGAGTTTTTCGTAAAATGACGGTATCAAAAAAGGCATTTTCACGCACGGTTTTGGAATGACGACTTTTTCATAGGCACTTTTCATAAAATTACTGTTTTAGAAAACGCATTTTTAACGAAAAGAATTTTTTTCTAGTTCACAAGAGGAATCTTTATTGTAGACACCATTTAAGATCGACTTATAAAGCTCAGTTTTCTACACGACGAAAAAATCATAAGATGAATTTAAAGAAAGAGATAGGACGAGATTTCCTCAATTTTTTTTTCCTCCCAACAGAACGAAGTGTTTTAAACAAAAATTTTGGCGGATGTTTTTCAAGGCTAACTATTAAAAAAAAAAATCACCAGACGAATTTTTATTAAAAAAAAAAAAATAACACAAAGTTTTCACTGGACAGTTCCATTTTTCCAAAACAAGCTTTCTCTGGGACGGTTAATTTATAATGCGGTCAACCACTTACCTGGTGTTAGGGATGAGCGAATTGGCGTCGACGATTTCCGTGCGGATAACCTCGAGAGTGAGCCCCCTTCGTTATCGCTAAGGGAGTCCGACGTGGCCGAAAACGACGACCTGCCCGTGGAGCCCTTACCCATGGGTATACTCCTGGCGCTGCGCTCGCGAACCTGCCCAAACAAATTTCCCACATCAACCCTCCTCAAAAGAACGACACAACTGAAAGCACTGAAGCGTACTTTCCCTAAGAACTACTAATAAGCCACTCTAAGAGTGTTTTACTCAAAAAACAGCGGATTTTTTTAGAAAAAAAATCCTTACGAGGAATATGAATTTCCTCCTGAATGAAGAAATTGAAAGGACTTTAAAAGACTTCAAATTTTGTGGGATATTTTTGAGCCTCTGCCAAAGCTTTTCATTGTATGAGACCACTTAGAATTTCGATAAAAGGCTCTAGCGGAAGATTATATCAACTAATGTGTTTTGAATTTTAGTAAATACATCTGTAAACTATTAAAACTGAAAGTGCGCTTCAGCTCTTGCAGTAGAGATTTCTAAAAATCTAAAAACGCTAGGGTTCGAAAAGAACCAAAATCGGTTCTTGTTCAAAGGAACTCGAGTATGTTTAAATATGAGCTTAAATTTTGGCTTAGGGAATGATGGATTAAAATCAACTTTACAGCTTTAAGGACAGGAAGTTTTTTAAGGAGTGAGGACTTCTAATCTATCATGCTTTACATACTAAGCTTGTTCTGTGGGTGAGGCAATACGTACCAAAGGCATTGTGAACACGGCGTGCACCTCACTGTATCTTACTTACCAAAAATAATTACATTCTGTAATTACCTTTAATTTGTTGATTCCGAAAAAAGTTGGTCGAAAACCATTCCCAAGCCCACAACCATAAAACTCACCACATAAATAAATCGATAAAGAGTAATTCATAAATCATAGAAATTTTTAATCAAGTAATTTATAAATGGAATCGTTCTCTCGTTAACTATGTTTCAGTGTTTTTGGTACAGTTTCAGCAAAAGCAAGACAACGAAGCATTTCTTGTAATTACAATTTTTTTAACGAGCATTAGCCCAATTAAAGCAATTATATTTGAATTTATAATATTCTACCGTCATGCATTTATGATTTTATCCGTGCTTCTTGGGATCTAGATTCTGAATTGTGATTCTGCACAAGCGACTTATCACGTGTGCAAGAAGTCTATCTGAAAGTGGTATGACGAATTCAGCGTCTCTGTCACGTGTGCTATGAAAAATCTATTTTCTTTGTGGTGGTATGAGAGATTTAGCGACCCACCTGGACGCCAGGTTGGAGGAATACGAGTTGACGTCGCTCGTCCTCAATCCCGATCACCGAGACTGCTATCACCAGAAAATAAAAATGATAAAAGAGGGGGAAAAAACTAATACAAACCTTGACCCACAAAACCAAACCCATGCACCATACTACAATACAAAACATCAGAGGACAGGAGAGTATGAGAATGTTGTCAAACAGTATATCTACATCACAGAGCATCAAACTTGCACGCAAATCATCCAACTTCTCTGGAACTCGCTGACAGATGAGTATGAAAAATTGAAAGATGTTAGAGAAATCGAGCATGAAAACCTCAACTTTAGTAAAGTATATCTGTCAACGAATTGCAACTCAAAGGGATCCAAAATTAACGATTTCATGCTAGTAACACCAGACAGACAAGAGGAAAAATATAAAGCATATCAAAAACATATCAGACCACAGATATGTTCGGGCGGCAAGGTACCGATTTCCAAGGTATCAGGATTAGCACCAAAGCGATCTTTACACAAATCGCTTATAAACAATCTCCTTTTCCCAGCTTTAAAAATTCAATCAGAAATTCATAAAATTAAAAGTAAAAAAATAACTAATAACCTCAAAAACCAAGAAAAGACTTAAAAAACAAAATCATACACAACGATTTCCAAGCATTGTTTGTCAGTCTATATACAATAAGTTCGTTTTTTCTGTTTTCCCGAGTCTTTTATATGAAACTTAATGCTTCTACGAAGATATATCCTAGAAAGAGTCGACATTCCTTAACTCTATTTCACAAAATTTAAAGCTAGTCTAGAAAATTTTACTGGTATATCAGCCATAAAGCAGTCATGTGTATTTTACAATTTGTAAAGCTGTTTTTAAGACAGGAAAATTCTTGCATAAAAAATCTTTTCCTATTTCGCTACTTGTTCCAATTCATCGTATAATATTTTAACTTTGTTTTGAAGATAAAACAACTCCAATACAACTTATTCGCATTTGCTAGCTGAACCCTTCGAAATGGCTAGTTGAGGACAGAGGGGGCTAAGACAACACCTAAGTTCCAGGCAATCTATGAACTATTGCTTCTTCCAGGGAACTGCAGGCAAGTGGTTCCAAACCCATGCCTTTGATTAGTGAAAAACAAAAGAAACAAAACAAAAGGAAACTGTTGTTAAGCCTCCTTGGAACTTGCCTCGTGATAGTGTGGTCTGTTTACCCAGAAGAAGGTGGGCGCACTAGAACGGGTGCCCATGGCGAGAGGGTATGAACAGGGTATATCTTCCCTTTGACGAAGACTCTCAAAAATGGGCATCAGCTGACTCAAAACATCCTCGGCTGAAAAATGGTTCTGGCTTAACAACAACCCCGTTACCATGACCAATGGGGAGGGAACAGAAAACAAGGGAAGTATGACAAATTCAGCGTCGTCCTGAAACCGGGGTTAGCATCGTTGCGACCGAGGAATTTTCCATACAAGACAATTTTTTTAGTTCACGGTTTTGGGGTTACATGTTAGCAACCTCATGCAGCGCGTATCACTTCATCATGCCTTGTTAAACGATTTCTTCTTCTCCTTCTTCTTCACAAATGTTCCGTCTAAGGAACTAAGGTTAAACACAATTCCTGATTCCCTGAAATTTCTTCCTGATAAGGGGTAGGAAGGAGCGTATAGGATGAGCAAAGCAAGCGCAAAAATAACCAACATCTAATACCAACCTGAAATTGCTGAAAAAAGTTTTGCAAAATGCGTGCCACGTGCATACAAGCCGAAAATCATTGGTACCAACCTCGTCGTGAAGAAATTGCGATCGCATTTCAACATGTGCCGACATGTTCTAAGAACTTAATACATACCTTCACCAAAAGCCAGTGCCAGTGGAATTTTAGTTTAAAAAAATAACGGGTATCAAAATTTTTACCATTCTAAAGCTCGAATTTAAAAGCGATTTACGAAATGTAAACGACAACGAATACACTGCATCGAAGGTTTTCAAAAGAACTTCGGAGTGTATAAAATCTTTAAGCAACATGCTTAGCATCAATATCTAATCCACACGAAAATTCATTAATGTTCTATCAGTGGCAAAGGTATCTCATTTTTTCAAACCTTCATAACTTTGGAACGGAAAGAGATGCAACAAAATAGCACGAAATGACTTCGACAGGTATTTGCTCTGTCTATCGATAGAGTGCTTTTTTGTCGTATCTCCTCCCGTTTTCAGGTTAGAGAGGTTTGAAACATATGAGAGGGAGCAATATTTTAGCCACTGATAGTACATGAGAAGGACGAAGAACCTTGCTAACATTGATTCTTATATCTACGATGTAGTGTTTGCAAAATTTAAAGCACCAGACAAGTCAGACAAGTCGGTTTTGACTGATATCTCCATTTGATATATCAGACCAAATTTGAGACAAATCTTGGATTTTTAACTTTCCAGCGTTTGTTTAAAATTGAAAAAGTCAACGATTTAACCTTGATCGCTAAGAAGTTCCGGTTCGACTTTAGGCTACACAGCCGTTGTCTGAGATGGAGGAGTTCGTGTACTGTACCTGTGCATCTGGTGATTGCGAGCAAAGAGCAAGAAGAGAGGAGAAAGGAGAGAGGAGAAAGGAGAGAGGAGACAGGAAAGTGAAGAATCGGACCAACCTTGGTGATAGGCCCTGCGCTGCTCAAGCTTCCAGACCGTTGGCTGCTCGAAGACGAAAGCTTGTGTCTGAAGGCCGACATACTTTGCGAGACGCCGTCGGCTAGGATGAACTGCTCGCGGAGCTCGATGTTCGTGCGGCCCTTGGCTTTTAGTCCCAAAGAAAATTCGAACGCGTCAAAGAGTACGGTGGGACGGGACGAAAGAGGAGGGAGGGAGAAGCAGAAAACAATCGAATAAGTGATGCAAATCAAACAAAATCTAAAGACAAACACCAAAATTGCTCTTTGTGCTCAGCTTTCCAGACAGAAAGCACTTAGAGACATACACATCCAAACCAGAGGCAACGAGAAAAAAAATTCCTACGAAATCAAAATTGAAGCTTTAAAGAAAAATAATAAGCCGTGAGTGCCAGATGTGCCAACATGAAAACATTTTGTGCTGAATTCTAAATAGAAGGTATTACTTTTAATCCTGTGGAGCTAAAAAAAAAATAGTGTAATTTACGTTTTCATCATTTGTGGGGGTTTTCCTCTTTTCTTTAGAAAGCGCTAATTTGAGTTTTTGCAACCGCCTTTAATTTTTTAAGTTAAGAAAATTTGAAAAAAAAATACCTTGATAAGTGTAAATTTGACTGTTTGAATATGACTAAATAGCAAACGTAAGGACTTTGAGAGAGTAATATATTTTAATTATTGTGATATCGGACTAAAATTACTTAATTCGACTATTTCCGACCGGCATTAATGGGCGGCAGGAAGGACTCCTTTAAAAGCCTAATTATTTTCTGAAACGGTACCGGTACTCTCAAGGTTCAAGAAATCTGTTTTCTATTTATCCTCAAAATCTCATGAATTGTACTCGGTTGTTTAGATATTCCGAAAATTAAATTAAGTGTTTAATTTTCGGATCATTGATGAGATAACGAATCAAGGCAGAACTTATAAAAGCAGTAAAACCAGGATACAATGCTCAAATCTTTTCCCCACTTTGAATGATGTTCCATAGCGGTTCCAATATTTTAAGTTGATCCCCATGATTATCAAGGTCCCAATATGTACAATATTCCCGTTACCAAACCACTCCCCAAATATGAGCGTTATATACCGGTACTCATTCCACAACAGAATTCTCCAAAAAAATATGTTGGCAGCTCTGTTGTGTGTCCCGTACAGGACATGCGAGGCATACACTCTGTGCGTTCAAAAATAAACATCAATCAAAAAAATCATATAAAACAGAGCTTAAAAACATCCCCGAACAAAATACCGATTTGTCACGAGATTCTTTGAAATCGTTTTGCGAACTCCAGTTAAACTAATGAATGTATTGAGATCGCTGTTCATATAAATTCAATATTTTTACGGAAATTTGAGGGATAGAGATCATAACAGTGCACTACAAAACATGTAAGCATGAAAATAAAATCCAATTGTGCCAATAATGACGCGGCATGAGTGCTAATAAGAGGAACAGAATTACCGCCACCGTTGTCTAAGAAATGAACAGTTTAGGCGCGAAAAATTTGATTAAGATATATATTTGAATCGATACGAAAAAAATCGAGTTTCCGTCGGTTCATTCCCAAAAAAGTCCGTCAAATAAAAGAAAAAAACAGAGAAATGGCGACACAGAAAAAAATACGAGTAATAAAAAAAAGACAGAGGTAGAAGTGCATGCACATTAAACATGAGAAAAAATGATAATGGGTAGAAAGGGAGAACAGAGAAAGGGTATTGGAATTGCCCTCGTTTGATAACTGGAATGATTTTGGCGAATTGAATGACGCCAGAAGTAGAAGAATGAAGTCAATGGAACTTGACGTTTATGTTTAAGAGAGAATGGAACTGTGCTGACTCAAGTGTAAAATATCGAAATCACACAAAATGATAGACGAAAATTATGATGTGTATATTGAAACGATCGAAGCATTGTGTTTCAACGGCGAATCCCCCACCAACACACAAAACTAGTCTGCGATTAAAAGCAGTAAATATATCTTAAGTTACTGACGATAAAGTTATGCGTACAGCAACACTATAGTAAAACCAGCTACAATCTACAAATACGATGTTGGACACAATATTGTCCGTGCAGCGATTTAAAATATACTCCCTTTTGAAATTATTAAAACAGCAATAGTTTGCGACACCGTTTTGAAGTGCAGGTTTTAAACGATTTTTGAGAGCTAAATTCAGTGCAGGTTTTGAACGATTTTTGAGAGCTAAATTCAGTGCAGGTTTTAAACGATTTTTGAGAGCTAAATTCAATCAGAAATTAAATAAAAATCAGAACGACTGAAAATCCATGCAAAATAAATGGACTAAAGAAAAACAATAGGTACGATTCCATAAATAAAACTTAATTTGGAAGCTTTCGTCTAAACTACACTACAATTATCTAATAGCTTGAGATGAAGCTTACAGAGTTCTATTGTACCCAAGGGACACCACGGCTCGTGTTCCTCAGGTTTATTTGGATCCGGCAAAGGCACATAAAGTTCCACTAAACATTAAGCGAGGAAGGGAGGTCGGTTGGGCGGGGATAAGAAAGAGAAAAAAGGAAAAGGACAAACAAGAGTTAGTACATGTCTGAAAACAGTGACTGTGTTCGCTAGAAGGCATTTTAACTTTGGTATGAAAAATTTGTGCTACAGCTTAGCGAACTAGCCTTTGAAGTGAAGATAACTAAAAACAACGGCCGGCTTAGACTTACTATTGAATTACCTTCATCACCGGCGCTCCATCGTTATGAAAAATGTCTACTCTATCGTTATGAGAAACTTCTAAGGCGTAGAAAACAAGGCACAATGACGAATAAGAACATCACATGACATCACAACTCAGACGATACACTTCGTAGACAAGACTCTGTTGGGCATCTTAACACTAAATCTCGGGCATTGTTTTCCAAACATTTCTGTTATGTCACGAGCGCAAATTTTACGTCTAAAGCGAAGCAATACTCGATGCAGCTCTTATTGCAATATCGAATCTTACCTCTTCCCGCGGACTTTGATCGATCAGTGCATATCTTACTCTACGTTATTTAGCTCAATTAAACGAAAAGAAGCGAGAGGATTGAATTCGATTAGAATGGTTACGAGAGTTGATATATCTATCAAATATACACAATATTCACCCAAGAGTAACGCTGTCGAAACAATTTTTAATCCAAGAGGCTAATCTTTAACAAGATCCCTATTCCTATCTCAAATAAATGCTCAATAAAAAGTTGTTTTCATTATGAATAACATTTAAAAAATAGATGTACACTTTTGAGATATACTAAAGGTGACTGAAAATTTTTCATACCCGCGACTTCCGTACTCCACCGCCTTCAAGATTAGAAAATCGAGATACTATTAAAAACAGCCTCTTGGTCTACCTTGTCACGGAGGAAACGGATTAGACATACAAACGACGATCAGCATTTGAAGTTCCACTGCTGTAAATTCACATGAAGTAACCTAAAATTTACCCTTTGATTACTATTAACCGAACATTCTACTCGAGAATAATGATACGTCATGAACAGATGACTTGTTTCTCGTCCAAATTTCAAAATTCCCGCAATTTGACTCACCTCGGCAAGGATCGTTCTTCTCAAGGAACTTGTCGAGAGCTTCCCATCCACCTCCGACTCGAACCATGACAGTCGATCTCAGAATTCGGACAAGGCAGAGCCTCTGGCTGTCACCAAACTGGAAGACAACCAATCAAGTGTTCTTAGGGCGTTCCAAGCACTCTGACAATCGCAAAAACTCTCAACTCACCCTGTATTTTCCTTCCCCGACTTGGAAGACCCTGAATTTCTGGCGACAGGTACAGAGCATCACTAATCGCTTCACTTCGTCGTGGATCTTCTCGGCTTCGGTGTTAGGCTGCTTTTCCTCCCAATCCGGTCGGAGGGCCGCGATGAACTCCTTCCAGTCGATGAACCCTTCTCGGTTGTGATCAAACTTGTCTGCTACCGCGTTCATCTCCATGCGGCTCGTATCGAATTCTGAAAACGGAGTCGATCAGTTAACAGGCCCTTTCACAGATCTTCGGCTTACCGACGATACTTACTGGTCCTGATAATTCCGTCGATGAAATCTTCCCGTGGGACCAGGCCGTCGTTGTTTTTGTCCATTTTGCGGAAGAGGTCGGTCAACCTCGATTTCTTGTGGTTCATGAACTTGAGGAACTGCGATAAAACAATAAATTGGCTAAATTAGGATTAAGAGGGGGGGGGGGGCGCACCGCCACATGGACGTAAAGTCCTTTCTTAGAGACCGTGCTAAAAATATCTTGAACTGAGGCACAAATTTCAGAGAAGATAACCCCAATAAGGTTAACATAACCAAACTTATTCCGTCCGTAACAGGTTTGCTTTGCATTAATCGAAGATTTTTACCATGTTTTAAGTACTAAAAAAGTCATTTTACAGATTTATATAAAGATTTTTTTTCCAATAGGGGTTCGTTGATTTTTCAACGCGTAATTTAGCTGAAGATGGCTTAGGTTCACAATAGCAGTCACTCAAGTTTGCCTAGGTGTGCAATATACCAGTAAGCCTAGGTTTACGAATTAATTACCTTAAGTTAGCCTCGATCTAAAATATACTCAGCTTAAGTAAGCCTCGGTCGGTAATATACCCAGCTTAAGTTAGCCTAGGTCTGTGATATACCCAGCTTAAGTAGACCCAGGTCCGTGATATAACCAGCTTAAGTAAGCCAATGTCTGTAGTATACCCTGCTTAAGTAAGCCTAGGTCTGTAATAAACAAAGCTTAAATCTACCTAGGCTCAGAATGATCTAGTTTTTTGAAAACTGCTTTTGCAGGTGAATAAATTTCTCGTTTTTTCACCGAATCCTCCAGACAAGATTCTAGTACGTATACCGGAGTAACTTTTCCGATATGACCGAAAAACTTGAGTTCAAACTTGAGTTTGCTTACCCGCTTCCTCCATTCGTCCCAGCTGAAGTTCCTCACGCGCTCCATTTCGAGGAGGTAGTTGTACTTCTCCTGGAGTCTCCTCTGTCTCTCCCATGACAGCATCCACACATTCCTCCACTTGTCCCAAAGGAGTTTCACCCGCGGGCTGCGGAACTGCGGCTCGGCGCTCTTGCTAAAAGTCAGAAAAAAAATCTCACGAAAAATCCAATAATCCACCCTGAACCTACTATCATTAGATGCCATGTCCTCTCAAAAATAACTTTTTCTTGGTTTGAACTGTTTGGAATAACCACCTGCACGTGACCGTAGGCAACACGCAATGCAGCCGTGTATTTACATTGCCTAATCCGATCGCCCGGAGCAAAGTGATTTTACACGGGTGCTGAAGTGCACTTGTGTTCCCCTAGATGCTAAACAGCTTTGCAGTGCACTAATCCAAGCAAACTATAACTAGAAAAGCGTGCAACTAAAATATCTAACGAAAAATGATCCAGCGCCTAAGCGAAATTTACATCCTTCAAACTATGAAAAATTTAGGAAAAGCGCTGTATACCAGGTCACCGACTAAAACAGATCACACAGGTTTAGCACACACGAGGACGAGCATTGTCTAAATCTAATTAAGAAGCCTAATTAAGCCCACATTTCACAAAAACAGGTTCCCTGGAATAAGAAATCCAGAAGGTTATGCTGCACCTTGAGGTATCGCAGAGTATGAGAAAGAATTAGAACGTAAGATTTTTCATATTCCCGGAACAGTCATTTAGAAGAGATTTGTTTCCCGAAGAAGAGAAATGGTTCTTGCCGATAGAGGGATATGAGAAAGAACTTGAAAATCGTATATCTCATCTACCAGCAACAGAGAGAATTATCGAAGAAATTGAAAGAAAGAAATAGTTTCTGCCCAAAGAGAGGAATGAAAAGTTTGAACGCAGGATTTTACATATTCCTGCTTCAGAAGTAATCTTTGAAATGTTTTGATTTCGGAGGAGAAGAGAGGTGGGCTTAAATAGGCTTAAAAATATAGCGTAGAACTAAGTAGAACCCATATTGCTAACCTTCCTTTGGCCGGGAAGTGAGGTCCAATATGCGGCAGATTGTCTGCTGGTTTTAAACTGCCCCGACTGGCGATAAGAGGGAAAACACAGAAAACAAAAGAAAAGTCAAAACATGGTCAATCATGCAGCCGAGAGGTACTGCAGGCAAATTAACACAAGACTCAAACAAGAAAATAGAAAACAGCTGATAACAAAACTAAGAGGTTACATACAAAAAAAACATGGAAAATATAGCGGAATGTTTTTGTACCTAGTTTTTTATTGAATAAAAAAAAAATAGTACTTTTTACTGAATGTAAAAAGATAGTCAAGGAAGATTCGTGTTGGTGTATAGCTGAAAAACATTGTATGTATCCCCTTCCATGTTTAAGATGACAGAAGACTGATGCAATCTTGTGTTTCGTCTGAGATAAGTGTTCTAAGTAAGCTTCTCGTATAATTTTAAGCAGTTTTGAAAATCAGCTGATAACCTACGCTCTAGGTATCTATAACCAAGACCAGGCAAAACACCTCCTAAGTTGGTACTTAGCTAACAGAAAAACCTGTAGAAATAAACATTTTAAAAAGCTGTGCTATACTGAACAACACAAAAGCTGTACCGCAAAGCAAACTGGGAATGAAGCAGCAAGCTCTTGGCTTTAAATGTCATACAATTTTAAATGTCAGAAATGTGAAGGTAATAAAGTAATAAATTTTTAGTAGCAATTGAAGTTATGGAGGCTGACATTAAATTGTTGCTGTATGATTTTTTAAAAATCTAATTCCGAAAAGTACTTCAAGAAAATAAAAGAGACATCGTATTTAAGAAAGAGGGATGCTTAAGGGGTATGAAATAGAGTATAACTCAAGAAGAAATGGTCTACGTCTAAATTTCGACGAAAGATAAAACTTTTTCATATTCTTATTTGATACGATCTGAGATTTATATTCCATGCAAGTTCACCAATACATACCTGCCCTTTCTAGCGTATAATTCGCCCTCAGGCGAGGGTATTCTGTCGAGTTCCTTACTGTATCAAGCAACGAGGGGAAAAAAAACAAGCACAAAAGTGAGATTGCAAATAAATTAATGCTTAAGCACACAAAGAAAAAAAAACACTCGCAAAGTGACAATTTTGTGAAAGCCACAGCAACTGTGAAAAGCATTATAATCTTGTTAAGTGCTTTTTGCGTTAAGTAAAACGTAAGTATACTTGACAAAACGACTGAAATTACTCTCGTGGCTAATCAATTATACTGTGTAAAAGTCACAGTATTATAAACTTTTGATATAGAAAAAAAATATCTCGTTAGGTATGCGGTTTGTTTGTGATAGATTTAGGTACTATCAAAAAGAACTTTAAAAAAATAATTTTTTTATCTCATCTGTGGCTATACAAATTCTACTGTGTGAAACCTTGCTCTACAAACTATTCCTTTCTCTACAAACTGGTTCTACTATAAAAGATTTACAAAGAATGGCACACCGTGCTTCACACAGAACAAAACGTGCACACACGAGATATAAGCACACAAAGAGTTGTAATACCCAAACACCGATTTACTAGGCGCTGTAGCGCGTAGGCACGCAAAATGTAATGTTTTTAGGCATAATGTAACAAATCAAGGAAGACTTGTAACAAATTAGCATTGAGCAAATTTGCTCAATGTCATTAAAGCCCGGTAAGGAGGGTGGGTTTGAAAGTTAAACCTCTGTGCCTCATCGGTGTATTTAAGAATTTTTTCCGAATATAACAACATTTTGCCTCTTCTATAGACTTGTCAAATTATGCCTTAATGTAAAAAAAAAGTAAAATTTTGGCTTAGGGGAAAATCTTGCTTTTTACGCTTATGACAAAAAAATGTTAAGTAATTGCTGAAATGAAAAATTTGTTGGATTCTGACTTGCGCTAAAGGTTGTAAAATTTTCATACAGCAGATTTAATTTAAGCAAAATCTTTGAAAACTGGCGTTAAATCAGCTACAACGGCCTTGGATAGAGAAAACTAACAGTTTGAATTTCCCGCTAAAATACTCACGAAGACAGCGATGTTTTCGGTTTGGACGGCTTTCTGTCTCTTCCAGCAGGCTGTTGTTTGATGATCTGTCTACTCTTGCAAACCGAGTCCACTTCTCCTTGTCGGTTGGCAGTGTTCTCCATGAATTCGTGGTGCTCGGCTATCAGAGTTTCCAAGGTAGGTAGATCATCAGGAAGTGGTTCTGATTCCAGTGATATGAGATTATTTTCCAGGCCAGCCAACCATGAAAGCAACTCCTCCAGGAGGCTGTCCAGGTCACGCAACGAACGAAGGTGCTCTTGGAGACGTTGTTCGCGCTAAAATACAGATAGAATTGTTAGCGAATTTCCCTTTTTTTCGATTTTTTTAAAGGACTTTTGAGCGGAAAGTTGGCTAACCTGTTTAGCCCAAGATGAGACTTCGTCCCATCTCGACTGAATGATTGTGATCCAGTGCTTGATAACGGTTGCTCCATCAGGATGGGCCTTGGCCAGAATTCGTTGTGCGAGAGAGATAGTCGAGTCCTTCTCTCTTTCCTTCTCGCGCATCTCTCTCATGAATCTGCAACGATAAAATTAATGATTGCCAAAAACATGAGCAAATGCTATGTCTAGACTTCAAAAACTGGGTTCAGCGAACTAGAGCTTCAACTAATTTCTGGAAACCTAACCTCAAAACCTTAGCTTAAAATTGTACTCGCACTTACTTCTCGTGTTCCGCTAGCTGTCTTCTAGTTTCCTCTTCATCCTCGGGCAGAGTACCCGCGAACCTGAGCTTCATTTCCGCGTCCGAGAGCCATTCCAGGAGCATGTGCACCGCCTTGTGCAACTGCTCCGCCTCGCGAAGTGCCTCCTCCAACCTCTTGGTCTTCCTGTCCGAGAGCCGGCCCACGCGGTCCCACAGCGAGGACAGCTCGTTCAGCTGCGACCGGATGGTGGCTGCGTCCGCCGCCGAAGCCTTGTCCATCAGCTCCTTGCCGGTCCTCTTCACCGTGTCCATCTGCGTCTCTCGGTTCTTCAGGTCCTGCTCGAACGCCTTGTGCGTCTCGACCAGCGCGGTGACGGTGTCCAGGTCGCCGTGAACGGGGCCCTCCTCCGCCAGCACCTTCTCCATCTTCTGGAGCCAGTCCATGAGCGCCTGCACGGCATCCTTGAACTGGCCGCAGTACAGCAGCGCCTCTTCCAACCGCCGCTGGCGGTCCACCGACATGGCGCACACGGCGTTCCACTTGTTCTTCAGCTGCGTCATCATGTTCCTCAGCGGGACCTCGTCCGTTTTCGGAGCGCGCTCCTTCAGGGTCTTGCCCGCTCTCATGGTCGCGTCGTAGGTCGCTTGCTTGCCGCTCAGCGCCCTCTGGAAGTCCCTGTGCTTCGCCAACCTCTGCTTGATCCTCTCAGGATCGTTTCCAACGCCTTCCTCCAGCTGCAGTTCCTCCAACCCTTTCTCCGTATCACTCAGCCAGCTCATCAGACTCGACCAAGCGTCGTGGAACTCCCTCGCTTCCTTGTAACCGTGATCCAAAGCACGTGTTCTCTCAGCACTCTTCGAAACCACTCGTTCCCAGCGATGCTGAACGCTGATCAGCAAGTTCTTGATCAGGATAACGTCTTGTTTCTGACTGAAGTACTTCAGATGCGTTCCCTTCTTGTCCAGGTTCAGCATGGTTTCGCGGTGGACTCCCACGTCCTTCTGGAACGATTTGTGCTCCTCGATCTGAGCTAAGATGGTTTCCATGACTCTGGAGACGGGCTTTAGGTTGCTGAGAATCTTCTCTGCGTTGGTGAGCCAGTCGACGAAGGCTTGCAGAGCATCGTGGAACTCCGTGGCTTCCTTGAGGGCGATCTCGAGCTTGATCTTCTTGTCGTTGGCCCGCGCGGTCACCGAGTCCCATCGCTGCTTCAGGGTGCGCAAGTTGTGTTGCAGGTTGCCCGCGCTGTTTGGACTAGATTTCTTGAGGTATTCCTGACCTTGGGCAAGGCAGGCTTCCACCTTAGGACGGTTTTCTTCCAGTTCGTTGTAAACCTAAAAAGTAAAGATACCGTGTTAAGACTGTTAATCTATAACTGCCCAAAGTATTTGGAGTGAAATTTAGCTTAATGGAAATCGAAAGGATTTTTTCCATTGAAATACGCAATTTTAAGCTTTGGAAAATGCCTACATAATGAAATTTCAGGTTTCCAAGGGGGAGATATTTTTTTAGTTGTGACAACAATGAAATGGAAAGATTCTCTAAAATAAATTTTTCTGGTTCCGAACGATATCGCTGGGCGGTCGAGGGCTACAGACGAATAACCAAAAACCTGGACAGGACTTCATCCACTGTTTTGAAAGCAACTAAAAGAACGAATAACCATAAATCTGGACAATAATTCAAGCACTGTTTTAAAAGCAGCTAAAAGAACTCTAACAAATTTAACATATTAAAGGTGGACGATTTCAGATAATAGGAAATATTCTAACACAGCAAGACGTGATAATATCTAGTTATTGCGGTTTTTAAGATCCTATCAAACTTTCATAAGGGACGTTTTTTCGATTGCTCAGCGAACAGTTAACATGCTAAAAGGGTATGAATATACTTATCATTTCTCATATTACAATTATTAAGTTACTGGAAAAAATGCAGAAAATCATGCTTTGTAAATTCTGAGCAGAAACTAATCAGCTAACAGGTCTTTCACGTTTTTAGCAGGTTTTGCGCCTAAACTTTTGGTTTTCCACAAATTTCGATTTGAATTCGCGCGGGAAGAGGGTGTTCCTTACCTCCATGAATCTCTGCAGCTGCTCGGAAGCCGTTTCCGGCAGACCGCCGACCGGCTTGGAGGCTGCGATAATTCCATCGACTTCGCCGAGCCACGACAAGAGGTCCTGGATCTCCGCGTGGTAGCACTGCGCCTCGCGCAGCGCGTCCTCCAGCTCCGTCTGCCTGTCCGCCGCCTTCTGCAAAAGGTCTCTCCAGCGCCTGTTGAGCGTGCTGAGCTTCTCCTGGGTGCTGGACGCCTCCTGGGTACCCTTGCCGCTCTCGATGAGCTGACGACCCGCGTCGTTGAGCGTGTCCACCGACGACTGGTGCGCCTGGATGTCGTTGACGAGCACCTTGAGCTTGGCGAGTTCCACCTCGAGCAGCTGCGGGTCGCCCGCGACGGGCTTCAGGTCGTTGTCCAGGGTGCGTTCGGTGGCGTCGATCCACGCCAGGAGCTCGGCCAGGGCGTGCTGGAATTGCCCCAGGCGCAGCAGGGCGTGTTCGAGTTGCCTCTGACGCTCGACCATGCCTCGGAGGAGGTCGTCCCAGCGGCGGTTCACCGCGTTCAGCGGTTCCTTGATAGCTGCGGCTTGGTCGGCTGACGTGCGTTCGGTCAGCTCTTGGGCTTGTCTGCAATACCAAGGAAGTATGAGAAATCTGACCAGTCAAAGTCAAGCTAACTACGAATGTGACCCAGTGTAACTAGAGAAAAACTTTACCTGATACTCCTTCGTAAGCAAAAAAGTGACAAAAACGCGTAATCAGTATACAGTGCAGCAGTGAGACAAGCTATGCTAAATTACCAAAGGCAAAATGGAGAGCCGAGAACATACTGGAACCAGATTCGGCTACCGTAATAAGACAGGTGTTTCGGTATCAAAAGATGTCCTCATTTTGAGCTTTGTAGTCCTCTAAGTTCAGATCTTTCAGAAGGGATTTCCCATTTTGCCTTCGGAAGAGCGACTAAATGACCTAAAGGCACTAGCGCTTTTACGCAGTTTTAAAGAGGAAAATTTCCAAGTGGCTACAGTGTGATTGGTCTCTGATCTAGAAGAGTGCGTTACGAATATGACTATAACTACAATCTAAAATCGATAAATTCACATTAAGGGAAGCCGGAGACTTTTAATGCCGAGCACATCTCTACAGAGCTGGCAGTCAAGGTTCATCTCCAAAAAATGACCAAGTGACCGTTTAGCCAGACTAAAGAGACAGCAAAATTTCGGATTACTTCAGACCTAAAAAAGACCTTTAAAAAAAATTAAGCCTATGAGTTAGAAAATTTTAATAGCTACGCGTAACCCAATTTTTGACAATTTTGTTTCGTACGCGAAAGTGGAAGACTGGCTTTCCTGGGTCCCAACAAATGAGAAATCGTGGAAAGAGAAGGAATCCTGTGTATATTCCTTCCAATTCGTTATTAGGGCTGTACGTTAGTTAAACTTAAGGATAAAATAATCGGAAGAGGTAGGTCTGTGACTTAAGGAACCTCGCTTACAAAGTACCCAAGACCGAGACCTCTCAGGAACGCTATGTGTAAGGCGATTCTGGGGTAGGGATTTAACATTCTATTTTTGGAGTGATAAGAGGAAAAAAAATGGCAACAGATGTCAGTTTAGACCATTTTTGGATTCCCTTCGTCAATTCCAACCGTCAAAAATTAAAAACACTAAAAAAAAAAAAATTGGGGCAAAATTTGAAAAAAAAATGCAAGGGGTACGGAACCCCTAGGTTTTTTTTTCAATTTTTTGGCCGAAAATTTTTTTTTTTGGATCTGATAGCGGGACACTAAAAATGGTTAGAACCGATGACTGTTGCTCGATTTGTCGATTTAAAACGGAGTAGGAAAGGAGGTGATTCAAGGCCGGGAGGTTGGACGCGCAACTTGCAACGCTCATCTAAGCGAGGGCAGACCGCGAATCAGTGATCATGTCTGAAGGATAGTCCACGCAAATACAAAATTTCAACAAATGAGACTGAAGCGGAGTTTTACAAGAGTAAAGTGAAAAAATCTACAAAAAAGTGATAAATAGAGACGAATTGTTTTAAGTGACAGAAAGAGATACGACTTACTGGCAGCCCTGGAGCTTTATCATAGTACTTTTCGGGACGACATTAGGAAATACCTTTGGAAAGGAAACAGGACAGGGATTTTCGATCTTGGAGGTCTCAAGAATTCACCGCGACAACCTTCTAAAACGGAAGACCAAGCAGGTTAACTTTCTCATCCATAACCTCTAAATTTTTCATAGCAGACTCACCTGTTAAGAGCTTCAACCTTGACCATATGAGGATCAACCTCGTGCTTGAAGTCCTTCAGCTGACTAATCTGCCTCTTGACCGCCTCGATATCGGATCCAAGCGGCCCAAGCGAAGCAAACTTGTTTTCTGCCTTATCCAAGAACAAGAGCAAGTTCTGCAAAGTGTCGTGGAACTCCATTGCCTTCTCCATGGCGTCAATAAGGTTCTCCTCTCGTTTGGCGTACAAGGCAGTGATGTTATCCCATGCGGAATCGAGATCTTCCATGTGCTTCTTCACTTCCGGTTTGTCCGGCTCTCCGCAGATCTTCATCAACTTCTGCCCGGTCTGGCGGCACGCATCCACTTCCGGTTTGGTCTGGTCGATTTCGTGCTTGATCTCCTGAAGAGCGACCTGCTGTTGTTGGATGACGGCGGGCTCGACTGCAGGAGGTTCCTGCGACGTGAGCGAGTCCTGAAGCTCACGAAGGGTGGACATGACGCTGTGAAGCTCGTCCCAGAAGCGCTGGGCGATCTTGAGCGCCTCGTCGAGCGTCTTGCTTCGGTCGCTGGTCGCCTTTTGGACTTCATTCCACAAGCTGTTCAGTCGCTCCAACTTACGTTTGATGTCTGAAAACAAAGTAATTGGTTACTCGCAGAAATTGAAATTTATCCTTCCAGGGTTATGGCGCGTTGGCCTTAACAAAGTTTTCCAGGTGAAACAGAGCGTAATTTTTTAAATAGAAAACTGTGGTTTGAAAGGGTTTTCGTTAGCTAAAATTACCACCTAGGGTACAATTAACAAGGGTTTACGACATACCTAAGTCAACTAAAGTTAAGATAACAATTCAACGAGGTTTGGTTAAGCTACGTTAGAGACAAACCTAGGTTAAGTTAACCTAGGGTTGGAGAACACTTAGATTACGTTAACCTACGTTTGAAATTTACCTGGCTTGATTTAGGCTTGGTTGACAATACATCGAGGTCCGGTTAACCTTAGTTCGTGATATACCAAGGTCAAGTTAACCTTGATTTGCAGCACAGATAGAATATGTTCCTTCGTTTGCAAGTTACCAGGATTTAGCCCAAGCAGTAACAGTATACCTAGTTTTTATCTATTTTCGTATTATAACTTGTACGAGTTAACGCAAATTTGTGTTTTTAAAAAAAGAAAGAAGTTTTAGAGGAACAAATCAGGATTTTCTTGATTTTCCCAAACAAGAGAATTCCCCTAACTTACCATTTCCTTTCAACTTCTTATAACCAAATCCTTTCAACTTACCATTGACAGCAGGGTCAGCGCGGTTGCCAGCCTTGCTGATGACGTCACTCGCCGCCCTCTTGACCGCGTCGTAAGCCTCTTGCCTCTTGTCGAGATCCTCGACAAGCACGTTGTTGTCATCGATCTGGTCCCTGATCTTAGGCGGGTGCGCTGACACGGGCTCCATGTTGTTCACCTGGTCCGCCGTGTTGGTCAACGCCCGCAGCATGCCTTCCAGCTTGTCCGAGAACTGGCTCGATTCCTGTAGCGCCTTCTCCAGCGCCTGCTGCCTCGTCCTCAGATCAGCCCTCAGGGCATTATACCTCGCGTTGTCATTGTCCATGATATCCTGCACCTTCGAGCCGTCCTCCTCTGTCACCAACGAAATCAGCGCCTCGCCCGTCTTGTTCAACTTGTCCACCAGCGGCTTATGCTCCGCGATCGACTGCAGGAACATCTCGTTACGGTCCTGCTGCTGAGCGATAAGGTCTGGCCTCAACGCAGGCATCGCCAGCATCGCCACCTGCTGCTCCATGTCCGACAACCATCCAGCCAATCCCGCATGCGTTTCCAGGAAGTGCTCAGCCAATGGCAGCGCCTGTTCCAGGATACCCAGCCGATCAGCTGATAATCCACACACAACTTCCATCACCTCCCTCAGGTCCTCCATCTTCTCTCGGATCGTTCCAGTATCGTCGTTCTGGGTCGATTCTCGTAGCACTTTCTTAGCGGTCGACAAGACGTCCCGCACACGGCCCCTCTGACTCGAGATATCGTCGTTCAGAGCCTTGTGTTCTTTCAGCTGAACGCGGATGACATCAGGATCAGCTGCAGGTGGTTCGGATTCTCTGAGCTGGCCTTCGACTTCGCGGAACCAGTCCAGGAGCTCGTCGATGTCGCTGATGACTTCGAGGGAGCGCTGCTTGGATAGATGGAATCGCTCGGCCTTACGCTGGATCTGCTCGACGATGGCGTCGAAGCGACGGTTGTCGCGGGTCACGAGGCCCTCGATCGTTGCCGAGCCCTCGCCGGGCGACGTCTGGCACAGACGTGGTCCCACCAGGTTGATGGTGTCCAGGTCCCGACGGAATTCGGGGATGTCCGCCTCGAGGCGCGCGATGTCCTCTTCGCGGACGTCGCCGGATTGCAACGTCGTCTCAGCGTCCGACATCCAGCCGACCAGCCGGTTATGGCATTCGTGGAACTTCTTGACGTGCGGCAGCACTTCCTGAAATGTCAAATAAACTTGTTAGAAAATGAACAACTTCTAATTAACTTGTGCACATAAAAACTTTCGTGCTCAGTGATAAGACAGAAGTAAGCTGAAGATAACCTACGTTTGCAATAGATTTGAGAGTTGCTATTGACCCGACATGCATTAATATAAGGAGACTTGAACGCACGTAACTAACCTAATGCATTTTCAATAGGAGGTGACTTGAACGCACGGAACCCAACCTTATACATTTTGAATTGGTGAGTCAGGTCAACTCCCAGTAATTTAACCAAGCTGCGTTAACCTCTTATTACAATATACCTAGCTTCTATTAAGCTAGGTTTGCTGTGTATCTAGCTCAAGCTAGCTGAGGTCAAAAAAATGACTAGTTTCAAATTCTGAATTCGAAAAAAAAATGAAAAAGAAAAACCTTGACTCCGAAAAATTGTAGCTATCGGTAGAAATTCACACCGTTACATTTTCCCAAAACTGATAAAGCAAGCTAAAGTTATAGAACACATCAAGAGCAGATTTTCGTTGTTCAATTCTTGTTCGTATGGCATCATCAGACTGTTGGAATGAATCGGATTAACATGAAAGAGGGGTATACCTTAGCTTGTCTGAGGAGGTCTGCTGCGCGTGTAGTGAGATCATTGAACCTGCGTTGCAGGAGGTCCAGCTTGTCTTTCAGTTGGATGGCTTCATCGTTGGAAATGTGCTTCATCAGCTCGATTCCGCAGTCAACCGTACCGTCTACCTGGCCTTGCCTGTTCTGGATTTCCTTGCCCAGGTCCTACAAGCAAACGTTGACGTGAGCATACAAAACCCAGTGGAGATTTTCGTTTACTTCCGACGTGAACAGCAAAAAAACTTACAGCCAAGTCCTCCATCTGGTCTTCAAGCCTGTCGGTATGGACTGCAAGGACGCGGTGACGGTTGAGCCGTTGTTCCATGTCCTCCATCCAGTTCTGGAGGTCCTGGTACGTGAGGACAAGGTGGCGAAGTCCGGAGCGCGAGGACTCGAGCAGAAGTCGCACCGCCTCGGACGCATCGGCGAGAGCGGTGTATCGGTCAGTCGTCTCCGTCAACTTGTCTGCCAGAACGGCGGCCTCATCGTCTCCCACCAGGTCCATGAGAGCGCTGGCGATCTCCGTCAGCTCGTTCATGGCGCCTTGCTTGCGACGGATCTCCTCGTCCAGAGCCTGGAATCGCAAGAGCGACGCATGAGTTTTTCATACTTTATCCCATACCACGACGGGTTGTAATTCAACATAAGCTTCGACGCTGTAAGATTTCAATGGACACCTCTCAATAAAGGACAAATAGCATACGGTGGTTTCACTGCCTACGTTACGAACCAATTTCTCCACGCTAAAACCTCCAACTATCTTTAAAATGTTGAAAAACTGAGGGCGCACAAGAGCGTATAGAATTCAGCCTCGAGAGCGCGATCGGGACGACTTTACTGAGGGATACTTACGTCGTGTTCCCTGATGCGCTGCTGGATCTTCTCCTCGTCGGTGGGCACCAGCTCGAAGTCCTTGAGCTTCTTCTCGGTCTTGTCGAGCCACTCGACGATGGGCACGAGCTTGTCCTGGAAGCGCTTGGCGACGGCCATGGCTCTTTCCAGAGCCTCCATCCTGGCGGCCGCGCCTTCCGTCAGCCGGTCGAAGCGGCCCATCAGCTCCTTCAGCTGGCGTTCGATGGCCTTGCGCTCGGCCGGCTCGGCGCCGGCAGCGACCTCGTTGCCCATGGCGAACAGCGACGACATCGAGTTCTGACGGTCCAGCAGCATTTTCTTCAAGAACTACACAACGAGAAGGTGGTGAGTACAAACGCAGGAAACAAACACTTACGACTCATTTTATACAAAAAACAAACCTTCTGTTCCTGAAGTTGGGCCTTGACGACCTTGTAATCCGCTGAGGGCGGCTTCTGGTTGGCCACCATTTCCTCAGTGTCCGTCAACCACTTGGCCAAACCATCCAGGGCTTCCTGGAATTTGCCCGACTGCAGGAGTCCGACATCCAGACGACGGTCGCGTTCGTTCATCTAAAAAGGAAGACGCTCGTCACATCCGGACACAGAACACGGATGTAACAGGAGGATCGGAAACTTACCCTCTCCTTGAGGTCATTCCACCTGTCATTCAGCTTCTCAAGGTCCTTCTCCAGTACGGTGGTGTTAACCCCTTGAGCAGCTGATTGCACGAGGCCTTGTCCGTTGCGGTTGCACTCGCCGACGCGAAGCGACAGTGGCTCCACCTTGTTGCGGCGGAAGGAGCGGAACTCTTCCTTCTGGGCCTTGATGCTGTCCACTTCCGATCCGACCGGCTTCAACTTGCGCACTTGCTCACTTGCCTGCAAGTCAAGAGTTCATGAGTTTGTATAACAGAGAAGGCGCGATGCGTACTTGCTCACTTGCCTGCAAGCGAGCAAGTGAGCCTACTTACATCTGAGATTTCTTCGAATACGTTGTTGAGATTCTGGTAGAAGTCCTCCAACCTCTGCAAAGTCTTGTCCAGCTCGGACTCGCGGTTCCTTCCTCGCTCCTCCAGGCGGCCCAGCTGTCGCCGCAGGGACTCCACCTGCTCGCGGGTCGCCGCGGTGTCCGGCGCGAACCCGGAGTCCACGAGATGCTCTCCCGCTTGAACCGCCCGCGCAACATCGTCGTTGGCACGATTAACCTAAAAAAAATCAGTTCACCGAATAAAGACCGATTTTTCTGACCAAATCGTCAAAAATAAAGATTTTATCGCAAAAAAAAATCCCAGCCGTGAACAGCCCCGTCTCCAATTCCGTTTGAAATGGACAAAGTGGGCAAAAAGCATCGGTTTTAACAATTTTTAGTGACTCAATCAGATCCGATCGTTAAGAAGTAAACATCACCAAAAAAATGGCCAATAGATTTTAAAATAATAGGAGTGCTCCAATTTTAACATATTTTGCTTTTTTAAGAATTATTTTGCCTTATTTAAAGAAATTTTAGCGGCATTGATGGAGGGAAACTAAAAAATGGTTTAAACCGTTATCTTTAAACCAATTCGACCCCATATCTATATGATTGCTTGACTCGAAAAATGATCTAAAATTTCGAGCTCAAAGGGTTGAGAATCGAGTAACTTACCTTCTTGATGAATTTGGCGACTTCGTCGAGTTGAAGACGCACCGTTTTCACGTCTCTGCCCGGTGGTTTCATGGCATCTAGCTCGCTCTCCAGGCTCGAAAGGTCGTGGCTCAGACCCTTCACTTGTTCCTGTTCAAAGAGGCTCGTTAGAAAAATACACGGATAAGCGACTTACGGGATAGACGAGTGATCGCTTACGTTGAACTGCGTCACAGCTGTAGCGGCGGATTGCAGTTGGCTGCAACGGTCGTCCAGTTTGGAGACCAGCTCGTCCAGGCGGTCGCCCACGTGATCCACTTCGTCGACGAGATGGTTAGCGTCGACTCCTTGTTCGCCTGCCTCCTTGGCGAGGTCGCTGGCGTAGTCACGGAGTTTCTGGAGGGGTTTGCGGAGAGCTCCTGCCTCCTCACGGATACTCTGGAAACGAACACATTACCCTCAGCTTCAAGAAATACCTTTTTTTACCTCAAAATTTTACGAAATCGTATTTTTAAAACTGATGAAGTCTTGGTTTTCAACACAGGAAGTGCTTAAGAAATTCCAATGTGAACGACTAAATATGTAGATTCAGCTTCAATTTTTTAAATACCTATTTTTAAGGTGGGTATTTTGATACTGAAATTCAAGATTTCCAGCTTAACGAATGCTTACGCAATTTTGATTTTTTAAAATAACCTAAAATTTTTAACAAAATTTAACATAATCGTATTTTTAAAACTCACGAAGTCTTGGTTTTGAACACAGGGAGTACTAAAGAAATTTCCGAGTGAAAAAATAAGTGAATAGATTAAGCTTCAATTTTTTAAATATATATATTTTTAGGAGGGTATTTTGAAACTAAAATTCAAGATTTTCAGTTTAAAGAATGCTTCCGTAATTTAAAATTTTTGAAATAATGTAATAATTTTCACATAAAATTTTACAAAATCGTTTTTTAAAACTGACGAATTCTTGATTTAGAGCCCAAAAACTGATGTGGAAAATTGGATTTAAGAATATAATACAGTGGCTCAAAAAATGGAGGCGGCCTTGAATCAAACGACTTCAATTTTTTAACCGAACGAACCGAATTTAAAGACCGCTGTTAAAGTTTCAAATGTTGGCAATCTTTGAACATCCAAATCATCATTCAAAAAATGGTAGTTACCTTGACTCGGTCCAGCATCTTGGGATCACGCGCTGCACCGCCCAGAGCATCATGCGAGGCAAGTTTATCTTCACACCTCTGTACTCCGTGGCTCAAGTCACGCAGGTTCTCACTGAAGTCGCCTAAACGACGCGCGGTCTCTTCCAGGGTCTGGGTGCGTTGGAGAAGGTCTGCGACAACATCCTCAAAGTCAGAAACGTTCGTAACTCTTTCCAAGCCCATCGGATCGAGTCCTTACCGTTATTCAGCCGGTCCCATCGCTGCTTCATGTTTGCCAGTTCGTTCTTGACGATCTCCTTGTCGATATCGCAGGCGCCTAGGAAAGTGTCGCCGAGCATTCGGTTGTTTTCGTATTCGCCCGATCGCTTCCACACGTCGTTTCGGAAAGCCGCGAGCTCCTTCAGTTGACGCTCGATATCCTTGCGCTTCAGGCTGGCGAGCACTAAGGTCTCCAGCTTGTCTTCCGCCTGGCCTAACCACGGCAGGAATGATTCCTGCGCCCTGTAGTACTTGCGGCAGTGTTCCTAAACACAAACAACGATCATTCGAGACAACTGTATGCAAGTGGTAGTTCCTGACTTAAGAGAGGGACGCGAGTTTAATCCACTACCGCCCAGCGATGCCGTTCGAAAACATACTTTATTTAAGAGGATCATTTTAGTCCAGTATTGTCAAAATTTAAAAAATATCACCCCTCTGGAAACCTGAAATTTAATAATTCAGGCATTTTCCAATGCTTGAAATTGCGTAATTTAATGGGAAAAGTCCTTCGAATTTCTCTTAAGCTTAATTTTACTCCAAATACTTTGGGCTGTTATGGGTTAAATCACGACTGTACTATAACTGAATTTGTGATTCTGACAGGTTGTCCTCACCATGCAGGTCTGTAGACGCGTGTGTCGTTCGTGCACGTCCTTGCGCAGCCGGTCCCAAGCCTGTTGGATCTTGTCCAGGTCTCTCTGGAGGTTCCTGGTATCGGTGCGAGTGCTTGAGCGGCTCAGCATGTCTCTTCCCTTGTTCAGCAGCATGATAATCTCGTGTTCGCGGTTCATCACAGATTTGTAAATAGGCTGAAAATAACAATAAATCATCAGTTCCGGGGTTCAGACATGAGCTTGCTTAAGTTAACCCAGGTCAGCAAAATACTTATATATTAGGGACGGGATAAAATATACCTTGCTGGGATAAAATATACCTTGCTTAAGTTAACCTAGGTTTTAAATAGACCTGGTTTAAGTTAACCTAGATTTCAACATACTTAGTCTAGGTTGACATCGGTTTCTAATATACCTAGCTTAAGTTGACCTACGTTTGAAATATATTTAGCTTGATTTAACCTTAAGCCTTAAGATTTAAGCCTTGGCAACACTAAATATTCGCCAAAGACTTGTAGATGGGCTAAACATGACCTTAGACCATCAGTTTCATGTTCCAAAAGTGAACTTTTCATAGGGAGGGATTTCTCAGAGAAAATGAAGGGATTCGTCACAGAGCAGTTGCGGGATTCTGTAACTCGTTAAGTTGCCGAACGGTTCGCTTCGTTAAGCGCGGTAACGAAGTTTACCGAAGTGTACCGACGAGCCCATAACGAAACGCGTATTCTGTACTGGACT
>Ga0058701_10000468_pt1 | contig 28179 bp, 14 predicted proteins | sample AgamicOrMae_FD_97039 | JGI IMG/M metagenome (GOLD analysis project Ga0058701, IMG submission 97039) | Agave microbial communities from Guanajuato, Mexico - Or.Ma.e | ecosystem: Host-associated > Plants > Phyllosphere > Phylloplane/Leaf | place: Guanajuato, Mexico | collected 2012-06-04 | reverse complement strand
TATTTTTAGCACAATCCTCTTATTAAAGTGTGATAGGCACGAAGGCTATTTCTACCAATGCAAATAGCGCTAGCCTCGAGAACACTATAAATTTATGTGTTGAGTTAGTGGTACGATTGTCGCGATATTAAACCGCGCGCTGTTTGCAACGCCACTGAGGTTGAGGAGCGGCAGAGAGACTTTCAGCCAACTTTACCTTTTTTTTTAACAGATCGACGGCGCCCAATGCTGTAGTCGTAAATCACACTATCGTCTAAGTGCGGTCTGTTTCGGAAGACTGGCGTAAGAGATATGTATTGGTCACTTTTAAGTCACATTTAAGTTGCATAGCTCATTACTATATGCTAGATATTCTCGTGTTCTAATTTAACCAAATAAAATGATGATTGCCGTTGCAAATATTTCACTGAATGGAGTAAAAGGTGATCATTTTGGAAGAAAACTTTGGTTATCGTTTGATAATGAGATTTTTTTCAGTACTTTTGGCCTCTAATTTTTAAGTTTCTAGAGTTAATTATACGTGAAAATCTTGCTTGCCGTTATTAAAGGATCGGAGCCTACAATTTTTTTTAAATATGTTTTAGTAAAACAGGACGCATATGTTGGCCGGTCTCGTGTAGTACCCCTCTAACCACAAAAAAAGTATTTTTTTGATATTATTGAAATGTGAATCATCAATCGCATTGGCGTAGGATCCTTTCGGCTGATTTGTTTAACCCATTTTCTTTTTAGGTGTATGAAAGATAGCTCAAGTTCGCAAAAGCCTAATAGCCAAGAAAACTATTTAAATGCAGTGCGCTGGAAATGTACCATACCAAGTTTCGTCACTAGGTAAATTCCAATCGAGTAATAATCGATTGCTCACGTTATCTGCCCCATTTATGCGTAGACTATCTTTCATTTCTTGGCTTCGGCAGGATCCTTGCGGCCATGTTCGCTGCACCGTACAAAACTTGTTACCCTTTTTAGTACCAAAAACGCCCTTGATTCCCCGGTTATCCAAAAGGTGGTATATCGAACCCTTAGTCGGGGAAGGTTCTTTGAAGCTAGAACTTCTTTTATGAGGCAGGCGGAGTTGACCTTGACAGTTCTGTCAGACGATCGAGGTGTGAACGTCTGGCAATTCTTGTGTCTTGTAACACATCCCGGACTGGAAGGAAATAATTGGTTCTTGGTGGAGTTATTGTGACTTTGAAATGATCTCGCACATCCTGCTACCTTTTAAAGTTACCTAGAGTTCAAAGTGGCTGCTTGAGAATCATCTTTTAATTAGGCTTCCGGAGCCGAAATCCCGATTTATTTCAAAACTTCTTTTTGCTATCTAAAACAAAAGACTTCAAACTTCTCTTTCCAGGCGAGTCATTTTCTTGAAATATCGTTCGCGAAATGAGATTCAACAATTTACAAGAGTTTGGGACTTTTTTGCGATATTCTTTTTCTTGGGCAGTACTTCATAACCTTATTTCTGTTAAAATATGTTTCTTGTTCTCGGTCTGTGTGAGTTCAAAGGTCCTCCTTTTTGCTGAGACATGAAACCATCCGTTGTTTAGACAAAATTTCAAGATATTTGTTATACTTTTTTTTGTACTAAAATTTTGAAACGAAGTTTTTCTGCAGCATCTCACCTTAAAATTTATCCGTTTCAGTCATTTTTCTGCTCCCATAAGATTGCAGCAAAAACAGTGAAAAAATGTATAATTTTATTGTGTAAAATAATGCTATCCACGTGAAACAAAAGTTAAAATTTGGAGCCATCATGAAAAGCTTATTTTACGATTAGCAATGCGGAAATATTTGTTTCCTTGCCGAAATGTGAGTTCCTTGGTGGAAATGGGAATTTCACAGTTGCAGGTCATAGCCCTGCGAAAGCTCTTAGAACGAAATCAGTGAACGCTCGCTTATGAACGAATTCTCAGCTGATTTTCAATATGTTGACTCATTTTGAAGCGCTGAAGGTGCGAGGAGCATAAGGATGACATCCCGATTATGTTGGCACGCGCGCAAGAGCCTCTTTTCAGTATGCAGCAAGTTTTGGTCACGCCAGGCGCATCATGTCGGATGTATGTGTGGTGTGTCGTGTTGCGTGTACCGCCTCGCGTGCGTTTTTCATCCATCACAAAAATACATAGCCTTTTATTCGGCCCACAAGTATTCTCCAATGGTGGGAATGTCCGCACCTTCAATAGTGCCCTGACATTCTGGATTCTTTTTATTTTCTCACATTTTCAACCGGTAGATTTGAATTTTCCCTATATTTTTATTTTTCATATCATTGGATAAGATTATTAGGTTAGTTAATGGCTCCAACGTGGAGATTTTCATCGTCAGCGCTATGAAATGCCCATGCACGAAGACAGGAATATATTCCAGTCCTATGGGAAATGCCCTATAGTAAGGCACATCAATTAGGCCTCTAATGCTTAAGTGATGTTTTGTCATCGAAGCTTAGAGCAACATCGTGCGACCTGCTCTCAATTAGTTGCTGTAAATTTTAATAATGGTGTGGTTTTTATTCCTGTCACCTGCTATCGATTTGAGAAACGTCGCCGTGTCCATACAGACAGAGATAAACACTTGTTGTTTCCGAAACCGAGGAAGGACCCCTGGATTGATTGCGATCCATTCAGGCCAGAGGACCCGCCGCCCCGAAGGACCGCTGGCCAGGAGGCCCGCTGGCTAGGACTCTCGCCGCGCCAGGCAGCGGCTGCACACCCGACGCCAAGTTGGGCCGCCACCGGACCGCGGGATGCTGCAGTTGAACCTGGATTGTTAGGACTGGGTAGGCTACGACTCACTCAACGAGATGGTGACGAGCGGCTCTGTTTGTGCATAATGCGTGCATCCGTCTTGCGGCGCGTGAGAATGTGGAAGGGTGTAAAGCGAAATTTTGGTAGGGCCGTGTTAGGCGATCGAGTTACCGTCCCTCGGATCGGATCGGTACGTAAGCGACGTACGCTACGGCAAGGTGGGTTCGATGAATGCGGCGCGTTCCTGCTGTCACAACACGGTGACGCTTTTGTCGCGGCCGGAAGTAATGTAATCGAAGTGCCCGACGTACGTACGCATAGTGCGAATGACAAAAAGAAGATTAGACAAAGAGTTGCATGATGCGATTGGATGACGATGACGCCATCTTGGACTCGCGCGAAGTGACGCGCTCTGGTTAGTCGGCATCCTCGTCGAAAGGGGAGACGGATTGACCAATCCGGAGGGAGACTCCTCCCCTCTGCGACACTGCACTTGACTCTAACCTCCACATGTGAAACTCTCACCCCGTCCGTCTGCTCTCTCTTTCTCTCTCTCCCCTTTCTGTGTGATTGTGCGTAGCTCGGCATCGTCGTTTTTCACAAACACGTGTTAGGTTTCCCTACTATGGAAGCACACATGTACAGCTTCCATCATTTGAGCTGGCGGGCACCAGCAGCATACGTAGGGCTTTACTGCTTATGTTTGCAGCTTATGTGAAAGGGGTTGCCTCTAGCGTTAAAGGCGGTAGTTTTACTAGGTGACCGCTGCGCGCAACTACGCTGCGCCTTCCTCCGGTCTTGTTTGATCCCTGCCTGACGGCAACCTGCCTTGGAATGTTCCGTCCTCTTCTCTGTCAAGAGCCGGCGAGCATCAGGGGGTGTCGAGAACGAGCTCCAACCAGCCACACCTCCGGTTTAACCCAAGTCGCGCCCAAAGGACTCAGGACGATCACGTCAAAATAAAAAGTGCCTGGAAATGACTTTGCAATGGCCACTCGTAAATCACGCGTGCTGCTGGCCACATGATTGTGAGAATGACACAATAAAACGAGGTGGTTAACTATAATTCTTCCCCGTGACAAAGCCGCTTCTGCTGTAAAAAATGGAATGCGAAATCCCATAGACTTACTCCACTGATGACGTTACAAGACGGGGAAAACGGGGAAACTGCTCTGTTAAGGCGGCGGTGACCCGGCAGTGGAGCGCGCGAAACTCGAAATTGGAGTCAAAGTGATAGTTTTGATGAAAGAATTTTAGACAAAAGGGGAGGTTTTGCTGTCTGAAAAGTTGTTTTAAAACCATACGTGCTGTGCCCCGTGTGAAAATTTATGCGCAAGGTAGGGGAATGAGCTACTGGGTATGTGCATTCACATGAAATCCCCTTCAACCTCAAAACGAGCTAGGGTGGTTTAACGTAGCAATGTGTTGGTTCGATCTATCAGGTATTTATGCACAAGTTTGACAATCACAGGCGAAAATGCCCGATGGGTATCGCAGACTAAGCAACTGCGACCAATTTTCGTTTCGAGAGTACGGTTTTGGCAGGGGGTACTCCAGACTTTAAAAATTTGGAGTATCCCCTGCCAAAACCGTACTCTCGAAACGAAAATTGGTTGTAGTTGCTTAGTTTGCAATACCCATTCGGCATTTTTGCCTTTGAGTGCAGAAATACGTGAAAGATCCGAACCAAACATATTACTACGTTAAACCCTCCAAGCTCGTTTTGAGGTTAAAGGGGTTCATGTGAATGCACATCCCAAGTAGCATATTCACAAACCTTGCGTATGAAATTTCACATAAGACACAGCAGGTATGGTTTTAAAACAACTTTTCAGACAGCAAAACACCTCCCCTTTGTACTAAATTCTTTCTACAAAACTGAAACTTTGGCTCCACTTTGGAGTTTCGCGCGCTCCACTGCCGAGTCACCGCCGCCTTAACAGTGCAGTTTTGGTCCTGTGACGTCATCAGTGGAGTAAGTCTATGACTTCGCATCCTAACAATAGACATTCGAGAGAACTTATCACATGTGTTCCGCGCCCTCAACACCTGGACTCTTGGAAGTCCGGAAGGCTTAGAATCCTTAAGTGGAAGGGTCAAGAGGGTCCGCTGTGTTCTCAGATGACCCTCGCACCTGCTGACCTGAAAGGCGTGAGGCAAACGGTAGCATTCGGTGCCCCTTTTTTTCATGATCTGCGTTACCTACCTACAGTGAGGACGTCGCGTCGTGGCATCAACCCAGGGCTAGTCTCACATTTGGCGTTCAGCTTATTCTCAAACTCAAGACGAGGCAGGGCATCCGGAATGCCAGGTCGAACAATGGGGTCCTCCCTGTTGAGGTCTCCATCTGCCGGCCGCCGCGACGGTTCTCTTTTGTACATGCTGCGACTATAGCAATCATTAAGCAGCCGCACTCCCCTACGGATTTCTGTCGTGCGGACGGACGCTCCGTTCAGGACGGACCTAAATCGTCCCAACCCAATTGGCTGGTTGCTCACGTTAATTACTCTATTTGGTTCAAGAGACTTTTAAATTAAATTCGCGGAAGTCGCTTCAAGTAACACACTGTCTCTTCAACGGAAACGGCGTGTGGTCCTTTCCGTTTCGTCAAATACTGGACGGTAACGCGGAGAGGGGAACACAAGGGGTCCTTGGAACGCCGTGCTGCGCCGCATGACGGCGGTACGTAAAAGGTTTTTCGAAATACGATATGGTTACTGGAAAATGCTGGCGGCTAGCCTGCAAACGTTAACAAAAACACCGCACTTGTTTATCTACTTTTTTTCCCCACCGGACCGTTTTCTGTGCCACCGAAGGTGCCAAACCGATTTTGATGACCGCCGCGGCTGCCGTTTTTTTTTTTGGCTTCAAGACACCTCTTCAGTTTATTTCGACATCAGCGATTAATCGGTGGCGAGCTTTGTCTCCAATCGTCCGAAAAAAACGGGGAAGGAAAAATGAGAAAGGAAGAGACTTGTCAAGTTCATTCTCCAAACAAATGAGCTCTATACATTCTTCTCATTTTTTTATGCATAAAAATACCCGCCGAAGTAGAAGAACTGGGCTTCTTTAAGGATATTACCCAGCGGCGACAAAATGGAGATGAAAATCTGAAATCGATATACCTATCGCTTTATCTATATCGCTGATATAGCTATCATGCATCCTCGCAGAGTTGTAAAATTTAAAAAATGTTTCTCTTTCTAGTTCCCGAGTTTGAGCTTGTCAAAAGTGACAAAAATATACGGTGATATGTGAAGACCTCATCAAAGAAAGTGCACAATCGAGAAATTTAGTTATAGCCCTACCTTGAGAGGACAGAGAGTAAAAAAAAAATATTTATTTTCGTTAAAATCCCATCACAAAACTTTTGCGCATTTTTCGTCAAAAATGAGTCAAATCAGCAACTTTGGATTTTTTGAAAATTCGAAATCAACTGATGTGATGGAAGATAAATATTGGGCCCGTATGTTAGTCTGTCCTAAAGAGATTCTTAGCTCTAGAATATTTTTAAACATGCATTTAACTGTGCCATGTGAACTTGACTAGTTTGCCACGAGGGTATATCCTTAAATAACTGTTAGAATGCCTCTAATGCTGTGGATTTTAGACATCGTGCTTAAGAATGATTCTGACAAACTCGGCGGCTCAAGCAATTTGGATTCAGTGATGGAGTTCGCTGTTGCGTCTCGAAACTGAGGAACAAAGTTCATGAGTTCAAGTTCCAGTTCACGGACAAGGAAAATATTATAAATGATACACGAACGATAAAAGATACATTGAAGCTAGTTAACATGAAGGATTGTTAAATACCACAATTCTAGTGCGAGCGGGTAGAGGTTCTGTAATGCATCGCGTGCTTCTGCTCGGGCGTCTCTTGCGATACAGAGGTGAATAGACTTGGTAGAAATAAATGAGTTATGACTTCCTAACGAAGTGTCAATTGAGGAGCAGCTTAATTTGGCCCGTCTACGCAGCAGCTTGTTATAGAGGTGACGGGATGGAGCATTTGCGCGCTATAATGCTGGTGTGAATCTTGGTCTTATTTTGCCACTAGAGGGCACCATACCAACACCGCACCGGCCTCTGTGGTGGATTTCACTCTGATTGCGTCGCGGCGACCTCGTTGTCATCCTCGTCATCCTCGTCCGTGACCCGGATAATGACGATGACGCGTGGCTCTTCTTATTATAGTTAGTGGCCCCTTGAGCGCCACCCTACTCCGTCTTGTTGAGTGCGTGTCGCTCCGAATCATCCCTCTCACACTTCATTCACAACAGTTCGACTTGGTTTAATCTCACCCCGCAAAGGAAGTAATACCCAAAGTTGGACTCTCACATATTGAAAAAAATTAATAAATAAAAAAGCGAAAATAAGAATGGTCGTTTCTTAAAAATAGTGCTATTGACCCGACGTGCATGAATATAGGGAGACTTGAACGCACGTAACCAACCTAATGCATTTCGAATGGGAGGTGACTTGATCGCACGGAACCCAACCTAATACATTTTGAATTGAGTAGTCGGGTCAATATGCACTCCCTAACATCAAAGCCAAACTAATAGAAAATAAGAATATGTCGTTTTCTTTTGTTTCTTTTTTGTATGCATATCTTTGATGGGAATCAGAGTTTTCGAAGTATTATAGATTAACCTTACGAGAACGTAATATGTTGGAATCATGAGAGCTAAAGCTCTCTTGTTGAAATACCAAGGATCCTTTCATAGAATTTAAGATTATTCTCACTAGATTTTGTTTAGAGCCATTGTCCTTAACATACTCAAGAGTATAAATCTGCTTCTCGTCGGACAACCCTAACCTCAAATTTGTTCGATTGCTTTGTAGCTTGATGAGAACTGCGTAGAAATTCTTGAGGATTCTCGACTATCCTAAGAGGAACGATCGATGTAAAATTGTGGGCAGAAAAAGAGACACTGGTTAAGGAATACGTGCTCAAAGCCATTGGTTTTAGACAACAGCAATCCAGATGCCTCCTCTTATTTCTGCGATTCTCCTCTATGTAGCGCAAACAATAAAATTATATCATATCCAGAGGTACGAGAACATTTCGTATAGCGGACTAATTTTTCATTCTCCATATAGGTGGTGTGAGACAGTATATTAGGATTGCGAGCATTCTGGGGAGACAAGTTGCTTAGAGGATTTTACCACGGGGGCGTTGACTAGGAGATTGGTGTTGAACTGCTTCGGAGATTATCAGTAGAAGCGTGTAATCACCAAGGAAATTCCGATTAATGTCACTCAACGGTTCCCTAACCGGAAATCTTATCCTCGCTATCTTAATGAGTCGGAGAATCTTTCCGATTGACACATACATCGTTATTTTTATAATCACACCTGACCAGTCTCATTGCTAATACAGATGTCGGACCTTTTGTCTACATTTTAATAGCGATTACTGACTTGTCAGAAGATATATTGCCAGGCGTTTATTGGAACGACATTGTCCAGCCAGGGGCACTGATAATTATCTCTACTAATCGCAAACGCTTAATTTTCAGGCATAATTTTAATTGATCTGTTCGTTCGCGTATGTTAATTTCTAGCCCGTCCGGACCAGACCGCGCCGATGTGCCTAATCGGTTTATGCGTTCAAAAAAAATTGTGCTGATACTCTCTTAGACACGAAGACGAAGACGTTATTGCATTCGATTCAAGTACCACCTCCTTGTCTACCTTCCCCTTTCGTTTTATTGAAACTTTGGTTTTACCTCCCCTTCGAAGGAATTTCAACTGAACAATATTGTATACGTTTTAATTTTATCGTTGAACTTCTTTTTCATTATCTCTCTGTTCTTTTCTATAATATTTTATTGTTTATATTCCATTTTATCCCACCTTGTTCACAATGTTTGAGCGTGAGGATTTTAGTCTCAAAAATTAAAGTGCATTTTATTCATAGCTTGAAAATGGCTTTTTTGTTTAATTTATTTTTGGTATGAGAGCAGTTAATGCGAGGCGCCCCCGTCCATTTTTTGGTATTATTTTGAAAGAGCACAATAGAGTTGGCGAGTTCCTTTCCGTTGCTACTTCATATGCACTGGCATGGCTGGGCGCTCCCGAGGATACCCAGGCGGCGAGTTCTGTCGCTCTCCCAGGTCTACCCGACAAGGAGATATTTTCCGAGTGGGGTACGAGTACTCCACTGGTACCCCACTCGATCGAAGAGCCTGGAGAGAGAAGAGTACCTCACAGGTACTACTCGTCCTGCACCAGGCGAGCAGATCTCGCAGGAGGTGTCTCAGCGGAGGGGTACCAGGCGGTCCAACGTAGCATCGGTGCATAGGGAAGAGGTGCTACACAGTGCGGTCGGTGTACCGTCCCGTCGTCCAGTGTGCATGCGGTTTATTGGCTTATACCAAGGGTCGTGAACGCCGCCAACTTTGAATGTTTGCCAACCTACTCGGAATAACGAAAGTGCCAAAACAGAATTCAGTGAGTTTTCCCAGAGTTACATCGATTTCACTTGCTACCCGTTACGGCTTGGAGGAATACGTTATGGAGTAGCGAGGATGTGCGCGAAGTGTTTTTCTTTTGGGAATTGTCGCGTCATTTTGGCAGGCAGCGAGTCGTTCGTAGTCTCAAATTACTTGCAACGTTACCAAGCAGAACGATGTGGTAAAATAAAATTGATTTTTGTAATTTTCACCGAAACTTCTTTTTCTTGTGTTCAAGCTCTTCGCTGAATGCTAGAGAGAGATAGCATGATATTTTACATTTCTTTTCGTTATTAATTCTGAATTTTACTTGCTAGAAACATTTGAAAGGTATCGATTGGCTTGTTTCTAGGTAAGGATTGACGACTTGCTATTGTTAAGCGCGGAGCTCTGGGAAGCTGCTCTATGGAATCCCGCGTTTTTTGTTTTTTTATTATTTTCTTTTATTTTAATTGTAACGCCATTGTTGCCAAACTCTAGCTAAAAAATTCCAATTTAAAGGTAAAGTGACCTCCCGCTCTATAGTCCACAGTCACGTGATCTCGGAAATGTTGGGGGGAACGTTTATGGCGGCGCAGGGTCGGTGTAAATAGAAATAAATAGGTTATAATATCGTTTTGCTGTGATAAAAACCGTTAAAAGTGTTTTTGTGTAGGGAACAGTAAAAGAAAATACTTTTTTCTTGGTTCTTTACTCTTTTTATGCCAGGAAAGTCCAATTCAGCTTGATGAGGTGGTTTCGAGTGTGTGCCTCCTAACAGTGTCACTACTGTCCTTTGACAACTTTCACTCATAAACACGGCAGATGACATCTTTGGTCAAACTTGCTGAATAATTTGGAAACAATGATTTTAGCCATCTGCACACCCATTCACTCCCTGTGGACAAGTTGTCCTTGTCATACCTGGGACCCCACATCCCCTGCCTACCTCATCATCATTCGCCTTGCCGACCCGCGCTGTCGGACGTCCCGCGTAGACGCTTTCCAATAACGCACACCCTATTGTTGTGGCTCACCAAAGTAACCCATAATGGCGTCTCTGAAAAAAGCTCTCCCCGGCCCATTGTTGGGCCTCATCAAATGTTGCATCGGACGATGTCAGGAGGTGCGCCACACTATGTTCGGGGACTGCGATCGAGTTGGTAATTATTCGGGCACACAAAGAATTAATTTAAATTCGTTTTCAGCGGGTCGCAGTTTTAACGCCCATCCGCACTCACGTGCTTCGAAAGTTTGGATATAAAAGATTACCTTGAACCAGTAACCTCATTAAATTTTTGATGTTCATGTTAAGATGTGTGGGTAAAGAAGTACTGCGTATGACGAGTGAGCCGTGGTTTATTGCGGAATGGCGACATACAAGCTTGAGCGTAGCTATTAGGTATTGCAAGGTTCGCCGCTAGAGGTCAGCAGCTGTTACAGTTGCAATGTACCAACTTAACAATATCGACAACGATGAACTTTTTAATTTGATAGAATTAGCATTAGAATTTTATTTGAAATAACATTCCTGGACCGTTTGGGAAGAGTATGTTCATGAACGCTGGAGTTCTGCGACCCAGCTTCAATAGTACTCTATTTAGGAGGAAACCTAAAAAAAATTACTATTGCGCACAGAATTTCCGGAATATCACTTGTGCACCCGCACAGCCAAGCAAGCAGGTTGGAACACTGACAATTGATCTTGAGCGATCCAATCGCAGAACTTCTCGGTGCTCGCCTCACTGCGCCTTCTAATCTAAAAACTTTCCCGCGCAAGTACGGTTTTCCGGAACTTTCATGCGCGACTGTAGTATTTACTCAAAATATTTGGGCTTGTCTTCTTTTCCGATAACTCTGTGTCGTTGAATTTAGATTATTTTTTTCGCAAGACTTTTGTGTTGACGGCAGAACGTAGGCGTCAACCCCGATATTTCTTTACGACCTTGCCACCAAAGTTGGTGGAACTCTGAAGCCGCGTGAAAGATCAAAATAGGATTAGAATGCTGTTCCAAGTCTAGGTATAATTATAAACCAAAATTTTCAATGTAATGGAGCTTGCTTTTTAGCCTGCCATGTTAGCAGTTAAAATATATGTCTAATTTATTTACCGATTGAGTGATGTGCCTCTTAAAGCGACACATCAAAGGAACCATTTTTAGAATTCATGGATTTTTACTACCTCGAGAAGTTTTAGGTTTTGACGCCTACTCAACACGCTATTGCAGCTTTATTTTCAACTTGACTTTGAAAAAATAATTCCACCTTCCGCGGGGAGAAGGTGGAGGGGAAGATCAGTGCGCGCCATCTGTGGAGAGTTTTGGGTACTGAGCCAGCGTAGAACAAACAGACGACGTGTCACTCACTCACGGCAGCTGTATAATTTTGAATAGAGCGCGCGCAGCTATCAACTTCTTGATGGAAGCCATCAAACAAGAGATATCTTCCCAAAGTTTTGTTTATTTACGTTAATACTTGGCCGTGGCGTGAAAAGATACGTAATTTTTTAAACACTATTAAAAAAAGCCAAAATTTATTAATGGAAACATTTGAAATATTCTGTGGGCATCAGTCTGCTTCACAGTCGTTAGCTTTATAAGGGAGGGTAAAATCAGGACATATTTAAAGGACATATAAGTGAATGCAGGCACCGAAGTTCACTTGAAACTACGCATTCACTTTATGCAAGGTTGAAGCAGTTTTGTAGGACCTGCCCCGCACAGTCACCGAAATTACCACGTGCAAGAAACTGGTCATGGCAATATATCGATACGTATGGAGGTCGCTATTGCGTATCCCGGTACCGTACATGCCGACACATTTATGAATCCGAAACTGACGATATTATGAAGAAATGAAACTAGAAGCTGTATATTTTTTTTTATTGATTTTTCTGGAATGAAGTTGTACTTTCCTTTCGCTAAAAGTGAGTTTCGATAGGTGAGGACACTGTGTTTGTGCAATTTCTGACAAGTCCTGCAGGGATTAACTTCGACTGAGCACGCCCAAGTCTTTCATGACATAATGAATATTTTTGTGGTTGCGAGAATATCAAAAGAGTTTGTAATTTTGGGATTGGTGCTCAAGTCTTTCGCGATGGTCAGAAATGTGCTTTAAAAAAATGAAGGGCGTTTTTGTAGAAAGGGGTTGTGGTGAACAGCAGGACTCCATTAGCTTTAGGCTCAGCTAAAAGCTTCAATTACTCACAGCTTTTAAGACGGTAAAGTGAGCCACGACCATGTTTTCCATGAAGTGCCCTCATCTTAAACTAATCATTTTTATTTCTGATTAAAATGGAGAAAAGAACGCTACTGTGGATAATAATTTACATCTTCTAGGATATCCGGAGTACACTATAAAAATGTATCTATAAAAATAAACGAGGCGAGAATGTTTGTAAATCATTTTGGGAAGGCTTTTAATACGTCCAATCACAGTAAAAAATAAAAACCCCGTTTTGAGGAATGCTATATCTGTTTTGGGTGTGAAACTAAGACGGGGTTGGTAGGTATTTTGGTTATTTTTCAAGATAAGCCTATGTTCAGTAATATCATTCTAATCTCTCGGCGAGAGTTTTCGACTGATGTGGCTGAACGCCTATGTTGAAAAATTACCAAAGTACGCACTGCCCTCGTTTTAGTTTCATACCGATGTCCATAACATTCCCCAAAACGGAAGTTTTGTTTTTACTGTGATGGCAAGAAGTTATGAATAAATGTTTGATGATGAAAGTTGGGGTTGCATATTTTGATCGGAAAACTTTCATGAGGAAGAAATTAGTGCCAGACACTATGCTCTGATCCACTGTTAGCCATGATTATGACTGGAATCCCCATAGGGTACTCATAGTGTCTAGATGTGGATAGACTATTTCTTTACTTTTTTTCAAAATTCTTGAGGAGGACTGATATGTAGAACGAAGTATATACGGTATAGAATCGACTGGTCAGTACAAGATAATAAATGGAGATTGTTTTGTAAATAACTATACTTTTTTTTTCTTTGTGAAAGTCAAGAGGAAAATTCTATGAATTTTTCTCCAGAGGTGGACTCTTTTCAAACTAACTTCAGGAAAGAAAACTGACAAGCGTTGTTTAAAAAATGAGATTATTACCTTTTAGAAGCAATACTTTTAACGACTATTTTCCCCAGTACCCCTCCTACTTTTTCCAAATGAACCGATATTTCGGACTCTTGGTCAGGAGCAATTATTAGGTTTGGTTCCATCATTCGAGCGGCTTTTTTTTGAGGTGTGGATTGTCTAGAAAAGTTCCTATGTCTCACTAAACAAAGGTGGATTAGAGGAAATTAGTGAGTAGGATAAATTCCAGCGTAAGAGGGCTTTCATTAGTTACCGTTAGATTAGGTGTATTGTACCTTACTCTGCTATCGCTCCGCTCAGCTTGGACGTGCGAGCTAAAACGGGTAACTAACAAAAACTTTTAATCCTAGACTATTTGTTGTTTTTTTTTATTCTTGAAGGTGACAAACCATATTTCAATTCTCGTTTCTTGTGTTAATATCAAGTGGATAAAAATGTAATTCATCATATTCCCGCAGTTCGTTCAGGAATCTTGTCGGTGTCCTCGGTAATATGATACGCGGAATTTGCACAGGTATTTATGAGCTAGCGAGTTATTGGAATCAAAGTCGGACACTTGCGTCAAGTAATTTAGCAAAATGTGCGCTGATCTCTAATATCTTGCCATAGCTCCCACCACAACAAAATACAAGAGTTTTTTTGTGACGTTTGCCAGATTAAAATTTAACTCTACAAACGGTTGCTAGTTTGATTGATTGAGTTTTGCTCATGTTTTGACAAGGCCGAGAAACATGTGTTCCGAAGGCTGCCTTACGGAAAGAGTATCAGGTACAGATTTCTGCTTATCCGCTGAGACAAACTTACTGTATGTTGCAATTAAATGTTGACATAAATATGACGATCAGGAAACAGCCTTGCTGGCATTATCATTAACTTTGCTGTTTTGCCCTCACTTGTGAAAATAACTGATAGTCATTATTTAGCAGTGTTGAAAGTTATGTGGTTATCTCAAATATCAATTAACTTTAACGTATCCCGTTATGTTTGATGAGAGCTATCAGGAGGCTACAGTAATATCCACGGGTTTCTTGGTCCGAACTTTTAGGAAGAAATATAAGTACAGTATGTACACCTTAAAAATGTATATATGGTGATTCAAGTTTAATGTAAAATACCGAAATGACGGGTAGAACTCATCGAGCTGATGGAAAACTGCTAAGATACCCATGTTCGGAAACGCAGCAATTTCTGTCTTCACGCGCTCAAATAATTTACCAAGGTACCCGGTTTCCATTAAAAGTACCTGTCGTTCGAGTAAGCCTTTGGTGAAATATGTTGGGAACCTCACTGCGAGCAGCTTTTGTTTTGGTACTTTTGTCGTGGCGAGCACCCACGAGGCGCTTGGGGCCGAACACTAAGATGTAAAAACACAGTCAAAAGTGACAAGGTTTTAATCCCTCACTCCCCGGCATCAAGCGTCCGTGGGTGCTCGCCAAGACAAAAGTACCGAAACAAAATCTGCTCGATGTGAGTTTCCCAACCCATTCCACCAAAAGGTACACTCGAACGACAGGTACTTTTGATGGAACCCGGGTACCTTGGTAAATCTTTTGACCGCGTGTAGACGGAAATCGCTGCGTTTTCGATCATAGGTATCTTGAAATTTCAAATTAGCTCGATGAGTTTAACCCGTCATTTCAGTATTTTACTTTTAACTTGAATAACTTTGTATAAGAGAGTAAATTAAGGGCTTGGAAAGTCGATTTCATGTTCCGCTTTGCCGTTCTCGTATCTCTTTGCAAACATCAATTATGAATTAGAGAAAACCAGTACATATGTATTTTAAAGAAGACATTTGTCTTTAATTTGAGCTAAAACGAGAATTTATTAGTTTTACGAGACTCTTTTACTACTCGAGTCAAAAATCGCCGCGATCAACAACTCAGTTGTTAGTTTTATAGAAAATTGTCTACTTCTTTGTTCCAGCCTGGCCGAACGATAAGTATACTCTATGAGGATCAAAGCCATAAAACTGAGTAGGTTACATTTAGGTTAAGTACGGTGTGTAATTTTGCTACCGCTGCGCTTAGGGTTGTCGCTAAGCCTATGCCGCTTCTATTTCGTCTCAGGGAACTTTGAAGTCATTTTCCGGGCGATTGTCTGATTGTATCGAGATGTAGCTTTTGAGTATCCTTCGACATTGTTGAGCTCTTTCTGATTGCTATGTCAATGAAAATCGGTCATGTACCCCATTCTAGTTTATGGAAGTTCATCAGAATAGAGCGGTGCACGGATGAAGTGGAAATTCTGTGCGAGAACGATAATAAAGGTCTGATGAACAATCCAATTGATGTATAAATCAATTTGGCGGAAACATTTTTCGATTTACAAAAAAAGAGAGCCTTGTCGACGGATTCAGTCCAGTTAAGTGGAAAGCCGTCATGTTCGTTGTAAAGGGTTGTCCACGGTTCGTGAGGCAACGAAAGAATGCCTTTTCGTTGGGAAATTGCCTACTTGCCGGGGGCATAGTGCGACGAACAAGGCCTACCTCGTTGGTGACGAGAGCCACAGGATCGCGGTTTATTAGGCCTGACGATAGAAAAATATCTGAAAGCTTGCGTTCTGTAAAATATATACAGTATATATATATTTGAAGCAGCACCATCCAATTTAGCATTTTTTGCTGTTCAAGGCAAGCATTGCTGCGATGAACCTGCGACTTTGTAAGTCTCTCATACGATGTGTAAAAAGATTACCTCGGATACTCTCATCCAGTTATGGCCTCACAGCCTCCCGAGGAACTTTGCTCATTCTAAATACAGAGATTTGGTCAATACAGTTTTCGTGTATCGTCGATTAAAAAAAAACGCAGTTCGCCTGAGTATCTGTTTTCCCCTTCATGCAACCAGCCACGTTGGTATCCTCGCTCTAGTTTTGCTCACTGTATCAATCGTTTGTTTTCCTTAGGTGCAAGGGTCACCTCCTTACCTTTACTTGTCTAAATGGCCACAGACCGATTGGTCGCGACCCAATTCCACTCGGGGAAAACGCCGATTGCCTAACCGACGATCTTTTGTAGCAAGGATATAGCCTCCTCTCTTCTTCGCTTTTAGTGCGTTGGTGGTAAAAGGTTTGCAGGTAGCGTTATGACGTAAGAGGTACTTGGGGCTATGGGTCACACTTTTTATATGTTAAATGGCCTTTGTGTAATAACGCTGAAGACAGGAGAAAGTATGAGAAATGCGACATTTTATTATCGAGAAAAGTGTAAAAGACTGTCTGGCTTGTGTATCTTTTTTGTGTTCATTGGACGCTTTTCTGCTCTCTTGGTAACTCTCAGGACGGGTTCAGGATTCATCTCTTTCAGAACCTATTCGGTTTTAGACTTTTTTGCTGCTATTAGCCTACTTTTAATGAAAAACATACGCATAATTCCAAATTTGCGTGTTATCTATGTTGGCTCACTTGAAGGCCGTGCTCTCGAATCTCTTGCAGTGTTCTCTGCGTTTTGTCCACCAAAATTGAAATATCAATGTATCTGTTTCCTCTGACAAAATAATAAACCAAAATACCTCTAAAGTTGGAACGTGGATATTCTGCGGCCCGGACAATCTCTGCCATGAATCGCTTTTTTGTTTAGAAAATAGATAACGTAATGTTTTGTTGTATATATAGCATTTGGTTTCGTTTGGTTTCTTCAGCGTAGATTTTATTTTATTAGTCATTATAATGAAATTACACCACCTCAACTTTTCTATTCAGGTTACTTCCGTACAGGACAGCTTCCTCACATGTATTGCAACCACGAAGGAAACAAAATACAAGCCCAAACAACGCTTGGTACTCATACGACAACCTTCCAGCTTCAAATCCACTTTCACACTCGTTGAATAAAGTTGGATCGGCCCGAAAGGCAAAGCAAGAAGTGGTGACTCAAGTATGGGCAACGTATTCCTATGGTGTGATTGGTGTCAGAGGAAGTTAGGAGATTTGACCTCTTACTATTGGTTTGCACCCAAGGCCGGGCGGGTAGCGGCTTGGGTCGGGCTGGACTGCCAACGGGGCAATTATGTTCTCGCCTTTTTATTTATGATGTCAATTATCATACATTTAGATGCGTTGCCGCATGCATATGTGCCAATATAAATTACCACTGCGCAGGGTAATTGCGAGAAAAATGGACGAGGATATGGAGTGCAGGTGCCCGGGACCGGGGACCATACCGCTACCGAATCGTCAGCACCTCCAATATAGCTGTCGATAGGACGATTTCATACTGTATTTTCACTTCGAGCCATTCCAGATGTCACTCATGCTCCAACTCCAATAAACAGGCTTTGATGATGCAAGGGATAAACATTTCTCGCTATGATTATTCTTAGAGGTCATCTATCCTTTGTAAATTTTAACATGTAAACAATGGCGCGAATATTTACAGTAAGCCCTCCGAAAATTTATCTTCAGGGGTCACTTAGTCGGTTCTCTAAAAACTTACAAATGAGAAGTAGTCATACGCGCTGAACATCTGTCCAAAACCATTTGAACATTCATTAATATTATGCAGAATTCGGTTTGTATAATGATTCTAGTTTAAAAATTTAATTTGGTCAAAAACGGCTCCTGGGCATCATGCATGAATTCAAACATCGAAAGACTAAACTTTAGCAGATACGTGTACCTCGCTTTCGTCATGTATGCTTTTCAGAAAAAAAATCTCAATGAATAACGGAGACTGTATAGTAGTCCTTGCAGCCTAACATGGTGCATGCCAGTCGCGCTCAGCGCGTGTCACCGTTCGCACCGATCCGCGAGAGTTGTCTCCGTAACTCTTAAAATTTCAAATAGTGTCTTGAATTACACTAATTTATACTTTTACAGCAAAATCAAGCACAAACGTGCGTTTATATCGGTCGATGAAAATATTCGATGCGCTAGGTTAGGCTGCAACGACCATACACAGATCAATTCATTCTGTCTGGCCACATTTGACCTCCACTTCGGGTTTCATTTTTAAAATGAAAGGATGATGATGGTATGGTAACCCTCCGAGATTTCATTGTAATGAAGGCGACACGTTTTCAATGCATCATAGCTTAGGCTGGATGCTTCGCGCTTGCTGCAACCAAGTAGTGCGTAAAAGTGCACAGTGCACCCCAACCCGACTGCATTCTAGACGCGTACAAAGGGATTCGAGTGTGTCTGCACACACTTAAATTGCATGGCGCCAAGAAGGGTTGATGCCACCGCGAAGCCGTAACGAGAGGAAAAACCAGCCTGACTTGCGGAATGGCATTTTTTCACTGCGATTAGGCTGGCCAGCGTTATTACTTTAATCTTTCCAGGTCAAATTATACGTCTCCATTTCGATCACGATTTTTCTTTAATTTTTTTATTTAGGAATGACATAATGCACTCGTGAGACTGCACAGCATTCCATTGTTCTCTTCTGCGTTGCAAAGAAGAGCGCACATCCCGACTATGAGTTGGTGGAGTGTTTGGGGGATCAAACATGGGCGTGTGCTGCACTGTGAATGGTGACAACATTACATGACTTTGGAAGAATGAATTTTCCTTCTATTATGGTCGGGTCAATCGCCGGTGACTGAGCAAGAGTAGAGTGAGACACAAAACACTTATCCTAAGCTAAGCTAAGTGAGACACAAAACCCTTATCCTAAGCTAAGTTCAATCGAGCTAACTTCTGTGTAAAAGTTTGCTGCCGTCGAGAAGTTTGCGACATCAGACATTGCTATCGCCAGGTGAAGTAGTATAGAGGCAGCAGTGAAGTGAGGCACGAGGCATGTAGCGTAACCTAAGGTAACCTCTTTCTCCATTCTGTGACATCAATCCTCATGATGCCGTGAATGTTTGAGTCAGGGTGGAACACGCAGGTGGAAAGTCCAACATTTTAAAACAACGTGCGTAAGAACTGCCTCCCTCCATATTGTAGGCTGTGAGAGACGGACGTTCTCTTATTATCTTCCATTTTGGTCCTCCGGTAGATCACATTACTATCAACAACCACTTCACTTCTCTCACACCCTTGGCATGAGGCACATTCCAAGTGGAAAGAGGACGTTGCCCGGTTCCCAACGATTTGTCCCGTCGCGATTTGAAATACCTTTTCCGGCCGCCATTCTTACGCAACTCCGAGAAGGGGAGCAATCCGACAGCCTTCTTTTCGCAAAATTAATTTGTGCTCTGTTTTTTTGTCATGTTTCAGGTAAGTTCTCTCGACGAGTGGAGTCCATGCTTACATCATGGTTACCGTAAGACTATTGCTATTTACTTCAAGGTATCCCTACAAGGGAACTATGTAGTGTCTGTACGGTTTCAAGACCCTGCAAACTGGATTGGATTTTCAAAATGAGGAAATCAATATTCCACTCTGAAATGCTCTTAAACTGTGAGAATCTCTCCGCGATTCCGATGGACTTTGTCCTTAACGATATAGGCAACGTGGACAAAAACTCGGAGGCATATCAGCGCTACGATTATCCAGAAAAGCCAATAATTTACATGCATGTGGACGTATCCGTCCTTAGAGTATTTAAAAGAAATCCGATGCATACATCCCGTGGATATCGTATGAGCCACACTTACGCACAGGATATTCTCACCGAGGATTTCAGCCCGAGATCACCAGGGGGGTAAATCGTTGGGATGGAAGTTCCGGAATGGAGCAATGTAGTCTTTGATGTGATAAGAGGGGTAACCCGAAGCTAGCCAACTAGCCTCCAGAGCCCCGAAGTCCAGAGAGGTCTCCGGTATGTCAAGTGGATCTGAGATTCCCACGGAGAAGTCCATCATTTTTTTCTCAAGATCAGTAATGACACAGAGTGTGGGCAGGGCGGAACCGGTGATCGGGTCGGGTCGGGTCGCGCACGCGAGCCGCCCCCATCATCGTCGTGGTCGTTGCCGTGACTCGAAACCGATCGAGATCAGTTTCCCATTCGATAACGATCACCCCGTTTGGGGGGGGCAGGTGTACCTCCCTCCAGATAGCGGCGCGGCGCGATGTGGCCGGCGTCCACATTTTATACAGAATATGAGTAGGCTTCATCGCCGAGGAGCGGCGGCGGCGGCTGGGGCAAATTATTTATAGCTGGTTGGGTTAACCCGTCACGAATCGGTCCGCCGGCTGCGCTAACTTTAACGCCGGCCGCGACTGCCTGGAATCGCGCACCGCGCCTCACCGCTTGCTGATGCCTCTTCTCTTCACGACATTCCCACAAAGCGGAATAATCTCAATTGTATATCGCAAATTACAATTTCTGTTCGACGGCAGGTTGGAGATGGCTTGCCTTTTGGAGCCGTAAAGATGTTCGATAATATTTTCCAGCTCGATTTGGCTCGATAGCATAGACTTACGTAACCGCATTGTTTTGCCCATACTTAAGCAGATCGAAGACTTGTTACTTTGGGAACAGAACTCGAGGAAGTCCACAGGCTAACATGACACCCGATCCCCTTCCCTTCCCCAACACCTTTATTATACACTTTCAAAGTTTTGCATTTCCATGGAAATTCTGACATTCGGCTTGTCTCTCCTTTCCGAGGCTTGACGTACCTCTGCTCCCACGATACGTCAAATATATTCAGAGAAAAGACGCAAATGAAGTGTGCAGTATGTCAGAACCAGAAGGAAGCGTTCTTTACTATAATAAGTGCGCTTTATTGCCAAAGTGTCATTTGGAAAGACACATCTTCCTTATGAAAGACCACAGCGCTGACTATACCACGATATGTTTTTCAGATTGTATTGAACATGTCAAAACCAGTTCATTACATTTTTATTTGAGAAAATGTTACGTTAAGGAGGATTATTGTTTTATCGAAGTAGTTTTAGTAAGGGAGTGTATTGACCCGAATGCCCCATTTAAAATGTATGTTGGTAATGTAGGTTGGGTTTCGTGCGTTCAAGTCGCCTCCCATTTAAAATGCATTAGCTTGGTCACTTCCGCTCACGTCTTTCTACATTAATGCATGTCGGGTCAATAGCAACACCCCATTGAGCCCTTGGCCTTTTTGCCAACTGTGGCATCTTATAAGATATGGGCACATAAACCCTCGGTACAAAACCATTAGAGCTTGTCGCTGACCTCGCCGTTGACACATGTGGACCTTTGGTACCGTGAATCAAATATACACAGGGTCCACATTCTTTCAGCCATATGGTTTTATATTATGCAAAACTCAGCCGTATGCCGGAAATTCGCTAGCCTATTGATAACGTGTTTTTTGTTGTGTCTCTTTTTTTTAAGATGATCAATTCGGTGTCACCGCGAGCGGAATCCCCGGAGGCGGCTGCAAAATCCGCACAATGAAGCCCAATTCTCTTAAATAAATACCTGAAAAGGATCTGATAGGTCAGATATATGAACTAAGATACTCGGATCCCTTGGAGCATTCCCCAATAATACTCGCATTGGCAAAATGATGAGATCTGACGCGAGAGATTGGAAGGCGCTGCACCGTTACCAAACGCGTTCTTCAGTTTCCGTATATTTGGTTCGTTTTGAGAATTTTCAGCAGACTGGGAGGTTTGGATACCGTTGTTCAAACCAATTATGAGGCACTTTCCGTACCTGAGGCGGTACTCGGCTCCAATGCGGTCATTACGGTGGGCTCTTGTTCTCAGTGAGGCGACATCGGTCGGGCGGACATTGCATTTCTGCCATGCCGCCTTCACTAGTGTGTCGTTACATTCGAAATCAATTTCGTGGTAGATGATATAGCGTCGGGCGACATAATAAGCATTCTTCTCCAAACCTTTCATCCAGGCCGTCAAGGTCGAATACCATCTTTGAAATTTTGCGCATTGCTCCTCGCAGGACCAGCTAACCTGCTCGAGTGTAGCACTTCTGCCTCTGTTCGTCGTCGCATCAACCCTTGTTTGGTTTCACCGGCCCCCAAGGTGTTCACCGAATCTGCTTCTTCTGAATCACTACAGAGAAATCGCATTCTTTTAAAACTACGGGTCAGCCAGCAGTTCGATGAGTTTTTTTAGGGCTCCATCGGGAAGTTCGCACTAGAGAGCCTAAAGTTTACCAAAGTGGCCAAATGTCATGGCGCCCCGTTCTCGTGATTGGCTGGAAGTAAAATCTGGTCATCTCCAGCCTGCCTGATTCGATGGAAGCAAAAGTCGGCGTGCGTTCGCCCTGACAGTTTGTTTACCACCCTTCGGTAACTTTCAGTCTATCTAATTCGCACCATCCATCTCACCCTATTTGTTTTTGCTGAAGAGATTTCAGTTTAAATTGAAACACGACGGTTCCTCCTGAATGATATTCAGCCGATATCATATCACCATCTAGGATTGACAGATTGAATTAACAAAGCTTTAACACACTCGCAAAACATTTACCCGCCTGAAAACTCAAAAAAAAATTGTGATTGCAATCTGATTATTAGATTCTAAAAAAAAGATAAATTCCTCACGCCGTCCTGATTTAAGCGATACATTTTCTGGATTTTCCACTCACTCGATTAGTGTCCTACAAAAGATATGTCAAATATGTACACATAGATAATCTCTTCGTAATGTGTGTTTGTCAACAGTCGTACTTTACTTGCTGTTTGTCTGACTTACATATTGCTCTTCTATAGGCGCATCTCTTTGTAAGTATAGAGGAAAAGTTTTTTCATTGTTTAAAATTCTCACGAAGGACATCTACGTCTGAACTTTTCCAAAAGCCGAGCCCGAAGACGTTGCCCTTTTTTTCGTTTTCGTACAATATTCACTCGCTGTAACTCGTGCGACTTGTTAGGGGAGATTATCTTGAGCAAGTACAGGTGCGGCTGCTTCAGCCGGTCCGGCTTTGCTAGAACAATAACATGTTTCTGCGCGACTCTGGATGCATTGACCCTTGGAGGTTTTAGGGTCGGTCGAGGAAAATTTGCATTGTTTCGGAGTTGAAACCGTGACTGGATGATCTTACTCAAAGAAACATCGCTAGCGTCCTGCACAATCATATCTTCTTAAGGCTCATTGTGTGATTCTCGGTATAAAAGTCACCACCTGCCATCTCTGCGAACCTTACCGTTTAAGGATTTCACATACGATAAACTGTGATTGATTCTGCAAGGATCTCCGGGAAGTGCACGCATCCGATCGCGGGGCTTACCTCCTTCTTGCCATTACTTTTGTTGTGAGACGAGCGAGCCACCCGAGCCAAGAGCTTTGGCAATGCTCTCCAGCTATCTAGCCGACTGACTTCTTCCAATAAAATAAAAATATTTCAGGAGCAAAGCTAATACAAGGATTTCCAAGCAGCATAAACTTTTATTGTTGATTTAAAAGCGCAATTTATACCGCTGCCGATGGAGCGTTGCTTTCTTTTCCCATCGCGTTAAAGAAATGGAAACTACGGCAGCGCGCAGGGAAGTCCGTAGCAAACCAAGCCTGCCCCGTGCGGACTAGTTCAAGCTTTCTCTCTTTACTTAAAAACTACCTTTTTGGTGGTATACTTTGGTGCTTTTTGTATCGTTAGAAAACCTATCATTCTAGCTGAGCGTCATTGCATTCTAATAACCCTCCTGCCTCATATTTTTCTTGTTGGTCTTTTGCTCCTATGCAAATCGGCAGTGGATCGAGGAAAGCATCTGTTTCACGTCATCAGGAGAAGTGTGATTTCCTAACATCCGGCAAGGGAAGTAGGATTTACGTATGGTCAGACAGTTTTCACAAGATTACATTAGTTTAGCACCTCCATGGAAGACTCGACCAGTTCTCAAACCTCAGTTTTGAACTGTTCTAGTTCGACGAGCGTTCAGAATGTTGTCTTTCGTTGCAAATGCCTCTTTTATTATTCCTCTGAAATGAAAGAAAATGATGGAACTTTTTCTTTGGCGCCCGGTATATGTTCTCCATGAATTCTTATTTAAATCTAACGAGACACAATCAAGGTAAGAGCTGAAAATGGGCATTTTCCGCGTTCTAGAAACTGGTCTACCTCAAAACTCGGCGGCTTTTTGAACTAGTCAAGTCTTCCATGGGGGTGCCGAGTATACGCTTGCTCAGGCTAGAATGAATTTAATTCCGTTATTCGTGGCTCATTTTGCAAAATTACAAAAGGAAACTTCGCTAGCAAACCTTTCTCCTCTCCTGCTTGCGGGTTCGCGGTCTGGTGTCTAGGTCTAAATAATATTTTGAGTTGGCCATCCCTAGAAGTGCTCCGTTCGTGCCTTTCCCATATATGGGAATGGTCTCGGAGTCGGACGAGGCGTAAATACCTGGTTTTGGTCCTAAGTGGGTCAAAATGGTTTATCCAATCCGTCCCATTGACATTTTCCGGCTATTCACACCATTTATGAAGTTACGTGACATGCACCGTGGGAAGCAATCACAACGCATTTGTCTAGTATAAGCGGAGTTGGGTCCATCAATGAGGTGCAGAGAGGCGGAACGGCGGCGGCATAGCGGCGGCACCAGCGCGGCGCGGCGGTACCGGCGCGGGTGGAGCCGATTCCCACGCGCTCGCGTTCAGGCACGTATAGGCACTAATATGCCGCGCGTGCCTCAACAGCCGGATACGCCCGGTATTATCCGAATTTAACAACAGAATTTACGAATCATTCTCTATGTATGTTAAGCAGATGAGGCGAGTTACTTGAACAAATTTAAATTGCTGATTTGATTTTCGGCGGACGTGGTTTCGGCCAACGACTTCGCTATCTTGCACATGTGGATTCACCTTCTTGCGAAAATTGTACATTATACTAGGATTTGCGGCATTTCATCGTAAAACAGATAAGTAAACCTAAAGCTTAAAGCAAGGGACTGCCCGTTTTCGGCTCGATAAAAATATTAAAAATTATATAAATAAACTTGGCATTTTTATGTTTTTGATGGCATTTTTAATTGGTTATGAAAATAAAAAATCGTTACGAAAATAATTGTCCTAGTGACATGAAAATTGTAAGCGCAACAACAAAAAATGATTAAAACAGCAAAGGTTGCATTCTGTGAAGGGACGATGAGCGATTGTCAAGATCTCAGTTAAAATAGTCATTGTGACAGTTTTTTTTTTTCATGCTGAAATACTTCGACTGAAATTTTATCTTAATTTCATTCGACAAATTTAACTAAAGCTTATTATTTGAACTATCAAGGAAAAGTGCCTTTCCCCTACTTTTGACTTTGACTGAAACTCTACTTCTTTGACACTTCTTGATAGGCCCCTTTATTGCAATTTCGCAAAGAAGTTTTTCTCTAAATTACGTAATCCAGTCTCAGTTGTTTTCGGTACGGATCGATGTTTGACAGGCCACAGTCTAAAACAGGGACACTATGTAACGCAGTATTCATCATTCGAAATCGCCAATAGAGCGAGTTACTTCAGTAAAAAAAAAATGCTAATCTTTCGGAAAACAGATACGAATCAATTCATCAGATAAATATACGTCAATAACTCTCGTTATGAAAAGTAACTAATTTGAATGTAGGAAGTCATATAAGTGTTCGATATCTGCAGTCTAGACAAGTAGTACAGTTCAAACTTTAAAATCAATGTAAAAAAATCGAAAAGCAAACACAGCCATTCCCTTTGCACGAATAAATCGTACAAATTTAAATCCGACCGAAAATTAAGGTTCTTTTACTTTAAAAAAGAAGTAAGAGTTGCTATTGGACTCATCTTTGCGCAGAAATGCGCTGATCTGGAGGTTTCCGTGCAATATTTCTGTTAAATGATCACGATGATGAATGGATTATTCATTTATTTTTGCTTTGCGTTCATTTTGAGGTATTCAATTGTAGAGAGAAAATATTCCAACGACTTCCGGGCTACTTTTTCCGCAAACCGCTGAAAACTGGTATATTTAGGTGAATGTCCTTATGACACCGTAAAAAATCCGCAAACTTTAGCTCTTCAAAGTTAAAAAATCACTCCGGCAACCGGACTCAAATTTTTAACCCACTATGCAGGACCATGTCAAATATAAGTTTTGAGAGAATTAAGGAATGAAACCGGCGACGGTTAAATCAATCAAACATCCTTAAGTTCTTCCTAAAAAAAGGAACATTCGTCACATGCGAACCTGTCACATAGGACATTCAAATAAAGTGAAGCTACAATAATGACGGCATAACTGTTTTTACGCGCGTCGAAAATAAAGAAATAAATTAAGCGCGTATAAATACAAGCAACGGTACTGTGACTACGCACCGAGTAAAAAGTCTTCGGCAGCGCCCGATATACATATATTTTTTTTATTGTGCTCGTTTGTGGCGCAGCGCATCAATTTTAGAATGTGATTTATAATAAACGGCGAAGTGGACTTTTTTCGCCCCCCAAGATGGGGCCAACATTATTCGTCTTGTTTTCCGTCTGCGCCGCCTATCGTATCTCTTACCGGCCACGTATTCCAATGGGTTGTAAAACACATCTTATTGGATGTGACGGGCTGATTGTAGCTTTGCATTGTTGCCAGTTCTCATTGTTGTAATTACATTGCTGTTGCCACCTCGTTGCCAACTTTGCAGGAAGTGTATCAGACCAGAAACACTTTGGGGATGATTGCTCCAAGATAGCCAACGAAATAGCTTTTTTTCCTTTGTCTTTCTCGTTTGAAAAAAAAAAACTTGCATTCGTTCTTTGCATCAAATATTAAAAAGGTTGCGCTTCTAAGCAACGACCTCAAACAAAATTTCAACTTATTTAAATATGCGTCTCCATCCCAACATAACCTACTCCTGACGAGCGGGAAACATTCGTTAAAACCAGGATAACACCCTAGTTCTCCAGTGCATTCTTTTCCTTTCCACTGCAGATTTCATAGGTGGGATTTTCCATTTTTGTGTATCAGAATGATTCAACCTTACATCTTATTATGTGAGGATGAACGACGTAAGGACTTAGGTTAGCTTAGGGGTCCTGTGCCTCACTCGGTTTAGAAGTGCCGTGTGCCTTGATCCCAACCACTCGGAGAGGCTGTCACGAAGCCTGATGCCTTTTCTTGGCCGCAAGCTTCGACACCAAGAGGCGAGCGGCATCGGACTTTGAATAGACTAACTCAGGTTAAGTTGTTGCGTTGAGCGCCACTCTGCTAGGCCTTGCGAGAAAATCTCAACCGTTCTTTTTTGAGGTGTGCTAAAAAAGATGTTTGGATTCCTGCAAACTGGAATCGGAACTTAGCAATAAAGTGGTCGAAAGTGTAAGATAGTCAAAAGTGCGCCTCGGCCTCAATACGAAGAGTTTGCTTTCCCATGGACTTCGTTTATGCCATCCCATAGTGTGATATTGCCCGAAGGAAGCACGTATTTTCAGTTTCCGTGTGTTGGCTACGAAAACGTTGTATACTCTCCCAGTATCCACATGTCTATGATTATCGTAGCGGGACGGCGCCGAACCTTCCATTCGTCGGCATAAATCTTTTTGGTTCAGTCTCGCACGCGAGTTGGATTTTAATTCAGGGATTCACCCTTTCGCGCTTTCCTTCGCTGCTCCGACACTCACATTTCGCTCACGGAAATTTTCAAGTTTATTGGAGTCTAGAAATGGCTCGTAATAAGCGACGTCTGGACGAGGGCTGCAGAAGAGCGTTAGCTGACCAGATATTACTGCTACGGATGTTAAATGAAGCGTTAAATATATTTTTTTTAATGTGATCACGTACTACGTCCCATTGCAAAATTCGTAATCCAACATCGACATTTCTTTGAAAGAAACTACTGAAACTGTACCTGAATCTAGCGACCAGCGAAACACTGCCTCAGTCCAATGGTACTCAGCAAGCCGTTTGGACTTGTAAGTCCCCACCGTATCACGGAGAGACTTTGTATCAGAAGACTGTAGGCTATTCTCTTCTCATTGCAACTTTCAGTGTCCTTCATCCTCCATTACTCATGTTTTTGACAATAGTGAAATTGACTCCAAAATGAGTATTTAGACAAGCCGAATTCATATACTTCATGTAAAGTGGACTCTTGGCCTGTTGATTTCTTTTATTTT
>Ga0058701_10000467_pt1 | contig 28208 bp, 15 predicted proteins | sample AgamicOrMae_FD_97039 | JGI IMG/M metagenome (GOLD analysis project Ga0058701, IMG submission 97039) | Agave microbial communities from Guanajuato, Mexico - Or.Ma.e | ecosystem: Host-associated > Plants > Phyllosphere > Phylloplane/Leaf | place: Guanajuato, Mexico | collected 2012-06-04 | reverse complement strand
TTTGTAGGCTCTCCATAGATTACTGAATGAAGACCAGAGCCAAGTAGACGCAAATTTAACCTCGTTGGGGGCTACTTTCACTGATTTACCCCATTCGGTGAGGTTCACTGCCCTGCAAAAAGGTTAAACTGGTTGTGGTTGAAAGTCGAATTTGGGGTGAAAAAAGTTGCATATTAAATTCACCCTATTTTTGGGGGTTAAATTAACCCCAAGGACTTAGAGTGCAGGTTTTTGACAGGAATCGTGCCCTTTCACTTTAGGAAAATTTCACCCCACCAATATTTGTGCTAAGAAGTGTTAGAAGCCGTTGATCGAGTCGTAGTTTAGTACAACGGTAAAGCCCGGGGCAGGTTGTCTACCTTGTAAGTGAAGCGCGCGCTTCTTGAGACGGCAAACTCACCGACGGACTTCGCAACACAGCTTCGCCAGAAAGGTTGGCGAAGTTGCGAAGCGGTGGCGTGTGGCTTCTGCTCGGAGCCATCTGGCTGGCTGCTCGCAGCCTGCTCGCAGCCTGGACAGGACAGCCTGCTGGACGGACAGGAATCCTGCTGCCAGACATTGTTTGTGTGAGTGGAGTGCGCAACTCTTTCTAAAGGAACTCTGTTAGTTCAACTCGGGAGGCGTGATGGATGGGTTGAGATCACTTGACTTAGCTTAGCTATTACAAATTGCGCGAGGCACTGTTATAAAATTATCTGTCTGCATTCGACAGCAAATTTTATAATTACGCTCTTCCCCATTTTAGCCTTTATACCTGAAACAGGTGTGGGGCTACCTAAAACAGGGGTTAGTTTGTATAGTACTGTGACGGTATTCTTAAGGTAGTAGACTCGCGTCCTGCCCGATCCGCGGAACGGATAAAAAAAAGTTGCTTCAAAACCCTTGAAAATTTTTGTTTGTGTTACGGAGGGTCTATTTTATCATCTAAGGTCATAAAAAATCACCATGTCGCTTGCGGACGAGTCCTCGATCTCCGAAAACACGCATAACACGCAAATTTTACCAAAATGTGGCTAAAACAAGCTTTCTAAAGCTAGTTATTGTCGTTATTTGATCGGCGACCCCCGCGTTTCATTTTTTCTGTTTGTTTTCCTCCTTGAAAAGAGCTTAGGATTTGTTTTTAAGGAAATTCTGATCACTCAGACATAACGTAAACCTAAAAAAATCACATAAACAGAAGCAAGAATGTGCGTTTTCTTGTAAGGACAATGTATGATTCAATCCTGTTTATTTCAAAATTGAGTTCGGTGACAGTGGGTTTTCTTGTGAAAAATGGATTTGGCGTGTCCTGAAAAGGATGCCACAGAAATTTTAAGCGATTCTGATCACTCGACCAAGGTCGCTCCTACTACCTTAACTAGGGGTGTTATTCGTTGTATCGAACGCGATTTATCGGGGGGCATTCGATAGCGCCAAAAACCACGAGCGCCAACGCCGCAAGCGCCAGTCCATAACCGCCAAACGAGAAAAGTCGCAAACGCCGAAGTTGGTATAGGTTAGGTTAGGTCAAGTTAGGTTAAGTTAGGTTAGGCTAAGTTAGGTTAAGTTATGTTAGGTAAGGTTAGTATTGCAGTTAAGACCTTTGGTGTTTGCGACTTTTCTCGTTTGGTGGTTACGGATTGGCGCTTGCGGCGTTGGCGCTTGTGGTTTTTGGCGCTTATGACAGCTACCCGATTTATCATCTTAGGGGAACTATTCTAACAAGTAAGATGAATAGTCTAACGTAACCCGACCCAACATCCGACTGAAACTGGTTATCATCTTGTTAAGGCAATAGCCAGATTCAGTCGAAAAGCAGCCTAGGGGGGCGCCGTGCTCACGCATGATGTCCTCATAGTGGCGCTCTCCTGACGGCGTCCCAGGACATGACAGCCCAGCTACCGGACACCGCTTAGCCTTGCATGGCCAACAGAAGCGTTGTAGTACTGCATTGCGGTTGCAACGCGTAACTGGTCGGACCGTAAGACGTTTCAGCTTCGAGCCGAATAGGCCATTGTTCCAATTCGTCGTGTTAATAACAATAGCATTAGAATGAATTAGTTGTAGTAGCCCATAGACTTAGGGTCACTGAACCTATCAAATCGTGAATACCGACGACGAGGTGCCAAAAGCTAAATTACTGTCTGCTCTTACAAGAATGGCAAAACATTCTCTTATTATTTGAAAAATAAATCTCTATTTTCGATCCCTAGCTATTTAAAATGTTGAGATCTCTATTTTCGATCGACAACTATCAAATGAAACTCTTTGGAAGAAGATAGAAGATAGGGATAGGGTTCAGAATAAAAACGAACCCGTAATCATTCCTATACCTGTTTTGGGTATAAGATAACACAAAGAAGAGCGTGATTTTCGTTATTTTAAAATACAAAATTTTCAACAGCTATATCAATGAAAAGGTCTCGTCAAGAGCTGTCAATATTGATATAATTATTATAGGGGTATCTTAAAAAAAAAGCTCTTGCGCTGTTTTACTTTCATACTTAAACATGTGTGGGACTACCTAAAACAGGGTCTAGTTCTTAATTTGCTTTGGACGTTTCCTCCCATACAAAAGGGTATGAAGCTCCCACAACGGACCGGATCGAAGTGAGTTGCCCGGTCGTGTCCAATTAGCGACCGCATTGCGATCCGATCGGGCCGAAAAGCGGTGTCAAACAATTTATTGGTTGGCCATGCCATTTGTCGGAAGCAATCGAGGCGATGCCACCCGATCTGAACCGAACCCAAGACGAGGAATTTGGCGGTTTTCTTTTTTCGACTAAGTACCCATTCTTTTTTCGGCGCCGGCCACCACCGCCTTCTCTTTAATCCGTAGCTTTTCTTACCCATACGACACCGCTCAGTGCCTTCTAAGTACGTATCCCCTATTTTTCTTCCTCGCTTTGAATTATGGCTGTTTTGGGCATCACTCCCACCTGAAGACAGGGTGTGAGGTAAAAACTGCTCTAAAGGTCGGCCTTAAGCTTAGTTTAGGTAAGTGCTTTTCGGCCTTTTATCTGAGGCTGGGTATTTTTAGGTTCAGCGTAAAAGTTCATCTACAATTAGCATATTAATAGAGAGCAAGGCATTACGCAGTCTTCCGCTCTGAACACTTGTTCACAACCTTACTCCTAGAAGGCTTTGCTGTCAGATTTGCGGATTTTTTAAAATAACTTGAGAACGATTTGAGATATCCTCCCGTTGAACATGTTTTTGAATAACTTTTTGAGATGAGCAATCGAAAAATGGTATTGAACACCCGGTTATCTCTATCGGTTAAAAAGTTAACCACGTTTAAAAAAAATGTTAACCGCGTTCAAACGGAATCTGGGAGATGCGCTGTGGAAACGGCTGGGATGGATGGAAACTTTACCCCGTCAGGGACTTGCAGGAGATCGCTTAACTAACAATAAGTACCTGCCGCACCGAGTGTCCGGAGAAAATTAGCAGCAATTTGCACGGCGAGCCAGGCACGCGGTTCGAGTCCGCGCACTCAAAGAATGCTTTTGCATTTGTCACGGCGTCTTCGCCGGCCGCGGCGGACGTTTGCTGGGTTTGTTCGGCCAGCGATTAATCGGGCCCAAACCTTTGGAACTCGTTAAACAAAACGCAATAAAAGGCAGTGCAGTGTCGCACTCCAACTCCGCACCGCCCACCAAGAGAACACCCCTGACGACTTCGACCAGCCGTAAATACCAAGTCTCTCCTCGCGTCGGATCACTGCCTTTCAAAGAGCCGCTCCAAAACAGTCATTACAAAGTGATGACAATATTGTCGTTAGCGTTTATTTTTACACGCTAAAAGTGTCTTATTTTTGGACGACGTCGACACAAACAAGACCAATTCTTTTCAGAAAAAAAGAGAATTTTTTGGTTGAAATCAGGGTCAGAATTGAAAGGGGGAAAAAAAACACTACCCCCCCGGGTGCGACCAAAATCATAGTAATTGGTGTTGTTTACGATATTGACGGTTGGGGGCGTTGAACACGCTTACGTTTCTGATTCTATTTCTGTACGTCTTTTTCCGATCGAACCAAAGCAGCGTGTGGCGGAATTTCAGAGCAGTTTACACCTCAAAGAAATGAGGAGAAAGAAGCAATGAGCTAGCAACATGAAGGCTTCTATATTCATACTGAAACAACTGAAGATATTGAGTTGCCTACCCAGAATCCAAACACTTCGGAATTCCCATATGCGAAGAAAATTGACCGACGAGCATTCTTTCTAACGGATGCTGACCGTGTGCCGAAATTGTAATGGAACTTTGCGTTTTCTTGGTATGAAAGTTAATCGAGAGTTAAGGAATATCGTTACGTAGATGAAAGGATCAAGCTTACGGTGGGCGAAAGGGAAACATCTTGTCTGGAAAGCGCGCTGGGCTAGACACTGGGATCGGATGAAGGCTTAAGTAGGCCTAGCGTCCGGCATAGGCAAACATTCACCTCTGGGTTTCGAGTAGTTTTCTTTTCGACTTTGAAAAACTTTATAATTTTTTGTTACAAGTTTTTATCTGAACTAATTCTTGTAACTCAAGGTTGAATTAGTGAACCTTAATGTTGACGTCGTTTGCACAGTACGTAATTATCCTTCAAATTCTATACCTAATATACCGGAAGATTGAGTTGCAGTGGAATACTTTAGTAGAAAATCTATTCTTTCAAACTGAGCCGATTGTTTACCACTTATTGTTTATGGTTTGTAATGAATGTTTTGATGTTATACCTTGCACAAATGATTACCGACCATTGCGTGTGATTGATTAATACGTCAAACGTTACGCGTATGCACATGTAAGATACGACCGTAACGTGTGTTTCAACTGAATACAGTACGCATATGTTGTCACCGCCGCCGTTGAATTCCCTTTAGACGCCGATTGAATGTTCATTGAAAAGCAGCAGCAACAATGGACTGCACAAAAAAGTGGCGTAGTCCATCAGTACACCGGCTTTTCCATGTTTACTTGAAAATAAAGGAGATATACTTGACGTCAAGAAATTAGCAATTTTACATTTAGACTGTTCGGAGATGGTTCCTTCCTTAAACAGTTTTGCCACTTTTTCTGCGACACGTTAAAAATGACCCTACCCAACACGGATAAGCCATGTGCATATAAATATGTGAACATCTTGGCTCTAACTGATAACTATGTGGATGTCCATACCAGGTTTCGATACACATGTCCAATACACCGAAGGGGTAACCCTACATGGATATCCATGGATATACGAGTCCAATCATCCACAGAATACTATGGATTTTCTATTAATATAAATTTAATCATACCCAAATTTATCTTTATTAAAATGCATAGATATCCATGTGGATGTCTATATAAAGAGTGTCTATCAACCTGCGACTGCCCTTTATAAAATGTATTAGGTTGGGCTCCGTGCGTTCAAGTCACCTCCCATTCAAAAGGCAGTAGGTTGGTTACGTGCGATCACGTCCCTATTTTAATGCATGTCGGGTCAGTAGCAACACCCCTATACATATGGATCCTTTCGACCCGGCAATCACAGATAAGAGTAGTGTCGAGTTTTGAATGACGTAGATTTTTTTCGTAAACGTAATGTAACGAAATGGTTGTTAGTCGGTCAAGAAACACCTGGGCAGTGTTCGTTGCGGCGACGGCGGCGGTGCGCATTTGTCCCGATTTGGCGTTGCAAGGCTCACCGGCCAAACAGTACCAGTCGAAGTGACCCTGGTTACGAGAGCAATTTTACTTGCAATTGTTGATGACGTTCCCGCTATGCGCTTGTCCTCATGACAATATCGCAACAACAAGCGCCGTTTCAGCATTTGGCGTACCGCCGTCGTTTTCTAGTTGTATGCTCGTTCCCACATCCGGGCTATTTCAAGCGGTACTGATATCTTTCATTATTCATTATTCGTTTCACATCCTTGATGTTAGACAAAGAACCATCCTATTATTGCATGGCAGCTCTAGAACTGTATTATCTCGCCAACCAACTTAACCTGATCTTATTAGGGTCGCCGAGTCTCAACAGCTGCTCGGCAGCAGCAGTCGGCCTCCGAGAAATAAGCGCCGTTAAGCTTGGTGATTGGCGGCGGGGCGTTAGCGCAGTAATCCACAAGGCGCCTAACCTAAGCAGGTTGAAAATCGCCAACGATTGGCTTAGGTTAAATACCCTGTGCCTCGCTCCACTGTTGCCCCGCTTTGATTGGCGACGAAGGGTAGAATACGTGTAGCCCTTAATTTCTACAATCTTTGATTTGAGGTTGAGTTGAGTTGTCAACGTTGAATGAGGGTTGTTCGCAAGGGCTGAATCCGCTTTTACGTGCATCGGCCTTGATACAATGGGACGAGGCTTGCTGGAAATATTCCGGTTTAGGTTATAATCTAATTTATTTGCAAACGAAGTTTCCTTGCTTTCTCTTTCCATCCCTATTTCTTTTGTGCATCTTGATTCTATCTCCTTTTCGCTTATCCCATCCCCCATTTTTTCTTCCCTCTCTGGAACCACTTCAGAATGAAAGTTGCAGGATGCGTGAACAATTTGACAAAAGATTCGCCGCCGAAGAGTTATTTTCATTTGATTGTTATTCGAAACGAACGGTAGCGGAATGTCTCTCCCGATTCCATTCGCCTTCTTTTTGTCGCATAAAATGATCTGTTTTGTCATTTGAATTGATTCCGTTTGTTTTTTGTTTTGTTGGCAGGCTTGTGCGCCAAGATACACGTATTTCACCAGCAAACTCGACAGGCGGGATCCGGTGGGCACCTGCTACGTTGCAAGAGACGCTTTTAGCCAATTTAACGAATACGCACCCTGCCGAAACAGTAAGTATATAATTTAATCTGAGAAAAATATTTTCATCATGATACAAATAGTCGCCATTTGTATCCAATGCTTTGAAAGTAATTATCTCGTTTAATAGCCTCTAATCTCTGACGCGTGTTCCTTACAATAAGATAGCTTTTTCATACTCCAATCACTTTCTCTTTCCATACTCGCAATTTTTCATACCGTCTGTTACGACTCGGCAGAAGACAATGCTTCGTCATATCGCACCGGAACATTTAGTTGTCGTGCGGATACAGAGTAACTGATAGCGACTTTAATGAGAGTTAGACAAAGAAAAATCACTGGTAATATGGCAGTTGTTTCGGTCAAGCCGGGGAATTCACTAATTAAGGGGTCAATCTGATTAATGGATTATGTCTGATTAATGATTGGCCCCCGGCGGCCTCCGGCGAGCATTCCCCCAGACGACGCGGCCGCAGTTATAACGTAACGTCGGAAGAACAGATGTTGACTGCATGCATTGTTACTTTTCATCAATTACACAGATGTGAACAAATATCGGTTTCCGCATGAATAGAAAAGCAGATGTCTACATTTGATAACATGTCAATGAGCGAGATAAATTTTAGCTCTCGCGCCGCCACGCCAAGAATCGCCCGTTAACATTGCATTTCAAGTCTCTGATTGGTCGAAACGGACTGGGTCACGTGACAGGTTGTCGACTCGCGTCGATGAGGACCGACGGTCGTCTTAAAACAACATTTAACTTAAGTCGATTAATCGGCGTTTGAAGTGACGTTTAAGGAGACAGGCAGGGTTAACAAAACAAGCGCTTTTCAGCAAACAAAAATAAAAACAAGATGACGAACGGAAATGACAAGGCGCCCCCGTACTTTGAAGTTAATTCTTCTCGAATTCTTCTTCTTCTTGTGCTTTGCGTAATAACTGGAACTAAAGTTCTTTGTTAATTAAAAAAAGTGGTTTTACCGATCGTTATTTTGATGGCGACTCTAAAGGCGATAACAAAAGTTTAAGATTATGACTTAGAGACCAGTCAAAACAAAGGAGGCAAACCACCTACTTTGTAACTAGAAAGTAAACAGCTTTGTATTTTTCTTTTTCTTTCAGAATTTTGGGGTTACCACAGGCAAGGCTCATGTCAAGCGGGGTTGGGTGCAGCCATTTCCAAGGTAAGTGTTTTAAATGGTTCAAACATTAAGTGACTCTTACTGTCGGTCATTCCGCGATTTCCAGACCGGATTTCTGTCTCTATTTTGGTAAATCCGAGGCGAAGACAACTGACGATGTATTGGGACTCGAGGGCTCGCCTTGCACTAAATTTGGATGATCCCCTTTCTATTGTTGTAGTTAGTTTGATTGACCTAGTTAAGGGTTTTATACGACCAGAGTGAACAGCGGATCCCTGAAATAGAGTTTTCGGGGTAAAAAGTTACCAGAGTTGGCTGATTTTTAATATTATATACTAAGGTGTTCTATCGATGTTAGTTATGAATGTATAACATTAAGGCGGTAGGTAAATATTCGCAAAAGTGCGAAAAATGAATTCGTGGGATCCTCCAGCATCTGATCTGAACGTTTTCGTGACGAATGATATGAAAATATATTTATTAGGTCTGGGCTGTTAAAATAATGCCACTTTGGAGAGCTTGTCATTATAAAACAGTTGTTGAGAGGACTTATTGGGTCACAAAAGTCATGACCCCTGCTTCCATGAGAAATACATGGAAGCAGTGGTCATGACTTTTTTTTACTCACTTTACAGATATTCTGTTCGACGACAGATTTTACGAGTCAAAACTGATAAAACATCAACTTCGTTAATGGCAGTCGTGATTCTAAACTAACCAATTTTTAATTTGTCCAACCAGCTTTGTTTCTTTAACCCGGAGAGGGCAGGCAATGCCTTTAAAAAAAATTAAATTGATCAGTATTTTGAAATTACGTGATTTTGTGTACGGTACTTTTTTGCCCTCGATTTTCTGAATCGCTGTAACCTAAGCAGTTTTGAAATATCGTTTATCACTAGGTTATCTATACCGCTTAAAAATTGCCTGCTTTTAAAAATGACAGAGTCGCAAAATCTTACATCACGGGTATCTATAGACGTAAATCAGTGCAAGATTTCTCGAACCCATTTTCCCTCCCACTGAGGACCTAAGGGCCCACTGAGAGCCAAAGAACCCATCTGGCTCGCCCGCCAATCAACCAGGAAAACGGCCGTAAAACGAGTTTAGGGCCCGTTGTGATGGGATGGCCACTTTGCATGCCTCGAATCAATAACTAGTCCCAAGTTATTAGATTATTGTGAAGGTGATTCGCGGCGGCGCTAGCTGAGACGGAGCGTTGGCAACCCTGCTAGGTGGAGTCCGCAAGGTTGGCAGCTCCGATCAAGGACCCTAAATCACTCATCTGTCGGTAGGCTTGGATGGCTTTCTCAGCGAAAGACTAAAGCGAAGAAGATTCGCAATCGCGCGCCATTGTCAACGCCGCGTTGCAGCTTCGGCGCGGCGGCGCGGCGCGGCGCTGTCGGCGTCGGCGTCATTGTAGTCCACGTGACCGCCCTTTGAATAATGCATTGAGCGGACTAACATACCTCATATTTAGGACCGATTCGCATGACATGGAAGAAAAGCTCAAGTTGCTTTTTCAAACATTAGCTACCTTTTTTGTGCTCGTCTTTCTCTCGTGTCACTTCATGCATTTCTAATGTGAGCGTTTCGTTCACGGCATTATTAGGTTATGATAGACCTATGGGCTCCTTGATTTAGGTGACGTTAGGTCATGTGCGCTTACTTAGTTATGCTGAGGTCAAGTGAATTATATTGCGGATTTGATCAGGTTAACCTTTCTTTCTAATTAAGGTCAAGTCTCTCATGTAAAAAATATTGTATTGAACAGGATTATTTCTTGAATAATATATTTGAGATATCCTGTGTTTGGAAGAGAATATATTATTAAAGGTTTGAAGGGGCAGGACAAGCTTGAAATCCACAAAGTTGTGCAATGGATAAAAACATTTACGGTTATTCGTCATAGTTGCGCTCTATCATTTACGCCTCTTTCAGTTCTAAGAGTCGGGCTTCTAATGCTCCTTGATATTTACCCTTGTTCAACTAGTCATTCGATCAAGAAGACTAAACGGAAGTAAACCGCATAGATTTCGTTAGGCCAACTTAGGTTAAAGGTCTTGTTCCTCGCCCCGCTCGGGTGTGCCCTCCTCCTTCGCTTTACTATGCCAAGCTTGATGCCGCTTACTTCTCTGCGGCAGCAATTGTCCCTGAGAAGGAAGCGGCTTAAGTCATGGCAATCGCTAGGTTAGGTAAACTTAGGTAAGGTTTAATGCCTACTGCATCGCTCCTCTCGGTCTCGTAGAGAAAGGTGGATCACATAGGTGGAAATCCAAACCTCTAAAAGTGGGAGTGAGGTTATGAGCTGTCAGTTTAGGCGGGCGGAATGAGCGGGAATGGGTAGTGCCGACTCAATGCCGCACCGCACGACATCTGCATTTTAAATGTCGCCGAATACGGTCTTGATTCATCGATGTTTTGTATTGTTGCAGGGCCTGAATCGGCTTTTCATTGGCGCAGTCGGCAGCTACTATTGGCAAGGTGAGGCCGGATTGGGACTTACATGTACAGTACGTCCATGTGTTTACATAAACACAATGCTTTAAATCGCAGCTGGACGCATCCCGTCCCACCTGTGTATCAAATATTGTGTTATTCCGTTGTAGTCGTGGTGCTCTTTTTGGAGGGAACGTCGGCGCCATTTTTGTTTATAAACTCGCAGGTGGTGTCTCCGTCTGTCTTGCCTGTTTGTTTATCTTCTGTACTCTGTGAATGGTAAAACGGTGTTATACCGCGTGTGCCATCATGTATGGTCTTCCTATTCGCTTAGCCATGGACCCTAGCGCTACCTAGTGGGAAAACCCGATTGGGTGGTTCGAGATCTTTTGTGTTCTGCCGCTAGATGGCGCTGCGCCCCTTGGCGAGGCGAATATGAAGGATCTGGTCGGTAGGGTGGCAATCATGTGATGCACGGGAGCAAAATCCGGGTCGGACGCCCCTGCACTCACGCCAACGGCACACACCACGCCCTAGCGACAAGATGCTACACTTTTAAAACTGTGGGAAGGCGGTGATAGGCCGCTGGGAACGGAGACGTTGGTTGTGTCTAATGAAGCGTTTCGTATTTGTTAGAGCAGTTGCTGTGTTTTTTGAGGTGATGCAGGAACAGCTGCGAATGGTATCAGCTGCTCATTCGTAATGGATAGACCAAGGAATCGCCTCTGTCAAAAACAAAACTTTGAATTTCAAAGGTCGGCATTTCCACACTGTGTTTCACGCTGGTTTAATCTTTCTATACATAATGAGAATTAACAACAACTAGGTCAGTTAAGGTTAAGGTAAACCAGATAAGTTTTAGTTATTTTCGTTGTGTATGCTCCGCTCTGTCTGGTGTGGCGACGAAGGGTGGGACACAAGGTGTGGAAAATTCAACTTTTGAAAGTTACAGTATCCATCAGTCATGGTGGGCAGGGATCGAAGTGAGGTTACTTTGAAGTTATTTGCGGTAGCGTGAGTCTGCCTTGGCGCAGATTTCAGGGCCAGTTTTGTTTTGACTACCTGAGAGTATCATTCGTATAGCGCGTAGGTTTCAAAAGGCTATTTTTGATTTGCTCGTACGCGTATGCCCAGCCCAGGAACTTGGATTATTATACAAATGAATCTGCCCCGGAAAAAAAATCTTTTTATGATGGGCATGTGTTGGGCACACGTGTTTGAGCGGAATAGTCACGGCGGAATAGCCGTATAGCGGACGTCCGGCGAGCACGTACAAATCTTGGAAGTCCAAACATTATGACTCGTTTATGACCTCTGGAAGAAGAGAGGGTGGGCCTTCAGCCCTGACGCCATCTAGCGGCGGTCACTGCAACTAGCCTACAAGGGGGTGTTTCTTTTCCCTGGAGTCGCCTCACCGGTGTTGTTAACGACTTGCGGTATTTGAAATGCGTCAGAGAACGCATTTTGCGGACTCTTCATGTCGCGTCCTTGTGTTACAGAATGTAACGCAGTTATCTCGTAATAGTTTAGCTGATCGGACGGATTAAAGCAAGACTAATCGCTTTGTACTTAATTCTTTCTCTACCTGTCCTGTGTGGAGGCGCAGTTCAACTGTCGACGGAGAAATGTTTTCCTCTTTTATTCCAGGAGTTGGAAGATGTTCTGTTGGAGTATGGCGGCATTCCTTAAACACCATACACTCGCCGATGTTTGTTTTAGCTGGCCGGAAGCATGTGAGCTGTTGTGGAAAATGAACACGACTCCTCTCTTTCCAAAATATCGCTCGAAAAAAGTGTAACGAATCCATCCCGTTCTGAGGGTCTTTCGGAAATGTTGAAGGCGTCTCCCTTCTGAATCACAGTGCATGTACTGCCCACTCATCATCTTTATTGTGCCAAATTCAGGTCAAATGTCGCTATGCATGCAGCATCATCGCATCTCATTCGTGTTTCATGCCGCTGACATCTTTCACTTTTCTACAGAGACTTGCCGGAGCTTGTGCATTTCATGAAGGAGTGCATGGTTCATCTGTGTCTAATTTGAAGAATCTTTTCAGGCGAAAAGAAGGCAAAATGCTGCATGGCCAATCATGTGTTCGGCGCGTGGGGTGCACCACGTTGCCTGCCCGTTGTGTCACTTTTGGACATGCGCGTTGTGTTTCAGGACAGCTGTATTCTATTAGCTCGGCGATGAGTTGGCCCTACCTGCCTCCGCGATTCAGCAGTGGATTCTTCGGAGCGGGGGAAGGTAATTAGTAATTGCCACTTACCGCACCAAGCGGCATTCATGCTTATCTCTTATACAAAAAAATTTCTCACCTCAAATTAAAATAAGATTCCTCAAATCGCTCCCATTCCCTCCTTTCCCTACACTGAACGTTTCTACCCATCGATTTGCGGAAAGCGGAACTTCACTCCAAAGATGTATTTCCTGTACATTAGCATCCTGATATAAAATACAAAAATACCTTATCAGAAGTCTGAATTTAAGAGTTAATTAAAAAATTAAGTTTGTTCTTTTTATGCAAAATATTCATTTTTACTGCTTAAGTTAAATGTATTTTGAATGCCTTGGGCACTTCAGGATCAATAGTTGAAGTACACAAGCAAGACCGTTTGATTTGCATATAGAAACGTTATCGAGTCCCTTTTTTCGCGTTTTTGTTAAATAGAGCTTGTGAAATGGAGCATATTCCCTGCCAAAGCCCATCTTTTCTAACGTCTCTGTACCCCTCCGAAGAATATTTCCAGCCAAATACCATCACTTCTAACCTCACTTGTGCCCTCCCCCCGAGCATATTTCCCCCCAAATCCCACCCCTCTCTAACCTACCGTGCTCCCCAAGGACCTGTCTTGTTTTGCAGCTTCTTACCAGCGGTCACTGGCTCAGGCGGTTCACAATTTGCAATAATGCTTCTTGTATGACTCACATTGCTTTGCACGTTGCCGTCATCCAGCTTTCGATTTCATACCTGTACATATTTTTGGGCAATCCGCTTGCTGTACAGTGTCACTAAAAAGTTTATTTTTTCTTCGTTTTTAAGGGATTCGCAGGCCAATGTTTACATCCGTTTTCATTGCTGTCGAGATGTTTTTTTTTGCTGTTTTTTTGACATTTTCTCGCCTGGTTACGATTTTATTTTTGTGCTTAGCATACCTGGTACCGAGTTGTGGGACTCACCGGAGATTTTGCAGCATGAGACAATTTCGACTTTAGGATGTTTTGCCTCGGTTGGAGTGTTGGTGTGCAGGGTTTCATGGTGAATTGTTAATGAAAATGCTTTATGCTAACAGATAACCATAATCAAAAGGTTTGGGTAATAATTAATTGCTAAAAACTCGAAAGTCTATGATTCCTTGCGATAAAAAAGTCACCAATTCCATAATCTTATAATAATATGTCTCACTGGTAAGGAAGATATTCTCTTTTTCTCAAAAATATTCCACTCACACTATTGAATTCATCAGTGTTTTGAGTAAAATTTTCTGTTATCCCTCCCCTTTGAGGTATAAACTCAACAATAGTGATAAAGAATGGTTTGGAAAGATATAATGAGAATCATATGTACATACTACAGCGGTTTGTTTTGTGTTAGTGTTGTCGGCGTATTTTCGTGTCTATAGTAAAAGCTGTATGCCCCTGTTTAGTCAATACTCCTTGGTTGTGTACACACGTACCACTTAGTTAGAAAACAAAGTCATGTATTACATTCTGTAGCTCGTGTTTTGCCGGCTCCTTTCTGGTTTGCTGTTTTTAAAAATAAGTTGCACTTGCAGGAGCCTAGTTGCCCCGTAGTATAGAACAGAGCTTTATGGTAGATCCTGACCCATTAGTGCAACGAAATATTACAGTTGTACTCGCCCGAAATTAATGGTATACATAGGCCTAAAATTCGTTTATACCAAAAAAAGAAAATTCCAGGTTTCATCGCGGTTTTCGGAGGAAGGTACAAACGTATAGTGGTTGCAAAACATTGAACTTAAAGTACGCCCACAAAAAAAGTGTTCGTCACGGACGTTGTGTATTTCGAAGTATCTTCTGTGTAATTTCATCTTAAATTGCATTCCCTTATTATGAAGGATTTTTGGTAAAATCATACGGAATTTTTAGTAAAATCAGCTGTTTGACTTTTTTTTTTCGCACTGCACTTTACTTTGTATACTCAATTTTTATTTTTATTTCTTTTTCCGCATTTGCGTTGACTTATTTTTAGTTTTTGAACACATTTTGTCAAATAAAACAATCATTACATTAAAAGTATCGTAAATATGAAGCCATTCAAACCATCCTCCCGTAGGTATTTCGAGACATGTCTAAGTTATCTATTAAAACTTTTAGAAAAAGTTATTTGTCAAAACCTGCTTTTTATTAGTCTCTATAGTTCTGAGTCAAAGGAAAATTTTGTGGCCAATTTTATGAATTTCCGTAGTACCGAACTTATGCGCTTGTGCGACCTTAATTGTTCATTTCTCTTTTGGCAGGTCAACTCATATCGCAGGACCTGAAGGACAAGCCAAGTGTCATTGCCACCGGCGAGGGCCCTGCAGCTCACGACGACTCTTACCTAGGGTACTCGGTGACGACAGGTGATTTCCTCGGACGGGGACAACAGGGCGTGGCGGTCGGCATGCCGCGAGGGGCTGATCTGCGCGGGCAGGTATGAGAAATTCGTAGTGCATCCTCGAAGCTTATGTTAGATTGACCAGCACGCATCTATATTGGGAGGCTTAAATGCATGTCGAGAAAGCATATGTATTTTTAATGTTAAAGCCTAGTTATTTCCGGTTGGATAAAATTTCTCAACCACCTGATTTTTTTAATTCGCTCTTGTAGGTGATTCTCTACACTTGGAATCTGACGAACATCCGGAATATCACTGGAGTCCAGCTGGGCGCTTACTTTGGTTATTCTTTGTGCGCCTCCGATGTTGACGGCAACGGCGTTGACGATATTATCATTGGCGCCCCGATGTTTACTCACTACGGCAACAACGAAGGCAAATACGAAACTGGGCGAGTATACATCGTCTACTCGAACCGACCGGTAAGTTTTTCATACCGCAGAGCCACTCTCCCGAGATGGGCGTCGGAATATGGCGACGGTATTTAGTTTCGTTCTTTTGGCAGGACTTGGACTCCGTTCCGCTAGATGGCGTCAACTCCAAAGCACGCTTCGGGCTCTCCTTGACGACTCTCAACGACATCAACATGGATGGCTATGGAGGTAAGCTGCGAAGAGCTTTTTGAAATGACTTTACTAGATTTACTTACGATATTTGTTGTTTATAAATTTTCAGATTTCGCCGTTGGTGCTCCCTACGACGGTCCGCAAGGCAGCGGAGCGGTTTACATCTATCACGGATCGCCGAATGGAGTTCGAACCAAAGTTTCTCAGGTACCATTCATTTTTCATTGTATCGTCTGGCAGCATTAAGTCACTTATTCTTGCGTAGTATAAAATGTAGCTTGCCAAAAAAAAGGAAAATGTAAATTACAAAGGCGACATTTCCCATTCACGGTGTTCCACCTTTCGTTGCCAAGCCGACCTGGCGATAGGGTTTCAACGTAATCTGACTAAACCTAACCTATCATCGCCAGACCTCACGCTAGTTTACTAAGATTAATTTACGTGCCACTTGTGTATAGTGTTGCCGCTCTGCTCGGCTGTTACCAAGCTTAATGCTGCTCACTTCTCGGTGTCAGTAAATCTCTACAAAAATCACGAAAAGCTGTAGGTGTCCGCGATTTTTGCCCCGAAAAGTAGCGCCAGGCGCCCATTAGGTTAGTGAAACCAAAGTGAAGTTAAGTTAGGTCACCTGCCTTGGTTATCGTCCCGCAGAAGCTCCGCTTGGCTTGATAACCAAAAGGAAAACAAGAGATGAAAAGTACAACAATTTATATTCTGAGTTTCTTGTCGGTAAGCTATTATTTATTTCATCCAATATTTCCAGGTGATCTTCGCAGAAGACGTGAGGTCTACGTTCCCGATCCGAACTTTTGGATTCTCGGTCTCCGGCGGACAAGATCTAGATGACAACGAATATCCCGACTTAGTTGTCGGGGCCTACGATTCGTCCGCTGCCGTCTTCTTCAGGTGCTGTTCCTCGGTTATCTCTTGAACAGCGTTTTTCTGTTGAGGCATGAGAGCGGTATGTTTAAATGAGTTTTCGTTTTCAGATCGAGGCCTGTGGTGAAAGTGAACGGCGCTCTGACTTTTGTCTCGGATTCAAAACAAATCAGCCTGGATGACAAGACGTGTATGTTGAGCAGCGGCATCCGGGTGCCCTGCGTCGTGCTCAACACCTGCTTGAACTTCACGGGAGTCGGCGTGGGCAACACCATCGGTGAGAGACGAAGGCTTGACCTTGGCTAGGCAGTCGGACTTACACTCGTGTAGCGCTGGTTGCCTAACACAAAACTACATCGTTAAGTTTGAGTCTAAGCAATTGGTATTGCCTTTCTCATTTCACAAGATCTCGGGACACTTTTCCGATACTCCTGTGTAGCTTAACTCTTCGCTCTTGGAATATTTCAGTCACCTTATTTTTTACGAAGTATGAACGGATAATGAGATTTTTGAGAGGGAGAACACGGCTCGCTTGTCTCTCTTACACGCTGTTAAAAGCCATTTGTTTTGGTTTTAACTAGATGCCAAGAAGCAAGGGCTACGACCTCGCAAAAAGTCCTCGTTCTTTACCATAGTAACCGAATTTTTCTCCGGTTATCGTGATCTTATATCGACTCATGCTGGGTCCCTTAAATGTCCCCATAAGTCATGGAAGCCAGGTTGTTGGGCCTGAAAAGTCGTTGCCTTGGCAGTAGCTATACGACGGTGAGCTGTTTAGCTTGCGTACCGGTATGGAAATATGGAGTGCACGTTCAAGACTTTGGGTTCTCCTCTGTGCATCTCTCGCTCAGTTGGCTACTTTGTCAGAGCCGCAGCAAATATACGCTGAGGAGACTCGTTACTACCCTTGCAAGAACCAGGTTTTGTTCTTATTGCGTAGGTTTGTGCTTTACGCCAACAAGGCGTCGTGGCTGAGTGTTCAGCGTGTCCGCCTGTCAATGTCGCGACGCGGGTTCGATCCTTAGTTCTGCCACACTATTCTTTCTTTCTTTCTTTCTCCGAGGCCTCGTCACTTAAGTACGCCTCCGAACACCGGAGATAAACGTCTTCTCAGTGGCCGAGTGGTTAGCATTGCTACGTTACCAGTTATGGTGTATAGACTCGGTTAAAGGTCCGTGGTTCAAATCCGCGATTAAATGCCGTGGGCAGCCTCGCAATATCGCGGAGATCCTTGGAATCTGGCCGGATGGGTAACATCTCGCCAGCCATGGAGCCGCTGAGAAGGCTTCTACCTGGCCTCAGATCTGACGAATCGCGCGTCAGGAGTTAGCCCCTCAAACACCCCATCCCATAAGATCTGGGAAGTTAAGGGGGGGCTTAACCACGGGTGTTTTTTTTTTTCAAGTTTAAAGTTTATTAATGTTTTTGTAGGCACCGCTAGTAGAGGTAGAGCTTCTTGGTTTGGATCCGCGTTCAAGGGCAGCCTGAGAAGCTTTATTTCTTGTCTTGGACTTTTTCTTGTATATCCTTCGGTCTCGGCTGTGATACATGTTGGCTAACGGACGTCATCCGCGTTGAGCGTTATACTCGTTCTTTCTACCTCTAAAATGGATGTAGATAGGGAGAGGTAAAGAAAAAATGAAAATAGAGTTATGCGAATATCCGCAGATCTCATCCTACCGATTAACACTGATAAGTTGTTCGTTTGCAGCCGTGAGATGCAACCCGTTAAATCATTTTTGTCTAACTTTACTTCTTGAACGTTTCAATTCTCGTAAGATGTTCGATATCGTAGTGGAATTCGAAAGGCAATAGCTTATCATGATCTTTACTCAGCTGCCATAATCTTTTCTACGTAGGGAGTAACAAATAACTTATTATTCATTTTACAGCTAGTTTTGGAAAGAACCAGATTAGAAGAATTTCAAACTTAGTTCGATTAATAATCCCCCCCCTTTTTTTTGCTATGCCTATCGAGGGGAACATGTACATTGACTTCCATCAATTTTTCTTACAGAACTCCAAGTGGAATTCGTTTTGGACGCCAAGAAACCTAAAAGCCCGAGGATGTTCTTCACCGAAAGCGAGGGCAGGAACGTCTTAACCCAAAGTGTCGTTCTAGACCGTGCTCTGCTTTGTACGTCCAAGCAAGTCTATCTTAAGGTAAGACGCAAAAGCACGATACCGTACGGGTTGAATCAAGGCTACATTAAGACTTAGTTTAGAGGCCAGAGACAACGTGATTTGCCGTTTTAGAAAGTTTTTAGAACATGTGCCTAGAACGACGTTACGAAATCTAACCTACTGCTTGTGGTGTGACGTTACAGCCCAGCCTGAGGGACAAGCTGACGCCGATCGAAGCAGAGATTCGATACACCTTAGTAGAGGAGGAAATCAGTGATCTTAGACTTCGGCCAATTTTAGACTTAGACGAGCCACCACTACAACGAGACTCAATCAGTATTAAGAAGAACTGCCTGAGAAAAGACAAGTGTATTCCAGATTTAGATATTATCGTCAAACCGTAAGTACCTCTCTTCCCTACAAGAAACCTTTGATCCCCTCGGTAGGGGCCGTCCATTAATCAGGTCACGCAGAATAGTTTGCATGCTGTTTCACTCATTTTAAAAACCAGCTCACCATATTGCAGTGTATGAAAGTTCACTAGTTATACTAGGTTTTTGAATTACTCTCTTGTTAAAAATTACTTGCTTAGAAGTTATAGTGCATCCTTTAAAATGGAGACTAAATTATGTTGTTATTCAGAGGTACTGTAAAAAATATCGTGTGTTTGGTTGGTTCGAATTAGCCAATTCGAAATATTTAGGCGTTACAGTGGAATCTCGGTTATACGTCCAAGTCGGGACTCAAAAGTTTGGACGTAGAACTAAGAGGGACGTACAAGTGAAAATAATCTTCCGTATAACGCCATGTAAAGTATTCTGGATGATCCTATAACAATTGGACGTACAAACGAGTGGGACGTGCAACTGAGAGACCTATAACTGAGACTACTGTAATTTTGTTTTCAGCAATGTTGACCGATACCTGCTGGGCTCCCGCGATCGATTGGAGCTTTCGGTGACGGTCCAAAACAGAGGAGAAGATGCGTTTGAGTCCACGTTCAATTTGCAAGTACCTCCAGGTCTCGATTACGTCAAGATTGAACGCCTTGATAAATTCGAACGCGACATTCCTGTCCAGTGCTCACCGCCGACCAACGCAAACAACCATACTCTTCAGTGTGACATCGGCAACCCTCTTCCCAAAAACAAATTCGTAAGTCTTAGCTGAAACACCTCACTTTTCGAGGAATTCGAGGAACCTCACTTTCGAAGGAAACTAAGCGATTTGCTTGCAGGTGAATTTCAAAGCGATCTTCCAACCGTCGACTCGCAAGGGAATGAAACCTAGCTACGAATTCCTGATGGTTGCCAACAGCACCAACCCAGAAGAAGAGGCGACTCTCAAGAACAATGTCCGGGAACTCGTTGTACCGATTCGCGTTGACACCGAACTCATCTTATCAGGGTGAGATGACAACGTTTTTTGAACGACCTTTTAAATGTTTTACCAGCCTTTCCTAACCTAACTTTATCGATCCATGTGAAAAAGGCTTCTGCGATTGACATCAAAGCACAGTATAGTAATGTGAAAGTATGTTTCTTCCAGTTCGTCCCACCCCGAGGACGTTCATTACGATATTGCCCTGTATCGAGACCAAAACGTGAGTGCAGTCAAGACTGAGCAAGAATTCGGACCCCAAGTGCAACACGTGTACCTCATCCGGAACAGAGGACCGTCGGACATCAACGAAGCAGAAGCTTACTTCTTGTGGCCTGCCTACACTCGTGGCGGTAAGTTTTATGACATTAAGTCGCTGACATACCGCAATTATGACATTACCACTTATCTCATGAAATCTGTTACAGGTGAACACCTCCTGTATCTGTTGGAGCAACCAGAAACGAGCGGGCCTGTAAAGTGCGAGTATGTAGAGGATGTTAACCCTTTGAAAATTAGGGTAAGTGTGTATTAAAAATTTTTGATAGAAATATTAAATTGTGGTTACTTTTACGTAATGTTCTTTTTTTTGTGTATTTTAGCTTGACGAGAAGCGCAAGACTTATTTGGAAGTGAGCGGCTTGGCTGCGAGCAGCGCTCTCCATTCGGCTCGTGGAACGGTGACCAAAGTCTCCTCCGGTGACTCGAGCGTATCTTCCAGCGTTGCTGGCAGCGGCGGCGCACGGGGCGTCACGGTCCACGAGACGAGGGAGCATCTGAGCTCCTCGGGCGGTGCCAGGGTTCAGCAGGCCTCGGCCGCGTCGGCGGGCTCGAGGACGCAGACCGGCAGCCGGACTTCGTGGACGTCGTCCACGGGCGGGGGGTCGACGTCGTCCAGTTACCGCGGAGCGGGCGGGGCGTCTTCTTCAGGCAGCTCGGTCGGAGGAGCGGCGGGAGGGTTCAGGACGGTCGAGGAGAAGTCGTATTGGGAGGAAAGGGAACGGAAGAGGATTGCAGCGGAGTCGCAGGGCGCCAATTGGAACCGCGGAGGCGTCAGCGAAGGACGGACAAGCTACAGCGAAGAAGGCAGGAGGCAAGGAGGATCAGCTGGAAGGACTGTGAGCGGCGGAAGCGGAGTTAGCGTGACGGAAGCGAGAGTAACGTCGGTAGGAGGAGGCACAGGCTACCGGGATGAGGAGGTGTCGGGAGCACGTGGATCTTCAAGTCAAGGCGCTCACGAGACGTACGGTGCAGCAGGGTCGACGAGCGTCCACGAGACTTACAGTGGAGCGGTAACAGGATCAGGATACCAGGGTGGACGAGTCACCGGAAGCTATGATGCTGGTGCGGCTGCTGGGGCTGCTGCAGGAGGAAGGGTACGTATTACCGGTTACTGTTACCGGATTTCAGCTACTCTTGTCTAGTATATGAACAGTTATGAACATTGTTTGGTAAACGCCTGTTCTCAGACTCACACCTACTCGAGGGAGCATTCGACCAACACGACGTGGACTTCGCGAGACGGCAGCCGCCCGTTCGTGTCCTCGTCATCCAACTGGAGCGTCAACGAAGACGGTAACGTCCGTCGAGGCGGCACTTCCACCTCGGGTTACGGAGATATCGATAGCTACGGGCCTTCCACGGCGGGGTACGACCAAGATAGGAGGTATGGATCTGAGCACGTGGCAGGATCGACTTGGAGCCACGAGCAGGCGGGCTCGAGTGGAGCCGCCGTGGAGCGGTCATGGAGCGCTCAAGGGCGCACCACGGGAAGCGGCTTCCGGTCCAGCTCGGACGGGGTGTCGTCGCACATCGCCGGGACCGTGGACGCAGCCAACGCCGGGGACATGAGCGGCGAACACTTCCATTGGAACCAGTCCAGACGAGGGGGTTCGAGGATCCGCGGGGGGGCTGCGGGAGTCGAGATCGCGAGTCGTGGCCAAGGTGCTCATGGCACTGCAGTCACCTCTATGCTGGATCTTGGAGTAAGCTCCTCAGGAGCACAAGCAGGTGGATCGGCCTACTCGCAGGGCCCGTCCATCAGCTCTGGAATTCAAGGATCCTCAGGCCACAATTCTGGGAGCTACGAGCAGCGCGGCCAGTCGGGTTACTCGAGCTCGAGGCATTACTCCTCCGGTGACTACAGGACGACGAGCGGATCGCGGGGAGGGTACGACGATGTGCCCGACAGTGCGGAGAACTACAGAACGAGAACTTATTCCGGCAATAACGAAGATTACATCAATGACTTAGGTGATCATGGAAGGTAAGATCAACCTCATCAAAGATTAAGATGCGATCTAAACCCTGGCATTTTTAAAAATAATAATGACGTTATTGCAGAGTGAAAGGATATCCGAGAACGAAACGAGCAGCTAGAAACCAGTACGATGACGACGACGATGATATGGACGTTGACCCGAATCCAAGTGAACCGGTGACGCCTTTCCAGAGGGAGTTGGAAAGCACCCTGAAATGCGACCCAGTAAAGTGCGTCCGAATCAAGTGTCTAGTAGGACCCCTCGGAAGAAATCAGGAAGCTCTGGTTGCCTTCCGGTCGAGGCTCGTCGCTAGCACGCTGCTTAAGGTACAATACCTTCCCACCCTATCTTTCCAACTAGCTAAATCCTAAGATCAAGGCTGAGCCCCGACGGGGAGGGGGAAGCTTAGGTAGTTGTTTATGTTGTCTACGCTGCATTTGAGTTTTTTCGTCTCACTTCAAGTCGAGCGGCTGGGCCATCTAGTGGTAGGCTACGCAACACACATCTATGTTATGCGTGTTGCCGATGCTTGTATAATGGAATTTCACTTCGATGTGAGACCTATACTTGGAAGGAGACACTTTTCCAGCAGCTTTTGTTTGTTTTTAGCTATCGGATAAGGAGGTAGATTTGTCGTCGACGGCGTCAGCTCACATAACTCAGCTGCCCCATATCGGCACACCTAACTACGTCACTCTTCGAACCCAGGAAGTGTCCATGAAAGCCATCCCTAACGATCTGTCGGAAAAGTCAGAATCTGTTGCCTTATGGGTTGTCGTGCTGTCTGCCGTCGCGGGCGCACTGATCCTGATGTTATTAGTATACCTCCTATACAAGGTTTGTGCAGAGGAAGTGACCCTCCTTCGCATGTTCCAATGAATGCGAATTGCTGATTGTTGTATGTTGTTGCAGTGCGGCTTCTTCAAGCGAAACCGACCCAGCGATGCCCCAGAGAAGCAACCGTTGAACCGCAACGGCCACTACCAATCTGGGGACGAAGCCTTGTGACCTACCGGTACCACTCCCCCTACGCATGGAGTAGGAAACCAAAGTGCCGGAGGTGGGTTATGACCACCTGATGACCACTCCATTGCTCGTTCCGACGACCGCAAAAGGAACACGCCTCATAGTCGGCGCAGGCCCGCCAACTATGAAAATAGTCAGAGACCAATTTGTTGGAGTATTAATGAATATGGTGTGGATGACACGACGAAGCGCGAATGAGAGAGAGACTGCTTGTGGATGAATGAATGCGCGAGTAAGAGAAGACAATTGTGATTTGTAAAATTGGTAAGACTGGGAGGGAGGACTAACCAAATATTTCCCAGGATATTTAACAGTGATTCGAATCGAGTACGTGCCAGCCTGCGAACAATCAACTAAATTGCCTCAAGGAGCTCAAGAGAGTGCGTCTGTGTGGAACATCACTTAGTACTTACGTGTTCCTCCGACGGCGATGCTGCGCTTTTTGACTTGACGTCTATTTATTTCTAAGGCTTCGTTGAATGTATTTATTATGTTTGAACTGAGCGTGATATGAATGCAGCTTAGGAATAGGCCTAAGGTTGCGTTTTGTACAGTTTTTGAAACGGCGCAGACCCCGTCGGTTCTGTTCCTAATATTTCTTTAAGCATAACCAAACCGCCTTGCCTTGTTCTAAGTCAACTTTGCGACGTCTCTTGCTTTAGGCCCGTGAAGCTCTTTTGCGAGTATTCAATTCGTGATTTTGACGGGAGGAGGAGAGACAGTTTTTCTACGTCAAATCTTCCTTCTTCCCATTTCTTTTTTGAAAGATTATCCAGAAAAAAATTTGAGCTTAAAAGTATTGACGTCTGTAGTATAAACTTAAGTAAAGTATTTTATGTCCTTTTTTCAATGAGAAAGAATTTGAACAATAATATTTACCCGGGTATACACGGAGCACAATAGATATGAAAATGTGCATGGTTTGTCGCCCAATATCAAGCTGCAGTTACCCCATGTTGTTTCATCGTTTATATCAAGCAAGGTCTCTTGCAAGAAACATGATCTTGAGCCCAAGTTGAAGTATCCATGCAATGCTCATAGTAATATCCATGCCGAAAAATCCGTTGACTTAAAATTAGTGAATGGACACCCATGGTTCATGGATTTAGCAAAGACATGGATATCCGCACTTTTGTATTTTCAATAAATGGATATTTAGGCATGGATATCGCATGGACACTTCAACCCAGGAAATAATGTGGTAGGTGTAATTCTTTCAGGCGCATATTTTCTGCCTTTAAATCTGATCATGCATTTCATGCAAATATGTCTCTTCTTCTCCGTTTAGAAACACAACGTAACTCCAAACGAAGAGGATCGATTTGTTAGTCTCAATAACGTAATCAAATTTGTATTGTTTTACTAATACTGGAGTAAAACAATGGTTATTCTAAACATATGTTTCCGGTTGCGAGCCGTCCATTAATATTTAAAACGCGTATTTTACTCAATGTTGCTCGAGATGAAAACGTATTGTTTGAGCGTTATACTTTGTTTGTTATCCAAAACACCTCGGGAAACGTTTGTACAAAAGTCCAGTTAATATTGCTTAAACTGGAAGACGTAAGGGATTTGAGACCCCTGAGATAAGTTTTCTCAGATAACTGATAAATGTAAAGCAAATGTTTACTAGTCTTTCTCTTTAGTAGGGACATTGCATCCCTTAAAATGTCTGTCTTAGGTGTTCGCATCAAGAAAGGCTTCATTTTACTGAAATCTCGTTTTATTTCCCGTTTACTTTGAGGTACAATATCTGAATCTAGGGTTTGCATGCTCGTCGTGCAGATTGCGACTTACAGTAGCAGTAATGTAAAAAAGCATTTCTAAATAAATTGGTTTATGAAAAACTTAGATAAAATTGAACATTTCGTACATCACTTATAGGTATGAAAAAGTTGTACTTACCATTAGTTGCTTCAATTAGAACGGTATATGAAAATGATGTGTGAAAGGCCTTTTTGTCTCATTTGTCCGGGTTTAGTGCGCACCTTTTCATACCCTCTGAGTTATGGAAATCCCTTCTTCGTACTGCGAGTGATTTCGCGTAGGAATAGGAAAAATAGATTGTCGTTTCCTGTATCAAGTGTTCGAAATCCAGGAGTGCATCATACACGTGTGTGCACTATACACGGGCTAACCTTTGCAAGTGCAATATTATTTTGCATCGTTCTAATCGCCTCAAAAGAATCTTTCTTTTTGGCTTAAAAAATGATCTTTTTTTTTTCAAAAGGTCACTATTTTTGAGAGTGAATCAAAAAAGATACCTCTTTTATGAATTCCTTGGCACCTGCCTAAATTTCACTGCCCCCTGAAAAGCGTGCCATCACTCAAGCCATAATAAGCATTCGCCGCCATCATTTTTTAATATGCGTTGTGACTGTCTTGTTCATAGAATTTTGTCGTCCAATCTTGTAGTGCCTTGAAATTATTATTATTTCTTTTTTAGAAAGAAGTAGTTTTATATGTATGTATTGTTGATGGGCACATGCATAGGTAATGTAAACTGTCGATCAATTTAAAAAAAAAGTATTGTAAGGTTTTAGAACCAAGTCTTTTACTGCTTCTTCAATCAATTTTGAATACCAGCAATAATATAAATATATCCTTTTTGACATATTGTACTAAACGGGTGGCATAAATGGGTACCGGTAACTTCTTTTTCGATCATCGCGATAGCTACTCAAATAACTTCACACCGTCCTAGAACACCTGTTATCGTTTTTTCTTTTGAAAAAATAACAACAACAACAAAAAACCTTAGCATAATTAAAATATGGAGCTATAACACAGCATTTACACGTTTGTTCTAGCCTACGTTGTGTATTTCAAAAATATTAAAAGTAGAGGCTAACGCACGAAGGTATATAAGTGGTCACTATCATAAAGGTGTTGTGAAAAATAGGAAAGTTGCGTAAATATTGTTGTTAATGAGATGGCATCAATGCAATAAATTATTACTCTGAAGTGCCTTTTTATCTACGCTTATGTAATTAATTTTTCAGCTTTTAGAACATACTTCTGTCGACGAAAAAAAAAGAGATCCCTAGAGCTAGGCTAGTGAACGAGAACTATTTACACCTTAGCCCATCGCTGACGCTCTTCTCTTTTTGTCAACGGGAGTACTGTTAGTTTAATCGGCTGAAAAAGAAAGAGGTTATGAATTATTTTTAAATGCTGTTGTACTTACATATTTTTTTATTTTCTACTTGCCTTAAATTAAATCAAAACGGTGCTTTTCAGGTGTATTAATGACCAATCATGTCCTAATTTTTTTTCTAAACTGAAACGTATATTGTTATATATTTAGTTGGATTATTTAATTTTTGTACAGAATGCGACTTACCGTAGGCGATTGCGTGTACAGATTTTAAAAGAGTGTGTGTTTTCTTTTCTACTAAAACTGATGTTATGTAAATAAAAGATTCAAATATGTTTTAAATCTGAGTTTCCTCAAAAAAAAATTTAATTAACAGGCCCGAATCAGAGACCTGTATTTGCACTAACTTTTGCTTTTCAGTGTGTCTACAAGCGTAGATGTTAGAGTATTGACTGTGAAGCCTCTGCAAGGGTATTACTACGTCGCTACTCCGTAGAGTTGCGCGTAACAGAGCTGATTTTGTGATGGCAGAGACAGCAGGCATTGTGGAGAGAAAGTTATCAACATGCATTCCATGCTCCTGGCCGTTTACACGCGTTGCGGACGGCGTTGCGTGTGGGGTGCTAATCTCAAGCATGTCTAAAGGGCAATGAATATTTTGGAAAACACGCTAGAGTTGATGGATTCATCAACCGTATGTCAAAACGTTAGTCTACACTCCCTAATTAGACGCCTTTTGATATCAGCTCTCCCTATCGAACAAGAAACGCATTTTCGTATTCGAATTTGAACTTGCTTTTCCACCCGCCTCGCCGTGGCTGAGCTGTCCGTGCGGATATCCGCTTGGATATCCGAGCGGATATTCGTTACGGATGTCCGTATCGAATTATCTGTACAACCACCGATATCCATGGTAAACTTCGCGCTCTGATATTCGGAACACTGATATCCATACGGATATCGGTGCTTCGTATTCAGGAGCGCAGTTTTCTGCGGATATCCGTGGTTGCACGGATAATTCGACACGGACATCCGAACGGATATCTGTATGGATATCCATGTAAATGGCCAGAGGGTGCGAATATTCATATTTATATCCTTGCCCCGTGGCAATTTACTAGGATATCCTCACGGATATCCGTGCGGACAGTTCGACCGGTGTATTCTGTGGGTCTTTGACAAAAGAGTACCGGTTGATATTCTCCAGGCGAGGAGGTAGCCACAATGCATGGACGGGCGGACGAGCCCAGTACCATATTTATTGCTTATTTTATGGTGTTTGTGAGTTATTGCTATTCTTTTTTTTTCAGTTTCTAATTATTAAGCTAATATTATGTATTTTACTGAAATAATACGCAGGTGAACCCCTCGTCAATTGGTCAATCGAAATTGCAAGTCGTTTGACAACCCTCATATGGGAAAGTAATTCTCAACATTTGATAAATTGATTCAACATTTTTTGTCTTTGATCGTAAAAGCAAAAGATTCCATGAATAACGGAAGTGACCTCGTTAAGCGAATGAGCCAAAATACTTTGCTTGATCTTCGCTGCAAGCGTCATTAATCAAACTAACACTACATTGATTATTAGGATTGTCCTAGGATTCTGATTAATGAATGTACTGAACAGAGATCTTCTCCTTAAGCTATGGTTTTACTATTGGGGAGTTACTCTCTCCCTCTTGAACCCTTTTAAGTAAAGTTGTGCCCGGAAAGACACCATTCATTCATGTCGAAACTATACTAAAGCACCTCTTCAAAACCTCAAACTCTCAACTTTCAGCTTAAAACTAACAAAAGACATGTCATAATCTCCCATATAACCGATTTCATATATGTTCCCTATATAATTCATATATGTGCCTGATATATTCCTGATATAATCCTGATATAAAACATATATGAAATATATAGGGTTT
>Ga0058701_10000466_pt1 | contig 28252 bp, 11 predicted proteins | sample AgamicOrMae_FD_97039 | JGI IMG/M metagenome (GOLD analysis project Ga0058701, IMG submission 97039) | Agave microbial communities from Guanajuato, Mexico - Or.Ma.e | ecosystem: Host-associated > Plants > Phyllosphere > Phylloplane/Leaf | place: Guanajuato, Mexico | collected 2012-06-04 | reverse complement strand
GGTGGGGGTGTTTTCTAGATGTTTCGAACCCCTATATCTCAAAAATTGTTGGACATATCAAAACGAACATGGAAGTATTAGGTCGTCTTCGGCCCCATTTTTTCTTTTTTTGGGGGTGAGAGGCAGTTACGTATATGTTTATTAGATTGGTTTTGGATCAATTTCAATGATAAAACGAAACTTAATAATTGATTGAACGAAATTGCCCATGGGAAGTATGACGCACAATGAATGCTTTCAGAGATGGGCCAATTAGCATTTAAGCCATTAAAGGGCTTAACACATGTGTTCACTGTAAAAACAAAACCCCGTTTTGGGGCATGCTATGCCTGTTTTACGTGTGAAACTAAAACGGAGGTGATACGTATTTTGCTCATTTTTGTAGATAGGCCTATGTTCAGCCATATCATTTTAAAGATCTCGGCGAGAGCTTTCGATTGATGTGACTGAACATAGGTTATGTTGAAAAATTATCAAAATGAGCACTACCCCCGTTTTAGTTTCATACCCAAAACAGGTGTAGCATTCACCAAAATAGGGGTTTTGTTTTTACTTTATGTGTTATGACTATTGATAAGTCTATCCCGAAAACTGGCGTTTTGTTGTTAAATTTGGAGGAAAAAAACTATCAGTTAAACGGAAGGGCTCAACAAGAGCTTTTAATTGATATGGGTATTGCCCGTAAGTGCCTCATACATTACACATCCTTATCCTAATTAGGAGTCATAGTAAAAATGAGACACCTGCTTCATGGAGTTCTTACCTGGATTGGGTGTGAAATTAAGACAGGGTAATGCGCATTTTGTTTATTTTTCAAGGTAGACCTTTGTTCAGCCACATTAATGGAAAGTTCTCGACCAGATTATTTCAGTCACATGGCTGAACATAGATCTATCTTGAAAAATAATCGAAGTACTAAACCCTTTTTTTCACCACTAGAAGAGGAAAGAATTCCCTAAAACAGGCGTTTCGTTTTTACTGTGTAGTACTGAGTGTTTTTCTCAGTACTGTAACACTTTTACAGGTTTTTGTCTTAGGTAACTTAACCGTAAAAAGACAATCCTAAATTAAGATGCAACAAAAGTCAAATCTTTGATATGAAATAAATTCAGACCAATCATGCCCTGAATTTCAGGCATCATTTTTAATTTCTGTAAACTTCTAATTTGAAAAATTATCTGAATTTTAGTGGATATTTACACTAAAAATCTTTCAGACCAGTAATTTTACTTTTGTTGCGTCTGAAATTAACTCTTTTTACTGTGTATCAGTTAACGGGGCCAAACGTAGTGATTGGTTGCGTAATGAATGTACTGTGTACTCGTAAAATCGCTCTTAATAGTACTTTTTCTCTCTACGCACCTAGCCAGAGTCCTTCAGTAGGTCGAGGATCGAAGTTGATTTGACTAATGCTTCAGACCATGGCTCTCCGGAACGTGATGTTCGAGTTTCCTTCTTTGAGAGCCTATAGTTTCGAATACTTACGCAAGGAAACCCAGAAACTTCTGGCGTGAAAGTTAGGTTAGGTTCTAAGTAGAGAGTACGAGTTCTAACACCTGTGCCTGTTTTGGTTGTAAAGATATAAGATACGAGTTTTTTTTTAGTAGGTCTCAAGGTAGACCTTATCAAAAGCGATATCACACAAAATTTCCCGGCGGGAGCGTACCAGTACTCGTGGCTACCGCATATCTTGAAAACTATTCATACGTCACGTATGCTATGATTTGTTATATGTCCCGTATGATGTGTTATTATATCACGTAATATAAACGTGGGTCTATCAATATGCCTTAAAAGGGGATAATTTTTTATTGATAGGAGTTAAGGGTAAATTATGTTACGCTGAGGAGTTGAATCACAGTATTTCCACACAGTGAAAACTAGTTCCTGTCTAGGGTTATTCCCTACCTGTTTTGAATCTGGTGCTAAAACAAGATAAAGGAAAAAGGGTTATTTTTGTAGATAAGCATATCAACAAGTATATCAGTGAAGGTTTATATATGGAGGCAATATCTATTTATATCAATGAAAGGTCTCGTCAAAGTTCTCAATTGATGTGTATCTTCAAAAATAACCAGATTGCTCCTTCTCAGTTACCTTATTCATATCTGAAATAGGCATGAGACTACCTAAAATAGGGATTAATTTTTTTATACCGTGGTACCGCTGCGTTTTAGAGTTCAGCTTTGTGATCGGGTTAGGACTGTTGTACAAGACTTACCGTGACAACTTCGGTTGAACTAGCTTATTTTAGCTATTCTTCTTGTACTAATTCCGCAACCAATGAGGAAACCTTTCACGGGATGCAGTTTTCAATACTGCACGCATTTGTTACAGTAACGTCAACTTAAATCCCTCGCTAAATTATCCGGGAACATTTTTATGGTAATTTCAACGACGCCGGCTGTCTTTCCGCGTTTAGGTCTTTTTGTGTTCAAAGGTAATTTACAATGTTTGCGTTTTTTGTGGACTTGTTTAGGAAGATGTAAAAGTCTCGGCCTGAGAATTATCTTTTGAGGCGGTTTACGACCCTTTTCTGCTCATTTTTGGCCTTTTATTTTGCTAAAACGGAGCTTCCACGCTCTGTAAATAATAATGGTCTTCTCTACGCATGTGACCAGGAAAATGTCGAGTTCTTGCTGCGAAAACGAGCTCATTTTTACTTCGTTCCTGTGGCGTTTTAGCACTTTAATCTTTCCTGCTCTGAATGAGCATTTTAATTAGTAGCTGAATGAAGCAAGTTTTAAATGACTTCAAAACAGTCACTTGAAATGTATGCTTTTAAAAGAACATTCCTTTTGCAACGGGCATGCTAAATTTAAATGTTTGCTTTGACGATCGGCGTGTTTTGAAAAACGTACATGCCTCTTGGAAAAGAGTAGCTTTATGAAAGACATTATTTGAAGACGTTTCTTAAAAGGGTGCAACTTTGTTATGACGCTGAACCTAACCTAATCTAGCCTAGCGATCGTCAAGCCTGATGCCACTTCTCGGTGCATTAAGCAACCTCAGGCTTGACGACACCCGAATAGCGATACTCAAACTTCCGAGGCAATACGACACACAATTGAACCTAGCTTAATCTAACCTATACGCAGATTCAGCCATTAATGTTTATAACGTAATGAAAGTTTGAACCAGGTTGAGATAGAGGTGGTTCCCAACCTTAGAAGCTGAGAGCTTTATTGACTTAAGCCCTCTCCATTACGTCAACAGAAATAAAAGAATGAGGAATGCATGGGCCCCCTCCCATTATCTTTGAGTGCGGTCCATCCTTAAGGGCGTATGTGATGCCACTACCGGCCATTACCCGTCCAAGAGCTGAGCTAACCCTTTCCCAACGAGACGTGTTTACCTACCCTAAGGGACTTTTCATATCAATCTCCGGGTTCGGTTTCTCGTTAACAGGAAACGTTTCTTCTCCCGCATTCCTTTTTGTGATGTAAAATGTGATTGTAGACAATTGTGCCACGACGGATTTCTTTTATCAGATACGCGGTTTTTGTTTCTTTTTCTGCAGTCATTGTTTTGATTTCTTGTCATAACTTTACCAGATTGTGTTCATAGATATTTTATTAAACATAAGAAATATAATGTTGTGGCTCATCTCAATTTTTAAGTATTTTGTTATGATGCGAGACTTGTCAAACTGTTCAAAACAACACCTGGGGAAATTCGAAGGATTTTTCCCATTAAATTTCGCAATTTTAAGCTTTTGGCAAATGCCTAAATTATTAAATTTCAGGTTTCCATACGGGTGATATTTTTTCAATTGTGCCAATACTGAACTAAAAAGATACTCTAAAATATTTTTTTTCTGTTTCCGAACGGCATCGCTGGGCGGTAGTGGGTTAAGTTTTGAGAAACCTATCTGTCTAGTACGTACTACATTGTCCATGTCTTCTTGGAATCAGTACAGGAATTAGCACTCATCTCTTAAACTCCATTACAATATTCCTCGCCAAAATTTTTCTGTTTTACTCTTATACGCAGTTTTTTCGTGTCTAAGTGTACAAAAATTTTCAGCACCCCTTAAAAATGTTTTGCTATTTCTTCGTTGAAATTTTCCTGTTTTAGTTTTGAACAAGAGCCTTAAATACGTATCCCTGTACGCCATAATTAGCCTTATTACTTGAAAACACTGCACACTCTTGTTTTTTAAAGTAGCAATTTTAACCTTTTGGTTCAACCCTTCGTCGTCAAATCGAGCGTAGCGACAGCTGAGCGATGCAAGAGGCATCTAACCTAACTTAACCTATCATTACAAAGTCCTTTGCTTTTTACAAAGATTAGTTAGTCACTTGTGCCTCGCTTCGTTATCGCTCCGCTCGGCTGTCGCTAAGCCTGATGCCGCTTACTTCTTGGCAGCCGACTTAGGGCCGCCAAGAAGTAAGCGGCATCAGGCTTGGCGACCGGTCGATTAGGCATCCCTAGGTTAAGTAAGGTTAGGTTACGTGGCTTGTGACTCGCTCCGCTTGGCGACCGTTTAATTAGGTAACCCTAGGCTAAGTTAGGCTAGGTTACGATGCTTATGCCTCGATCCGCTATCGCTCCGCTCGGCTTAACGTCGTAGGGGTTGAACCAAGAGGTTGAAAATGCAACCTTAAAATTTTCGAGTGCGGTATTTGCACTGAATTGTCAGTAAGTGTGTATTGTAATCCAGTGCAAGGCCAACTTGGCGGTCAGTGTAGTGCTCCACTTGATCCGGCGCGGCGCAGCTCCAGTGAAAGGTTTTACTCCCGTCTCTCTCCAACTCTCGGCGCGGCCTATTCGTGCCTCTAGTTCCTCCGTCAGTGAAAGCCTAAATTGCGGCATAATCCGAAAATGAAAGATTTGAACGTAACGGGACGGGGTCTGGTGAGCGATTGCACGGGGCACCCTTCCCTGCGGTTTGTGCCTCTTAATTCCATGTTTTGGCGGCTGTGTTAACATAACTGTGACTTGCGGTAGATCGCGGAAATCTTTCATTACATGGCCGTGACCCCAGCTGCCACGTTTATTACGCACCCGTAACCATTCTTTACGCCTCAAATACACGCATTTGTTACCTCAGCGTATTCGATTTGCGCCCATAAAAACCGCGTTTGAAAAACTGGATCCAATTTCAGGGCTTCAAATTTTCTTTAAAACTCAATGAATCTTTTAATTTTTTTTAGATTATTCCCACGGAAGGGTTTTGAAAGCAACGTACAAAAACACAGTAAAAACGAAAACCCCGTTTTGGGGAATGCTATACCTGTTTTGGGTATGAAACTGAAACGGGAGTAGTGCGTATTTTGGTAATTTTTCAACATAGACCTATGTTCAGTTCAGCCACATCAATAGAAAGCTCTCGCCGAGACTTTATCTTGAAAAATAACCAAAGTACGTATCACCCCCGTTTGGTTTCACACCCAAAACAGGTATAGCCTTCCCTAAAACGGGGTTGGTTTTTACTGTAAAAGAATGGACTTATTATTAGGGTTATCTAAAATCTTTTAAAAGTACTTTTTGGACCTCTTTTTTTAAAGTTGAAAGTTGCTTTTGGCGGTATGGTGAAGTCATCATTCTCTCGTGGTTAGGTTGAGTGAAGTAAATGTAGATGTTCGTTTTGGGTTAGGTGCAGTTAAACAGTTCATTGAAGTAAGGGCACGTTGCATTTGATAGACTTAGGTCAGGTGCGATTGGTGAAGGTGAAGTCGTGTAAGGTGTTTCACGTAAGAAGTTTAGTTAAGGATTGGCAAAATATGGTGAAGCCGAATTAGAATTAGAGCTTGGCTAGACTACCTTAGGTTTCTGGAAACATGTAGGTTGCACTATTTTGAGGTAGATTACCGCACTGACCGTACGGGTCATACTCATGATGTAAACTCCCCGTAAGGTAAATATTTATCAGGCAGGTGCAATGTTGCCAGATTTTGAGATTTCATCAAGTTTATTCGCCATTAACTCGGAAACCATTAGAGATAACGTAGCAAGTTTGGTACGTTATGGATCGCTCTCGAGCTGAGCATTCATAAAATGAGGTTTTTAAACTATCTCTGAGGATTATAAAGTTAACTGTGTTTAAAAGTAACGGAGTCGCAAAATTTGGCAATACTGGGCACGTGTCACCATAATATCAGTGTAATTATGGGTTTTGTCACCTGTCAAGGCCTTCTGACGATCCTCAGCTGTAAAGGTTGGATGTTTAATGTTTGGGGTTTACCTTGGCTAAACTTTTCTATTATGAGCCGGTAACCGCGTGAGCAAAGTTAACATACATTTGGTTCAGTTGTTGTGCCTCTCTTCGCTTCCACTCCACTCGGCATCCGGCCCCGATTAGCTTAACAATCTTTACAACGAAAAAACTGGACGTTTGATTCAAGCATGAGAGCTTTGGGGATATATTAAGTTTTCCGTATGCCTAAATTAAGAATCGCTTGAATCAAGCCGACAGTACGTTTGACTCAAACATTCGTTTTACTAGGGCAAGCAAAAACAGTACGTTTTATCCTCGCATAAGAGCCATGGGGGTATATTAAGTTTTCCGTATGCTTAAATTAGGTACCATATGCTCGAATCAAGCCTACAGTACGTTTGATTAAAGCATACGTATTGCTTGAGCATGCATATGCTTGAATCAAATACAATAAGCTTGACTCAAGTATATTATACTTAATTTAAGCATAGGTAAACTTATTATATCCCATAGGCTGTTATGCTTGAAGCATAGTCTTTTTTCGGTGTTGGTTGAAAACCTTGTGCCGCGCTCCACTCGGCTTGATGAGGGAAGCACAATAGATGGAAAATTCAACCTTAAAAATTTCCACTTGAGTTTCCTCGACGGATTCTTCTCTAGCAGATGTTCACGGAAAGCGAGTTTAGGTTAGACGATGGAATAAAGAACGAGCTGGCCTTTCCAATATCCGTGGGAGTAACCTTGACTTAGTTACGGGTTTCGCAAGGCAGCGGACTGGACACACGGATGGGTACTACAGGTACCTGCTCACACCTTTTCCTGAAGCCTATTGCTTATTTTCAACGGTGGACCGGACTTTGACATCTCCCGGAATGGCTTTACCTTGAAAAGTCCAAACTTTTTAGAGTAAAATTGACCTTTTGAGCATTTCGGGGGATCTTGCATCTGCAATCTGCACCCAGTAGTGGTTATGTATAAGATACACTCACTGAGAGATCGAAAAATCTCTTCTTTCTCGTATTGTGACTGGTTTTTTTTTGTTGGGGTAAGAAAAATATTTTGATATCGAGAAAAAAATCTTTGATTCAAGTAAAATATCTTGAATCAAGACAATCATTTTTGACCTGAGAAAAGTTTAATGCATTATTTTTATTTTAAATAAAAAGGTTCAGTTTTTCCGTGTGTGTCGTGTTAAGGCTAGATCTCGAGATAGATTGGGAAATGCTGAAAAAATCTTCACTTATTGTTCGAGGAAAGCGTCCTCCCCCCGAAAAAAAACAAAGCCTTTTTTTTGGTATTGGTCTTTGCGATAAGGTGCTTCGGGATTGATTGAAATCTTCATTTTTGGTTAAGTTTTCGTCACATTTCTTTGTTCAAGGCTACACTTAACGAAAATAGTATTAACGTTCAATAAATCAGGGTTTTATAATCGCGTAGTTAAGAACAGCTTCCTGTTTGACCTAAGCATCATCAAACAGATTTTAACCATTCCTAAATTTTTATAAAGGTACTCCGAAATAAGTACGTGTATATCTCCGCATCACAGAACATCCTATCAAAACTCCGAAAATTAAACACTGAGTTAGGTCTAATATCTATGAAAACGTATTTTTAGTTGAACGAAAACGTTCACTGGTAAGGTTGGCCTTAGCAAGTTATCCTAGACTCTGAAGCAATATTTAATCGATGATCCAGTCGCAAATGTGCATATCAGGCGTTTTGTAGCAATGACGTTTGTAGTTTTTTCAGCTTATTCCAGTCAAACAACTTTTCCAACGGTTTCCTGTCGTGCCAACCAGATTTGTTTTTAGGTTTGAATAAGTACCTATTCCCTCCAACTTTATTGAACACTAGGCACTAGCCAACACTGAGGTAACTGTACCCCGATTGAAGTCATCTAGTGCATCGGCACTCAACTAAATAAATCACTTTTACAGTTCTTTGATTCTCATTATAGTAACATCGCGCCGGATATTAATTCTCATGGATGAAATTAGTCTAGGAGTCTTGAAGTGCCCCGACTCGTTTTATCGATGATGCGAGCCAAGTCATTCACGAAATGATTTTTGCATCTGGGAATCGGTTGGTTATTGATAATTGCGCCGCTATACCCATTTCGGTCGTGTATTCAAATTAGGATTAGACTAGTGACTTCAACGCAGGTATACACGACTGTTCGCTCTTTCGGAAGGCGGAGAGCTGAGCACGCGTTTGCCGCAGCAATGTACTAGAACATGCATTTTTTAAATTTAGATTTTATTTACTTGCGTTGATGTCTCCATAGACCTCGCTGTACTTGCGTTGAAGTGTCCGAGAACCGCGCGGTGTTTGAATTTACCTGTGTTTACGTCTCCGTAGACCTTGCCGTGTATGAATTCACTGGCGTTGAGGTCTCGATAGACCATGCTGTGTTTGAATTTACTTGCGTTGAAGTCTCCGAAGACCACGCGCTGTTTGAATTCACTTACGTTTACGTCTCCGTTGACCATACTGTGTTTGACTTCACTTGCGTTGAAGTCTCCGAGGACCACGCGCTGTTTGAATTCACTTGCGTTTACGTCTCCGTAGACCTTGCTGTATATGAATTCACTTGCATTGAAGTCTCCGAGGACCACGCGCTGTTTGAATTCACTTACGTTTACGTCTCCGTTGACCATACTGTGTTTGACTTCACGTGCGTTCAAGTCCCTTTAAAATTAAGCCGCTCTTTACCGAGTCATTCGTCAGTTCTTCCGTATAATGTTCAACCAAGAATAAACCCGAGGGCAATGTTAACGCGGATTTTATTGTCTTAAAAGAGACTTCTTCGCACTTGCTGATTTAATTAGCATCTAAAGCGGTAACTAGGCTCCAAGTAAAAATTTCCATAGAGGGCAATCGGGTCCAGTGTGTTTTACTGCAAGAGATAAGTAGCAGTTATGGTAACTAGGCTAGATGCTAACCTTGATTCAAAATAATGTGGGAACTATTGAGCAACGGTCCTGCGAAAATACGTGCAAGTCTCATTCACTTCCATACTTTTTTTCTGGCAGTGCCCGCAAGGCATTTTCAGCAATGACTTCTGTGGGATATCCCAACGTCCTGTTTAAACACTAGGAGCAAAGCGTTTGCTTTTTTTTCCTGTTTTGAAAAGACTTATTCACCTGCTGATTTTGCGAAATGACTCTTCGTGTATTTTTCGTGCCTTTGGTGATGTCAGGTTGGCATGTGCCAGGTTGTTTTTTCAATTATCCGCAGTTTCTGTTAGCATTTAGCAGCTATTCGTAGATGCAATAAAATGCGGATCGGAGATGGAACATTTATGCGGACTTTTTGGAAAGGTTTAGGTCATGCGAGGTGGTTGGGGGAGTGGGTTAGACAAGGTCTTGAGGCAAAGTGACGCTAGGTATAGTTAGGTTATTATTCAAAGCTTAAGATAGGATAAGCGCTGAGGGTTAAGCGGGTTTAGGTTAGGTCAAGTTGAGAATATTGGAGTAAGGTAGTTTAGCGAAGTCGTCAGTGACCTCAGTTCGCCAAGTCCTTAAATCATCATTACTATCATGATATTTTTATTCGATTTTTTAAAACTATTTTACAACTTTATAACTTTTCGGGATGCATTCTATAGCGCCAAGGCCGCAAACGCTAAAGTTCGTAACCGCCAAATGATAGGTTGGCCTATAATTGTATAAGTTAGGTTAGTTTAGCGGTTACGAACTTTGGCGTGTGCAACTTTTCTCGTTTGGTGGTTACGGATTTGCGCTTGTGCTTTTTGGCGCTTATGACAGCTACCCATTTTTTCCGTTTGTGAACACATTTTAGCCTTCTCAGCGTTTTAATATCCAATGACGAAATAAGTTTCCGGCCGTTCCCAAGACAATTACCCTAACCCTTTAACCTATCCTAACCTAGTTTTGTGTCGTTAATACTCATGATGAAAGGTTGCACCGAACCCAGACGTGTAAAATTCAACCTTACGAGTATTGCAGATCATCATTATCTCTTAACTTCGGTCGCTTAAAAAAAGCGCTTTTAAATGAGTCTCGAATGGGCGGTCATTTCGAAGTTGCTTCCTTTTGAAAGTGTCTTTTTGCAATGGATGGCCATTTTGAGTGGGCAGCTCGCGGCGCGTCGCTACTTGTCCAAGGTCGGATGGATCTTCGAGGGGAACGTTCGGAGAGGGAGGGGGCAGGGGGGGGGCACGGGGGGCATTTTTAGGTTCGATGTGCATTCAGTGTACCGAAACGGCAAAGTGGGAGCGACGCCTTAAGACTTCCGGTGCGGTCGGTGCGCTGCGCCGTGGCAAGATGTACCATCTGCCTGGCCTTGCTCGCTCACCACGACTGCACTTTAAACCTAAAATGCAATTTTTTTCAAATTTATTTCATTTTTACATGGTTATTTTTCCTTTTTTTTGTTCATCGTAGATCAATGTTAAATTTGTTCCTTTTCTAAAACGCGCTCTATTTTTTTGTAATTTTCATCATTTTTCGTTTTTTTCCGCTTGTTTTTGATTTTTTATAGAAATATTTTTTATTTTCGTTTTCCCTTATTTTTTTAAATATTTATTTTTGATGATTTTTTAAAGTTTTTTTTTACTGTTGACTTTTTAAATTTAAATATTTAAATAACAGACCACCGTAAAAACCAAATTCCGGTTTGGGGAATGCGATCTATTTTGGGTGTGAAACCAAAACGGGAGAGTTCCGTACTTTGGTAGTTTTTCAAGACCTACCTTTCCACGAGACCTTTTGAATGATGTAGCGGAACATAGGTCTATCTTGAAATATTACCAAAGTACTGTACGTACCACCCCCGTATTCGTTTGACAACCAAAACAGGTTTTTCATTTCCCAAAACGGGGGGGTGTTTTTTTACTGCGAAGATAACTGTTTCGTAAGACCACTATTGGAGAGTGAAAGACTTCTAATATAAATGAAAGATGGCTTGCTCTGTGTGAAATTATGCCTTTCATAGAAGACTCTCAAGTCATAAGTCCAATTGTCTTATGAAAAACCACAAAACTTCAAAGTTTCGTTGAGAGAAATGTTTCCGCGGGGTTTCCGTCTTTTTTTCCGAAATATTTTCCATGGTTTTCCGAGTTAATACTCTTTGTACTGGAAAGGAGGTTCTGATAATCTGACATATCGATTTCGATCGGGAGTAGGTGAGATCAGGTTAGGTTAATGTGAGTGCGCTCTAATCGAAAACCTTTAAGCCCTGTTTTCTTAGAACTTCCCGCCCAATAAATTGTTGATATCCAGATCAGAGTTTCTTGTTACTGGTATTTTCTCTTCTCTACCTCTCAGCTCTCCTCCAAGAGCCCAAAATTTCAAACACGTTTGCATGCGTCTAAAATCCCTTGCCACTAATAACACGGCACTCCCAACTTCAAAGCTTGCTTTTTCATCTCTTGTGAACTACCACGCTTTAGCCTTAAAGTTACATCATGAGGATGAACGGCATCTAACCGGATATGTAAGGTGCTAAGTCCCACGCGCTCTGCTCGCAGTGCAAGATGCCCCTTCACTAGTAAGCACTATCAGGCTTGACGGTGATAAGACTAAAGATGTTTGATCGCTTTAACCATCACCGGTTTCAGTCGTTGAAACTCTCAAAACGTAAAGCTTACATGGTCCTGCAGGGTTGGTTAAAATTTTGGGCCAGGTTACCAGTGTGATTTTTAAGTTTCTTGGAGCTTTAGTTTGCGAATTTTACATGGTTTCATATGGACGCCAACCTTAACTCACATAGCCCAAAGTATTCGGATTGAAATTTCGCTTGAAAGATTTCGATTGAAAGAGAAAAAGGTAGGATCTTTGCCATTAAAATACGAAATTTTAAGCTTTCAAAAATGCTAAATTATTAAATTTCACGTTTCCAGAGAGGGTTTTTTTCTTTTTTTAAAAAAAATTATGACAATACTAAACAGAAAAAATCCTTTAAAACAAAATTTTCTGTTTCGGAACGGCATCGCTGGGCGGTAGTGGGTTAAAATGCCATTTTTTAGCGTTTAGTGAAAAAGGAGCCCGGAAGTTACTGTAAAGAATATTTAAAAAAATATATTAAGAAAACAACTTTTGATGATGTTGAATAAATTGTTAAGACTAACCCATAAAGCCAAAAAAATCCATTCCTTATTGATTATTTTACAGAAATATTGCACAAAAAACTCTAAAACGATTGCGTTTTGGCGCGAAGATGAGTTAAATCAGCAACTCTTGCATCTGTTCAAAATTGGAAGACTCTTGACTTTCGGTCGGACTTAAATTGGGACGATTAATAACGCAAAAAGAATGGCTTTGGTTGCTTTTGGAAATATTCTACTTTGACTTCAAATTTTTATCTGAACTTGACTAGTCTGAAGCGGTCAAACATCCTTAAGAGACGAACGGTAGAACAAAAGGTATAAAATGCGACCTTTAAAACTGATAACGTAGCACTGCGTCGTAGAGTTGCTGGTTGCAGGGTCGACGTACCCATGGAATATGCCCGACTTTCACCGTTGCAGTCGCACTCCCATTCAGATCTAGTCATTAAATGCGATGAGTAGCCGTATTTGAGTACGAAATATCTTCTATTTGAAGCGAATAAACTATAAGGAAGGAATAAAATTAGGCGATGCTTTGTAATTGTATTTGAATCGAGGGCGGACCACTTCACCTTCTAAACCCGGAAATCGTTGGCTTACATCAATTTATGACTGTTATTTTCGACTACCAAATCCTATATGATTATCGCGTACACTATGATGGAATCCATCTCGGAAGAAGGCTACTGTCGTGGTTGATTATAGGATTATGTGACTAATTTTGCTTTTGTCTTCTGTTGCAGCCAAAATGAAGGGTTTAATACCTCTAGTCGTGTGGACGTTATTTAACATAGCACAAAATGTAAGTACCTTACTTCTTTACTCTACAGCAAAACCTTAAAAAATCGTATTTTGTACTTCATAAAAATGGGAAAAACTTTTAGCTTACAAAATTAATTATGCAGCTTAGCTCTGGTATTCGTGTGCTTTCCCTTTCTGTTTGAGAGATGATTGAAAAAAAGCGCCTTTCTACCATTGTTTCTAAAAATATATTGGTTACTTTATCCCAAAATTTGATTTATTAAGGTTTTGCTGCAACACACGGTCCCTTTACTTTACCACCTCGACTGAATGAGAATTCGTAGAGCGCAGAATTTCCAAGAGGCGTAGGGAAAAAGTCAATACGTACATAGACTAAAACACGAGCCTTAAACACAAACTTTAACGGACATAATTCGGATCGAAATTTTTTCCGGGCGATCCTAAACATCGTGACCAGAACACAAACCTTAAACAATGAGGACAGTCACATGCGGAGACTTCGACGCTCGAACACCAGTCTCAACATACAAGCCTTCAACATGGAGACGTCAACGACCGAACCTTCAACATGAGGATCTTAGCATACGGAGACTTCGACGCACGAACATTGATGACGACCAACAAGCCTTAAACATGGAGAGTTCAACGCCCGAACCTTTAAATGAGCACCTTAGCTTAGGGAGACTTTGATGCACGAACATTAATGTCGACCTACAAGCCTTAAACATGGAGAATTCAACGCCCGAACCTTAAACATGAGCACCTTTGCATACGGAGACGCCGACGCACGAACATTGATGTCAAATTAGAAGCCATGAAACATGGAGACTGGAACGCACGAGCCTTGACGACATTAACATTTGGAGACTTGAACACACGAACCATGACCTTAAACACAGAGACGTGAATGCACGATCCAGCGGAACGCGGGAATATCGGCAGAAGTGTGCCAGTTTTGCATGGAAGCTCTCGCAACCTTATTCCGCAACCGGATTCGCAGAATTTTCGCGGAATTTTCGGATTTTCTCTAAAAGACAAGCGGCAGACCTTTTTATTTAGATCGGGGACAAGTCAATGTGGAAGTTGTACTCTTTTTTTGCGCTCGTTGGGCTTAACGCTGCTCTGCAGAGCTCCTTTCGTGCGCAAGTACAAAACAATGCCGTGATGATAATTGCACGAACTTTTTGAACCAGAGGCTACTCGTCCTGGCCTTGGCTAGAAAAATCGGTGTCCCGCCCATCGAAGCTTCTGCTCGGACGCTTTACTTCCTAAATGCATTTTTCTCGGCAAGAGTGACAGTTGCTTTTTTTAAAAAAATAAATATTAAATGGGCTCAGCTTTTGAATCACAGACACTCGGGAAGAAATATTCTTTTTGTCCTGAGGATTTTGTGATTTCTTTTCTCGCTGAGCGGCTCAAAGCTCTTTAAGCCTATTAAGACGTCTGGAAAGTTATCGTGTCAAAGTAGAACAAAGTGTTTCTTTGGTCCCTAAAACAATAATATGAGAGCGAGAGGAGCTAGTTTCTGTACACGTAAAACTTTTAGACCATTTCAAATGCTTTTATTTATTGAAGCACAAGTATTCTTCTTTACGGGGCTACCTTTGAAAGCGTCCTTTATGATTTACCGCTTATAAGAGTAGCTGACTTCTCTAGTGGTAAAATGAATCTAGTAGTTTACGAAGGTAAATGCCTAATGTGCAGGGAAATGCACTGTGTGTATAGCAAAGCCGTGATGGGCAGAAAAATTCGCCGTGGTTACAGGAAATTCCTGAATAGTTGGGAAGACCCCCATTGAAAGGCAAAGCCCCAGTAGAGCTCTTGTTATAGTGGCGAATAGCCCTGGTAGAGAATATGTACTTGAATTCCCGCTATGAATATGAAAAGCTGCACCCACCTTCTTCCACTATCGAAAATTCACATTTGTAAAGGAGAATCTGTACTGTTCCTCGAAAAAATGTACTTTTTTGGTGAGGCAAAAGAATCGATTCAGGTTTTTCGACAGCGGAGGAAACGCCTATACGTTCGGAACGACTACGAAAACCAGGATTCAATCATTTCCTTTGCGCTGAAGTCTCCTTGGGCAAAACTCCCGTTTTGTGGGCAGTTCGCAGGTACTTAACACTTACCGGTTCGGCTTTAGTACCCAATTAAAATTCTCGTCAAAGCTCCCAAATTTATCTGAATTATCATCTCGTAACGGCTCGGGGAATGACATGCTTGCGTGGGTGCGATGCCCCTAAGAACTTCCGCGTATGCTGGCACGCACTCGCGTGGCACGCGACACGCCTCGTGGCAAGGCACGCGGCATCACCAGTTTCTTGGACATTATTAGAACGCCGTTCACATTAGGCCTTTCGCACGCGGAAAATTGGTGATTTAGCTAACTTTTAGCAAGTAGTTGTTTCTGCGTAGTTAAGTTGAGAAAGTGTAGCCTACCTGTGTAGTCGGTTCAGGCGAAGGTACCCGAGTTCGAGGAGCTTTTAACATGAGCGTCTGAATCAACCGATCAGTGACAGGGATGAGTTCCGGAAATAAAACTACTCGGAAACTACTTCTAAATACATATTATGCTGTCACCTTCTTCTTTTTTTGCAATATAAGTTACTTAGCCAGGAGAAACAGAATCATTTTAACAGCCCCTTTCCTCCTGAAATTCCACGTGCAGACCCAACAACGATAAAGAGTACTCTACCCACTAGCGCCCATCAATATTGATATTCGGATTCAGCCTATTTAACTGAGACGAAATTTTTCGATGTAATATCGTACTAATTCTTTTCTCTAGAAGCCTCATCATCAATCCAATATTAAGAAATGTTTTAATAGGTCAAATGCTTATATTTGAAGGAAATAATCTTTGTACTAGCTCTAAAAATAAGGATTCGCTGTAAAAGCAAAACCATCGTTTTGGGGAATGCTAAACCTGTCTCGGGTATGAAACTAAAGCAGGCTTAGTGCGAATTTTGGTGATTTTTCAGTATAGATCTATGTTCAGCCACATTAATAGAAAGCTCTCGCCGAGATCTTTTGAATGATATGGCTGAACATAGGCCTACCTTGAAAAATAACCAAAATACGCATTACTCCCTTTCTTTTCAAAATAGACCTATCTTCAGCCATATCAATGAAAAGCTCTCGCCGAGACCTTTTGAATGATATGGCTGAACATAGGTCTATCTTGAAAAATAACCAAAATACGTAGCACCCCCTTTTGGTTTCAAACCCAAAAGAGGTACAGCATGCCCCAAAACGTGGGTTTCTGTGTTTGAACCAGGCCTACTTTGAGCGCTCGCAATTTTTCTTGATTTTGTAAAGCACGAGTAAATTTCATACTTGGGTGATTAAGGTCGTTGTCGCATTGACCGGACGTGGTATATTTCGTTCGAACTCGTTCGATCGAACGGCGACTAGGCGTGAGTATCGGTGACGTCACTGATCTCAAGGCAGTCCGCGGTGCAGCGTTCGCGACTGGAGGCCGCCGCAATGGCGCTGTAATGCCGCCGCAATGCCGCCCCTCCTGCGCCAGCCGAGCCGGCGGCGGCACTCCATGCCGCTTTTGCTCTAAGCCGCGTTCGCCGCCTGGACCAGAATGATTACGCAAAAGCCCGTGTCTACCGGTTTAGATCGAGTTGTAGTGCCGCCTGGTGGTTGTGCAAGCTCACCAATTCGCATGCGAAAACTCAAAAGATATTCATTTATGGTCCAACCGTCGTCAAAAAAATGAAAATAAAAACCCACAAAACTAGCTAGATCGGAATTTGAGGAAAAACGGTGTCAAGGTGGCCTACAAAAGGTGATATTCCTTGAAGAGTTGTCATTTAAAAATGTTTGGACTCCGTCGGATTCGTACGCGATGAACTTTTTGAAAGCTGAAGATAACGTCGTGAAAAAAAAATCTTGGATTACCCTGCTTGAGGGTAATCCAAAGCCTAGGTCACACTCTTCCGATTCCTCAATAAAACCCTATTAAATCTATAACTGCAATCGACTCCGGCAACATTCCGAAGGATTATCATGAAAAGTACATGAAACAGGGAACTGCAAAGCAAAAGTGAAGATTCTGAGAACACTGAGAAAAGTGGGTTAGTAAAGTTAACCAAAAAATTGTAAAAAGTGCCATAGCCAAAGTTGGTTAATAAACGCTAACAAGTTTGCTCTAAACGCTGCCGTTACGGAGTACTGTTTACAATAATGTTTACTGACAAATCTGGTAACGTTTACTAGCCGAGTTGGCTGTCGCTTCTTATTTTGAACTAATGTTTTGTATACTTAACTAACGCAGTAATTTCTCCGTGAATTAAAGTCGATTCAGTTTGTAACTTAGGTTTAAGGTTTCTCCAACAACCGAGTTTGTTGAAGTGTGTGAGGTTTCGCTGCGTTCAGGTTTTATTGCCTGTACTATGTCTATCCCGAATGTCTCCCGCGACGATCCTAGCAAGTGCAAGCCGACTGCCTGTCTGAGGGAATCCTTAGCGAATGTGTTCTGAGCTACCCGTCGGGATATAAAATCTTGTCAGTTTCTGATCAGGTTAGTTCCTGATCGTACATTAACTATTGGATAACATTTTGATCAGGAATTTCCCATTTTCTGATCAGGATCTGATAACGACCATGAGCACCTGCGGATTTTTTCAGGACCTGCTCAAGGTATCGTGTCAGGATCTGATTGCGATGTTCAGGTCTGACTTCCATCTCAGGTTCTGACCGCCATATCAGGTTCTGATCAGAAATTAGCTGTTTGCTGGGCAAGAATTCATATATATCTTCGGTATTGATCCAGACCTGATCGATCAGGTCCTGATAAGGTAGTATTCTAAGGCATATACTTTTAGCGCTTTTGGCCGAGTGACTGTCCTGAAAGACGTGTCCCAATGTAATTGGGGCTTTTTTCGCTGGTGTGATCTCTCCATTGTTTTGTGTAGGACCAAGTCTCCGCCTTGTTCGTCGAGGAGAAACTCAATTGAGTGTGGCCCTTTTTTGCCGTAATGGTTCAGATGCCTGGAAATGCGTCAAGTCGATTTGTCAAGCACCTGCGCCCGCGAGCTTCCAGCGCACAGCCAACCAATTCTCAAGACTAACCATAAGCACTGAGATACCTTTCCCTGGAGAAAACGTCTTACGAAGTGTTTTCAGAATCTCCTTTTCAGGAGAAAAGAAGTGTCTTACGGATTAGATGAAACTTGACCTCTTAGCAGTAGAACATCTTAACTTTTAAAAGGAATTTCAAGACGTCAATTATCAAAATCTAAACATCTATGCAAAAAGTTCATAAATAGAAAACCTAGTACTGTAAGGTCATAACCCAGAAACCCATTGCTGTGAGGTCATAAATTTTAGGCCGAAAATTTTAGTGCTTTTAAAATGGAGACTTGAACGCACGTAATGCATTTTAAGTGGGAGGTGACTTGAACGCACGGAACCCAACCTTATACATTTTATATGGGGCTGGTGGGCGAATAGCATCTTCTGTTTTAGAGTATCAGTTTATAAGCTTATGGGCTAATTTCGGTGTATATTGATGTTTGAGGCCTACTTTGATGTGTAAAGTTTGTAATTGGAAGGGAAAATGTTGGAAAATTTATCCGTGAGCGCAGAAATCAGAATTCTAAAAGCGCTAATATTTTCAGGCGGAATGTTATGACTTAACCTACAGCAGTGGGTTTCTCAGTTACGACCTTACAGCAATGGGTTTTCCAGTTGTGACCTGCCTGCATGGAGGTATCGAAATATTCGTACTTTTTGGTAATAATACACCTGTTTTTGCGTATGGTGTAAGGCAGATTTATAACATGGTGTCTCAGTTATTTTTCAAGAATAACTTATCCATAACCGCGCTCAATGGAAAGTCTTGGAACGTTCGTTCGGTGTGGCTAATCTTTCTCATATACCATGCCAGAGGTGTAGAGATATCCGCGGAACAGATTTTTTTCCCATGAGCAGTGTAATGTTTCAGATGGGAACTTTTCTCTCTGCGGGAAGTAAGAGTTTTAATCTTAAAGTTCAAGTTCCGAGTAACTGTAACTGGGATGTGTGAAATCTCGAGAGACAAAAACCGGAGTAGATGTGTCCTAAAAAGGCTCGGTGAAACTGTTTTCCCTTGAATGAACATGACCCACCTCAGCGTTGTTGGAGTGCCTTTACGGAGAGCAATAGTCGAAAGTCTGCATCCAACGTGCTGCGCATGGACGCGGGGAGAGCCCGGCTTACAAGAGCCGCGCGCTAAAATCAGGTCATACGGAATGAAGGAGCTGGAGCCTCGGCTGGAGCTCGGGTGGAATAGCCGGTCAGGGTTGGGTGGCGCGGTGCGGAAACTCAGCGTTTCAAAGGATAAATGGTTGTCTACCTCTCGTGTTCCACCTTTCGTCGTCTAGCGTTCTAACTCTCGTCATCTAGCCGAGCGGAGCGGCAGCGGAGCGAGGCAAAATGCTTTTCTAAGCGAAGTGGAGGAACGAAGGCTCTGAATGTAACCTAACCTAAGTTAACCTAACCCAACATAACGGAAGCGGAGTGAGGAACAACTCCGACAATTTTTTTTTTTTTTGCAAAAAAAAATTCTTGATGTAGTGACAAACCAATATTTTCTTTGACAAAAAACTTTTTTCGCCGCAAGTTTTTTTTTCTCGCAACAAGAATGTTTTTCTTATTGCGAGACAAAAATTCTTGTGCTAAGATAAAAAGGTTTGTTGTAAAGAAGAAAATTAATTTGTTTTTAAGAATATATCGATAAAACATGCGTTCTTCACCAGAAAACATTTCTGTGATAGCAGGCACTTTATGTAACCTGACCTAAGTAAACGTAAAAGTCACCAAGTTGAGTTCGGGTGAGGTGAGGTTAAGTTTATTCCGGAGAGGCCCAGTTTAGTTGCGATGGGATTTTTTCCTGGAGGTCGCGTTGGCATTTGTACTTGGCATCGGACGTAACTTATTTCGGCGCTGTCGGAACGATATGGCTATGATTTCTCGAAACAAGAGTCGTGTCTCGTATTTCGAGAGTGATGGGTGAGACCGTTGGGCCTTTCACTCCGCTGAGATGATACGGCCAAACCCGGCCGTGGAGAACTTTCCCAATCGTACAGAGACAGACGAGATGTCGCGGCCTCTTGCGACGCGGGGCACGTGCCATGCACTCTGTCGCCGGTGCCGTGGACCTGGTGTCATGGACCCGGTGCGAAGGACGTCATCGCCATCCTTATTTTCCCCAAAGGAAGTCCCCATAATTTCCGTTTGACACATGCAACTCTGGAGACGTAACGACGAGAAAATAGGCCGTCCCCAGCTACCGATTAACTTATTACGACTTAGGAGGGACTGCGGAAAAGCGAAAGTGTCGACTTGACAGGTAGAATATTTTGAGGAGCGAACTTACTGGGTGTTTAAATACCGATATCTACTGCCACCGTAACCGCATAATGGAAATGGCGCGGCTTGAGACGGTACTCCTCTTGTGATTGGCTTAGTTATTAGCATCGTTAGCAAATAAGCCTACCCTTTAGCCTTACCTATAAATTCCTTCACCGAATGAATCATTTCCTTTTCTTATCTCACCGTCAAACTTAACCTATATTTGGCTTTCCTTCTACAACTCAACCTAACCTCAACTAACCTATCCTTAGCCAACCTTTGAGCCTGAGCAAACCTAACCGAAACCTTACCTTTACGATGTCTAACGTAACTCAAGCTTGACTGCCCTTAACCTTACCGAAACCTATTATTTTTACGCCTGATCTAACCTTACCGATCCTAACGTACCCTTTCGAAATGGAACTAAACCTATCCTTGCCATACCCCGCTCAATTTGATCTCAGAGAACTCCCTCCAATCAATTCTTGCCAAACCTAATCTAAGCGGGACCTCTGCCTTATGTAATCTTGACTAACTTCAACTTGACATTGCCTGAGTAACCTCTACCAAATCAAGCCAAACGAAAACATTTCCAATCTAACGTAACCTTACGAAACCTAGCTTGCTCTTAAATAGGCTGCTCAAAGCTTATTTACCTTTGCAAAATAACAGCCGATCTAAACCAATTCAAAAACGTTTCTCTCGCCAACAGGCGGCGATGAACTCGAAGTACTCAAACTAAATATGAGAAATTCAGAGAAATAACTTCCGGAAAGAGAAAGACTCATAGGAAGCGGACGTTCTCAAGAATTTTTAGCTTGATTCTGAAGAATTTGTTGCACGCAAAGCCGACTAGGCCTAAAATTTTAGGATGAGATTTTCAGATAAGATTGCTGAAACGGCAGTTGGTCGCTGACGTGGAGTTGGGAACGGGTTATTAAGGCCCGGAGACTCTTATCGGCGGAGTACCTTTTAAAACTTGCGGACGACATTAGCGCTTTTTTTGCGGACTAAAAGACTCTGAGCTGTTACCGAGGCAGTATTGCTATCACGGAAATCATGGACCCGAAAATTCTCACTAACCGTTTTATTGTCGATTTGTCAATCAAGTAATTATCATTTGTCTGGAAATCTGTTGAGTTTTCGTCGTTGAGAATTCTTGATCGCTGAATAAATTAAAGAGAAGTCGACTTTCTTTGCGTTGAAAGGCAACTCATTACTTCTCAATCTGTTTTAGTCTTTGTTAGTTAACAGTTAATTTTTTTTAATTTGTTTTTATTCACGAGGTATATCGAATTCGACTGACTCACATGAAATATCGTCTTTGCAATGTAATTCGCCAGTTTGGCATTATCATCAAAGAACTTTCAGCGCACTTTTAAATTAAAATTGCTTTTCAAGTTGTCTGACATTGTTTAGAAATTTCAGATTATTTGCAAAAGAAAGAAGTCTGGTCTGTCTTCGTCCACATATTTTGTAAATTGATTATTTCTGATAGACTTGTAGACCTATAACTCGTCCAAAAAGTCTGAAATGGGTTATTTTAGGCTAGTTTGAATTTATCTATTTACCAATGTAAAACTGTGTATGAAAATTGGAGCCTCGACGCACTCAAGTCTGAGGAATACACCTCTTTGCACCATCAGTTCCAAAAGTCGATGGCTTCAAATGAAACTGTACTAGTTGAAAATGCTCGTTCAAGAACGTACTAATTTCTATGCTGACAAGTACAACTGCAAGTAGTGCAGTTCTGAAACAGCATTTTCAACTAGTACAGTTTCATTTGAAGCCATCGAAGTATTGCTTCCCGCACCCATTAAAGAAGTACAACAAATGAGCACTGTATGAATTCGATAGATGCTTGCTCCATTTATCGATCTAATGGAATGATTTTATGTCGTGTCTCTCTCCGTTTTCAAGTTACAGAGGTATGAAAAATGTCGATGGAGCAATACTTTTGCCACTGATATTACCTCATACTTGTCTCAGAAATAGTACGTGCACTTAAGTCTCCAGGGTGAGCATGTATTTCATTAGATGTAAAATCAACTTAGGTACGGTTTAAGTTATAGGTTAGTTTTTAGTGTAGGGTTAGTTTTTAGTTAGTGTAGGTTAGTTTAATTAACTAGGATTAGTTTTTGTGGAGGAAGACATGGCGGACTTCTCAGAAAGCCAATCCTGAGAGATTCTCAAGCCATTAGCTCAGGTGCTTTAAATGTTGTATCAAAGGGCATGCTCGTCTTCTGACTAAGAATAAAAGCCTAAATTACTCCGAACTTGGCCCACACAAGGCTCATTAGGAAGGAAACACTTCTAGACTAATTGAGGCGAAATCTGAGTCTCGGCCCTAAGCTCGATCTCAAACACATCCCGTTGCCCTAAAAAGCTCGTTTACATCCATTGTTCATCTAGCGGCTAGGTCAGTGTCCTACGACAGCCACTAACCTACTAAATACCTACATAGGACTTGCACTCAACTTGCACTTAAACTAGGCTTACTTAACTTAAATTCGCTTAACCTAGGTTTACTTCACCTTGACTCTCTTTACCTCGGTGCAATTAACCTAGGTTCACTAAACTTAGGCTAACTTAACCAATATTAACTTAACCAAGGTCAATTAAATTAAAGTTTATTTAGCCTAGGTTTAAGCCTAGAATCACTCAAACAAGGCTTGATTAACATTGGTTCACCGAATCTTGTTTTACCTAATGCCAACCAAACCTAACCTAGCCCGTTGGTTTTAAGTCACGCCGTAAAAACTTGACCTTTTTTTAGGTATGAAGGTAAAACAGAGAAAAAGCGCAAGTAGTTGAATTTTAAGGATAATCCCATGAATAACCATGTCAATGGAGAGTTCTCGACGAGACCTTTTTATTGGTATGGTTTATCTTCAAAAAAAACCAAATTACGCTTTCCCTCCGTTTCACCTTCATACTCAAAGCAGGGGTGGGACTACCTAGAACAAGGGTTAGTTTTTACTCTACATTAGATGTGAGCTACAATTGAAAACTGAGGTGAAAAATCCAACATTATTTAAAGCTAAGTCTGCATCCGTTTGAGATGTTAGCCTTAGGTCCGAAAGAAGTCACCCTGCGAGAAAAGCTCCGAGTTCCGCTACCCATTTCCGGTTGCGCTACCCATTTCCGGTTGCAGTAATCAAGTTGACCCGTTCGGCACTGCCACTCTTAATAACCTTCCCTTGACCTGGCTTCTCGTTGGGCGTTGCCTTCTAGCAACTCCCAGGAACAGCTCTGGGCGACTGCGAAAATGAATAAATCGATGGCGGAGCCTTACTATTTCGGGTGTGCTATGAACCCAGTGCTGAGGCAAGGTTAACTTGAAACGTGATTGCCCAAGCAATATCGGGGAATAGAACTGTCGGCCTAACGGACTTTACTTTTACACCGATTCGTATCTTAGAAACCAGTAAAGTTGGATTAATTTAACATTACACAAGTTACGTTGCCGCTTGGTTAAGCTTGTTGTTCATCGGACTAACAATATGTTAGACAAGACTATATCTTATTAGGTTGAATAAAGGTAGATTATATTTTAAGTTTGCAGTTTACCGTAACGTTGAGGTAATTTAGGTTAAGTTATGCAAGGCAGCTTTGTTAAGTTCCTTATATAGTAGCCTATGAAAGGTTAAGGAAAATCTCGCTATGTCTGCACGGGAAAAATAGCAGTGGCAGCTAACGCGTCAATTGATATAGCAGGTAAAAATTATTTTAGCAGACATAGCTTTTTTTTAACAGTCATTGCTAACTTTAGATGTAGCTGCTAAAATGTGAGCAATGACTGTTAAAGAGACAAATTTGCTCAATTTGTTTCCCTCGCTAGCTTATTAGAAGCCGCAGCTAACGTTAGCAATGACGACTCAAAATGCCTGCTAAAATTATTTGTACTTGCCGTATCAATTAACGCGTTAGCTGCCCTGCTAACTATTTTCCCTGTGTGGTATGTTATAGTACGTTTACGTTATAGGGTTTGGTTAACCTAAACTAGTTAGGTCAAGTCACAATAATACAGATGAGGTTAATCTAGGTTATGTTTTAAGTTAATTTTTTGTTGATAGACGAAGTGGATTTGCTTTTCGTTTCCGTAAACCAAACAAGAAGAGTTCATATGTATTTTTTTCCTCTCTCCTGGAGTCAAAGAGCAGGCGTTCAGAAAATGGGTGTCGACACTCGCTAAAGGCTGTCTTCAGCCAGACATTGTTGGGTCGTCTTCTCGGAAATTCGTAGCCGTTTCAGCGAACTCAAAAAAACCACTAACAAGCGACTGACCACAACGCGAAAGAGAGATAACAGGACACCCTGGAGGCGTGGGGGACCTGGGGGCCTTATGGCCTACACTCTAATTTTTCAGGGTAGCAATTTTAACCTTTTGGTTCAACCTTTCGTCGTCAAATCGATCGGAACGACAGCGGAGCGATGCAAGAGGCATCTAACCTAACTTAACCTATCATAACAAAGCCCCTTGCTTTTTACCAAGATTAGTTATACTCACTTGTGCCTCGCTTCGCTATCGCTCCGTTCGGCTGTAGCCAATCCTGATGCCACTTCTAGGCGGCCCTAAATCGGCCGCCGAGAAGTAAGCGGCATCAGGCTTGACGACCGTTTAATTAGATACCCCTAGGTCAAGTTAGGTTAGGTTACGTGGCTTGTGCCTCGCTTCGCTATCGCTCCGCTCGGCTTAACGTCTTAGGGTTTGAACCAATAGGTTCAAAATGCAACCTTAAAAATTTAGTGTAAGGGCCTGGGGGACTTGGGGACCTTCAAGCTAAGCGCCACATGTATCGGATCTTTTGCCTAGTTTAAGCTTCTGTGGGTCCTAATCCGCCTACAATGGATTAGTCTTCTCTTCCGTGGTTGCCTAACGTGCTTTACTCTTGCCAAGCAATTGCTCTCGTTACACTTTACCTCGTTGCTAAACCAATCCAAGCGCTGAACCACGAGACTAGGACTGCACGCCACGTTCCGGGCGGACCGCTTAACTTCACAGGAACAGGTCCCGTGTTTTCAGTTGCGACTCTGCTCTCGTAAGAGGAAAACTTAAACACACTAAACCTTCCTGAACCTTTCTATTGGTCTAGTTATCTAAAATCTTGATTAAAGTACAGTGGAATAAACATATTTCACTAGTCTTCTCTTTTTTTTCGGGGTGTTTGTTTGAAAACGCAAAAGGCGTGATAAGAACGACCATTCCTAGCTGACGTGAGAACGAAGTGGTATAACTTGCAGCAATATCAACTCTTATGTTGACAAAAAAATAAATAAAAAAATCATAATTTTATTATTACTCTATATTGCGCCATTTATTTGTTTTTGGAAGGTTACCTGATTATGACCCTAAATAAGTATATTTGATTCATTAGAAAAAAAAGGAAAAAATTAAGCTACGAATTGACGCGATGGATTTTCAGTATATTTCCCCATGAATCTTTTACTCATAAATTTAAATTGTATCTTCAGTTCTTTCAATCATCTCGATAGCCAATATTTTCTAGATAAATTTTTAGCCCAACAATAATTAAAAGCCCCTTACTCCGTAAAGAACAACAACAGAAAAAGCTTTTACTGCGGTGATCGGCACTGCAACAAGTGTTTGAATTCATTAAATCGGAAATGACACGGATCTGATAGTCGGCAGCGAAAAAATATTTAAACCTTGCATAACAACCTAAAGATCCTTCATTATCGTTTTTCTTAAGCAGAAATGCCTTTTTTCTGCAATTAGACTAGCTTCATTGAGTTGAAACTGTGAGAAAGTGGTTCTCGCGACTCTAATGCTACCGTCGCCCGCCGCCAGGCGGCGCTGCGATCGCCTTGAACCTGACCGCCACGCCGAACCGTGGAACTGCTCAAGGCGTCATCTTAATCATTTCGAGAGGAAAAAATTACGAATTTACGAGTGTAAATGCGAACACTACCAGGAGGTCCGTCGCTCTGAACTTGTGTAATTTAGATTCTACAAATTTCTAACGGTCGGACACTCTGCTTAAACCCTGTTATTTAGCGTTTATCACCGCCCGCCCTCTTATTCGAACGATCTTTTTCGCCACAGGCTCTCGCTCAAGATGAGCAGATCAGGTTCGCCCGAAAAACCTTACTGCTTTAACCTGAACCACATCAGACCGTCAATTTGAAAGGTTGAATTTTTCGTTTGCAATTCCTTTTTCGTCGCCAAGTCAAGGGGAATGGGACAAGGCATTAATCCTAACCTAACTTAACCTAACCTAACCTTACAGTCAACACTTGACTTCTCGGCAGCTGTCGGTTGCCGCAGGCTTAAGTGTTTAATCTAAATAATTATTTATTTAGTCGAACGAAAACATTATACATGAAATAACTTCAATGCATGGGAAAATGGTATTTTAAGCTTTTCACACTTTCACGTACGGTGCCCTTTACATCACATTCTGCGTGTGTGCACGATCCTCCGTCTCTCTCCCTCAAACTCCGTTTTCTCGCTCGCTTAGGTCCACCATTTGTAATCTGCGGCATTCCCATCCAATGATTATGCTCTGGATTACAAATGGCGGACATGAGCGAACGATAAAAACGGAGTTTGGGAGAGAGAGAGAGGAGATCGTGCAAACTCATAATATCCTCATCGATTTCCAAAGAACTAGTCTCGACGAAAATGTCGATTTTCAGCGATCAAAACTAAAAAGCGTAAACAAACCCGTAATTCTACGGATCGTTAATTACACGCCAGAAGAGTGAACGAACTTCAAACTAAACTACGAGCAATAGTTTTCGTTTTCTTTTTATCGAATTCGTAGCGTAATTAGAGCTCTTAATGTCCACGCATATTGGTTCGTTTAAGACTCTAAATAAGCAGAATAATTGCGTCAATTTAGGCACAAATACCAGTTTCTCCGGTGGGTTTTGCTTGCGTTATCTCGTACGCCTGGTAAGTGCCATGATTAAAAGAGGGGCCTGGGTAAACTTGGTTTTAATAATCGCTATTGAAAGCGAGCGAATGAATGGGAAAGAAAGGTCTTCAGACCCCTGGAGGGACACTTGATCTTAACTGCACTGTCGAGTCTTAAAGTCGAATACGGGTTTTTCATAACTTTTGATCTCGCCTATTCACACGGGAAGAAGTAGCGAGCATTGGCAGCTAACGCGTTAATATCGCAGATACAAAAATTTTAGCAGATGTAACTAAATTTTTAGCAGTCATTGCAAATGTTAGATGTAGCTGTTTAAATGTTAGTAATGGCTGCTAAACAGACAAATTTGCCCAATTTCTAGCAATAGCTAACTTATTAGTAGCTATAGCTTACGTTAGCAGTGGCTGCTAAAAAGTTAGCAATGTGTGCTAAAATTATGTGTAACTTACCTGCTATATCAATTAACGAATTAGTCGCCACTGCTTTTTTTCCGTGCAAATCACGCTTTTCCCCTGCATTGCCTTTATACCTAAAATTGGTACACTATTGGTAAACTATCCGAAACGGGTTGGTTTAGACTGTGTTGAAATCGAAAAATTTTCGCGTACTTTTCTGAAGCATAATTGATTTGAATCTGTCTTACCCACCTTAGCATTCTCTTCCAACCTAACCAGGCCTAGCATGATCGGGGGTTAGGTTAACGATCGTTAGAATCACCTATTTTGGTACCGTTCTCCATTCCGGTCTCGTGACGCTTTAATCGAATTCGGCGAAGTGGCCTGCCTTGATTGAATGTCCAATTTCATATCTATTACGAAAAGCAAAGTCATTTTTTTCCGAAAGATATGACGTTGGGAGACAAGGAGGCTGAGCTATTTATTATTACTTTTTTCGTCTTATGAGTCATTTTGTGGGAATAGGGCCAGGAGGAGCCATTTGTGCGCCGCTCGTGGCGCCATCTAGAGGCCACTCGCGAGAGGTTGTTCACCCGCCGTAGAAGTTATTCCGGAAGGG
>Ga0058701_10000465_pt1 | contig 28253 bp, 14 predicted proteins | sample AgamicOrMae_FD_97039 | JGI IMG/M metagenome (GOLD analysis project Ga0058701, IMG submission 97039) | Agave microbial communities from Guanajuato, Mexico - Or.Ma.e | ecosystem: Host-associated > Plants > Phyllosphere > Phylloplane/Leaf | place: Guanajuato, Mexico | collected 2012-06-04 | reverse complement strand
TGGTGTCATGAGTTTGGAAGTGTATCTTAGTCCTGTCCAGAGGAGCTATACATGTTTTCGCCACCCCTCCCGCTACAGCGCCCGATATGAGCGAGGTGATTATCATTCTGCTTGACTTAGAGTGTATTCGTTCAACAATGCAACAAGCAGGATAAAAAACGAGAGGGATGAAGACGGGCGGAAGCTTCCGGTCAGACACTTTGGGATGAGACTTGGAGCTCTCCTCAGTGCGCCTTGTATGGGTGAATTCTGAGGACTGATGATGCTGCAAATATTTCGGATCTCGTGCACTTGGCGTTCCGAGCGTTATTCGGACACCCTCACTAGGTACAGTTTGATGCAGGGACAGTAGCCTTCAGCACCAGATTGCCCGTCTTGTCCGTATCGAGTTCAGTCTGGCAACAAGACTAGGAACCAGTCGAAGGTCCAACACTTCTGGTTCAAGCATGAGCTAGGGTACCGAGGTGGTGCACTTCGCATTTCTAGAGCGATTCGAGCACTCTTACATGACACGGGTTTATGCAGAGATAAGAGACCTCAGCTTTAGATCTACCCCCTAGACTGCATCAGATGCAACCCAGGATTATGTTGAAAACCTTGTTATGAGGCCAGAAACCTCAGAAGAGCCACAAATTGGAGACCACATATCATGCAGGGACTCGCTCTTAAGCGCTAGCGCACTGTTGCCATCGTGCGCTATTCTGCCATTGAATCCGCAGAACGATTTCTTTTTAGATTCGGAGACGATTTTCACACCTTAATAATCAAGCATCAATATCTTTGCAACCAATTGAGCTAGGAAAAAAATGACCATATCAACATGTTGCAAAATACATACACTATACATTTATCCGGTCCGTTTGATCATGATGCGTTTTGCGCGGCCTCCAGTGGGGCTCAAAGTTGGAAAGCTGAGCTCCATTATGTAGAAAGTAGAGGTCGTATTGTGCTTTTGCGATTTGCGATGTACTTTGTAGACGTTTAGATAGTCGCATGCAGAAGATTAGCCTGCTAACGTGTTCCATTGTGCAGCTGGAGAGATATTTGCCATCTTTCTAAATAGCACCAGAATGCACAATTGACATGTGGTAGAGAATGCAAACTGTGACAACTAAGCCACCAACATGCAAGCTAAAGAGTGCTGTCTTGCAAAGGCTGCAGTCTCGATCCTTGTGGGCCCCAGAGTGCGGGGTCTGAATAGCTGGTGGGGCCTGTGGTGGAGCAAGCAGAGCCATAATCAAGCTGTGTGTGCTGTCAGCAGCTTATGTATACGTTGCTGTAGCTTGTGCAGAAAATTCAGTGGCATAGCATGAGTATTTGTATCCCAAGTTGATATTTGCTATTCTGATTCTGGGACCCTTGTTGACAATTTGCTCAAACATCGTCAGCTCGCACTGCGGGCTAACCAGTCATTCGAGCTCGATGGAACTTTGCACACTTATGACACTATGATAGCACTATTGATTGTGTGCCTATTTGTGCCTCTTGAATCAATAATGCATCCACAAGAGAGCAAAATGTTTCAACGCTTTGGGGCCCCTGGTGCACGAATGCGAGCTGAATGGAAAAAAATACAATCATCACACCATAGTCCACTAGTTGTACAAGCACTATGCGCAAACATTTTCACCTCACACAACTAGAAGCATACTTTCAAAATTCATGCACATAATTAGCTAAAGGGGCCCCCGGATGATGAACCAGTGATGCGAGAGGCAGCAACTCTTGGCCAATGATGCACAATAGTGTATGTACACTGTGTGCTTTGCGAGAATCGTTCTCATAGCACCTGTTTGGTGCTTAAAGTAGAACCCTAATTTCCACTCCAGCCAATCTGGTGCACTCTCCAAATTAGCCAGAGATTCAACTAATGCTGCAATCAATTAGTCATGTTACAGTGCATATGTGGCCGGAGTTGCATGCCTCTATGACAAAAGGTTGCTTCGCCACACGAGCTGCACTTTTTCCACACCCGTAGCTAAGTGAGCTAACTCGCGCAAATATCTCATCATAGCTATCACCAATTCTAATCTAGCCAGCTACAGTAAATTCACACACGAGTCACATATTGTCCCTTGTACTTGATACAGCATGATAAATAGACAGGCAATCGCTAAATACAACCTCAATGGCACCCAGACGCCCAATGTCCAGTGGTCATTGGAGGGGCCAATCTGCTTCTCAGACCAGTGTCCACCAGTGTGATGGATAGTTTGTGCGCTTGTGCAAGTCTGAGAGCAATTTTACAGCTCTGTGAGTACTAGAACGGGCATTAGTATATATGATGCCTAGCTAGTAGGTTGCAGCATCTGCATGGCACGGAATCTCTCTGTGAGCTGTAACGAGCTTGAGCTAATTACTTGGGTCCCGCACGAGGCCATAGTGAGCGTTTGTGCGCCATTGGAGAGGCTGGATGGGTAGACATCAGTGCATTCATCGTGCAATGGATGAGATTTCCGAGAATCCGGCGCCTCTACGAAACCAATTGTTGCCATGAGCTCACCTGTTGCTTGCTAAGGGAGAGGGAGGGCAGAGCATAGAGCCCACTTATCGAATCGATAGCCGCCGGAAAGAAGGCGGCGCAACGGCTGCTGTATGGCAGCTCTGATGTGGGCAGATGTCGTGCATCGGACGATATTTGCAAGAATTGGAGCCTCTCACACTGCGCCACTTTGCGGCTAGGCTGCCGGTTGTTGTGGCCGAACGACCCCGTAATCTGTGTCAGACGCCAACTGGGAACATTTCTGCCATCGTGCAACCAGTGTTGACTCGATGAAAAAACCCCATGGCTCGCCAACTCTCTCCAATCAGTCATTCAGTCAACATGTTGGGCTAGCTGACAGTGCAATCGGAGCAACATGTCGAAGAGCTTCAAATGATGGATCAAACTTCTTCACGCTATCATCCAATCCCTCCAGACAATACAACAAGGCGGTTGAGCAGCTAAACATTAGGGCGGGGGAATTCATGAATGAATGATAGCGACAGCGAACATGATGGAAGTGGACGCACAATCTAAAGTATTCCAGTTGTGGATTGCAAACTTCATTGGTGATTGAGCCGATTTGAAAGAGTGCGGCGGGACAGATTTCGGCCCTGGAGAGAGCACAAATCAACCAAAATCAATCAAGCTGTTATGCTGCCTAGACCAAGCCCTATGCCAGCCCAACATAAAGAGACGGAAGCGTGGTGAGACCCACCATAGAAATGGTGCCGCATGTCCCGAGTAGCACAAGTAGGCGGCGACGTTTACTTCCGTTACAACTTTCGTAACAAATTATGAAAAGTGAGATCTCAAACGTATCCTCGTTAAAAGTAGAGCTAGTATTGTTTTGCGATAGCGGTAGGCGGATCCCGATGGGCGGGCGGCACAAACTGCGTTCCGGATAATCTGAGCGGAACATCCGGAGGGGAAGGCTGACAACCAAGTGGGAGAGCATCCAGGAATCCACGTTCGAAGGTTGTGCCTAGGACACGACCAGCCCCCTTTTTTGATAGAATTCGATAAACTGATTCTTTGTCTTGGAATAAAATGAGATGGAGTTTCGACGGACTTCGGGGAGAGGATATAAGATATTCAGGACACAGAAAGTGTGGCCAGCAATCTGGAGACCGAATGGGCTGAGCACCTCGTCCAACAAGATGGATGGAATTCTCAATATTTTCTGGATGGAATTTGATATAAATTAGAGACTAGAGCTAAACACGCCATGGATCGGCTTTGCTCATTCAAAGGAACATCACTTGGATCAGTCTAGATTGAGGACCTCCGAAGTTCGTAGGAAATTGATGATCGAAACTTTCAAATGGGTTATATGCTCGTCAATCGCCGGACTTAACCATGCTAGTTGGTAGTCCAGAGGTTTATTTTACCGCTAGAGTCGCCCACATAGAGATTCCGATGATCTTTTGAGATGGTCAAACATGTTATCGCCGGCGAGGGATGTTTGCTACGTTTTTTGGGCAATATACCTCTCAGATAGAGCTCTCGGCGCCAGCAATGATTTGGCTGCAGCTTGTCCACAAACTTGTTCCTAACATCAAAGCGATTCAAAATTGGCTTAGTAGACCGATTGGAGCTAGATGATCGTTTTTGGTTTGAGTGCGAGTCGACTGATGATTGTGGCCTTACGCGCTCGGCATTCAGGCTGTCAGATGGTGATTGTTGTTGGTTAGAGCAACCTGCGTCGCCAAGCATGACAAATGAATCAACAAGCGATGTGTCAGACTTGGAAAACTTAATCAAAGTTGCATTGTCACTGGGGGCTAAGAGTATGTTGCCACTCTTGCCATCAGAGCAGTTGCTAATTTCGTTGTTACCCCCAGTCTCTGATGTCGATAGTCGTTCTTTGGCAACATTTCGGTTGTTTTCGGTCTCTTGAGCGAGCATCTCTTGTTTGGCACTAGGCTCTGTCAAGGTACATGTCTGGCTGAGTTTTGCACTGATCGTTGCGGTGGGACTGTCGTTTTGTTGATCTCTCTCCAGCGAGTTTCTTGATTCCGAGGAGCTGAGTGTGTTTATCTTCGGCACTAGGCTTTCACAAGAAAGGCTCTCGCCACTTGCCATGAAATCGGAACTGGACAAGAAGTCGCTGGGCATCGTTGGAGTGGCCCTATTCAGAGAGATGTTATCAACGGTGGAAGTAGACGATGCCGAAAGTTTCACCCACTCCGAGTTCATTGTTTCCGTTCGTTTCCTTGGGGAACGTGCAATTGAGATTGGCTCAGAACTGGCTCCACCTCCGGGGCCTCGCTGAGGCGTTGGCGGAGACTTGCCCTCACAGCTGTCTGGCTCTTGAGACTCCTCCTTAGGGGCACCAGTTGCTGGTGTGTCCTCTCCATTCTGCTCCACTGAAACAGTTCCGGCTTTTCCATCGGGAGTTGATGAGACAGCTGGCTCAGCACTGACATCCACATATCTGTTGGCCTCTTTCTCAGCCGCATCAGCAATCTCCTCTTTGCTCATCTGGGACTGATAGTAACGCATGCTCCAGAAAGCCACAGATCCATCACTGGAGCCGGTGAGAATCACCTCGTCCATGTCCCATTCGCTGTATTGAGAAAAGCAAACGCTCAAAATATGCAGCTGGCTCAGATTGCTGCTCACACTCGATGCAATATTGTTTGGATCCGCCAAAGATTGTTGTATGGCAATTCCAAAAGTGTCCACCTGGGCCAAGAGTTCACCATTTATGCTCCACAAATGGAGCCAACTCGTCGAACAGGTTGCAATGTCTCCAGTTGAATTGTTTATAGCAATCGCCGATATGGGTCCCTGATGGATAGGTTTGCCACCCTTGCCAGCGCCGCCAATTTGTCTGACGAAGGTCAACCTATTCAGGTCCCATATGATGGCCGTCCTATCGCGACTGCCGCTCACTATGAGACTGTAGGCTTGTGATGAGGCCAGACAGGTGATTGGTTGCACATGGCCATAGAGATTGCTTACCGGAGCGAAGGAGCGCGCTTTGTCTATTCTCCAGACTGTGATCAGTGAGTTTGTTCCGGCCGTTATCATGGTCCTATTGTTTGGAATGGTGCAGCAAAGGATCTCGTAGGGTTCAAGATTATCGCTGCCCTCCCATACAAAAATTGGCTTCTCGCTTTCATAGAGACCCAAACGTAGACTCCTGTCCGCGTGACCCCAAGCTATGTAACGACAATACTCGGGTGGTATGAGCAATTTGTTCTGCTCGACTGCAACAATGTTCTTGTCCACCTGCACAATCTGACCCACTGGACCACGGAGCTCCTTGATGATTGTGCTAGCTTGCCGGAGCATTTGTGGATAATGAGTGAGAACTCGTTGGCTTGCGGCGACAATGGAATTAGCCGTCAGAGAAGGCAGGATGGGAGTTAGCGGAATTTGGCCTCCTGAGGCTATGATGCCGCCGGCTCCAGATAGGCCACCACTGGAGTTGGATGCTTTTCGAGCCGGATGGGGCTTCTTGAACAGTTGTTTGGGAACTTGGCCAAAATTGTTTATAAAGCCAATCACTGCGTTCTTCTTAATTGGGTCGATATCGGTGTTGTAGATATCAACATTGCCCTCATAGAAGAGATGATGGAACACATTGACCGCCTCAATTGCTGGCTGCCCTTGTTGCTTGTAGCCGAATATGAGGTCAATCCATTCGTGCAAATGGGCCGAGACATAATCACTCTCTAGGGCGCACCTATGGAGTCTGATGAATTCTCTAGCGTCATTTTTAGCCCACGGTGGTAGTATGACATCGTCCAGGCGCATACCGTTCTGTTTGATTCCCAAATCGTACTTGTTATCGTTCTTCAGGAACTCTGGTAGGTAGAAAAATTCAGGTATCAGCTCCCTAATGTCGGCCATATTGTGCTTCGAGGCGGACAACCAAGAGTCTTTCACCGAATGGAACATCCTGTCTGCAAGATCAAAATGACCTCCTTGCAGGCGGAGGAAATGTTGCGTAAATGGCTCCATTCTAACCATGTAAGAGGCAACTATCATTGCTGATGAATAGAAAGTGCCATAATGGTAAGGGGGCGTCTCGGTGTCATCCCACTCGGAGTAGCGTCTCTTAAATTGATCAAGTCGTTCACTCGTTTGGGCACCAATGGGTCTGGATAGATCCCTGAAAGTCGAAGGCTTTGTCAAATCCAGCCGATCTGAGCTGTAGTCAGCCAAAATCCAGGGAAATATTGGATATTGCATCAAGTCGTTGTAGGATCTTCCCGCAATGGTGTTGAGATTCATCAAATATTGAAAGTTGCTCAGCTCGCCACGAACCCAACGCTGAGTGACCGATGTCTCGCCAATCAGGTTCGATAGTAGACCAGTGCCACCCTCAACGCTAACATTGGACTTTTGGCCAGCCAGAGACTCTTGAGCATTGTTGGTTATTTGCGTGGCCACAGTCATGAGTCTTGAATGGACTTTGTTGCGAATGTTTCTTGGAAACACTATCAATGCATTGCGCCCATCCGAGGAAAATATCTCCAAGGCAATGGGTTGCAGTAGATAGCGGCGCTTATGCACCTCAATGACACTATCGTATGAAAATTTTGAACAAGTCTTCTTGGAAAGTGCCATCAAGTTGGGCGTTGAGTTAGGAATGATTGGATCATGAGCGTCAGGCGGTAGACTATCAATATCTTTGATCTCGCGCGTTTTCAACAATGTAAAACCGTCAATTAGATAAAAGTGCTCACGACCAAACAGTAGTAAACCCTCATAGGTGTCCAATCCTTGAACTCGGCTGCAACGAAACATGTGAGAAATCAACTCGTTCTTCTCTAATAGACGCAACACTGACAAGGAGTCGGTGTTTTCCGAGTTTCGTGCCGAATTGGTCTCCGCTTCAATTTCTGGACTGAAATCAACAAATGACGTCGAATCGCCGTCATCTTGATCTGCATCATCGCCTAATCTCGGCGATCCAGGCTGGAATCTGAGCGCAGAGGAAATACTTTCTAGCGATGTCGATCGGAAGTCTTTAAGCTGCTTCTTGCTCCCAATGGCAATGGGCTCTGACGAAATAGGAAAGGCTGAACTACCCTCAGACTCGGCGATAGCCTTTTGGTCAGTAGCCTGTTCTGACAGCTTGGTCTCTTGGTCGGTTGAGTCCTCTTTCGAGCACTTGTTGCTGCGAACATTCTCATTTCTTGAACAGAGAGTCTTATCCTCTGTGTCGACGAACATTTGCCTATCAATATCGAGACTCTTCAAATAGTATAGACGACTATCAAAACTCATGGGCGGTCTATATCTGAGAGACTTGTTGTCGGGATTGAACTGTTCCGGGTGGTAGGCGTAGTTAGTGTAAAATTGTCTCGTGTTGTTGACCATCTTCTTTCGCATGCGTCGCGGCCCTTCCGTGAGGTCGAGACACCATTTCTCTAGTATTGATCCATTCTCTGGACCAAATAGTGCTCGCTCTCTGAGCAAAATTTCAAACTCCATGTCCAACCACTCGTCGAAAAGGTACTTGTGCAAGGCTAACTTGTGATTCTTCTGCGAGAGCTGACATCTAATATAACCATTTATAATTGAGATATGCGTTTTTAGAGCATTATAAATAACGCTCTTTGTTAACCGGGAATCTTTCGAGTGGTCTAGCTGACCGATGCCCACTGGTGCGCTCTGGTCGCCCAGTTGTTGACTTCCGCTCTGTGCATTCATCAAAGATGTCGGCCCAGAAGCGTTTGGTGAGTCTGCATTTGAGGCGGCAGATGTTGCACCCGCACCTGAACGGTGGCTCAGCGAGCTTGCCGAAAGGTCAGAAGGAGATCTCTGTGGTCTTGCGGTGGTGGCTCGGCTTGTTTGGCTTAGACGATCTCCAACGAGGTTGACATTTGAAGCCATTGTGCCCGCCGTTGCGCCAACAACACGGCTGACAAAGCTGGCCGCGTTGACGACGCGAGTCAATCTTCCCGACAGGATATTCACTGCCGAGGAGGCCCCACTGCCCTGGTTGGATTCACTTGTTTTTTCAACTAGACGACGCTTTGGTTTTTGCTCATAGTCCAGCAGGTTGGACCAATATTTCTCGCAGCAATTCAGAATATCGGGCTTCAATTGGATTAAATCAAGAGAGGTTTCCAATGTGAAAGCCGGCAGGGATAGTGGTATTTCGAATGCTTCGGATAAAATGGCCCTTTTGCTTTGGTACACCGCATTCCACACTTTTCTGGCCATTGAGATTATCATTAAGGCCGAAGAACTGGGCGTGTCATCGACCAACATCGTTGGATGACCATATTGTCTTTCGATCATGGAGCTAGGCTGCTGATCTGAGGCATTTGCTGAATAGTGTTGCTGTTCGCCTGTAGCTAGAAGCCTCTTGATGGGAGTCGTGGTACTATCCTCGATGATTCTCATCAAACAGTAGGTCATACAGACGAAAAATTCCGCTGAATGTGGCGAGTGCATATGATTCAATATGATTATCGTTCGATTGTCGAATATCTTCTTCAAAAGATCCAATATGAACATCTTGCCAGAAATGTGCACCATTGATCTTGAGAGCGCGTAGAGCAACAACCTGTTCAAGGTATGCTGCATGATGAATGGGTAAGCTGGATTACTTTTTGGCAGTATTTCATTGAAATTGAATATCTGCTCCGCCAAACAGAGCTGGTGCTCAATGAGGTTGGATATTTGAATGTGATTATCAGCGAATATTTCCTGAGTCCATATTTTGTCAACTATAATCTGTGACACCAGCACCGAATTGATCAATAACAGCTTGAATTGTTGAATATTTTCCAGATTGTTAATAGTTTGACTGCTGTTGTTTCTTGAATTCGAATCGATAATTAGTAGCATTTGCCGCATGAGCATGTCAATCAGTTCCGCCTGAGCCTCCTTACAAGAAAAGAGAGAGCCTAAGAACCTGTCGAAAGCTTTCAACTGATCTATGGTCCCGAAATCATTCACCTCAGCTGCCGAGCCTTCAGTCATTCTATCGAGAATGATCAGTCGACACAATTCCAAAACTTGTTTGGCCGCTGGATGTCTGGTCATCCTTCTGCTTTGCATCTCATCATCTTTCTTTGGCCCTTCTCTCTCGGCGGAGACCAAAGTTTCGCTCAAAGCGTCTATGAATTCGTCACTTTCTCGGCAATATTTCTGGAACTCTGGATTGTTGTTGTAGAGATACATGAAAAATCTGATCACATCGGTGGGTATGTTCTCAGACGCTTTCTCCTCAATGGACTCATTGCGAGAGCGTGCACCAATATTTGGCTGATTGTCTTGGTCTGAATCATACTCGCACATGATGTCCCTAATCATGCAAGTCAAACTGACAACTAACTCCAAACACCTGAACTGAATCTCGGATAAGACTTGACGTCTCTTATGATGAGTTTCGCCTATTAGACAGTCGCACAATGAGTCCAAGTTTAACGTTCTGAATGACTCTACGGATTCCAGCACTGAGCAATCGAGCTTGACAAATCTGCCCATCATTGTCTGAAAGAGCATCAAGTACATATGAGGCATATGTCTGAGCTCGCTCAAACAACTTCCGAGAATGATAAAATTCGGAGCATCTAAAACATCCTGACACACCGCACGCCCTTTTCCACCCAATCCAAGAAACATGCCAACATTTATGCCCAGAAGTTGTATGTTGAATCTTCCATCTATTGTCGGGAATTTCGGCTCCTTCAGCCAACCACCGTTGAAATTCTTGGATCCTGATCTGAAGTTTGCATAGAGTTCATCGTTAGATAGAACAATCATTAGATTTAAAAATCCTAATGTAATAGTATCGTTGTTAAGATAAGCCCCGCTTATATAGAGCATGAACCAGTCGAAACCCAAAATTCTCACAAGCTCCTCTTGCATTGCGCTGTTGACCTCTTTCTGCTTGTTCTGTGTCATCATCTGCAACAAACTTTTCAGGAGTACATTTCTCAAGCTGATAGTTTGCTCTGAGCGTTCCTTGTCGGATGAAGGCAACAGGGAGGCTAAGAATTGTCCAAAATATAGGATGTCCGACTGTCTGGGTGTCCTATTCAGCAATTCGAAAACGGTTTGTTTTATCAAGTAAATTGCTTTTGTATCGAAAGTCTGTTCACTTGTCTCAACGGAGTTCAATTGGGATGAAGAGGGGCCAAAACTTGAGGATTGATCCGATGTTGAATCGACTAAGCACGATGTATCACGTGGTAGAAGACGCAACATTCGAGGTAATAGATCCATGTCACGAAGATGCTTCAGATTCTTGTTCCTAACTACGACAGAATTTGGTGCCACACTTTGTCCAGTTGCAGGGTTGCTAATCAGATCGTGCATGAATTCAAGCACAGGATTGATAAGTGAGGCTTGCATCCATAGATCAAAGCATTCACAGATCAGCTCTCGTGTTGCCACAATCTGACGAATGGACTTGAGGTTATATTTGATCTCTGTCTCCTTGATCATTTTTTGATCGCAAGTGACCAGGGCGAACAGCAATCTCAATACGTTCTTATTGAGCAGTTGCTTCTTCTTCCACAGCATGACAGTTATTATCTGGAATCCATTGATGTTCTCCATTTGAGTTTGCAACTTTGGATTATCAATCAAAGCGTTAACGAGAGCCTCAAAGCTGATTGCGAGCGCGGCTGCTGTTTGACTCTGCGCTATGAGCCCAATGAGGACATAACTCCCTCCGAGAGTGAACAAGGTTTGTTCAGTGGGATTTGGTATGAACTGCCTGACACAGTCATAACCAATTGTCAATGCACCAATACTTCGGCTAGGGCCATTCAAATGTATAGCCGTATTATGTAGCAAGAGCAATGGTGTGGAGCTTTCCTGAGCAGTAATGCCAAGAAACCTTGTGACTTGTCGACAGTCGAATCTGGCATAAATTTTCCTCATACGAACTAAGCTCATATGAGATGTCGATCTAGCATCTAGACATATCAAAATCCTGTCCTCACTGAGCACAAATGATCTGGAATGTCCAGTGCTCCTCTGCTGGCTCGAAGTAGTCCTGAGGGAACCTTGAGCATTCATACCTGATGAGGAAACTCTGGTTAATGGAAATGCATGTTTCGGTGATGATGGTGCCACAGAGGCAGACTGGTGAGTTAGCTGGCCTCTTGAATGATGCTGTCCATCTATGGCCCGACTGGATGCATCGTTTGGTGTTGATTCGAGCCTCGAGCTGCCACTAGTCTTATGTACGCTCTGGAAATTGCCTATATGGCTTGGTCCCAAATCATGGATGAAGGCGACAAAGTTCGAAGTCAGACACTCCTCAATCAAGTGGCAAGGACCCTGTTTCCATCTGGCTCTTGTTTGCGCCCTTATTTGAGGCAAAGAACCAATGAATGCATTCACGAAGGCAGCCGGAGAGCAAGCGTTGGAACTTCCGCCCGCACCCAATGGGCCAGAGTTTGCGGGGCCAACATGATTGTTTATATAACTAATCCTCTGATTGTGTATGAGCTGTCCATCTATGTAGATAAATACTGCGCCTTGTTTTTGATTTGATTTGCTCAGCGCTATGGCAATATGATGCCAACGGCCTTCGAACAAAGTCTCAGGGGTCCATACGCGAACAAATAAATCGGGGTCCGTCTGATTGTTGGGCCGTTGCTCATTATCGAACAGGAGTACCTCCTGGGTGGAAATTGTTAATGCCCGATCCAGAGCGGATATTTGCACTCGCAGGCAGGAGAACTCTTTTCCCGTTGCAGCAGAGCCACGGTAGATGGTCAACAATCTGATATTGTGGGTGGGATCAGATGATCTAGAGGGAAACTGCTGAACACTTATCCAGGAGGAAAACGTCAGACCGTTTGGGGGTGGGAATGTTCGCTCTGATGAACCAACTCCTCCGAGGATACCATTTTTCTCAGTAACGTGCACATCCAGTGTACTATTCAGGAAGTGGCTCATGTTTTGTGGCAAAGACTTGGCATTCACGGGAGCTATCGACGGCATGAACAGATATGAGGAACCAGTTCCGTTCATATCAAACTCAACGAATGGAGGCTGGATTTTGGCTCTATCGTTGGTCATCATATTGATGAAATTCTCAATCCTACTTGTGGGTATCTTCTCATTGAGCTTAACTTGATCACTTTCCTGTTCTTCCATTTCATTCTGTTGCGGCTCTATACTATCCAAACTTTTGCAGCACAAGGGATTGCCCAATCTAAGAAAATCTCTCAACTCAGACGGTGTGATAGACTGCTTTGCCAGTCGTTCGAACATAAACTCGCTCAAGTTATGAAGTATGTGGCCCCTGATAGTTAAAGTTGCCTGCCATTCGGGATCCAAAAGCTTCCCTATCATTCCGGCTTCGCAGAGTAATTGCTGATTCCTTTCATGCTTGAACAATGATTTAATCGTCAAACAAGCGAACACCATGAGATCTTCACTGGGACATGAAGGTATAAGATCTAGTATGCATAGTATGATGCTAGGGAAAGTTAAAATTGCCGGCTCTGAGACGCAGCTCTTGAGATCTAGTGACGGAGGCCTGGGGGTTGCCTTCTGCAGATGAGATCTTCTTCTATAAATACCCGAATTCAAATCGGTTGTACTTTGGTCAAGAGATAGACTCTTTGTGTCATAAGAATGATGACCATGGTGAACATGAAACAGCCTCCCCGAATCTTCGTTCAGTTGTTGCTCCAGCTCAGCTGTCCCATCGGCCATATTGAGCGACATATCATATAGGAACCTAAGTATCTGACAACAGGCCTCAGCTGGGCTAATACTGTCATCCGCAATTGTTGAGAGATCACGTGCTGGTGGGGAGAGGAAGATTGACTTGTAGGATTCCAGCTTTTCCACTCTCGGTGGGGCAACTTTGTGGAGACTTTGGAACAAGCTTGTTTGAGATCTGAAGCAACCGAGCCTCTTGATTGCTTGTGTGAACTTGGGCATTGTATCGTCGCAAAAAACGCGCAAGTTTGTGGGCTCTGATCTTAGAGCCACAACTATGGTCATCAACGCGTTCTTTATTAATCGCCAGATTCTTCTTCCATTGACCACAGTCCAACGGTTATGGATCTGCAGACTGTCCTCATCGGCATCATCGCATAATGGGAGTGACTTTTCTATGGCAGTGAAAGCGGACACAATATAGAGAAATCCTCCAACTTTTCGGAATAGCGCCCTACATCTGTGGCTATCTTTCAGGATTAGTATCAATGTTTTCAATATGTATATCTTAAGATTGACTTCCTGTGATATCAGGAAAGTCATATCAATCTTATTTTCTTTTGAATTATCACCAGATTGATTATTATCATCTTGCGCTTCAATCTCACGGAGATCATCTATGTTTCTCGCTAAAAGTCCAAGCAAGTTGGCTAGATGCTCATCCCCGACATTCGAAAGGATCAATTGTCTCATAATAGCAAAAGCGACTTTTTGCATCTGCTTAATCGATGGTTTTGCTTGCGTTCGGCTAGCGTACTGGTCCATTAAATGCTGATTTGCTTGAATCAGTGGAACTAATTGTCGATGAACAGCGGTCTTGGCAAAGCCAGTTGGAGTTGGGGTGCTGTTCCTGCTTGTTGGAGCTCCATCATCACTACTCGAACTATGAGCAGGAATGAATAGGTGGAAGAATTTTGGTTTCGACAGGCAATTGAAAACATGACGTGCTGCACCACTTTCGTTGAACTGGACACAATTCAAATTGTTCGATCCAACCAATAGATACTGACTTGATTCCAATAACAAATATAAATTTTCTAGATTATCAATCTTATTTGAAGAATTTTCGTTTTGCATCGCATCATTTAATAAATTGATTATTACCTCTAGTATACCTATATCTCTAAAAATATCACTAAATTTCGAACTGTATCTTAAACAAGCGTTGAGGGTCTTTAATACCATTGTCCTATCGTAATCAGAGGATTCTTTCGAGGTTAAGATAGCCCCTAGGGTGCCTAGCTCTAAACAAGGTATATAATTGGTCTCTATCACTATGAATTCTAAAAATTTCAATAGCTTCTGTCTCAGCTTACACGGGAAGTGGATGAAATTAGGACTTGATAAATAATAAACCAGTAGTTGTTCAGCTTCGAAGATAAAATAGTTATATTTATCATCATTAAATAACGAAATTGTGGCATCTAAAATTGATTCTATGATATGGAAATCTTTACATTTTGACCAAGTCATTTTAAAAATGCGCAATGATTCATTGTTCAATATACAGTCTCTGGCTGATGGTTTGGGCATCTTAAATTGTTCCAACATTTCAAAACGACTCATTGCTAATGGTTTCAAGGAAACGTTCTTGGTCATCGCCTCCTGGCTGTAATATATTTTCGCCATGATGATCAGAGTCTGGATTAGCCTCTTTGCAAATCTACGATAGTCGTCAACACATACTCCAAACTCGCTTGAAACAGAGGGCTGCTGGCTCATTGGACATTTGAGGGGGTCCTGGTCATTATTGGTCTGGGATTGATTTGTCTCCTGACTTATGGAATCATCTAATTTGAATATGACCTCCTCTATTAATTCCACCGTGCGACTAGACTTGAACTGCTCGATTATTGGTGAGATACGACGAGGCTGGTTCCTATTATTCACATCTAGATTGTAAACTACCTCTACAAGAACTTTAACCATTTCTATTATATCCTCGTAAGCCGCCAGACTCAAAGAGATGGCCCGGTTAAGATTATCAACATAGACTTGAATGCATGCATTTTGCTCCAGATATAGGAAATTGTCCCTCATATTCTTCGAGATTGTCAATAAAGTTTGGAATGCCGTTTTACGCCAAGGTCTGTTCTGGATGGAGCATTGGCTTGACGCGATTCCAAAGACTAATCTCAGGTCATCCTTCCTTATCAATTCATCGATAGCCGATTGGTATTGACAAAGTTGGACTAGGACCCGAGTGAATGCCTTGATAAGTGCATTATTGACGAGATCTTTTGTATTCAGGTAGACTTCATTGACAGTTTGCTCTTCATCCTGTTCTTTGGAATCGCTCTCTGATGGTCCCTTAGTTTTTATAGCATTAGGTAAATCATAAAATAGGTATAAGCATTTGATTAGTGTCGAAGGCAGTGATGCGTCGCATAACAAGTTGACTATTTGTGGATTTTGTGAACTGGCTAATGTATCTAATGTCATTAATAGATTCCATCCTTGACATAAATTCGTGCTAGACGGGTCATTTGATGTCTGTTGTTTGTGTTGTGAAAGATCGGTTCTCTTATCTGAATCGAAACTTCTTTGGCTCGATATTTGTGGATTTGCATTTAAATATTGCAATATGGCTAGAGAAGCATCTTCGGCATGTTTGTCGCTTGCTCTCTGGCGAACTTCTGAGACAAACAATCTAGCAACAGTGAAAGCGAACGGCAGAAGATCAGGAAATTTATCCATGGGTGGAGATCGAGGTGGTAATGGAGAACTTGGCTTCGATGATGAGCATGATTCGCATTGAGATAATTCGCCCTTAATTTCATCAGTGGATAATGATGATTGGCTCGTCGAGCGAGCCCCGCAATAAGTGTGAGATCCCAGACTAGTCGATGTGCAATGTGTATCAAAGATCATAAATGAGGTTGGTGAAGCATTGGAGAATGGTTGGGCGGGATTTGAGGCAAAAACATTGAGAAATAGGGGTAATGTTTTATAGATCCTATCGACGAAATCCTTTTGATTTTGTGAATTGATTGGAGTTGGAAGTGGCGATGATGAGGCCTGATAGTACTTGATTTCGTGGAGAAGTTTGGTGAGATGCTGGATTTCTAAATCCTTGATGGCGTTACCTGTAGTGAACTGTTGTTGTGACGAAGGGGTTGATGATATGGATGGGGCTTGCTGTGAATGTGATCTGTTTGTGATGTTGACTGACTGACCGGAGGCTGGCTGTGCAGCTGTCCAGTCTAAAAAACGCCGCATCTTATGGTTCTCGAGACCCTTAGCTTCTTCTCATGCATAAAATATTACGATGTTGACATTGGTTTTGATGTGAGTTCATTAAGAAGCATCTCTAAATAGATCTAGTGGATTTGGTGGTGGTGGCAAGCACTTGAGGTTTCGTTTTGGATTGCGATAGTTTCAAAAGATGATGGTGATGATTGTGTTCACGTGCAAGTATTCTTGTTGTTGATGTTGTGAGAGTTTAAACGCTAATATAGAGTTGATGTGTTGGATATTGACCATATTGCGACAGATTTGCGTCTGCATAATTGTATTGTCCGTAGCCAAGAGATAAGCGCATTAAGATTAGGGAAAACATTGAACAATAACAATCACAACAACAACAAGAGCGGCAGCAGCAGCAGTAGCGACAACAAAGGAGGTAATTAGAATTTCAAAGCCCCAAATTAGCTTGGGAGAGCATGGCCAGTTGGGATGAAAACAAACTGAAGTAGCGCGCTTCGAAGGGTGATTCCGTTTTCACTTTAAGCAGATTGGACTAGTGGTGGTGGTGCTCCTGCTGCTGCTAGTGGTGGTGGTGGTGGTGGCGGCGGCGCATTGTGGACGAGACGTGCTAGCTGGTTGTATGGTGGCGGCGCCGAAAGCTCCAACATCTTTCCACACCACTGCCAGTGCGTGGTCGTTCTTGCAGCGGCTCGCAGGATGGTCCGTGACTGTATGTCTACACGTTCGGCCTGTTCATTGGGGCCGAGCAAAGCCATTTAGACTGTCTGCACGAGTCTCGCTGCACACAATGCACCCCCCGTTGCCCCATAGACAGAGGCCATTGGGAGCCGCTCTAGCTTGCCAACTTCGACTCTGGCAATGGGATTCTCTCTGGCAGATTACACGAATAGACTTGCGCAGATAGAGATTTTAGATTGACTAGCAGAGAGTGGGGGAAACTGGGGAAAAAGAAGTAGGACCACTTCTTTTTTCCAGGGATTGTCGCACCAGACTCGTCTATTTGGGTCAAAGCTTGAGTATTTTCACCAAGAGCCTACCCATTGTTACCAACACCAATACTGAGTCGTCAGAGGGACATGAAAGCGAAAAGGGATTACCATTCCCCCTCCATTTCTACCTCACTGATTGTCCCCACTTCCGATCTTCCCGTTGCCCACGGACAGGCAGAAATATCAGTATGGTCAGCGCAAACAGTGTAAGAAGTGAGTGACGACCACCTAGACACTATATTCGGGCTCAAACTTAACGAATCAATGCGTCTCTTGATGGTATTTTTGTTGAAATATCTCGGAAACAGTGTATGTGATAGATATCCTCGTTTCTCGAGCCAAGTTCTGCCAGAGAGATTGAGGCAAAAAATTGCACCCGCGAATTACACCTGAGGTGTGCTTCCTTGCAAGTAGCTACAGCAATAGCTTCTGCAGTAGTAGGGCACTCTACACAATGCGTAGCCGCTGGTAGCTAGCTTGTTTCCATCAATATCCACCCCGAAATGCAGAAAATTGATTCAGACAGAGCGTTGCTAAAGGAGCCGAAATCGAGCCTTCAGTTCAACGGTAGATGGAATTGATGATTATAGAGAGAAGGCAAGTGAAGATGCATTTCAATCTTGACCAGTTACTCTGTGGAAGCACAACTTGGCTCGTTCATCAATCATAATATCGTTCAAGTTCGGGAAGGCCTTCCTCGAGCCTTGAGTTGAATATTTGTGACTCCTTTCTTTGGCCTCAACCGAAGGATGGGGCCTACTGTACCCGATCAAAATCGAACTGAGATGCCCAACGACTCTATCCTAGCCCTTCAGAGTTCCCACATGGGATTATTGACTAAGAGAGGAACCATATAGTGACTGTTTCGAAGATAAGATATGCGGCTTTGTGCTGCAATGAAGTCTGACGACACTGAAGAAATCAGGTCGAACTTCCGGTCATATATTTCATCTTTACAGGCTATGTTGTCACGCTCAGATTTCTGAATTCAGATTTCTTGATGATGAATTCAGTTGAGAATTATAGACAGGAATAATAGTTCAGTTACCCCGCGAAATTCTTGAGTTATGCTGATTTTAGCCAGTGACATTTTTTTGATACACTTTCTATACTCATTCACTGTTGGAACAAACACTGCTTATATCGATAGCCAGCCGGCGTAGCATCTGGGCGGGAGCGCAGGTGTTTACCAGCCGGTGGTTAGCTGCTCACACTCACACAAAGGCTAGTGCAATTTACGAAAAAGTTAGAGACTATAGTTGGCTTCGATACAATTTGCAAGTAAAGAGGTGGGGCTCTGTCCGAATCGAACAATATTACGTTGTTGGATTGGAGATGACTAGCGCTTCATTCAGCACCATCGCGTGCCAGTTGCTGGCCAAACAAGCCAGGCAGTGCTGCCGTGGTGGGCAGGTTAAACCACAAGCAGACGCCGGAAAGATTTCCATCTAGGTGGATTGCGCTTCGAACCCGGTTGCCAGTTTGTTCATCATCGCGCATGTAACAATGAGGCAGAAAGAGGAAGAGACGCGAAGCCGAAGTTGGGGGGAAGCTAAATTAGCTCGCCGACGGGATGGCAACGGAATGACTATGGTAACGAGGACGCATCAAGAGTGTAGAGGTATCCGTTGGGAGTCGTGGTTCAAAGCAGGAATTAGTCTCTGATGATGGCGCTTTCGTCTCGTTCCGGCGAGCATGGGAACTGGCGAAGTTCCAACATGGCTCGCATAGAAAATACCCTAGAGACTCCCCTTTATTTCGACTCGGCTCGAGGGGAACTTCCGGATGAAAGATCGGCGGGATCTGAGTCCAGACCGCCTCACTGATATGCTGCAAAGATTTTTCCCCTATTAGCCCTCGGGACGGATTCAAACCGGTTTTTCGCGCCACTGTTTTAGTTCCTGCCAGAGGAAACGGACCTGGAGATATCGTCTTCCTCACGAATAGAAAGTCTGTCAATTCTTGTGATTGGTTGTCGAACTAGGTTCTTTCAATTTGAGATTGAAATAACGATATACATTTACTCGGCTGGCGGCGCCGTCCTCTATGGATGACAAGCCGGTCATCGATCTGATGCTGGTGGGCGCGAATTCATTCTGAGACCATTCGAATCCAAGATGGTTGATGAAGAGGCTTTAACTCATGAGCTAGGAGATAGTACTGTCCTTCAGGTTCATTTTTGAACTTGATACAATGTTGAGTTCCTTGTGAGTTTTTAGTTGGGGACGCATTTTCTGGATTATGTTTAAATTCAGCCTATATTCCATTTTTGGCTGGGAAGATCACTCTAGATCCATATCAACTCCTGTGAATTATAAGTGGTACACTTGTTCTTAATAAAATCTATGAAGCCGAGCAATTTATTGAAAGTATTCCAACTCGTCGTGCTCGTTTTTATCCAACTGGTATGCGGAAAGGCTTAGACTTCTCTTCAAATCCTCATATATCCTCAGATGGACAATCATGGTTTCACCATTCTCTTTTTTGGCCCTGGCCTGTAATCATATTGGAGGCGGGAGACTCTCGAGTTAGTGCGGAGCCTAACATCTATGGAATAATTTATATACTCATGCAATGATAACATACCTTAATGAAATAATTAGTGCCAGCAACAGTTTGAGGTCGGTAATTGAGCGCTTCCAATGAGCTCAGTACAGAGCCCAACTTCTTCTCGAAAACTGGCTTGATCTTCTCAATAACCTCATGGACTTTATCATTGGGTGGTCGAGCAGAGTTCAGACCCCCGACGATTTGACTTGCCATCTCTGGTTCTCTAAGCTTGGTTCCAGAATCTAAATGGTAATGCTGTAGTATTAATATCGAGTCGGGATACAGTTCAAGTGTTAGTTGTACTAGACGAGAAGTTGAATGATTGTTTGGAATTCAGCACACAATACAACCGTGATTTCATCTCGCGTCTCAGCTGGGTGATGTCACCGATTTATGGGGGAATACATCGCAGAGACCACCAAAATCGATCTAATCAATTCATAGACTGACTAATGTTATTGGTCGCGCAAAGAAACTCCTCCCCGTCAACAATTGTGTATCGCATTGATCATTTTGTGATTAATACTCACGCTGAAAACCACCAGGGCTGATATCAAACAGAATCCTAGTAATATATAAACCCGGATGTGGGGTGAATTGCCGATCTTTGAGATGAAATCGAGCATATCGGTTGGAATATAGATTCGATGTAGATTACAAGGAAAATAGTGTATTTTGAACAATGAGCTTGGATAATTTGTTATAGAGGCTGCATAACTGTCACAACCCGCCTGGGATCACTAAGAATAGATACGCTGATGTGACACAAAATTCGCACCATGCACAGAATTCTCTATCTCGCAACATCGCGAAACTTGTTCAAAACTCGTTACTCACCTGACGGCTCTCAACTGGGCTGGTAGACTCTACTAAACCAGCTTCCCTAAATGAAATACAGGAAGTTCTTTGTCGAAGAACTCAATACAAAGACACTCCAGATAGGACTACTGAACAATGATCCGAATCGGCTAAAAAGAACACGTGACACGACATTTCTGGTCTTTGAACCGAAGGAGATACTTTATTTCACTTCATCAAAGAGAACTTGAGAGAGAGAGAGAGAAAGAGAGAGTGTTAGAGTGAGAGAAAGATACAGAGGGAAAGAAAGAGAGATTTTCTGTTCCTTAGCATGTTTGCTTGTTTTGATTGTGAAAAATAGAAAAAGAGAGGGGTAGGAGATATGTATATATACTTGTACATATATATACTTGTATAAAAAGTTTGGTTGCTTCTGTTTGCATGTGTTTGAGAGAGAACAACAGCTTAAAAACATTTACGGTGGACAATACTTGGGCCAGACTCGTCGTACTCTTGCTTAGAAATCCACATTTGCTGAAAGGTAGATAATGAGGCCAAAATGGAACCACCAATCCAGACAGAGTATTTCCTCTCCGGTGGAGCGATAATCTTGATCTTCATTGTGCTTGGAGCTAAAGCAGTAATTTCCTTTTGCATACGGTCAGCAATACCTGGGTACATGGTGGTACCGCCCGATAATACTGTGTTGGCATATAGATCCTTACGGATATCAACGTCACACTTCATGATTGAGTTGTATGTTGTCTCGTGAATACCGCAAGATTCCATACCCAAGAATGAAGGCTGAAACAGTGCCTCTGGGCAACGGAAACGCTCGTTACCAATGGTAATCACTTGACCATCAGGCAACTCGTATGATTTCTCCAACGATGAACTTGAGGCAGCGGTGCTCATCTCTTGTTCAAAATCTAATGCGACATAGCAGAGTTTCTCCTTGATGTCACGTACAATTTCGCGCTCAGCAGTTGTTGTGAATGAATAACCACGTTCGGTGAGGATCTTCATCAAGTAGTCGGTTAAATCGCGACCGGCCAAATCAAGACGCAGAATAGCATGAGGTAGAGCGTAACCCTCGTAAATTGGAACTGTGTGTGAGACACCATCACCAGAGTCCAAAACTATACCAGTGGTACGACCAGATGCATACAATGACAATACAGCCTGAATGGCAACGTACATTGCAGGTGTGTTGAAGGTCTCAAACATGATTTGTGTCATTTTTTCTCTGTTAGCTTTTGGATTCAATGGGGCTTCAGTCAACAAAACTGGATGCTCTTCAGGCGCAACACGTAGCTCATTGTAAAAGGTGTGATGCCAGATCTTTTCCATATCGTCCCAGTTAGTAACAATACCGTGTTCAATTGGATACTTGAGTGTCAAAATACCACGCTTAGACTGTGCTTCATCTCCTACATACGAATCCTTTTGGCCCATACCGACCATGACACCTTGGTGACGTGGTCTACCAACAATGGACGGGAATACGGCTCGGGGAGCATCATCACCGGCGAAACCGGCCTTGCACATTCCCGATCCATTGTCTACAACAAGGGCTGCTACCTCATCATCTGCCATTTTGATAGTTGGTAGTAGTATTAATAATTATTATTATATAAATTTGTATAAACTTATTTATAGATATATATATATTTATATTATTTATATATATATATATGTTGTTTTAAGAATAACTTTCTAATAGTTCTTTCTTGTGTAACGATTCAATGTAAAATGATCTTGTGGTTTGGGTTAAGACGATTTGCCGTAATTATTGATGAGTGTTCAATCTTTTGAAGTCTCTCGATGTGTGTGTGTATAAAATCTCCCAGCTCAAAGCAGCAGCTCTCCTCTGACGGGTTTAAAGTGAATAGGACGCGCCCTAATCTGCGAGTGTATTAGAGAGCCCAACAGTGTGCCTGTGCGTTCGCCCACTCGGCAGTGTGTTGAGAGGGCAAAATGAAGCCGAGACACAGAGAGCGAGAGAGAGAGACAGGGGCAAAGGCAGAGGCAGAGAGGCAGCGAGAGAGAGCCAGAAGGACACAGAGAAATGCAACTGCCGTTTTTTCGCTGCCCGCGGCTCAGCTGGCGCCGTGTGTTGCGGGGCGTTCGTCGTCGTTGGTCGTGGTCGGCGTTGGCGCGTCGGCCGAGGCTGCGGCTGGCGCAAGGGGCGATGGCTGCCTCCTTCTGTGCCCCCGCCGCAGCTCTCCTCCAACTGCTGTCAGTGCTCCGTGCTGGGGCGGCCTTCGACGCGCGCGCAGACACACGCACCCGCAGACTGACCTGCCCTTTGGGACACACAAGCAGACAGACGGGCCGAGCGAACAAGACTCAGCCCGCCGACTCAGTCGCACTGGCGCACCGCCAGGCCAGACTCAACGCACGTGAGCGCTCGGACTGCAGTCTGCAGTCCCTGCGAGCCGAGTGGCTTCGGCGGCGCTCGTTAAAGTCAGTTGGCCGCCGCTGGCAGACTGAGCGCGCCTGTGCTAAGGGCCCAAGCCCGTGAGAGGGGCTGGCCGACTGCTCACTTGGCTTGCGTGAGTTGCTCGCCGACAGGGCAGGGCCATGTGCTGCCTGTGTCACTTGTGATGCCGAGACGTCTCACAGGCTCACAGGACAAGATAACCAACAGCCCCCACGGATCACTCACTCTCCACGGGGGCAGCCCCACCGGGGCCCCATCCTGAGGGTGGGCCCCCAGAGTTTGGCCCTGGGCCCCAGAGCTTGAGGGCGGGGCCAGCGCGCTCTGGGAACAAGACCAAACGTGGCGCTTCGGCGGCGGGAGTGGTCCTAGGGGCAAGGAGGCGCCGGCGAGCGAGGCCGGCGGGGCTGGAAGGGGCGGGGGTTGGCGTAATCGCGCACTGGGCGAGCTGGGCGAGCTGGGCGCGCCCAGGGCCGCGCAAGTGGAGCACCACGAGCTCGAGCGGGGCCTCGAGCAGCGGCCCGGCCTACAGCCTAGAGACAGTCTGCGGTGACGCCACAGGGCCGGCCGCGCTCGCAAGACGCCCCCCTGCGCGGCTGTTGCTGGCGGCCGGCCTCGTCTCTGGGCAGGCGGCGGGCACGGCGCATCGATGCTTGCGGCCAGGCTCATCGAGTGGATGCGGCCAAATCTGTGCAGGATTTGTTTTATTGTGAGCGGAGGTTGGCGCTCGGAAGTGCAACCATGGTGGCGACTCCTCCACGCAGCCACGAGACGCTGGCCGAGCGGCGAGCGGCGCAGGGCAGCCGCCCGGCCATGTGCACCTCGGCTCTTCCCCCTCGGCCGCTCCACCGGCCTCGTGTCCTTATTCGGCCAGCCGGCCGGCCGCAGCGAGCACGACGCAACACAGACTCGTGGCAGCCGCTGCAGCGAGGGCGCTCGCTGCAGGCAGTCCGCCGGCAGGACTGTCTGCGGCAGGATTCCTGCGCGCGATGCTGCGGCAGAGCGCGCAGTTCGCAGCCGCGGACTGTGGAAGCCATGCAGCGGGCAGGACCGCGCAGTGCGCCCGCAGGAAAGCAGGACTGCGCACCGGCCGGCCTGCCATGTGGCCAGTGCGCGTGCGCTCGGCCGGCGCGCCACTGGCCACTCGGCCGAGCCGGCCGCGAAGACAGTCCGCCGGACAGCAGGCGAGCAACAGCCGACCTTGTTCGCCGGCAACGGGATCTGCTCGCAATTATCGCCCCCGATGGACATTCCGGCGGCCGCGTGGCCCGCTAACGAGCCGCTGCAGCGAGCCGGGCATAGCTCTCGAGCAGTGTGTTTCCCCTTTTCTCTGAGGATGAGCCGGCGGCTCTCGGGATGAAAATTGATCGGCAAATTTCCAAAATTACCATCAAATGGCCAACGAGGGCGCGCCCAATCAGGCCGAGCAGTCTGGCTTTGATTAGAGCCTAATCAAAGCCCCAGGACAGTCCATCTCGTCGCTCCGGCGAGACTCCACTGGGGCTGCTCGCGAAGGCCGCCGGCCCTGAGGAAGGGCGAGCGCCGGCGGGCGAGACGCAGACGGAGCGGAACACAGTGATCACTTGGTGCAGGTGTGACTGGCGGCCAGCTCGGCGAGCTTGCTGCAGTTTCCCGCAAGCCTCCAGCGCAAGCTCGCCCGAGCTCGCCAGGCCTTGGACTAGGTGCGCGCCAGCCAGAGACAGAGAGAGAGAGAGAGTTCGCAAGTGTTGCCTGCCACCTGGATGGCGGTCATAAATGAGCTAGTTCTAATTACGTCTGGCTTGTTGGTGGCGGCGGCCTGGAGGGCAGCGAAGCGCGAGCAGGGAGAAAAGGATGCCGCCCGTGTGTGCTGCAGGCAGTCTATGGCGGCGTCTGTGGTGCACCGGCGCGCTGGGCTGATCCTGCGCGAGTCAGCCTGCGGGCAGGACCCAGAGCGGCGGGTCCTGCGCGCTGCACACTGCAGTCTGCGAGCAGTGACAAAACACAAGCGCGGCAACTGGCGGATTTGGAGCACAGATTGCTCGGCAATCTATGCTGGCCCACAGCTTACGAGGGGGCGCCATTTTGTTCTGGCTGAGGGAGAAAGACAAACAAACAAGAGGAAACAAAAATTCGAGCTCTGGCATATTTGAGGAGGCAGGAAACAGAAAGAGAGAGAGAGAGAAAAAATGTTCCAACGCTCCTTTTCCAAAGACACACAAGATTCCACACTCGACACCACCACCACTGGCTGGCTGGCTGGCTGGCCAATCCATGAGCTCCTCTTGCTAATTTCCCTCCCTTTCCCATAGACACGAGCATGAACAAGGAACACAACATGAGAGAGCCCGACAGCCAGCCAGCCAAACAGAAGTCCCAAGCGCTGCCCGTTTTATTGCCCTTCTGGCGCGGGCCAATGATAATAATTACTCTCGACTCTTGTCTCTCTCTCTCTCTTTCTCTCGATGCGCCGACGTCTGACTTGCGAGCTCCAAGTTGGCGCCCGCCAACAAAGAGCGCCGGCAACACTCGCTGCCACACTCGCGACTTGCAACACTGAAGCACCATTATCAATTAGCTCGCCCCGCATTGTGCCCTTGGGACGCCAACCGGAAGCGAGGGAAACTCTCAAATTTGATTCCCTTCCACTGGCTCTGGTGCATTTCCATTTGCATGCCCATTTGGGATCAGTTTCGGCTGAGGAAATGGAGAGAAACATGAACTGGGGAACAATCTCCACTGCATAGTCTCGAACTGCATTTCACTGGCTCACTGAAAAAAGGCAACAAAGATCAACATTTGCAACAAGTGCTCCGAAGAGTCGCTTCTTATCCTGCTCATTTGACTGCTCGCCTTGGATCTCCCTCCAAACTGGCGCCTTACCGAAAGGCCCCGAAGCTTGTCCCTCGTCGTTGAGAAGGCAAACAAAATGCGCACGAGAATCGCAGCCCAACAATCTCTGGAGATTCAAACAAAATTGTGCAACAGGTCCCACACGCATCCTAAGCTGGAGCGATTTCTCGCCTCGCGCCAACTGCACGTGACGTCAAAGAAGATCCGCTTAGTGCCAGTGTCCATCCACGGTGGCCCATTGGCTGAGAAGACTGCAGGATGGCTCCAAGCGGAGAGCTCGCATGCATGGTTTGATCAAATGGGCATCATTACAGCAACAACAATGAGCTTACTGTTGCAGTTGAGGCGGCCGCAAGCGTCCTTTTGGGGTGCTTTTTGCGGGCTCAAGCGGCTCAAAGAGCTGCATTTGGTCCACCGTGAACTTGGCAGCCTTCTTGTGCCACACTGGCACTTCCAAACGCCCACCAGCCCGACTGAGCTGGGCCGCTGGAGGTGCTGCAGACTGCAGTCTGCAATAGTCCGCAGCTTGTCCCAAGTGGGCGCACTAGAAAAAGGTAAACAAGCGCCGCGCGGGCCCAGCACAAAGCGCATGCAACGAGCTGCCATTGGAGCCCATTTGCGTGCACTTTGGGCCAGGCGTCTTTCTCGGCTTTGTGGCGGCCGCTTTGGAATGCCGAGAGCAGCATTCCAGATGGGAAAAATTCCCTCTATCTTAGGCGAGATGCAAAGCTTGGAAGAAAAAGCTCTCGCATCGTCGTAACTCTAGTTGTCAGGCAGCGGCGAGATGGCTTCCAGAGAGCAAGTTTGATTTGTCGATCGGTGCAACAGGACAGCGGCGGAGCTATGTTTTGTTTTTGCGGGCTTTCTCTGTCTGTGTGTCTCTCTCTCTCGATTGATTGGCGCCAGCGGGACAGTCTGACGAGTTGTGGGGCCGACTCGATGGAGCAACACTTTGTCCACCCAAAGGGAGTCTGTCCTGCTGGAAGGACAAGGCAAGGACATTGCTTGGAAGAGATGCGAGCCAGGCGTGTGGAGTTTGGCGCTGGTCGCCAGACGAGATGACGGATAAGAAGGAAGAGCACGCTTCTGGGAGTTCTCCGTCTGGTTCAAGTGAACCCGAGAGATTTTCCGCTAGAAAAGATGAGATAAGGAATGGTTTCAATTTGTCACTGTTGTCCATTTGGCTGACACATAAAAATGGCTCATCTTCGGGCCCGATTTTTGACGCACCGCTCAATCACAGCGACTGGGCTGAGGCGCGCGCCCAGCAAAACACGCACGCTGGGCGTCAAAAATACGGTTACATTTCTGCGCAGGGTACCATACTTTTGGCGGAAAGTACACACTTGCTGCTGCCACACATCTGCCCCAATCGTCGCCTCCTGTCACTCTGGCCGACGCCTGCCAGTTAACGGATTACTTGGAGCCCAACTGTCCAGTTTTTCCACTGCTTGAGTCTCCCATCAGTTATCAGTCGCCCACTTCGGCGCTCAGAGTAGGCCGAAAATTGGGTGTCCACACAATCTAAACAATCCGCCACCTACACACAGACAGCCGACGCCTTCCAGTGGCATCGACACTCTCCAGCTCAGAGGAGAGTGTCGATGCACAAGAAACAACAGGCCGGACAGTGATAAATCATAGACGCCTGTAGCTGTGATCGTGAGAGTCTCTAGGCAGTGTGTTGTCACACGAGGGCTCAGCAGAGGCAGAAAAGAAATTAGTTGTCTTGGGACATTTCTTCGGGGTTGCGCTTATTGCGCTCACACAAGACAACCCGTCCACTAAGACCGAGATAAGACTGGTTAGTAGTGAAAAAAGGGATCGCCTCTTTGGAAGAGGAAATTTCTCTTTCTCCCACTGGCCAGGAGAGGAAGCATGGGCAAAAATGGAAGCAGTTAGAGATCGCCGAGGACAAAAACTGGCTCGACACCACCACCACGACGGCTGGGAGAAAAACTGACGAAGCGCGTCACAAAGAGTGCCACACTTGCTGTCTAGCTGGCTGGCTGGCAGTCGATGTGTGCAAAATTATCCCACACACCATCTCTGCTCAGTCCAATGGAGAAGATTTAATTTTTCTCCAGTTATTATTATCTCTTTTAGATGTCTATTACTGTCGAACGGGAACTGTTTCTCTTCCCCCCTTGCCGTCATCTCTATACAGTGGGCCAATCGGCTAGCGGACTTGTTGTAGGCCGGCGCACTGCACAAACCCTATGGGCCAGTGTGTCTCTGTGCGTGTGAGCGCTGCTGAAGTGCACTCGTTTGTGCACTTCAGCGCCGCTCACTG
>Ga0058701_10000464_pt1 | contig 28273 bp, 11 predicted proteins | sample AgamicOrMae_FD_97039 | JGI IMG/M metagenome (GOLD analysis project Ga0058701, IMG submission 97039) | Agave microbial communities from Guanajuato, Mexico - Or.Ma.e | ecosystem: Host-associated > Plants > Phyllosphere > Phylloplane/Leaf | place: Guanajuato, Mexico | collected 2012-06-04 | reverse complement strand
TTATTTTCTTGGTGAAAATACCAAAAAAAAAAAAAAAATTTTACCAAAAGGGGGATTGAAAGAACTTTGGGGTGGGCTGGGGGTTACTTCCCAAAAGCGGAAAGTTTTGGTTCAGGGGGGAGCGGGGGGGGGGGGGATTTAAGCTCCATTGCGCGTGCTGACAAAAGAGAAACGAAAAGGGGGTCAAAAGAGAGAGGGAACGATGAAGAAAGATAAGAGGCAAAGACAAAACAAAGGTGAATTCTTTTTTGTCCCTTTTCTGGGTATGAAATGGAAGCTGCCAGGGGGGAGGGGGGTTCATTCACTTCCATAGGCGCCATGGCGTCGCCCCTCAGCCGCAATCAATTATCCACCCCCCAATCCAAAGAAAAAAAGGGGGGGCATATGGCTGGAAGATTAAGTCAACCCCAATAGACTTGCACAACCTAACAATCAATGAACTCTAGAAAAATATTTAGTAATGGTCAACTAATTTGATTTTCAATCACCAAAATCTAATTAGCAGGTGAAAGAACAGGTTCAACAAAATAAGACAGGGTGCTGTCGCACCTCGAAGAAAATCGAAGTGAAAGAGCACTTACTTAATTTCTACCGTGTACAACTTTACATCGTCGCAAGAGGAGATAATCCGAACCTGTTCCTCTTTCTTTTCCTGTCACTTAATAAAATAAATAAAAGATTGTCGGGAGCGTGCAAAGGCTTGCGTGTGTACAAGTTGTTGGACGCATCCTCACTGCAGACACTCATACCCTTAAAGCGGAACTGCGGCAGACACTCTTCATAACCTGCTTAACTTTTTACCAGACAATATTGCTTCCCTGCTGCAAGAAGCATTCATTTTACTATTCGTGTCCAGATAATACTGCACAAAGGTTCCATTAACTCTTGTATTTAACCTTCTCTTCCTAAGCCTCATACAGCTTACTTCAATTAGGTTCTGTGCGTTGTATCCGCTTGTCTTGGTGACAAGAGATCATGCAAAAGTAAGACTTTACTGTGTAACGGTATGCATAGCTCTTAGTTGCTTTCGGGCGTTAAAGAAGTGTGTTTCAAGTCTTTTGTATCGCAGAGACAACTTCAAATCCGCCAAGGGCACTTTTAACCTTTGTTTAACGTGTCAGTTTGTTCTTTCTGCTAAGAGAAAGAAAACTATGAAAAACATCCTGCATCGCTAGGGTACCTCAGGCGTACAAGTATGGACGCAAAATCGAAAACGCTAAGTTGTGTGGGTTGTCAAGAAACGGTTTCTGAGTGGTATTAAGTGTGCACTGATAATTATAGGTACTCTAGTAAATTGTTCAGCCGAGGTCTTTTGGGACAAGTACGCGTGAACCCTACAAGCTGACAGAAATTCAGCAAGTTCCGTACACTTTTTCAAGTGTTTTTACTAACAACACAAAAACCACAAGAGCTCTCCCATAATCCCATTTAATTAAAGCGTCAAACTTTTACAATCTTCCTCGAGTCTTACCAAAGTGAGGGACATTTTTTTATCCGGAAAATTACGACTTGCCACAATTATCTCCGCCATCGCAGCATCCCTCATTAATGATTGCTAACATGACGAAACATTTTGACGCACCGACAAACTTAACATGTAGCACGGTTGCCTCAGGCAATACACCTCCCAAAACTTCATATCTCTGTTTTGATGCCAATCAGATATCATTCTAATTAATTAAAAAATCAAACATTCCGGGAGGAAATTTCGCAAAAATGCAAGACAAACAATGAAACTTTTCCATCTCAGTGAAATACAACAAAAGAGGCGGAAGCTTTCAAAGCCACGTTACATCCAACAAAACATTCAGAAACAGAAGACACCGCCTTGTAAACAAGATATTGCAAAGTTTTCAAAAAGCACAATGTTTCCCCTTTTCATGGTAGGTTCAAACAGGAGTAATAACTTCTTCGGAGCCGTCATTAGGACTAATTTGGATGGGATAAAGATCAAGCCTTTTATTCGGAAAATGCAATCGCCAACGCTAAGAGTGCACTGCCCGCGAGAAACATTGTTTTGTATCCCATGTATTCTTTCAATAGAATTCGCGCGAAAAACACGGGGCAAGGAGGGCGCGCTACAAAAGCAAAAGTAGTAACGATGTCTTGAGCTGATAGCAAATAATGTTGATTACTTTGATACGGCTACCTTCCGGCTCGCCTTCCGTGTCAGTCCACACGTTTCCTGTTCGGAAGACCTCGCCGCCATTCTCTTTTTATACGTACTGCCAACTTTAAAACTTTGCACATTTTTCTTTGCAGAGTTGGCTGTAGTGTCAGAAGGCATCGCTATAGCGTTGCCACTACTACGACCGCAGCTTCTTTCGCGCCTCATGTTTTGATATCCACGGATTTATTGTTGCTGGCCTTCGGTAAAAAAGGTTTTACGTTACGGAAGTCATCTTACGGACATTACTTGCGCCCCGACCGCCAAAACACTTTGTCCTTCCATCCCTTCGGTGAAAATAGTTTCTTCCTCCGAGACTGGAAAACAGGCTAATTTTATGGTAAAACCGCACTCTCTACGCGTCGACAAATGTGCAAGGTCCATCTCTAAAATTCAACCATTCGTTGCAAATAAGCGAAGAAGAGATCGGAGCTGCACTGAAAAAAAACTTATTTTTTTCAAGTAAAAAATAAGAAGGCATGAAAATCAGTCAATGGGATACTCTTGCATAAAAATAAAGGACGACATCATAAATAGTTGAGGTTGCTATCTGCCCCAGGCAGAATCATATTGTGCACCACAACATGTGCATTTCCTGGGTTCCGAAAAAGAGACATGAATAATTTAAAACGACCAAATAGAAAAGATGAGTACACCAAGATTCAACGTGTCCAGCATGAGACCGCTTCTGCGGGAAAAAATGGACTAAAATCAGCTAGATCTACAAGGGTTTTCACAGGATTTTTGCTGTGGCCTCAAGCAGTTCTACCAGGAAAACATTTCCACGGGATTTTTATCCCGAAAAACCGTGCAAATTAAAATGCTATAGGTGCGTTTTTAGTGGAGTGGAGGCGATGGTTTTAGAAAGTTAACCTAACAAGGCGAGTTACTACAATTTGGCTGGGCTAAGGTTGGTTTGGTAGTTAGGTTAGAAGAGATATGGTGAGACTTGGGTGAGCTGAGGTAATATTCTTCTCTTGAAATAAAGATATAGTCTATTTTCATCCACGTATTTAGATTGGAACAGCGCAGGTTCCAAGATATACGCGTCTCGGCGAGTCCGTATATTCCCATATCACACTTATGGTCCCTAGAGAAGAATTCATCCACAAACTCTTAGCGTAAGCTTACAATGGACTCCTCCGGTTCCGGAACCCTTAACTTGCAGCACAACTTTATTCCTCCCTCTGAAAACGGAGCATTTAAGTTTCCCAATCAATAGGTCTCGAAATCAGTTTAGTATCGATACGAGATCGATACCGATCCTGGGCGAGTACAAATAATGACAGTTCTTTTCTCGGACGATTCCTCATTCCTTTCTCCTTATCTGCATGCATAGGTATGCCCGTTACCGTTTAGGGTCCATTCCGTTAGGTTTTCATTCCGTTTTCCGTTTCCTAACTTTTCCGTTATCTGATTCCTCACTTTTGTTGTTGCGATCCCCTTTACATAAGATATTCTTATTACTTTGATACCCCTCAGAGAAAAAAACAACAACAAAAAAAACGAACTTTGGTTTCCGTGCATAGGCCCTATCACTTATTGCTGGCAAATTGTCACTTGGAAATGTTCGCCACATAATTAAAAAAAATAAAAATAATTTAAAAAAAACACCTAGTCTTTAACCTTGAAAATGTCGATGACGAATATACAACGATTATTTCCCATTATTTTAAGGGAGGAGGTTAATTAGGTAGGCTTTTGGTTAGATTAGGCTGGGTGTGGCTAAACTTTACGTTTGACTAGATTAAGTCTGCCCGGATTAGGCTAGGTTAAATAAAAACAGGTAAGGTTTGAATACTCTGTAAGATTTGATAATTGCATCTTTTAAACTTTTTACTTCAATGTTTCTGTAATTCATCAGGCCGAGTGGGGCACATAGCCTACATTAACTTAATCTGTCATAATACCGCTTTTTAAGCCTAATGTCGCTTACTTGTCTGCGTCAAGACTACCGCCAACAAGTAGGCGGTTTAAGTGAGTGACGACCGACCGAATGTATTTTGTTTTCCTGTACTTATTAGAAACGGAGATAAGGCATTTTGCTTCATTTTCGAATTACACTATAATACTAGGAGACGTCATATGAATGGAATAACTCCTCTTAAAGTTCCACTTCAATCGCCAAGAAAAGTCGAGCGAGGGCCCATAACCTGATCGTGTTTGACGGACTAAGGCAAGATACGTTAAGTTGGATGCCCTGCGTCTTGCTGCGCCGACGCACCGTTTACGAACTCAGCGACGAAAGGTGGATCTCAACAGAAAATGTAACCTTAAAAATTTAAAAAGCCCGCCGTGGAGCTATTCCGTAAATACGGTTTCAAGGAAAAGACAGGCACGGAGATCATGCCTTTCTTGTGATGAAGCTTCACTTGTAATAACGTGATCAAGTACGCTGTTTCCCCCTCCAAATCCGTCCGCTCCTGCATAATTTAGGGACCATAAAAACTTGTGTTATTGCAGGCTGTGCGCCCCCTCTGTGTTTAGCTCCGTGTCCGGGGAACGGGACGGAACCTTCAGCTGTCTGGACGCGACGGTTGGATGGAATTTCCTTGATCAATAATAACAATAAAATAAAAAAATACTTGTTTTTAGCGATACTAGAATAAACTATAAACAACTAACAATAAAAAACTATATCAATGCAAAACTCTGTACCCACAAGGTGTATGATACATACGCACGCACTAGCCGTAAGCTGAAAGTACCGTACATTTCGCAGAGGTCACAGTAAAAACAAAACTCCCGTTTCGGGCAATGCTTTAGGTGTGAAACCAAAACGGGTGGTACGTATTTTGGTTATTTTCAAGATAGGTCTATGATCAGCCATATCATTCAAAAGGTCTCGGCGAGAGCTCTCCATTGATGTGGCTGAACATAGGTCCTTCTTGAAAAATAAGGGAGTGGTGGGTATTTTGGTTACTTTTCAAGATAGGCCTATGATCAGCCATATCATTCAAAAGGTCTCGGCGAGAGCTTTCCATTGATGGGGCTCAACATCGGTCTAGGTTGAAAAATTACCAAAATACGCTCTACCCCCGTTTTAGTCAGGTATAGCATTACCCGAAACGGGGGTTTGATTTTGCTGTGAAACTCATGGAGTGAACCAGTGTTACGAGAGAAATCAATTACGACTGAAAAAGAAACCGAATCATAAAACGTTAGGTAAACAAACACGACCGCTGAACCGGGCACAAAAACCAACACTTGCCGAATGCGGTAAAGCAAAGATCGTAAAACGGAGGAAAAGTTTCGCATTTCCGTTTCATTTGTCGCAGAATAGTTGTGCTCCACTTGTCACTGTGCTATCATTAAATGAATGCGTTAGCCTCGAGAAGAAAATATTTCCTTAGGCAGGGAGCGAGCGAGGACGATGTAGTCCACCTGCTCGACACAGGTGTCCTCAGGTTGCCTACCCCCTTTTCGTCAGGCGCACTACTTACGTCGGCGCACTGCGTCTAACAGATGCACAGCGAGCTCCAACGTAATGCAACATATGCTTATTAGGCTGGTTGGTGCGTTGAAGTCTCCCTTGTATGAGCATATGCGTGCGTATAGAACTGAACAAAAATAAAATAAAAGAGGATGTATATCCCATTAAGTGTAATGAATTTTGGCGCATTTTACTGACAATTTGTCAACCAGGCCATTAGTCAAATAGGTCTCTTTGAGAAATAGGAAATTTCTCTCTCCGAAAGGGGGGGTTTTCGCAATTTCAATTAGTGGTTCATCTATAAAACAAAAAGTCTCAGGGAACAACTAATATGGAGCTTTCTAAAAAGTGAGTTGTAAACGCAGTCCATTTCGTCGCTCTCCTAATTAAGGCATAAAAAGAGGATTCCAAGTTAAGGCCGCTTGGAGCAAAAAAATTTTGACGCCATACATAGCGATTGCAGTGTTTGCTTATTAGGGAAACTTTCTCACAATGAGGCAGCGAGATGTCAAAGCACTTTGGGCTAAAAAGAGTTAGAGGGTATTGTTGACGAAGGAGAGAGAGAAAGGTGCGTGTTGGAGAGAGAGGAGGGGTTGAAAAGAAAACTTACTCACGAAGTTCGCAATTAGTCCCGATTATTTCAAACTTATGGTTTCGCCGCCCAGTTCACGAGGAGGAAGGGGGGAATGGGGATTTTATGGCAATTTCAGAATGTTCGTCGAGTTGACTTGACCCGCAATAATCCACCAAACTGTTAACTTAGTTCAAGTTACTTGATGGAACTGCTTGTTTAAACTTTCTGTAAAAGCGATTTCCGAAAAAGTCAAAATGCTGACTTTTGGACCAAAGAAAATCCGTGTTTGCAGAATTTAGAATCATTTAGTTTATCAGCTATAATGACTGGGGAAATCGCGTATAAATGCTTTTTAATCATTAAAAATCTTTCTTTCCTGAAATCTACGGAAGAAAAAAGGCACACACAATTTCTGTACATTATATTTGAGGTTACGAAAGGTACGTCATAGAAATTTGTACAGAAAGCGAATATGAACGTCCAAAAAGATTGGTACATAGATTCTTCGAGCTGAGAACCTCATTATCGAGAGCTTGCTATTCCAGCAGCGTTATTTGAGTGCATTACTCTATTCTAGGAAATCTTCATGACTCAGTCAATTCTCAGGTGCCTGTTTACTTGGGACGTGTGGGATGAAGGGGACTTTCGCGTTCGCTTCTACTCCGCATCCTAACTTACAAGTACACACAAGTGATGCACTTCTAGAGTTAGCTCCCATGTTTGCAGCACGCTGCCCTCAACTTTGTATACCTAAAGTTTTATCAAGTATTATATTTTCATCCCGGCATTTCATTACAGCGCAGCATGTTCCAGAGGGAAACTGCATCGAGAAGCGCGGTTGGATGTACTGCGAGCTCTGCAGCGTGGACGGAGAAAACGAGGCGGGGTTGGGCTAGTTGGAGGGGGGAGGAAAAAGATTCGCTTTTGGACGAAGCCCACGCGATGGAGCACAGTGTTGTGGGAGAAAGATAGAGACACTCTTGCCGTTGGGGAAAGCGGGCGGTCACTCAACGAAAGAGTGCGAGAGAAAGAGGACATAAAAAAACGATTTACCGACGCGTGAAAGACGAAGAGGGAATGAAATAAAGGTAGTTGGGAAACAAGTCCATATTATACTTGTGGTAGCTCACATACCTCAAACATCACTTTTCGGTTCTAATTTTTAACTATGTCTAGTCTATAATAGCTAAATTTTACCATTTCTTAAAAGTTGTAAAGTCACTCCTAACTTTCACTCGACGTCAGTACATCATCCAAGTGCGTGCGCTCTGTCCAAAAAAGTCATGAGGTCGAATGGCGTACTTTCTCCAAAGTCACGCGGACGTTCCTATTTTTTCTTCGGGCGATTCCTGCACGTGCTTGAAAGCCAGTGTCCGGTCCAAATTGGCCTCCAGAGTCTTAAAACAAAGTACAAAAAAAAAGTTGACTGAAATCCGGACAAAAGTCGGCCACGCTGTTTAACCTCATCACCAACTCAGTTAACTTTTCGATTTGAATAAGTCGACAGGGAAAACGGCTATCAGCGCCCCTCCCAGTCTGCTAGAAAAGATCTCACCTGGCATAGCTAAAACAACAAAATAAAATTCCTTGAGGACGCTTTTAACACGAAGATCGAGTGTGAGGGATTTCTCTGTGAATTGGTTAGATGGATTTGCACACCTCTTGTATCGCAGCGTCCGTCTCAAAGCCGAGCGGAGCAACCGAGAAGTGAGGCAAAGGGCACTCAACCTAACACAGGCTTTTAATAGATTCTCATAAAGTAATAAAACGTAGAACTAAGGGTGGATTACGAGGATTGGAAACCCAACAACAGCGTGTGTGTCCCATGTATTTTCCACCCCGGTTTCAATTTAGTATTTTCGTTTCGGGCTAGGTAAGTCGTAAAAAAAACCGTTTGTGAAGGCTGCTTTTGGCGCTCTCAACGAAAGTACCTATAAGACGTTTTGCCGCAAATGTTTAATCGGATTAGCGACTTCAGGTTAAATCTCTTTCAGAGCACCTGCTCCTTTTAGGGTTTTGTTCTAATGTTCCCTTCAAGACATGTGCTTTCAGAGGCCGAGAAACTATCAAGCCAGAGGATTTAAAAGCGCTCTTATAATTAAACGCCTCGTTTAAACTATCTTCGAAAATCATCAAAATTCGCTATTCTCCACCAGCACTCTGAGCGAGAAAAGCATTTTGTTATGGCATTATTTGGCTGGAACAAGAGATAAACTCTGAATTTTTTTGTTAAATAGACGAAATCTTATTTTTGAGAACATGTTAGACAAAGTTACAAAAAAAATGTTTGATCTCGAATCATTTTTTTTATAAGTTGTCAAATATAGTTTAGATTAAATGGATTTCGATTTGGCTCTGAGCGAGATTCACGGCAAGATATTTTTTCGCCGAAAAGTTAAGGACAAAAGTTTCTCAAAATAAAGACTTCCTCCCGCCGCTCCCGCCAAATGGTCAGAAAAATTAAATTACGAGAAGGCGTAGCAATGTAGGTAGTTCCGCACTCATCAAAAAGCATTTAAATGCGTCTCCCGGGCCTCTTTCCTCTTCATAAACTGCCCTCTTCAAAACTTTTTTTTTTGAAGTTAATATTATTCTACTTGTGCCGACTCAGATGCCCGCTTCAATATATCTCCAAGCGATATCTTATCTTTTTTTTAGGGATAAACAGAAACGCGCAAAGAAATTGATAGCGTTTACTTAACCGGTGCATTTAAAACAAAAATATTTTATTATGTACTCAAAGCAAAGAACGACTTAGGAACAGCCAAGGGCAAACTTCTCTCTTAACTTGCTTAAATGAATATTTATGTTTTCCGAGTCAACTGTAAAGCTTTAGACGATTAATGTTACACAAATATTGCAGTTTGAAAATTAGAAACTCTAAAACCCTAAACGGTAGCTTTAACTACGTTTAGTGTAAAATATTATATACGTTCGGTCTCCCACGTCTGGTGACCCTTCGTCACCAAGCCTAGCGGAGTAACATCTGAGCGAGGCATAAGGTACCTAAGTAAACATTACTGAATGGTCGTTAAGTCTAATAAAGCCTAATTCTTGGAGACTGACGTCAAAAACGATCAAGCTTTGGCGATACAAGTGCAGTGGGGCTCAGGATGCTTGACCTAACCTTACTTAACATAAGCTAACCTAATTCCACGCGGTTATACATCGTTAATCTTATGTAATACAAGATTGAACAAGAGTGAAACATATTGGGAAGTCTGACCTGTGAAACTAAGTCGTCAGGATGATTAATTCACCGACATTGCCTTCACACGTTTTCATAACAAAAAGTCATTACCGACAACTGTAATGTCGATTAAGGTCAGCTGTCGCCTGTTATGATGACCGCATCATTGATTTTCCAATCTACTTCAAGTTCTTCATAAGTGAATAGTCGGACGTCTTACCGTTAACGGTCACGACCGATAAATGCATTATCCATGACAGCGTATTGTAACACCTCACCTGTAAAACAAAGAACTCCACATTAGCGTGAATCTCAAACGCTCGTACACTTCTGGGAGGCTGTGATTTCAAAAGTGCTGAGGTTTGCTTTAACTTGTCAAAAATCGATGATTGATTTGTGAAGTGGTCGGTTCGTGCAAATAAAACAAATGACAAGCGGGAGAGGCTTGCGAAATATAACGTCACCAACTGCGGTGTAAGCACTTTTAACGATGAAAAAGCTATTGTCTTTATTCCCCTGTACTATGACGATGCATTTCCACACACTAGCTAGACCTAGTCAGTGGATTCCATTTTTTTTCTCGTTACCTGTCTAGGTTGCGAGTGTCCTGATGCAATCAAAGTCGCGCGATAGAATCGATTTCTAAACTTGATACCGACCTTCAGTTAAGCCTCTCCTTATTAAACAAGCCTCAATTAACCTCAACTTATCTCGTCTGATCTTTATCGAACCAACACCAATCTAACATTGGCACACGTACCCATGATTTAATTAAGCCTTCCATCGTATAACCTATTCTAATCACGCGCCTACCCTTACTAACAAATATTTTACAACTACCGTTAGGCTACAACTATTGTAGCCTACCGTTTCTGTAACCTAACCCTCCAAACGTAACTTAACGTACTCTAGCATATCCTAAGTTAACCCTAAATTAAGGATTATAAGTACCATAAATTACCAGCAAACCTTACTTCCCGCACCTTCACCCAAAAAAGAAAAAAAGAAAGAAAAACTCGATTGAATTTATGAAGTTAACTTGTCATTAGAAATTTAGACTAACAAGTAAGTTGATATGAACAGATGTTACTCCGCGGACAGATACTTAACTTCACCAAGCCGACCTCATATTGTGTTTTCTCTAGGCAAAAGAAGCCGATATCTCTTTGTACGTTTAGCAGAAATTGCTTAAAAACGAATTCCACGGAATCATTGATCCTGGTAAGGTAAAAATTTTAAAGAATCCGAGCAGGCAACGCAAGCATGGCGAAAAAAGGAAAAAAGACTCCTTCTTTACGAAGCTCTCGGGAAACAGTAATGTTCAACTGCTTCTTAGATGTACGATTTTAATCTGGTTGGGGTCATTTGCCCGAAAATGCCATTTAGTAGGAGTAGCTGCGCTCGCGTATCTCCTTGATCAAACTTTCAACATAATCCTGCGCAAATTTTATCATTAACTATTGCGTATCCGAGGCCAAAACAAGCATGTTAATTTTTCGGAGGGAACCGTTATGAGCTTGTAAAAAGGATGAATCAATAAGAGGGCTTCGGAAAATCCCTGCGTATATTTAATTGGTTATCCCTGCATTCCCGATAATCTCCTCACGGGTAATGAATAGAAATCGGATCAAATCACCAACGATTTTCACAATTTAATTATTAAATTAAACGCATTATGACGAAAGGATTGGGTAGTTCTTGTTTTTAGAAGTAGGTCAAGCGGAGATTCCTCTCGCAAGCCTAATATTATTGGTTCTTAGAGTATTATGACCTTGATTTGAGTTCGCATTGTTTTTTTTTTTTGCAGCTGCTTGAAACACAGTTTATCATTAAATGTAATTTGATCATTGTGAGATAATTATACGAAAACGAAATTCAATAATTTTAGGAATGGTAACATGTGAAAAATGGGTGTTAAAGATACAGCATTTCACTCGAAGTTCACCGATCAGGCATTTACACTGAGTTTTGAAAAGGAATCCTTTTTTTTTGCATTGTGATACACTATGATTAACTTTTCATTAAGGTATGACAATTGCATAAGTAAGGGTATAGATTCATTAAAAGTACCTTGGGCCTCGCTTCGTTGTCGTTCCGCTCGGCTTAGCGAACGTTAGTTTAGGTCAAGCTCGGTTGATGGTGCCTCTCGCCGCTCGGCTTGGCGACGGAAGGTGGAACACAAAGAAGAAGAAAATTCGACCTTCCTTAAAGTGTATATTTGAAAATCCCTCGTCAAGTTGGTAAAAATTTCCCAATCTCCCTCTCCGAGCTAATCTTATCTAAAAAGGCGGCGTCAGAGGACGACTTAAAACAGGACCAGGTGGCTTTTTACGTCCCTGCTTCAGACTTGGTATGACAACGCGGAGGTAGATGCGAGTCCGAAAGTCCTTTGCGGGCGGAGGGGCGAGGCGGGGCGGGAGGGGGGTGAAGGGGACAACCGCCGCAATCTCCCCCTCATTTCCAACAATTGGAGTTTCTGCCAAACCGTCGGCGGGGCCACGACGCTCCCTCGAAATAAATCCGCTCTTTCTCTAGACCATGCACCGTAAATGTCAAAGGTTGAATTTTGTCTTCCACTCGCCAAAACGAGTGGAGTTGCAGCAAAGCACCATGCACATGCACGGTACCAACGTTAAGCAAGGTTAATGGCCGCCGAGGACTGTCACTACACCGACAGTTAAGCGACATTAGGCTTTACAGACGAGCGGAGCGGCACCAAAGCGAGGCACAAGGAAATTCATTTAATAACCCACGCAGTTACGTTGTTAACCCTGATAATAAGGTAATAAAGGAGCTTCAGAGAAACAGAGGTGGAAACTCAAACCTCGAAAACAGAGAGATTGCTCCTACTTCGGAGTTTGTTTCAAACTTGTCTCATTCATGAAGCTAATTAGTACAACGTTTCTTTATTTTCTGGTTTAGATATATCAGCTCGAGTTGAATCAAAAAATAGGAGGGAATTTTCCCTCACTTAGAAGAGCTTCCTCAAAAAGTAGCACTGTTGTCAGTGGAAAGTGCAGTTAACTTGTAAGTAGTGTTATGTTACATAAGTTTGTGTTGAGTTAGGATGGGTTAAATAACTTAAGGTTTAGTGACGCCGAGTTCAGATAAGCAAGAGGTTTTGCTTAAGAAACGTTATAGGTTCGGTAATGTTTGGCTAGTTTTGAAGGTCGGAGAACATTTTTGTCTGAATATATCTCCTGGTCGGTGAACTCCCTGCATCTAAACAAAAAGATGTCACGTTGTGCATGCTTCATGCAAAGCAGCAACGAGCATATTTTCCGAGTCTTGACATCAAAGAAGGGGTATCGAAAACCAGAAAAGTATAACGAATGTTCGATTTACCCACCCAAAAATCGTACTCTTAAAATCGGATGGTCATTTAACTGCAAAATAAAATACTCTCCGGAGAAGGGAATATATCAAACTGTTTCCACTCTTTCAGAAAGAAAAAGTCTTAATAGGGTAATGCCTTTGTGGCCACTTTTTCGAAAGATAATGCGTCCATATTTTGAGAATATTCATCATCTTAAGATGTTTTTTCTTAGTGTTAGAAAGTCGTGGATAGCTTAGTAACAGCCGAGCAATATATCTTCAAAAGTTGAGACAACGACAAGGTCTGAAATCTTCAATCCGAGAATGTCACTAAATCACCGCCTCCCGCGAGACGGCTGCTGAAATGGCTTCATCATCACTTTTGGTTTTAAATTAGAGTACAACGACAGAAAACAAATGGAGAGCACTGTTTTGGCAAGTGGGATTATCCAACACTTGTGCTTCACCTTTCCTTATACAAAGCCGAGAGAAGAGACGAATTAAGCGCGTACTCTTACTTATAACTACCTAACCTAACTTTTGGTATGCCAAGAGCCTTCTCACTTCACGGCGATGTAGGCATCGTCCACGCAGTGCAAACGAAACGACGCACACGGCACGATACCTAACCTAACCTACAGGTATACCTTAACAACCTAGCCTACATCAATAAGTTTAACCTGTATATGTTAAGAAATTACCGCCAAGGTTAACAATAAAGAAAAATCGAGTTGAAACGTTCTTCTTTGCCTTTACTTGTCGTTAGCTCGGGAGTTAATTAACTAAGACTAAACAAAGTACGATCGTAAGATGTACTCGGGCCATTAGAAGATAGATGGGCCTCGCTAATCTACTTCCTATAGACCACACAAGAATCCTATAAGAAACCTCCAGCGGTCAATCTGTCAAAAGACTTTCACGAAGCTTGCCATCATGACAAACATATGACAGTGCTGACGCGGCATTTGGAGCAGGGCCCAGAAACGGAGTTTGTGTCGATTAGCGAAACATTTTGCTAAACAGATTCGCTACGCGACAGCGTTTTTGGCGGCTGCAAAAGAAAAAACTTCGGGTTAAGAAAGTTGCCGGCACGTTTCTGATATGAAAAACTGCGACGGTTGGTGAAGTACTACACGGAAAAAAATGGTTTTGTTACTTCAACAAAATTAGGGACAACAAATAAATTTTTTGTTGCTGCAACCAAAAATTTTGCTGCAGCAACCAAACGTTTTGTTTACAGAACTAAACATTTTGTTGCTGTAACAAAATATTTTTGTTATCCCTATTTTAACAAATGATTTTGTTGGTATAACAAAACCTTTTCTACCGTGTAACAATCGGGCAACAGGGCGACCCAAGAGGTAACGTCTTGATGGAAATCTGTGCACCGGATATCAAGGATGTCAGACGGATATCACAGGTCTATTAAACGGATACCAAGGGAAAATTGACCAGATTTCAATTAAGTATGACAGATTTTAGCAGAATATAAGAAATATCTGCTGGTTATACCTGGATATGAGTCAGGTACCACTGGACTGTGGTCCAAGAGTAATATTTTAGTTGAAAAATCGCTGGAAAAAGACATGTTTCGATCGAATCCTACAGCCGGATATCAACCGGATATCAGTCAGATAACAAGGCCTTTTGCACACTGGATATCATGAGTTGTCATCCCTTATTGGGGCGACCTAATCTTGCTCAACGTTCAAGCTTGGTGACCCTCCGGTTCTAAAGATCAAGAGTGCCGCTGTCGCCCCACTCCGCGACCGAACATGAAACTTCAGAAATCGGAAATACCCTTTTCAAATTTCCAACAAAATAAAATTCTACGTGCGTGGATTCTAGATGAAAACTACTAAGCAATATCTAGTCAAAAGTAAAACAGCCCATCGTTAATTTATCTCAGGTGACCTGACAATCCAAGCGTTCCCTTCGAGATTGTATTCGGTCCTTCAAGTTGCTCGCACGTTCTCAGATATTCCTACGATGCAAAATCAACCACATGACGAGTTCTGAAACTCCAAGGGTGCTTGTTGAAAGCTAATACCAATTACCATTTCGAACCGAATTCAAACACATAAAACCACTTCCCTCATACCAGCAAGGCACTCGACCGCGGTCGACCTCGCCGCTACTAGATTACACAAGCACACTGAGGGGAAAGGTCGAATTTTCCACCTGTCAAGTTCCACCTTTCGTAACCAAGTCAAGCGGAGCGGCAGCGAACCATGCACAAGGCACGCATACTATTTATTCAAACTTGCTATCCGACCGAGAAATATTAGTTTATAATATTTCTCGACAGTCCTAGCTTCTTCTTCTTTTATTTTTTTTTATCAATGAAAGGTTTCTGAGAGTGAAAAAGGACTCCAACCCAAATATGTGTCCATGCATGAGCATTTTTTTTTAAAGGTCAGTTCTATTCGCACGCCTATGTTAATACAAAAGGAAACTTGAACGCACAGAATAACCAACCTAATGTATTTTAAATGGGGCAGCGTGTGAATAATCACTTCGTTAAGAAAATTCCTTCTGATATTGATTGAGCGAAATTATCACGAATAACCACTAAAATTCCGTCGCCAATTCGAGCTAAAAAGCATTTCGGCGACAAGCAATACGAAAACATAATGATATCAAACATTTTGGTGATCCTGGAAATAGTGGAGCGTCTCCAACGTGCAAAGAATCCGGAAATCAAGTAACTCGTAAAACCGACGTAAGTTAAACTGTAAGAGAACGAGAGGCAACGCGAGAGAAGGAATAATTTTTCTAATTATTAGAAACCGTTTTTGCAGAATAAGCGAAGTCGAATGCTCCAAAAAATGCCGTAATTCCCACTTGGTCCACACTCACAGCCTCTGACCTGTCATCATAAGGATGCTGCTAAAATCCAGAGGGACTTCATTTTCCCACCCTACTCACCCGCGGTCCTTGAAAGCATCTTTACTATCTCTGCTGGACTGCTTGTTCTAGAGCGGTCTTATGGTATGAGTGCTTGATTAAGGTAAAGTTTTTTAAAGGAAAAAGTACAGGTTTTAAGTTTTAAGTACGCTGTTGAAAATGGTTGCGTTTTGTTCCACTAACCATAGGGGGGCACACAAGGCCCTCAAACTAAGCGCTTCCAGAAGGCTGAGACCTGATATTATTTACTTCTTAGGGACAGTAACTGCCGCTAAGAAGTAAGGAGGTGCGGCGACAGTCAAATTGGATGCCCTGCAGTTGCTTGCTTTTCTTAGTTTTGCAGACAGAGAGGCAGACAACAAGGGATAGATCGAATGGCACCTTCAAACGTGTGACAAAGAATTTAAAAGAAAAACGCAGAAAATGCGATCCGGAAAAAAAATATTTGAAAAAAATATGGACGCCCAAATTAACTTTAAAATATCGATTGAAGAATTCACAACCGCAAACAGAGTTAGGCTCAAAAGGCAAAGGAAAATGGATAAAAGGCAAAAAATGGTTGAAATAGACAAAAAAAGAAAAAAAAGGCGATTGCAACCCCCGAAAAGGAAAATGATTTCCCGACGTAAGAAAAGATATTCTGCATGGTAAAGTATCCTTTATGGAAGGTGAATAGAATTATAAGTATCTCCTTTCCACTAACAATGGAACCGGCCGAAAAAGTATGGTGTTTATCTTGGTGTGCCTAAGAGAACGCGATACGCCTCAAGCCCAAATATTGGCAAGCATTAAATGTGGCCGGAGAAGGGAGGGAGGAGCGTATGCACGGCGTCACCATACCCGAGCAGAATCCAGATTGCTATCTAATAATTTATAGGATTGGCTTGCTTACGTTGAGCGAAGTCTTTTGGAGGCTGATATTCACCTCATTAAAGCCATTGGTAAATTGCGTGTTGTAATCAGCCGAAATTTATTTTATTAATGGGATTTCGTCGCAGCTTCTCTCTACAACATTAAGCGGCGTCACTTTGTTAGGAGAGATACCTCGGACTTGCGAATGACTGAACGCTAAAGCCTTGAGAGAGAATCGCTTAAAAAGATTGCCCAGTCTTTTCATGCCACGACAAGGCCGCACGGGACAATGCACACTCCGAGTCGTTGCTTAAAAGCTCGATTATGCTAGGTCCGGTAAGGGTAAATAAGGTACAGCTCCTCACTAGAAAGGGAAAAAAAGGATGTTGAAGTACTTTTAAAAATTAAATCTCGTTAAAAACCATTTCCGGACCAAAAGGCAGCGTGGAAACATACAAGCTCCAAACTCTTCCAGTTTTAAAGCTTGCATTTCCTACCTATTTGTTCCACCCTGGTTCAACCTTCCGCCTCCTTACGAGTGACATGCAACGTAAGTTAGGTTAATTTAGGTTACCATAACCTGGGATAGGTTTGATGTTCGTCGCTTCGCGACAGCGTCGATCGCCAGTCACCAAGCCTGATACCGCTTATCTCGGATCTTTTGTGCTAAAAATGAAGCGGTTTAAGGCTTGGGGAGCGTTAAAGTAATGTAGAGGGTTGTTAAATACCTTGTGCATCGTCCCGTTTGCCTTTGGCCACGAAAGATACAAAACATGCAAAATAGCAATTTTTCATACATTTCAATTATCAAAAATAAGTGGTAATACAGGATCAGTCAACAATGCTGGAGATCACCTGAAAAAGCGTTGATAAACACCCTAAATTAATGTTGAGTGACATGTTCGTCGTTTTTGTACTTTGTCCCTGTCCGCGATCGAGCTAACGATCATAAAGGCAGAACGACTACGTGCCAAAGCAACAGCATTTCCTATATCTACGGGATTCACGGATAAGAAATTTCAATTGGCGGCCATTTCAACAATGCACTTTTATCTGTTGGCCCGACAAACGCTTTCGTGGTTGTTAGTAGTATTGTTGGGTTGTGTTTTTACTGAAAGCTAGCGCATATCGTGTTAATGTAGTGCGTTTTATTCTGTGGGTTCGGCGGTGTCATCCTGGTGATTTTCTGTGCCCTGAAAGCCCTAAGCGGACATAAAAATTACAATAGGATACAACACCGCGAGCAATGGATGTTAGCGGCGCTTTCATCGTCTCGGAAGATGGCTGCCCTGAGGCAATCCGATTTTCACAGCGAAGAAACAAAACGACGGGCTTTTTTGGGACCTAATATAAATTTATTTGATTTACACTTTATAACGTCGCGTCGTAGGGCTGCAAGTGACTTGATAGACCTACTGAGAACCACCAAAAGTTCGAAGTGAAATTTCGCAAGTTTCCAGCTTCTACAAAACACTAAAACCCACATAAAAGCAATTTTTTTTAGCTTGTTCTCTGTGCTCAAAAGTTTGTCTGAGGATATATTTTAAAAGAGCATATCGACTTCAAGGATATCTTTCGTAAATGCTCCAACAACTCTCAAATTTAAAAAAAAAGTCATTTCAAAAAAATATTTTTAAAAACTTAAATAATTCAAAAATTACATTTTGAATTAAAAAATAAACAAAAAAAGCATTAGATTAAAGTCTTGAACGAGGAAAAAAAAATCAAATAAATTTTTGTTTTAAATATTTAGTCCAAGCAGAAATATTGATCACCAAATTACCAAGTCAACAACATAACTCAGTTTTGAAACACAATTCTCTTTGAAGTCCGAATCCGATAAATAAATTACCTCCTTTAAAAAAAAAGTCACGGACAAGGACAAATTTTCCTGTTTACGAATCAAACAGCTAGGCTGTTATTCGTATTTTATTTTCGACTTGAGATATTTGGAATTCCTTGAAAGTCACAGTATGTGATGAACTCGGACTGTTTGCTGAGGCGACAATAATGTCGTGCTTTTTCCAAATGACAGTCGTGCTAGCAATTCCGATTGGGACGGATATCAATCGAAATGATCGAGAGGACATTAAGCCACGCAGCTGCGAAAAATTGCGGAGCTATTTATTTTGGTTTCCGGCCACGTTTGTGGCGCGGCGCGGCGCGGTGGAGCGAGAGCGTCACCACATAAAGTCCACTCCCCGAAATGGTACTCGAGTCTCCAGTGGGTATCTTGCGGCTTCTCCCATACAAAAAGTACCTCTTCTTGACAAGTACCCGTTCCACTAAAACAAAACGCAGCTACAAAGTTGAGTCACAAGGCGAGATTTAAAAAGGTGTGGCGCGACCAGGGAGAAGAATTCGTGAGACTTCGTACCTTACTTAAAAGCTTGATTAGGGTAGGTATAATTAGGTTAGGCTACGTTACGATCAATCTCACCCTTAGCAAGTTTTTGGTGCAGTAGCTTGTCACTGGTATAAATATGCGACAAGCAAATGACTAGTACTAGGTTATTACGAAATTCTCACGATTGTGAGTTATAGTGAGGTACAGTAGGGTTAAGAATGGTTAGGTCAAGGGGAAACGTTACGAAGGGAAAGGTGAGGGTAAGGTAAGGTGAGGTAGGGTAGGCTGTGGGGTTGGGATAGAAAAAATTGGGCGTCGTAAGTTTGGCCAGGGTAAGGTTACGTAAGATAAGACTTGTTAGATTAAGGTCTAGTAAAGTTGAAGTTTGGCAGAATAAAGGTTTGGAAGAGCAGTATGCTTTATTAACTCGATAATTTTTTAATCAGGAAAATATGGTAGAGTAAAAGCTGTTGGAGAAAGCTTACTTAAAGCAAGTTTCAGTTAAGTAAGGCTTAAATAAACTTCAAAACGCAAACCTTTAAATATTTCTCAAGTTTAAAGCTCACGGGCTCGTGGCGGACGTACTGAAATTTGCTCTCTGGAAACTTGAGGAGGTAGCTTTGAGAAATAAGGCTACCATTTCGACAAACGGAAATATAAAAGGATTCACACAATCAGCAAATTGGAGTCTGACGAAACAAAACCTTGCGTCAGAGCGCACCAATAACTTCAGATAATTTAAACGCAAAAGCCCTTGTCTTTATTTTCTGTCAAAAATAATAAACAAATAAAAAGCGCAAAAGTAACGAGCCAGGGATTCGGAGAATCAACGCCAGCCAAATTATTTCCGAAATTCGATACTGTTTACTAACACTGAAACGTGTCGGAAATAAATGATGCTTCTTTGATTTGTCGAGTAAAAGGTACTTTTGCAGAAGTCTACATTTAAATTGACAGCTTAGATTAGGTTGGTAAGGACCACTTAACGACACTAGTTGTCCTTAAGTCCGGCGTGCGACACTGTGTCAGCACTTTTTGCACTTAACCACTAAACAACGGCTTGGGTGTTCTATGGTCACGAACAAGTCACTGGATTAGACACTTTCAAAGTCGTGAAAACCTCAGACTTGACAGTAACTTCATGTTGAGGGGCGAAAGCTCTTTGTCGCCTTTAACGGACTTTTTTTTGGTAAAAGGCCTAGTCTTCATGGGAAACTAATTTGTTAAGTAGGCTTTTAAGTTCAATGGCCGACTAATGACAAGAGTCCGATGTGCATTAAAATACCTTCTTGGTTTGAGAGTAACTTACGAGCGTTTGATGGTTTTAATGAGACAGATCACCAACCTGTAACAAACGATTAAAAATAATTAGCGGAAGCAGTCGGAAAATAATTAACGAAAGTAATCAGCGAGCGGATTCTCATTTTTCAATGTCAAGATACATCGCTGAGGATTAACACAGGAAACTTTCGAACAAATGGAAGACAAGAGCGTAAGGCGCCAGTTTGCTGTTAGTCCGTATGCATACTCATAAATATAATACCTATTATGGCTATAAAGGTAAAACGGGTGGTGGTGGAATTTAAGTTAATTTTTAAGATAAATTTATTAAAAGCCGAGGAACATCTTTCTCTAATTTATTTTCGTTCGATAGCCTACATCTATGGAGAGATCGATTTAAACAACAGAGCGTTAGGAATGGCTTCACTCTAAATTTGAATCAGTAAGAGTGGGAACTTTCACAAGGCAACTTCGTTTTATGTTGCTTAAATTCGCTCATATCGATTACCTCGAAAAATCGATACATCGAAGCGTCTCTCAAACGTGAATATGTGCATGATTTTGGTTGCAATATTATTCCGTATTTATAATTCTTCACTCGATGTACAGTGACAGCGAGATCGCAATTATATTTTGCTAATTATATTCCTTGGTAGAAGTTCGCAAAGGAGAGAAATATGTGCAAGCAACAACCATTTTCTTTTAGCAAGGAGGTTAAATAGATGTCCTTCGTATACCATTGTACAAGCATCTTCCAGAGGTTCGTCTCTCCACCTTAAGAGGGCTTGTGCCGTGTACAACTTTGAATGCTGAATCAAATCAAGTTCAAAGACGCCGTTGTCAGATGGCAATATTGCAGGCTCACGTTTCTGTCTTTTGTGTGATGTCTACAAAACATTTCCCTTTGTTTTTTTTCTTTTTTCTTCGACGTCAGCGCCCTATTTTCGCTGCGACTTTGTCGTTGTTAGGGTGGCGCACTTGTGCCTCAAGTAGGAAATGGCAGCCATTGAACACATATGTGTTTTATATCTATAAAACGAATCTGTCTCGGGTGCGTCGTAACTGATGTATGTACATTCAAACAGCCGCTCTTTGAACAGTTTTTATAAAACGAAAATGCGTAAAATATTCGGTTACATCCACATAAAATGTCAAAGTTAAGAAAAGGCAAATTTTGAAGAAACTCAGCGAAAACAAAACATCCGTTTTGGAGAATACTATACCTATTTTTCGTAGGAAACTGAAAAGGGGGTAGTACGAATTTTGGTTACTTTTCAAGATAGGCCAACGTTCAGCCCATTCATTCGAAAGGTCGCGGCGAAAGCTTTCCGCAGACGTGGCTGAATATAGGTCTACGTTGAAAAATTGCCAAAATACGGAACCCCGTTTTAGTTTCACCTCACACCCTAAACAGATACAGCATTCCCCGAAACGGGTGTTTTGTTTTTACTGTGAAACAAACAAGCATTTCCAAGCGCTTTTTTTAGGGGGGTGGGGGTGGGGAGGGGGGTTATGAATTCAAACTTAAAAAAAATTGATATGTTTGGCATTTTGAATTTAGATTTTAAGGGCAGGAGCTACAAGATTCGCTTCAGTGCATGTTCTCAATGTTAAAGTGTTGAAGCGAGACTTTCGGCTGTTGTGGGGAGAGCTACCTTCAACGTTGAGATTCTTTAAAAGGGTGTTGAAGAAAATGTTTTCCAGGGTGGCGCGGCGCGGCGGTAGGTGGGAGGCAACGGCGTCTCCAGCGATGCTCGAGTGAACGCGCCTTGTTCGTAGAACCGCTTGCTTCTTTCCACGGAGTTGAGAATCACAAAATCAGTCCATCGTATGGACGCCCTTCGAATATCAATGATACGTTCTTTTCTCCCGAAAAACAAAGCTTTTTCTCAGATATTTGCGAGTCTGCAGCGCTACACATCGTTTCAATTAACTTTTAATCCACCCCAATTGAGGGCGTACACTGTTGGTGAGAATCGAGAACTTAGTCGACCGAGGTTAACCTAACCTAGGAAACATATGAGCAAGGTAAGCAAGGGATCATTGATTTGCTTTGACATCAGGAAAAGCTTGAGCCAGGTTAGGATTAGGTTCATATAAGTTCGTCAGCAAGAGGTTAGGATAAGTTAGGTTAATTGAATTCGGATGAGTTCGGCTCGGATAAATAAGGCTTTCACGAGGCTAAGTCATTTCTTGCATCCCTTAACCTCCATCGTAATCTAGCCAACAGATGAATCAAGATCGTGTTTCTAAGTATCATCATGTGTCATGAAGAGTTTTTAGATGGATTGCAGCTGTCGGGACTTAAGCCGTCCGCCCGCAGGCCATGCCTCAAAAGTGGCCTCAGGCCGCGAGGTGCGCCACAGAGGCCTCGCCGGGAAGGCCGTGAAACATTGGTGAGAGCATCCCGGTTCATCTCGGATTATGCGACCGTGAGAGAGGCCCAGCCGGTGGACAGACACGGACAAACCTCGCCGCCACGCCCCGCCGTTCAACAGATTCTCCTCGTCAGCATCCTTCGGTCCATCTTTAAAGGAAGCTCCCCGCCAGATGAAACTTCTGATTAAGTTCGACCTTATATTTAGAATATCAATTTAAAATTTAAGTTTTTGTTACTTCGGCTTTAACCCATATAATTACCATACAAAATATCAATAAAACGAAGGATTTTCGGGTGTTAAATTGAATCAGTTGGTCTTAATAATTACGATTTTTAATTGTGTTTTTTAATCGTTTGTCTGTTTTTAAATACATATATTTTTGGATTTTTTTATTTCACAAAAACGAAACACCCGTTTTATGTAATACTACACCTGTTTTGGGTGTGAACCTACAACGAGGGGGGTACGTTTATTGGTTATTTTTCAAGATCCTAGATTCTATTGGTTATTTTTCAAGGCCTATGATCAGCCATCAGCCATATCTTTCAAAAGGTCTCGGTGAGAGCTTTTCATTGATATGGCTGAACATAGGTCCTTCTTGAAAAATAAGGGAGTAGTGCGTATTTTGGTTATTTCTCAAGATAGACCTGTATTCAGCTACATCATTTAAAAGCTCTCCGCGAGAGCTATCCATTGAAGTGGCTGAGCAGATGTCTATCTTGGAGAATAAACAAAATACATACGACCCCCGTTTTCGTTTCACTCCAAAACAGGTATAGAGCTCCCTGAAACTGGTGCTTTGTTTTTACTGTTCCTCTCAAACAGTCAAAAGCGTCGATTTTAATGATAAGTTTCTTTTTGCCTGTTTAACATCTAGTCTGACCTGCTCGTTTATCTCTACAGGATTGCTGATAGCTGGTGCAATGTCGTAATGATTAAAATGACCAATGGCTCCGATAACTAATACATGACAGCATAACTCCGAAGCACACGGCACTTAACACTACAATTGTCAAGCTTGTTAATAACTTGTCGACGTTAGTACCACTAAGACAAAAAAAGTTTTCTCCGTTTGACATTTATCTGTTAATAATTTTCTATTTGTCTCAGAGAAAACAACAGCTTAATCCCAAGAATTGTAATACATTACGCGCACGCAGAAGTCGGTTTCAGCAAGTCCCAAGGGTTATTTTTTTTTGACTTGATTTCATCTACTTTCAACTCCAGCAAAGCCATCAATTCGGTGTTGTCACACTTATTGTCTGTTAGCAGTGGCTTGGCGTGGCGACGCTCCGACTACAGCGCCCTCTTTTAAGCGCCACTTCGTCGACTTGACATCTCGTCCCAGTCGAAAATTTACTTTTCGTGGCACGCCATGCGCCAGGCTATTGGGCTTCTCTCGTGAACTGGGAGCTATGATCTGCTAGCTACAAAATTTTGCCGCAATAAACAGCTCTTTAGAGAGCTTACTGATAACGTCAGACAAAAAATAAAATTAAAAAAATTAAAAAACTGCTGATATTTATAAAGTGAAGATGAGTGAATTTAGGGAATAACGGATGTTAAGAGACGTCCCCTTTTTGTTGGGGACCGTCCTGCAATTCGTTTACAATGATGTATCTTCAACAAAGACAATCTAGTGATAAGAGATTAGGTTGCTCTCTGCGCCAGAGTTTGGGTTTTCTTTCCACTCGTTTTCCATTACAAAACCAATCCGGCTGATTTTCTCGAGGAAAACAAAACGAAGCCGAGTTTTTCTTAAATAGGATTAATGATAAAAGAATCGACAATTTAAAAAGCGCCTTTCGCGCACTTTTCTCAGCGCAGAAAAGCTCTTATCAGTGCGATTATATCTCTGCGAGCGAAGTTGGAAATAGTGAACTGGATTCCTTATCTTGTTTGACTAAGAAACAATCACCGCGACTCAGTCACACTTCTCTGATCTTCCTTCTGCAGATGAATCAATTTACAATGAGATTTCAGCGCAGCTTCTTGACGAGACAATCCACATTCGCCAGCACTTTTTTTATTGATTCGAGCACATCATTAAATAAATCATTGGAAAAGTTCGGGGGAAGCAGTTTTCAAGAGCTATCGAAGAAATGATGACAACATCAATCGCACACTTTCTAACCACGAATCGTTCCAATAACATTACATTTGAGATCAGAATACAGATAAAAAAGTACAATTTTGATATCCAATTGTCGTAAACCTGGTTATGCTCATTTTTTATTCAATAAAAGGTTGTAGAATAAGTAATTTTACTCTAACAAAGTTCAATGAGGGCGACACAGATCGAGATGGTAAATGAGATGTTGTGCGGTCATGCTTGGTTTGATGAGGTTAGTTTAGGATTAGTTTGAATTCGGTTATGCTAAACTTGGTTAATTTTGATGATGGCAAAGTTAAACGCACGGATTAAATTTATATTAAAGGAAAAGTTTCAAAAATGCGAGCTTTAGTCACGTCAACTAAAGCTATTCTAATTTATTCACACTGTAAAAAAAGGAATCTTAAATTCAGTTGCAACAAAAGTCAAATCACGGGTCTGGAAAATTTTTAATTCAAAATATTTAATGACTTTCAGCTACATCGTTCTTAAAATAAGAAGTTAAAAGAAAGGAAGAACGAGTGTCTGAACTTTTGAAAATAATTGGACTAAATTTTTTCGGATCAGTGAATCGACTTTTGTTGCATCTGAATTTAAGATTCTCGTTTTACAGTGTAGTTTAGGTCACGAAAGTTGTGCGAATATCAATCTAATGTTTCGATTTTTATAGACCCTATGGCATTCTATACCATATGCTACCGATCGTTATAGCCCAAATATTTATGTACAGTAGCCGAGAAAAATGGTGGAAGAAGACAGATATTAATTGACAAAGCACGTGGACCTACCCAGGGGGAGGAGGGGGAGGGGAAAAAGACGCATTATGTCGCATCTAGCTAAAACTTCTCTTAGGCAGTCTGTCCAAAGAATACTAAATGTTTATTACCCAGACTCCGCTGAGTAAATAAATGACAAACTAATTTCGTACTGTCTAAAAGAAGTGGCAAGTTCTGTGTCATACACTGTTAATTTCAGACGAGGAGTAAGCAGCTTGACTACGATAAGTTAGAGTAATCAAATGTCGCGTGTCTCGCTTCATATCGCTTCGTTCAGCTTGGCAAAAGTAAAAATATATTCGAAGTGCGTACATTCATCTCATCTGGAAATCTTTCACTTTCCCTCAGCTTCGATGGATATTTAGTCCATGGCTGACACGAAAAATATCGCAGACTAGAGCTCGCTAACAAAAGTCGTCTTCCTGTCAATCACCGCGTCTTTTAACTCCTAACAAGATCAGAAATCTCGAGGGAAACATTTGACAGACCCAAAGAGCTTTTTCTGATATACGACGTCATCAAACTTATTTCAAGTCATATCACAGAAAGGGGGAAAACTTATCTACAAGCTATGACATTCATTTTAGTTCCGCCTCTAATGAAAAGACTCGGAAAATTCGTCTGTCGGGTTCGGCCATTAGGTAGCCTACCATCACAGTTGACCCTATGGTCTTTATTTCCACGAGCTTACGTTGAATTAAAGCTGCTATTTAAGGCGCCATTCAAGAATACAAACAGCCTAGTAGATTCATATATTTACCAAACCATAAAAACGTCATTCCCTTAAAATTATTATTAAAACTCTCTTACAAACACAAGTTTTCAAGCTCTCCTCGCAGGATAAATTTTCTAAAAGCGATTCAAAGTTTTATTGAAGATTGCATAGAAGCGCACTCTTTTTTGAAGCTAATGTCTTCAGCATTTGCGGTATGAATGCTTTGGGTACCTAAGCACATAGAATTTTTTTTCCTACTTAAGCGATGTTCCTTTGACAGTCGATTATGGTGAACTGAGGAAAGGATGTCAAAGCGTCGCGCACGTTTTAAAAGCCACTAATTTGCTCCTCTTGAACCTTGAGTTTAGTGTCTTGCTCGCACGCACATCTCATCTACATGTCACTCTCGCTCCTCCTCGGCTGAGTGACATGACGGAGAAGAACCCCCCCCCCCCCAACGGAATTAACGGTTTTATCCGCGGTTCCCGGCAGTTCCAAGTAGTTCCCTTTCAACACGATCAATGTTGCTGGTTTGAAACACTTACGTTTAGATATTCTCACGTTGGAAACATTACCTCGTAAAATCCTCTTACACTGAGAAAATAATTCTTGAAAGGTAACAGGGTACCAACGCAAAAAAAAACAAAAAAAGTTTTAATGAAATTTAGAGTAATTTTACCGGAATCCAGTGAAAATTCACTGTTTTGTCGATGACAACCCCGTATCTGCATCAATCCAGAGAGTCGTTTGGAATCGTATAGCCGTATAATTCGGAGTATTAGTGTATCACAAAAAGACATACGTGCTTCACTTACGGAAAGACAAATTACGACGATGGGTACTTCAACCTTAACGCAATGGTCATTTAGGGCCGGCCCCTAAAATCAATCGAAAGGCTGCCTTTCACCGGAGTATGACGTGATCAGCGTTCCCAGAAACGCCACCAGAGTCGGAATACATTGACAAGTATTATCCTATAGTATTCAATAGACTGTTCTTTATTTGGGACTGTTTTGAGGAGACAAGACTGCTTTCGGCGACTTTTTTTACGAACTGACAAGGATTCTTCCTCAAGGCTGCGACCCGTCACTCAAACCCCCAATAAAGTCTGCCCACAATATTTACCTTCCTTGCTTCCCCTGCGATCCCGCCCACAATCTCAGAATAAACCGTCACTTACACTCCAAATTTGCGATGGTATCATTTAATCGAGTAAGTCTATTGAGTCAACATGTTTAGTTACACTCTTTTGAACCAGTGAGTGTCTGAGATTCGGTGAGTTTTCACTGAGTTCCTCACTGATTGTTCTAACATGCTTATCTTGGTTACGGTGGTTGCTCTTTCGATAATTTGAACGAGATGTCTGCATCAGCAGTAAAGAAAAATAGCTGCCATGAGAAGAGTGAAACGCAAGGCGTGGTTCATGGGTCATGGACACCGGCATGGGGCGGCGCAGGCTGATAGAATTGCCTCGATTTTCAGGCAAATCGGTGAGGTGACAGCGCGCGGCCCCGTTCTCGGCCCCGTTCTCGGCCCCCAAGCAACTCAATAAAGAAGCCCACGCAGAATTCCTCTATACATCCTTAGGCAGGCCTGCTGCATCCCTGGACCTCCCGGACAGCCTGGAAATTAGTCTGGGGGCTACGCCTCACGCCAACTACTCTTCTACCATCTCTCCTTTGGCTACACTGTAAAAAGTCGGGTTATCTACCTCTTGCGTCCTACCTTCCAACACCAAGCACACCTGCAAAAGAAGGCACGTAACTTAACCTACGACCTAATGGTATACTTAGTTTTAGTTTAGGTCAACGTACCACATATTGGATGGACTTACCAAAGGTTATCTTAAATAAAGGTATGCAAACTTACGTACGCTTCACAGTAAAAACAAAAAGCAATACTTGTTTTGGGTGTGAAACTGAAACGGGGGTAGTACGTATTTTGGTTATTTTTCAAGATAGAACAATGTTTAGCCACATCAATGGGAAGCTCTCGCCGACACCTTTTAAATGATATGGCTGAACATAGGTCTATCTTGAAAATTAACCAAAATACGTACTACCCCCGTTTTCGTTTCACACCCAAAACAGGTACAGTGCTCTCCCGCTAATCCGGCACAAGCGGGAGGAGAGGCTGTCGGATTAGCGGATTTGTCCGGATTACCGAGTAGTTCCTGTGTTTTGGTCGGAGAGTAGCCTAACATATGAATAATAGGGCCCCCT